>Ga0105046_10005293_pt1 | contig 20431 bp, 14 predicted proteins | sample MAT03_FD_78385 | JGI IMG/M metagenome (GOLD analysis project Ga0105046, IMG submission 78385) | Freshwater microbial communities from Lake Fryxell liftoff mats and glacier meltwater in Antarctica - MAT-03 (megahit assembly) | ecosystem: Environmental > Aquatic > Freshwater > Ice > Liftoff...
TCCACGGATAAATCGGCATTCATCTGTGTAAATCATGAACGAAACCTTTTTTGTATACCTTTATGCGATTGATCTTAAGGTTATGGAAAAGGAAAAAAAGCAGAAACATTTTTTAAACCAGCCCAGTTACCCGGGTGGCCCCAAAGCCATTACCAAATTCATTTACGAAAACCTGCGCTACCCTGAAAAAGCGCTCGAAGCCGGAATTGAAGGAACAGTTTTTCTTGAGGTTGGCATCGACCACAAAGGCAACATTGTTGAAACACGGTTGTTGCAGGGCATTGGTCACGGCTGCGATGAAGAAGCGTCACGGGTTTTGCGTTTGCTGAAATTTGATGTGCCCAAAAACCGCGGCGTGAACGTGCTTTTTCACAAAAAATTCAACATCCGCTTCCAGAAGCCCGTGCAAAAAACGGTTACAGTTGCGACGCAAAACATGCAGATTGAATACACGGTCACCAATGTTCCTACTGTGCCAGCCAAAAAAGTAGCTGTTGAACCCAAGTCCAATATCTACACTTATACCATTAAGTTGTAAAAATTGATTGACGAGAAACGATGTTTAAAATTCAAATTTCAAACATCAAATTTCGCATCTCATAAATCATTTTTATTCCTGTTCAAAGCATCCCGGATCGGGCGTTGTTGCGCTCCGGACTTTACCATCAAGATCGATGGTTATTCCAGTAACAGGCGTACCGTAGTCCCGGGCAATGGAGTTGAGGGTATCCAAGCGGTAGATGTCGTCGTTGGCGGCCACAAACAGGACGTCGCTGCCTTCGCCAAAGAGGCAGGGATTGCAGTGGTTGGGAAAATCGGGATACGCGTCGGGTTCGGTGAGCCGGTCGATGCGCACCACGCAATTGGTGAACTGGTAATCAAAAAACGCGGGGTCGTCTACCCGGTCGAAAAGCGTGATCTGGTCGACACGGCCTCCAAAAATGATGCAGTTGGTGAAACGGGCTTTGAGCGGAAAGGCGTCGAAATCGGAACAGAAATCGTCGAAACAAAGGGCGTTACCCATGCGCAAAGCCTCTCCGTCGACGCCGTAACTGGCTGCCGTACAGTAGGTGAAATTGTAGTCTCCGCCGTATTCAATTTGAATAGAATAGCCCGTATTTTTGTAAAAAAGGCAATTTTCTGCTGTTATTTTGGCATGAATGCCGATGAGGCCGCTGCTGGAGGTGTTGTAAATTTGTGTGTTGCGCATGGTTAAATCGGCTGCCGAATCCACCCGAATGCCTATGATGGAGTTGCGCACGATGCAATTTTCGATCTGGTGGCCCGAAGTGCCAGCCTGGAGCCAGATGCCCGTCCACTGCCCCGGTACGAAATCAAATTCCGGTTCAAGGCGGTCGCTTTCAAAAATGACGGGTTTGTCTTTTGTACCTTCCACAATGAGTTTGCCTGAGCCCTGGAAAGCGATGAACCCATCGTTGTAACGGACTACCGAGGTGTCGGTTACCTGTTTGGCGAGGCCACCGTGTACGTACACGCGGGTACCCGCAGGCATGCGCACGGTACATTCGTCGACGACCAGAATGCCATAGATCACGTAGGGCCTGGGGTCGTCCCACACCCATTCGCCGCCGCCACAGCCGAAACCTGTTACGCCGCCTGCGCCGAAACGGGAGGGCAAATAGTTGGCGTTTTGCCCCCAGGCTTCGAGTACCACTTTTTGGGTATTTCCATTGGTTTCGAACACCAGATTTTCACCGATGACAAACGGACTGGAGCTGAGTGGTTCGCTGGGGTTGATGGTTACTTCAGCGAAGATGTAAAGGCTGTCTTCTGGTGCGATTTCGATGTTTTCCTGGTTGTTGCCGGGCAGTCCGTCGATGTTCAGGTTGAAACGCGAGGGTTCGCCGTTTTCAAGGTAAATTTTGGAAATGCGTAAACTTTCCTTGTGGCGGTTGTACAATTTGAGGATGCGTGTAGCCGACCCGAGTTGGGTAAAGGCCGTATCGAAACGCAGGGTATCGGTGGAAAACTCGAGTTTGTCGGAAGCGTCGGTGGTGAACGACTCTTTTTGGCAAGTGGACAAAAGGAAAGCGCCGAACAGGGCGGCGCACAAAAACACGAATAAACGCATGGTAAAACTGGTGTTCATGGTGGCAAAAGTACTTTGTATTTCGTTGTTCGTTGTTGTTTTCCCGTAGGGGCCTAAAATTCGTACACTTACGACATTGACGCCGCATTGGTTGGGAAAGATGCCTGACAGGGGTTAAATTTGGGTAAAATAAATCCAAACCATGAAAACCCGACTGCTACTTACCCTACTTATTGGCTTCGCTTTGCGGCTTGAGGCCCAGCATTTTCAGATTGTGGATCAGACGTCGTTTGACAATACAGGAGCGGTGACGGCCTCTGTGCCGGGCGGCGGCATGTACGTGGCGGCCATAGCAGGTTGGCCGCGTTTGAATTTTTCCAATGTTCGACTTTTTCGATACGACAAGGCAGGCAAGGAGCTTTGGCATTTTGACCTGCCTGGTTCTGAATATGATAGGGTAGCGGATTTGCTCGTTTTACCGGATAGCAGTGTTGTGATTTGCGGCGGCACCAGTGGATGTGATGTCGGTGGCTATGGCTTTATCGGGCGTTTCAGTGCGGAAGGTGAAGTCTTATGGCATGTTTATCAGGATTATGTCAACCAACTGCCGTTTGAAATTTATTTCTTTAGTGCCCTGACCCTGGGAGAACCAGGCACAGTGTATGTTTTGGGTAACCCCTGGGATGAGAGTGCAGTGTTGTCCTTCAACCTCGAAACCGGCGAATATCTGGAGATGATTGGATTGTCGCCGCCCCTTAATTGGGAGACCTATGATGTGTATTACCGACCTCAGGAACAAGGCTTTTATGTTGCTGGGCTGCAAGGTATTCATCGGTACAATACCCAAACGGATGTTATTGAGTTGGTTGTTGCCGACCTGCCAGGTGGAGGGCCTTTTTTGCAAATCGTTCCATTGAACGACAGTTTGATGCTAACCTTTCGCATCGAAGGCGATGTCGTGGTTTTTGATCAAAATGGTGTGATGGAGACGCACGATTGGACCGGTCACGGTGCGGAACATGTGGAACGCAACAACGACGGCCGCCTGGCCGTGTTCAGCGAAGGGAAGGTGTATGTTTACAGCTCAGATTTTGTATTTCAACATCAGCTTGAACCGAATCTGCCGCAGTTTAAATCCACATCTGCCTTATGGAGCAACGACCGTTTGGTGCTTGCTGGCAACGAAAAACATACTTCCCATAACCATTATTACAACACTGCTTTGTGGGCGCAGTCGTACGACCTTGACGGCCAAACCTTGGTAAACTTAGGGGATGTTGAAGTTTTGGAGGTGATTGAAGTGCAACACCCTGCTGCCCATCTGGTAAGTTTGCCTGGTTCCTATCCTCTTTATTCCATTACAGGCGGGACTTTCCAGGTTCGCATTCGCAACCTGAGCTTTGCCATGCTCGACAGCGTGACATTGAATACGGCGTTTTATGGTTATGACTATCCGGATATCTGTCAGACAAGCTCCCATAAGGTAGTATCTTTTGACAGTTTGGCTCTTGGACCCGGCGAAGAAGCAGTACTTGACATGGGCTTGGTCGAAACGCCATTTATTGGTTTTTTATTAGGAAGCTTTAACCCCTGGAAAGTATGTGTTTGGTCGTCTGTTCCAAATGGAATGGCTGATGCGGATCATACGAACAACTTGGCGTGTCTGAACGTGTTTGGTATTGTTTCGGCCACCGAACCCGCCGCCAGCACATTCTCGCTTTCCCCCAACCCCGCAACCGATGCCTGCACCATCACCTGGGGTGAAAATATGCGGCCGGAAACGGTGCAGGTATACGACGCTTTTGGACGCCTTTTACTCAGTGAAACCGTTGATTCACACGCTGGGAAGCATGTTTTACTACTTAATGCGTTGCAATCAGGCATCTATTTGGTAGTTTTGGATCGGGCCGTGCATCGGCTGGTGAGAAACTGATCTATTGTCAAATCGCTAACCAAAAACCAACCATGAAAATCCCTCTAATTTTATGGTGCAGCCTTGGGTTATCCGTCCAGGTGCATGCCCAGTCCTTTTTTTACCTCGATCAGCCGGATTTCAACAACGAAACCTCCGCTGTGGCGGTTGGGCCCGACGGAAGCGTGTACATGGCGGGAGAACAAAGCAATTTGGGCAACGGCTATGCAACGGCCACGGTGCATAAAATGGATATAACGGGGCAAAAGCTTTGGATGCAGAGCATCAGCTACCTGAATCTCTGCTGGATCAACAAAATACTGCCGATGTCCGACGGCGGTGCGGTAGTGGTTGGACAAACCTTGTTTTGCGACTATGGTAGTTGGGGAATTGTAGGCCGTTTGGATACCGACGGCGCATGGATGTGGAAGCATGTGTACGCGTTGTCGTACAGTTCGGGCACCCAATTGGAACCTTTCAACGATGTGCAGTTGACGTCCGACGGGCGTTTGCAGGCCCTTGGGTTTTCCTATGTTTTTGGTTTCAATGCTACGACAGGCTTCTTGATGACCATCAAACCCCTGCCTGTACCGGGCTTTTTTGCATTCAGAAAGTTTTATGTCGATGAAACAAACGAACGTTACTTTTTAAACAACACGCTGGGAGCGTATGCCTGGAACCCGGCGACGGATGAACTTACAACCATAGACACCACACTGGGTAATAAGGATTACAAACAATGGCTGGTGCTGGATGAAAGCCGGTTGCTGACGTACAAACCCAACGGAGAGGTTATGATTGTTGACCGACAGACCCTTGCTCCCACGTTTTGGACTGTACCTGGAGGGTGGTTGGATGCTGCTTGGCATCCGGAGCAAAGTCTGCTCGCCGTTTTGCGGTCATCGGGTATTTCCTGGTACGACGAAGGTGGGCAGGAAGTGTATCCGACGCTGACGCCGGGGTGGAACGGCATTTTAGCCAAGGCCATAGCCTGGCAGAACGACACACTGGTGGTGGCTGGAAGCGAAAAACATACGTTGACGTGGCCCCAAACGAACCATTCCTTATGGGGCCGGGCGTATGTACCGGAGGGTTTGGTTGAAACCAACGAAAATGATGCAATGCTCGTGGAATTGGTGATTGATGTGGCGCCAACCGTCATCGGATACAGTTGGGGCATTCCCACACTCAGCGGCGGCGCTTTTTCCGTCAGGGTAAAAAACAACGGCGGCACGCCCCTGCAAAGCGTCATTCTAAGTAGCATGTACGGTTACGCCACCCATTCGCCTGGTGAATGCCGGGTCCCCTCCATCAAAAGGCTCGATTTGGAAAACATACATTTGTTGCCTGGGCAGGACACGCTGGTGTTTTTTGGAAGTTTGGATACAACCATAATTGAAGAAATCTCTGGCGGACAATGGCAGTTTTGCGCCTGGACGTCGATGCCAAACAACCGTGTAGATGCGGACCACGCCAACAACCAAACCTGTGTATGGCTGCCGTTGACGGTGGCTGCGGAAGAACCGCAATCAAGCGCCTTCTCCATCTTCCCCAACCCCGCAACCGACGACTGCACCATTACGTGGGGTGAAAACCTGAGGCCGGAAACGGTCCGCATTTTTGATCTGGTTGGCCGATTGCTTCGCAGTGAGGCGGTTGATCCATCGGCAGGACAGCACGCGTTGCAGTTGAGCGGCCTTGTCAGCGGTGTGTACGTCGTTGAATTGGGTGGGGTAATGGTGCGTGTAATCCGGAGCTCCAGCTCCGGACAATGATTTAATTGGCAGTACCTGTAGCTCCGTAGGTCCAGCTCCGGAATTGCGTATGTTTTGCGGTTTGTTCCACTTTAAAGCTGGATTTCTACTGTTGTAAGCTCCGTGTATTTATTACACTAAATACTTGTCGCATCTGTTAAATTCCTTAAAGTGGTTCAAAGCCGCAGCCGAACCTTTTTTTCAAAATAATATTTACCCAGGAGGCAACTTCACAAACGATAACCGGATATTTGCAATGTCATTTTTTTTAATCTAAAATAAAATTTGCCGGGGTTAAATTGGACAGGCGTTGTTTACAAAACTTTAACATACTCTACGTTAATGATTTTTAACGTTTTCTTAACGGGAATGTGTTAGCTTTGCAACGCCTAACAGCCAAAGGGCGGGGCAAATGAAATCACCATGATTTTGACAGACGATTTTCGGGGACCAAAACCGGCTATTGACGTAATAATACCGGCTTTTAACGAAGAAAAGTCCCTTCCACTGGTGCTGACACACCTGCCTGCCGACTGGGTTCGGCGTGTGCTGGTGTGCGACAATGGCTCCACCGATGCTACCGCAGAGGTAGCCCGGAAGTATGGCGCGGTGGTGGTGTACGAACCCAAGCGAGGCTATGGAAGTGCCTGCCTCGCAGGCATGCGTTACCTGAGCAGTCTTCCTGCGTCCGAACAACCGGAAATTGTAGTATTTCTGGATGGTGATTTTTCAGACTACCCAGAGGACTTGCCAAAAGTGGCAACTCCAGTTTTGAACGGCTCACAAGATTTGGTCATCGGATCACGCATGCTCGGAGGCATGGCGCCCGGTGCCATGACCTTGCCCCAGCGCTTCGGCAACTGGCTGGCGCCCGTGCTCATCCGCATGCGCTTCGGCTACGAGTTTACCGATCTGGGCCCCTTCCGCGCCATCCGATGGGACAAACTGCAAGCCCTTGGGATGCAGGACCCCAACTACGGCTGGACGGTGGAAATGCAGGTGCGGGCTGCTCAACAAAAACTCCGCTGCTCCGAAGTGCCCGTGCGCTACCGCACACGAGCCGCCGGAAAAAGCAAAGTATCTGGAACCATTAAAGGTACGGTACTGGCGGGCTTGAAAATCATCAGTACCATCTACAAGCTGCAACCGGGAGGCGGCAAATTAAACAAGCCCGGAACCGAACCTTTGTAAATTCGCAACTCAAACCACTTTATGTACGGTCTTCGTTCTTTTTTTGATGCCCTTCAGTACCAGGCCTTCGTCGATTTCGGCTACCTGATGCTCTTGGTGTATTTTGTTGCCATGAGCGGCGTTACCATCTACGCCCTCCTGCAATTCCACCTCCTGTACCTGTACAAACGCTACCACAAAGCCAATCCTGAAATTACCTACCGCCAGTACGACCTGGCTACCGAAATAGTACCCTTCGTAACCGTGCAGCTTCCCATGTTCAACGAAATGTACGTGGCCGAGCGCATCATCGATTACGTAGCAGCCCAGGATTACCCCAAAGACAAATTTGAGATCCACGTGCTCGACGACTCGACCGACGAAACCGTCGACATCGTAGCCGCCAAAGTAGCCGAACTCAAAGCACAAGGTTTCAACATCGAACACATCCACCGCGTTAACCGCCAGGGTTACAAGGCAGGTGCCCTCCAAGAAGCCATGCCAAGGGCCAACGGCGAATTCATTGCCATCTTTGATGCGGACTTTACACCGCGCGCCGACTTCCTGCGCACCACCATGCCTTACTTTGAAGATGACAAAACAGCCATCGTTCAAACGCGCTGGGAACACATCAACGCCGACTACAGCATGCTCACCAAAATGCAGGCACTGCAACTGAACGTGCACTTTACGGTGGAACAGGCCGGTCGATCCTACGGCAACTTGCTGCTCCAGTTCAATGGCACCGCCGGAGTTTGGCGCAAAAAAGTGATCAACCTCGCCGGCGGCTGGCAAAGCGATACACTCACCGAAGACCTCGACCTGAGCTTCCGCGCCCAAATCATGGGCTACAAAATACAATACCTTGAGAAACTTGGCTCACCTGCCGAACTTCCCATAGAAATGAACGCCCTCAAAGGCCAACAATTCCGCTGGAACAAAGGCGGCGCTCAAAATGCCGTGAAACTGCTCAAGCTGGTTTGGCATACCGACAAACTGAACTGGGTGCAAAAAATGCACGCCATGAGCCAACTGACAGCTTACGGTGTGTTCCTGTGGGTGTTCATCGCAGCCATCAGTAGCTTGCCGCTTGCTTTCGCTTTCTCCGCTCTGGGCATCTCCACGCACTTCCTCTCGTTCTCGGTGCTGGGCTTGTTCTCGATTGCCGCGATCAGCTACACCGCCAACGTCACCGCCGAACTCAACCGCAACACACCGCCTTCCTTTTGGGAAAAAGTACGCTTCTTCGGTCTGTTCCTGTCGTTCATGCCCATCTCGCTCGGCCTGTCGCTGTACAACGCGATCGCTGTGGTTGAAGGCCTGCGCGGCAAAGCATCCGGTTTCGTACGCACACCGAAATACGGCATCAAAGTAAAAGGCCAGGAAGAAACAAGTGAAGTGAAAAAGACCAGCTACGTAGCCCGCAAAATTTCGTGGGTAACCATCGCAGAAGGTGTTATGTCACTGGTGTTCTTCACCTCTATGGTGGCAGGTATTGCAACCGGCAACGACGCTTTTGCACTGTTCCACGCCATGCTCGCCTTCGGTTTCGGCACAATCTGCTTCTACTCCATCAAACACCTGCGCTTCAACTGATCCCGCAGGATGACAAGGGGCCTTAAAGGATGATAATGTCATCCTTTAGGGCATACAAAACGAAAAACAGGCGCCACCCAGGAAACAGGGTGGCGCTTTTTTTGTAGTTGGGATAAAGCGAAGTGAGTTTGGTGATCCGGATGCTGATAACCTTAAATCAACGAATTGGGCTGTCCAAGCGTTCATTCCCGGTGTTCAATTGTTACGCGGTATCTTAGTATGCTTAATTTGGCCCCGGATCTATGGAACTTTCCGATTTCCCCATCCTTTCAACAGTCCCTTTTCCGCTGCTTTTGCGGCCTAAAAAGGTTACGGACCTTGTTTTTTTGCATCTTTACCCTGTATGAAGGGTATCAAGCGCTTTTTTCCAACCATGCTTTGCATCGCCATGTTCGTTCCGGCCCTTTTCCTGGGTTATGGCGTTGAGCGTTCCAATTTCGGTCCGCTGGTGTTGACATACGGTGTGTGGTTTGCCCTATTCCTGTTCGTTTTGTGGCGTTGGGGCGATGCTCCCGAACACCGGCGTTTGCTTTTGGGTACGGGCGTTGCGTTGCGTGTTGCGATGGTGTTTGGTTTGCCATTGTTGTCGGATGATATCTATCGTTTTCTTTGGGATGGCCGGTTGTGGGCCGCAGGTTTTCACCCTTTTTTGCAAACGCCCCGCGAATTTCTGGAGCAAGGTCTGTGGGCTTCTGGTATTGATGCCGGATTGTTTGCAAAACTCAATTCACCCGATTACCACACCGTTTATCCGCCGCTGGCACAAAGCATTTTTTACCTTTCGGCGCTTGTAGGAACTTCAAGCTTGTGGCCGGGCGTTTTGGTCATCAAGTTGTTTTTGCTGACTTGCGAGCTGGGCACCCTGTACCTGCTGCACAAACGTTTTCCCCTTGGACGGGGTGCGTTGCTTTACGTACTAAATCCTTTGCCCATCCTCGAAATTTGCGGCAACGCACATTTTGAGGGCGCGGCGGTATTTTTTGTGTTGCTGGGATTGTTTGCGCTCCACCATGGCCGTACGGCTTTTGCCGCCACCTCCTGGGCACTTGCGGTGGCCGCCAAACTGGTGCCTTTGCTTTTTGTTCCGATCCTATTGCGTTACCTGGGCTGGAAAAAAGGGTTGCAGTTTGTGGGAGTATTCGGATCTGCATGCCTCGTTTTATTCACACCCTTATTCAACCTTGAGGTGTTGCAAAACATGGTTTCCAGCCTCGATTTGTATTTTCAAAAATTCGCGTTTAACGCCAGTTTGTTTTATATTTTTTGGGAAATAGGACGGTTTTTCGGGCAATATACGATGGACAAAACCCTGGGTCCGCTCATGGCTGTTTTTGCCGCAGGCGGTATTTTGTTCCTCGCCTGGCGTTTGCGAAAAAAAGATGCGCGACTCGTCACCTTCATGCTTTTGGCTTCTGTATGGCACCTGCTGTGGTCGTCCACAATACACCCCTGGTACCTGTGTTTGCCGCTTGTTTTGGTGCGGAGTCCGAAGTCCGAAGGGTGGACTGTCGACCGGCGACTGTCGACTGTCGACTTACTTCGCACTTCGCAATTCGTGCTTTTATGGTCGGGCACTGTGATTCTGTCTTACAGCCATTACGCTGGTGGCGGATTTCAGGAAAATTATGTCCTGATTACCCTGGAATATGTTTTGCCTTTCCTGCTTGCTCTTAGTCTTTGCCTTCTCCCACGAAATAATCCTCTTTGTTCCGAAACAACACATTGAACGTGGTCATGCTACCGTAGCAGCGGGTGATGTATTGTTGGAGGTTGACCTTGTCTTCGTCGTCGAGTTTTTTGCTGGTGTTGATGTTTTGTTCGAGCACGCGCAGGCGGTCGCGCATCATGACAATTTTGTGGAAAAACGTATCAATGGGCACTTCTTTGCTCGACGTGGCGGTGTCGCCGGGTTGCAAAAGCATTTTACCGTTTTTCCAGCGGTCGCCCAGAGGAGTGAGTTCGAGGGCTGTGCCGGCCCAGGAGCGCAGGATACGCACGAGGCTTTGTTCGGCTTCGGAAAAGGTTACACTTTCTTCGGTCGGAATGGCGTCGACGACTTCCCAGGAGGCGTAATCTTTGCCAACCATTTTGAGTCCGAACTGGATGAAACATACTTCGTAGGCGGCAACGTGCAGGCGTACCACAACACCGTCGCCAAAAGCGGGGTGTTTAATGCGGGAACCAATGCCGAGCAAGGAGGTTTGCATGCGATTAGGGTTTTGAATGTTTTGGTTGGTTGAATAGGTATTTTTCTATTTGCAGGGCTACGCCCAAAAGAAGCAAAAAGGATGCGATCGCGGCATACCATGGAATGGAAATATCCTGTTCCAGGTCGATGGCTGAAATATCCTTGCCATAAAGGTATTGTGCCACGACCTGAAATCCGTTGTTGAAAAAATGCGCGATGACGGGTATCCAGAAGTTTCCGGTGCGCCAGTAGAGCCATCCGAGCAAGAGGCCGAGCAACATACGCGGCAAAAAACCTTCAAACTGAAAATGGATAAAACTGAAAATGGCAGCGCCGAGCACAAGGGCAATCCACGGATTGGCGATGCGGCGCATGAGCTGTTTTTGCAGCAATCCGCGAAAAATCAGTTCTTCGCCGAGGGCTGGAAGCAGGGCAATGATGGTTAGGTTGGCCAGCAGCTCCCAAGGTGAATCCATAACCAGCAAGGCTTTAATGGCTTCGTTGGTTTGCTCCTCCATTATCTTGAATGCATCCGGCAGGGGCAGGGCTTTGTTGATTTCCAGGGAAAAAAGCACCAGAGGCAAGGACACAGCCATTAGCAGAAGTGCCAGTCCTGCAAGAACTGACTTAGGCGCAGGCGACCAGCCGAGGTAATGACGCCAGTCGGCACTGTTCGTTCCGTTTTCCGGACGGTAATGGCGGTAAAAAAGGTACAGCACCGTAGCTCCCGACAAGACGAATGTTCCCAGATGGTTCAGCCCCAGCAGCAGACGCACCTGCCATCGATCTGCTGAGGTGGCATCGGCTGTGAGTTGGGTAGGGTCCAGGGATGTATTCAGGCCGAATGCCATAGAAATCAACTGATACACCAACACGCCGGCAAGCGCTCCTGCAAGACAGGCGATGAAGGTGGCCAGCAGGATTACCTGCGGGCGTGCCTCCGGCGGGGCGGCAGGGAGGGGGGATGCAAAAGAAATTGGGCTTTCGTCCACAGGCGTTTTACTTTTGCGTCAAAGATAGCGGACAACCATGAATCTAAGTGTCAACATCAACAAAGTAGCCCTGCTGCGAAATGCACGGGGAAGCGACATGCCCGACCTGCTGCAGGTTGCGCGCGATTGTGAAGCCTTCGGTGCCGACGGCATCACTGTACATCCCCGGCCCGACCAACGCCATGTGCGTTACGACGACATACCGTTGCTGCGCCAGGTTGTAACCACCGAATTCAACATTGAAGGCAAACCCGAAAGGGATTTTCTTGATCTGGTGCTGGCCAATCCGCCGCACCAGTGTACGCTGGTGCCCGACAGTCCCGGGCAGCTCACATCCGACCACGGCTGGGATACCATCGGGCAACGCGATTACTTGCGTGAAGTGATTGGAGAGCTGAAAAGTAAAGGAATCCGTGTGTCGATCTTTGTGGATCCCGACGAACATATGGTGGAAGGCGCTGCTGCTACAGGCGCCGACAGGGTGGAATTGTACACAGGCCCTTATGCTCATGGTTTTTACGACAACAAAGAAGCATCTGTAGCGCCGTATGCCCGGGCGGCGGTTGCGGCTGCTCGGGTAGGGTTGGGCCTGAATGCCGGGCACGATCTGAACCTCGACAACCTGAAGTATTTTCGGGAGCATTGTCCGGGGCTGGCTGAGGTGAGCATTGGTCACGCCTTGATTTGCGACGCCTTGTACTATGGTTTTGCCAATACCATTCGCATGTATCAACGGCAGTTGAAAGGATAAAAAAAACCTTTCGTCGAAAAATCGCTGTTTCGTCGTTTGGGTTAAAGATAAAGAAGCATATTGATAATGAATACTTTACATTAGATAAAACAGTATTTTCTTTGGTTATTTTGCAAAAAAATAAAAATTGATATGCATAGTTTTGTGCAAAATGCACTATCTTTGTTTGTACCTTCTTGACTTTGCAGAATAAAATAATTTTGTTAATCTACCGAATCAAACTTTTACCGTGCCGTTGGCAGGTAGTGTGCTTTTGTTAAGCGCATCTACCTGTCAGTCGGCATTTTTTTTTCTGTTAAACAGGGGGGATTCCCCATAATCCAATGAAGTACGCAGGTAGCAATTATCTGTCAGTAACCGCATCTATTCTTTAACCAAATCTTATTTCGTATGAAGCGAATACTAACAACCATGTGTCTGTTGTTGGCCGTAGCAGTTATGGCTATGGCCCAGCGTACCGTTTCAGGTACCGTAACAGGCGATGACGGCGAAACGCTTATTGGCGCAACCGTCAGCGTAAAAGGAACCGGCGGCGGCGCCCGTAGCGACCTAAACGGTCGTTATTCGGTGCAAGTGCCCGATGGTTCAAACACGCTTGTTTTCTCTTACACCGGTTATCAAACCCAGGAACTTGCCCTTGGCGCCAGCAATGTGGTCGATGTGGTGATGGTTTCGGGCACGGTGCTGCAGGAAGCCGTAGTGACGGCACTTGGCATCACCCGCGAAGAAAAATCGCTGGGTTATGCCGTGCAGTCGCTCGATGGCGACCAATTTACCAGCGCCCGCGATGCCAGCAACGTGGTGAACTCCCTTTCGGGTAAAATCGCAGGTGTAAACGTCATCAGTTCCTCGGGCAACGTAGGGTCTTCTTCGCGCATCACCATCCGCGGAAACAACTCCATCCTCGGCAACAACCAGCCGTTGTTTGTGGTGAACGGCATCCCGATTGACAACTCCGCGCGCAACTTTGCTCCCAACGGAGGCACCCAGTTCGGTGGCGTTGACTTTGGTAGCGCCATTCAGGACATCAACCCCGACGACATCGAAACGGTTACGGTATTGAAAGGTCCCAACGCCGCTTCGCTTTACGGTACACGCGGCGCCAATGGTGTTATCCTCATTACCACCAAAACGGGCAAAGGCGCCCAGAAAGGTCTGGGTGTGAGCTACACCGGTGACATTGGTTTTTCCAACCCGCTGCGTTTGCCAACTTACCAGAACAAGTTTGGTCAAGGTGTTGATTTTCAGTTCAACTACGTAGACGGTACCGGCAACGGTGTTTACGACGGTACGGACGAAAGTTGGGGCCCTTCCTTCGACCCTGCCATCAACGGAGCCGACGGTATTGACAACAACGGCGATGGCAGCATCGATGAACAAGGCGAAGGCGAAATGCTCAACCAGTTCATGAACAACGGAGCTTTGGCGCCATGGGTTGCACAACCCAACAACGTGAACAGCATTTTTGAAACCGGTGTCGCTTTTACCAACAACATCGCCATCACGGCCAATGGCGACCGCGCCAATGCACGTTTTTCGTACACCAACTTCAATCAAACGGGTATGGTCCCAAATACCGACCTGAAGCGCAACACCTTCAACCTCGGTTTTGGTATGAAATTGAACAATAAAATCACCTCAGAAGGCAACATAACCTACACGGTTTTGGATTCCGACAATCGACCGGGTATCGGTTACGATGGAGACAACATCCTGCAGCAAACCATCTGGGCCGGCCGTCAGGTTGACTGGGATTACTTGCGCGCCAACTACAACCAGCTCGACAACATGGGCCGCGTTGTAAACTGGAACCACAACTACCAAAACAACCCATTCTTTACCTTGTACAGAAACACGAAGCCGCAGCGGCGTAACCGCGTCAATGGTTTTTATGCCATGCACTTCCAGTTGCTCGAATGGCTGAAATTGTCGGGACGTATTGGTACGGACTATTACAACGACTACCGCGAGGTGCGTTTCGACAAAGGAACGAACACCAATCCGAATGGCCGTTTCGACCGTTTGGAGTACAACTCGACGGAAACAAACATGGACGCTATGCTGACGGCAAACAAAAACATTACCGACAACATTTCGATCGTTGCGTCGCTTGGTGTTGCTCGCCGCGACAACCGTTTTCTCGGAAACGAACAAACAGCTACCGGCCTTGTTGTTCCCAGCCTATTCAACTTTTCCAATGCTGACGGCGCTGTTCAGGCCAACAACTTCATCAACCGCCAGCGCATCAATTCGGTGTTTGGAACCGTATCGCTCGGATTCTACAACTTCATTTACCTCGACGGTTCGGTCCGCAACGACTGGTCTTCAACTTTGCCGGAAGCAAACAACAGCTTCCTGTATCCTGCGGTTAACCTCGCTGTAGTACTCTCGGAAAAATTCACCATTCCGGGTGTATCTTTCTTGAAAGTACGCGGTGGTTATGCCGAAGCTGGTAAAGATACCGATCCTTACAGCCTTAACTTCGCTTACGGTGCCAACACACCCTGGGGTGGTTTGCCAAACTTTACGGTACCTGGCGCGCGTCCGAACAACCAACTCAAACCCGAACGTTCCAAATCGTGGGAAACCGGTCTTGAAGCCCGTTTCTGGCAGGATCGCGTTCGCCTTGACCTTACCTACTACAACACGAGTACGATCGACCAAATCATTCCGCTCAACGTGTCCAGTACAACTGGCTTTATCAGCCGCATCACCAATGCCGGTACCATACAGAACGATGGTATTGAGATCCAGTTCGGCCTTACACCGGTGCGCAGTGCCAACTTCCGCTGGGACATCGATCTCAACTGGGCAAAAAACAACTCCATCGTGAAAGACCTTCCCGAAGGCGTTACGGAAATTACCATCAACACCAACTGGGGTCTGCGTCTTGTAGCCCGTGAAGGTGAAGAATACGGTGTATTGGTTGGTCGCCGCGTAAAACGCGCTCCCGATGGCCAGATCATTGTGAACGAAGCTACCGGCAGCCCCATCCTTGATGTGGATGAAAACGGCAGCAACACCAACTTCGTGCTTGGTTCCATCACACCAGACTGGGTGGGCGGCATCCGCAACACCTTCACCTGGAAAGGCTTCTCACTCAGCGCCCTCATCGACGCGCGTCAGGGTTCCGACCTGTTCTCCATGACTTACGTATTCGGCCGTTACGCCGGTGTACTCGAAGAGTCGCTCGAAGGCCGTAATACACTTGACGAAGTTCAAAACGGTTACAACTATGGCGGTGTTTACGCAACGACTGATGCCAATGGCAACGTAACGTATTCGCCCAACCAGGTTAAACGTACGGCTGAAGCATGGAACGCTGATTTCTACAACCGCCGCCACGACCGCGGTGTATTTGACGCCTCGTTCGTTAAACTGCGCGAAGTAGTTTTGGGCTACGACATGCCCCGCGAGTGGTTTACCAATTCATTTGTAAACGGTGTTCGTCTTAGTGTTTATGGCCGCAACCTGGCCTTGTTGAGCAGCAACGTACCGCACGTGGACCCCGAAACGGCTTTCGATAACACGAACGCCATGCAAGGCATCGAATTTGGTCAATTGCCTTCGGCCCGTACCGTTGGTGTGACCTTGAACGCCAATTTCTAAACCATCCTTTGCAATCAAACGTTTAAATGATATGAAAAATCTGAAAGTATGGTTGTTGATCCTCGTGGTGGCATTTTCCAATGCCTGCACCAAAGACTTTGAGGAAATCAACACCAATCCAAACCAGGCTGAAGAAGTGCCGCTGACCAACGTTTTGTTGTCCGCGACCACCCAGGGTGTACGCCGCATCCACGGCGCAGGCATGAACATGACCTACGCGGGTCTGTGGGCGCAACACTATGCCAAAATTCAGTACATTGACGAAGACTGGTACGAATTCCGCTCCGACGCCCTTACGGCCTATTGGGACGGTCTTTATGCCGGTCCTCTGGCCGATCTTCAGGACATCCTGAACCGCGCCGACAACCCGAGCAACATGCGCGCTGCCGCGTTGACCCTGAAGTCATACCACTTCGGTGTGATCACCGACATGTGGGGCGAAGCTCCTTACTCGGAAGCACTTGATCCCGATCGTACGGTAAACCCGTCTTACGACAGCCAGGAAAACATCTACGCAGGCATCATTGCCGACCTTGAGACAGCTTCCGCCATGTGGGGACAAGCTGATGCCTTGGGTGTTGGCGATGTGATTTACGGCGGCGATGTGGCCCTTTGGAAAAAATACACCAACTCGCTGCTCGCCCGCTACCTCAACCGTGCCAAGCACAAAAATCCGGCTTACGTTACCAAACTGGCTGCATTGCTTTCGAATCCGGACAACCTGATAGCCAGCAATGGTGAAAATGCGCTGATGTCGTATCCCGACATTACGCCCACAGGCTCCAACCCGCTGTACAACGACAAGTACAACAGTGGACGTAACGACCATGCTGTGAGCAAAACCCTGGTGGATCTTATGACCGGCGACCCACGCCTTCCCGTGTATGCAGAGGTAAACAACGCAGGTATCTACGTCGGACAGCCCAACGGTACTGTCGAGCCCAGCCCATTCTCAGCTGTTTCGCAAATTGGTGCGAAGTTCCGCGACGATTTTGCTGCGCCTTCCTATCTGTTTACGTACGCTGAAGTGCTGTTCATTTACGCAGAAGCTGTAGTCAGCAAAATGGCTTACCTCGAAGCCATCAATGCTTCCGTGGAACAACAAGGCGTAGCTGGAGACCAGGCTTTCCTCGATGCCGTAGGGGCTGCTTTCGATGCCGATGCTGATCGCGCCATTGCAACTCAAAAATGGATTGCTTTGTTCGGCGACGGTACTGAAGCTTTTACCGAGTTTCGTCGTACCGGATTTCCCAGCGAAATCGTTGAAGTGCCTCTGAGCGGTTTTCCCGGTCAGGGCGTACCCAAACGTTTCCCTTACCCCACCAGCGAAACAGGCAACAACAAGGTCAACCTTGAGGCTGCACTTGGCCGCCAGAACATCGACGCTTCCGGCTTGTTCGGAGATGCGATGTGGTGGAAACTTTAAACCATCGACAACAAATCAACCTCCGTATCTTGCCCCCGGCGCTCTTTTTTGTGCGCCGGGGGCTTTTTTATTAGGTGTACCCACCAAAAAGTCGCAAATTCGCATCCAACAGGGGAAGACAACTTCTTTGCTTCCAAAATTTTGTAAACCATGTTTTCCGACGATCGCATCCGCAGCAACAAAGCCGTCAAACGACCGATGCTTATCTTGGGCGCTTCCATGACCATCATTTACATTGGGCTGGGTGCCTGGCTTTTCCTCGACCAAAGTTTCGTGCCAGGCATACAAACCGAATTCAGGAATATTTTTGCCACCATGTTGCTGGTTTACGGCGTTTTTCGCGGTTGGCGCTTTTGGCAGGATTACCAGGCGCCCTGATTTTTCCATTACCAGAAAAATACACACCTTATGAAACTCCTTCTTCCAGTGCTCTTTTTATGCACTTTATTTGCCGCCTGCGGCGAAAAAACCGATAAAACAGGCAAAGTACTTGATACACCCACCACAGGAGAACTAACCATCATGGTGGATGAAGGTTACCAACCCATCATCGCTTCCTGCATCGAAGTGTTCAACGTATCTTACCACCGCGCCAAACTAAGTGCCATTTACACCTCGGAAGGCGATGCGGTGAACAACATCATCAAAGATTCCACCCAGGTGATCGTGGTTACCCGAACGTTCACCGAGAACGAACTGAAGTTTTTTAAGCAACGTGGTTTTGAACCCAAGGTCACGCCCATAGCCTACGATGCCGTTGCTTTTATTGTCCACCCCAGCAACAACGACAGCGTGTTTGCCATCGAACACATGCGCGATATTCTTCAGGGGAAAACCCAAAAATGGTCGCAGTTTAACCCCAAATCGAAACTTGGCGACATCCTGCTGGTGTTCGACAATCCGCTTTCCGGTACGGTGCGTTATGCCAAAGACAGCATTGCAGAAGGCGCAGCCCTGCCCGCCAACGCCTCTGCGCTAAACACCAACGAAGAAGTGATCAATTACGTAGCCCAAACACCGGGCGCCATAGGCGTTATCGGCGCCAATTGGATATCCGATACCGACGATAAAGGCGTGCAGAAATTCCTCTCACAGGTGCGTTTGGTGGACATTGCCAAAGCACCTGGAGCAGAAGGTTTCGGCCCTCTCCAAGCTTACCTGTCGACAGGCGATTACCCTTTCAAACGCACGGTGTACATCATCAATGCGCAAGCCAGGCCGGGGTTGGGACAGGGATTTGCAGCATACCTCGCTGGGCCCGACGGACAACGCATTGTTCTTAAAGATGGATTGTTACCGGCACAAGCGCCCACCAGACTCATTCAAGTTTCAAAAGAATAATTTGATTTTGATTAAAAAAAGGCTCCAAATAACCTTTTACAGCATGCCAACGTTAACCTTATATTAAAAAATGTAGGTTTTGCCAAACGCTTTGTGGATTTCATGCTGAAAAAGCGTCTAAAAAATGGAACTTTGCAGCCGCTGTCCAAACAGCAAAGCGAACTAAAACTTTTCCGAACGATGACGACTTTTTTGAAAAACAGCGCCCTTTTCCTGGCGGTTCTTTTTGTAAGCACCCTCGCAGCCCAAACCCCCGACGAAGGTTTATCGGCCATGCAATTTGAAGAATGGGATAAAGCCATTGCCCATTATACCAAACTTACCCAGACCGATGCCACCAACCAGGATGCATGGCTTACCCTGGGCAATGCCTACCTCGCCAAAGGCGATAAAGTGAAGGCAAAAGAATCCTGGGATGCAGCGTTCACCGCAAAATCCGATGCCCCAATGGCCTACACCGCCAACGGCCGCAATCTGATGATTCAGGACAAACAAACCGAAGCCGACGCGCAATTTGCCAAAGCAGCCAAAAACGGTAAAAAAGATGTCGCCTCCCTTCGCCAGATCGGAGAGTCCTTCCTTTTTTACACACCGGCAGGAAGCAAACGTCCGAACTTTGTTCGTGCGGAAGAAAAACTTAAGGCTGCCATTGAAGTCAACTCCAAAGATTTCCTTTCGCTCATGGCGTTGGGTTATACCTACAAGGAAATGTCAAATGGAGGTTTGGCCGCGCAGCAATACGAATATGCCGCCCAGTTGCAGCCTAAGAATCCTTTGCCCATGTACATGCTGGCCAAGGTGTATAAAACAGCTAAAATTGATCAGAAATTTCTCGAAAACATCGACAAAACCCTTGTCGTTTCACCCAGTTACACCCCGGCACTTCGCGCCAAAGCAGAACACTTCTACTTTGGCCGTGAGTGGGAAAATGCTCTGGCAGCTTACAAGGAACTGATCACCAAAGGCGACGCCGTTACCATCGATGATGAAATGTTGTTTGCCAATACCCAGTTCATCAACAAAGATTACCAAGGTTGCATCACTACCGTGGAAAAAATCATCCAGAAAGACGGATCCAAAAACTACCTGCGCCGCCTGCTGGGATACTGCTATTACGAAACTGGCGATTATACCAAAGGACTCGCCATCATGAACGAGTATTTCAAAGTGGTAACGCCCGAAAAAATTCTGGCTTCAGACTACCAATATCTCGGACGTCTGCAGGTAAAAACAAAAAGCGATACCCTACAAGCCATCGGCAATTTTGGCAAAGCCATTGGCATGGACTCGTCGATGTGGCCGCTTTACAAGGAAATGGCCGAGTTGAACTATGCCACACGCGACTATTGCGGCGCAGCGTTGAATTTCCAGAGGCACATCGACTCGTTGCCCACGCCCGACGCAACACAGTATTATTACCTGGGTACCAGCCACTACTATTGCCGCAATGACTCGATGAATTACCAGAAAGCACTTGCAGCGTTTAGCAAAGTAGCTGAAATTGTTCCTACGGCTACTTTGGGCCATTTCTGGAGCGGAAAATCTGCTGCACAACTTGACCCGGATGTGGAAGCCAATCCTGATCTGCTTCCTGAATTTGGTTTGGCTTTACCGTATTTTGAAAAATACATCGAAATTGCCA
>Ga0105046_10005296_pt1 | contig 20427 bp, 19 predicted proteins | sample MAT03_FD_78385 | JGI IMG/M metagenome (GOLD analysis project Ga0105046, IMG submission 78385) | Freshwater microbial communities from Lake Fryxell liftoff mats and glacier meltwater in Antarctica - MAT-03 (megahit assembly) | ecosystem: Environmental > Aquatic > Freshwater > Ice > Liftoff...
ACGCGCTTCAAGAACTACGAGCGCTACCAGCCGCTGGTCGACCGCACGCTGGCGATGATCTTCGAGAAGGCCAGCACGCGCACGCGCGTCAGCTTCGAGGCCGGCATGTACCAGATGGGCGGCTCGGTCGTGCACCTGACCACTGGCGACAGCCAACTCGGCCGCGCCGAGCCGATCGAGGACAGCGCGCGCGTGATCAGCCGCATGGTCGATCTGGTGATGATCCGCACCTACGAGCAGGCCAAGATCGAACTCTTCGCAGCCCACTCGCGCGTGCCGGTGATCAACGGGCTGACGAACGAGTACCACCCGTGCCAGATCCTGGCCGACATCTTCACCTTCATCGAACACCGCGGCATCATCGCCGGCAAGGTGGTGGCCTGGGTGGGCGACGGCAACAACATGGCCAACACCTGGCTGCAGGCGGCCGAGGTGCTGGGCTTCACGGTGCATGTCAGCACGCCCGGCGGCTACGAGATCGATCCGGCCGTGGCCGGCATCCGCAGACGCGACTGCTACAAGGTCTTCGACCACCCGCTCGAGGCCTGCGTCGGCGCGCACCTGGTCACCACGGACGTCTGGACCAGCATGGGCTACGAGGCCGAGAACGAAGAGCGCCGCAAGGCCTTCGTCGACTGGTGCGTGGACGACGACATGATGGCCGCCGCGCAGCCCGACGCGCTGTTCATGCACTGCCTGCCGGCGCACCGCGGCGAAGAGGTCACGGCCGAGGTGATGGACGGCCCGCAGAGCGTGGTCTGGGACGAGGCCGAGAACCGCATGCACGTGCAGAAGGCGCTGATGGAGTACCTGCTGCTCGGGCGCATCGGCTGACGCGCCGCGACCGGGCTTCAGTCGGGCTTCAATCCGGCAGCACCGCCGTCACCTCGATCTCCACCTGCGCGCGGTCTTCGATCAGCGCGGCCACCTGCACCGCGCTCATCGCGACGGTGTAGCTGCCGATCAACTCGCGGTAGACACGGCCGATTTCGCGCCCGCGCGCCAGGTACTCACGCTTGTCGATGAGGTACCAGGTCATGCGCACGATGTGCTCGGGCCCGGCACCGGCCTCGGCCAGCAGCGCGCGCACGTTGGCCAGCGTCTGGCGCACCTGCTCGACCAGGTCGTCGCTGTCGAACTGGCAGGCCGCGTTCCAGCCTATCTGGCCGGCCAGAAAGATGCTGTGGCCTCGGGCGACGACGCCGTTGGCGTAGCCCTTGGGGGCCGTCCAGTCGGCGGGTTGCAGGACTTTCATGGGGCAGCTTCCTCGACGTAGGGCAGGATCGCCGCGCGCACATCGTCGGGCAGTGCTTGCGGGCGATGCGTCTCGAGCGAGGTGCAGACAAGCACCTGGCGCGCGCGCAGCCGCAACATGCCGTCGGCACCGATGAACTCGTGGCGTAGTGCCAGAGAACTGCGGCCGAGTTTCTCGACCGCCAGCCGCTTGGTGAGCGTCTCGCCGTGGCGGCTCACGGCCATGAAATCCCACTCCAGCCGCACGGTGGGCAAGCCGTTGCGGCGCTGCGCGATGAAGTCGGCATAAGGCACACCCAGCGCCCGGTCGAACCACTCCTCGACGAAGGTGTTGAGCATCTCGGCATAGCGCGGGAAGAAGACGATGCCGGCGGGGTCGCAGTCGGCAAAGCGGATGGTGATGGGCGCCTCGAAGACCATCACGCGCCCTGGCGCAGGCGAAAGCGCTGCAGCTTGCCGGTTTCGGTGCGCGGCAGGCTGTCGCGGAACTCGACGGCGCGCGGGTACTTGTAGGGCGCGATGGTCTGCTTGACGAAGTCCTGCAGCAGCTTGGCCATCGCCGCGTCGCCGACGTGGCCGGGCTTGAGCACGACGATCGCCTTGACGACTTGCCCGCGCTCTTCGTCCGCAGCGCCGATGACGCCGCACTCGGCCACTGCCGGGTGCAGCAGCAGCGCGCCTTCCACCTCGGGCCCGCCGATGTTGTAGCCGCCGGAGATGATCATGTCGTCGGTACGCGCCTGGTAGACGAACTGCCCGTCCTCGTCGATCAGGTAGGCATCGCCGGTCATGTTCCAGCCCGCCTGCACGTACTGGCGCTGGCGTTCGTCGTCCAGGTACTTGCAGCCGGTCGGGCCCTTCACCGCCAGCCGGCCGACCTGCCCGCGCGGCACTTCGTGCCCCGCCTCGTCCAGCACCACGGCGCGGTAGCCGGGCACGACGAAGCCGGTAGCGCCGCCGCGTGCATGCGCCTCGTCTGCGCTGATGAAGATATGGAACATCTCGGTCGAGCCGATGCCGTCGATGATCTCGATGCCGGTGGTCTGGCGCCACAACGTGCGCGTCGCGGCCGGCAGCGCCTCGCCGGCGCTGACGCACTTGCGCAGGCTGCCAAGGTCATGCGCGGCGCCCTGGCTGATCGCGTGGGCCATCGCGCGGTACGAGGTGGGCGCAGTGAACAGCACCGTGGCCCGGTGGCGTGCGATGGCCACCGGCAAAGTGTCCGGCGTGGCCCTCTCCAGCAGCACAGTGCTGGCGCCGACGGCCAGCGGAAACAGCAGCAGTCCTCCGCAGCCGAAGGTAAAGGCCAGCGGCGGGCTGCCGATGAACACGTCGTCAGCGCCGGCCCTCAGCACATGCGGTGGCCAGCAGTGCAGCGAAGCCATCAGGTCGCGGTGGAAGTGCATCGTGCCCTTGGGCACGCCGGTGGTGCCGCTGGTGAAGGCCATCAGGCAGACGTCGTCGGCGGCGGTGTCCACATCGTCGAAGCGCGCGGGCTGGGCCGCCATGCGCTGCTCGAGCTCGCCGCCCTGGAAGGTCAACAGATGCTTCAGCGTCGGGCAGTCGGGCCGTGCGCGCTGCAACTCGTCAAGCAGCCGGGCGTCGCACAGCGCGTGCGAGACGTGGGCCTTGTGCACGATGGTTGTCAGCTCGCCGGCACGCAGCAGCGGCATCGTGCCCACTGCGATGCCGCCGGCCTTGACGACACCGAACCAGCAGGCCGCCAGCATCGGCGAGTTGGCTCCGCGCAGCAGCACGCGGTTGCCGGGCACCAGGCCGAGTTCGTTAACCAGCACACCGGCGATGCGGTCGGCGCGCTCAAGCAACTCGGCGTAGCTCCAGCGGATGAGGCCGCCACCAGGGTCTTCACCGAGCACACAGGGCCGCTCGCCGTCGCCGGCAGCGACGCGGCGCGTCAGCAACTCGGTGGCGCAGTTCAGCCGCAAGGGCAGTTGTTGCAATCCGGGCAGCTCGAACAGCAGCTCGGGAAGTTGGTCCGCGGGCGGCAGATGCTCGCGCGCGAAGGTGTCGAGGTGGGCGGTCAGCGGGGTCGGGGCCATGGCCGATTCTTCGGCCGCATCCCGCGGCCGTCAACCCGCGCGTTTATGATCCCTCGAATGGGCACGCGCATGTTGTGGGACATTTCGCCGCCGGTGGCCGCAGGGGCGCCCGTGTTCCCGGGCGACACCGCCTTCGATCTGCAGTGGTCCGCGCGCATCGGCCCCGGCTGCCCGGTCAATGTCAGCACGCTGCGCCTGTCGCCGCACACCGGCGCGCATGCCGACGCGCCGTTGCACTACGACGACGAGGGTGCCGCCATCGGCGCGCTCGACCTCGAGCCCTACCTCGGCACCTGCCGGGTGATCCACGCCATCGGCTGCGGGCCGCTGGTGCAGTGGGCGGATCTGGCGCACGCGGCGCAGGCGATGCCGCCACGCGTGCTGGTGCGCACCTACGCCGAGGCGCCGCTGCAACACTTCGACCCCACGCTGGCCGGCTACGCGCCCGAAACGGTGGAGCGCCTGGCCGATCTGGGCGTACGGCTGGTGGGCATCGACACCGCCAGCATCGACCCGGCTGACAGCAAGTTGCTCGCCAGCCACCAGGTGATCCGCCGCCGCGGCCTGCGCGTGCTCGAGAACCTGTGGCTGGACCAGGTGCCCGAGGGCGACTACGAGTTGATCGCGCTGCCGCTGAAACTGACGAGCGCCGACGCGTCGCCGGTGCGCGCGGTGCTCAGGAGCTTGTCGTGACCATGACCCAACCGCTGGCCCGACCGCCGGCCCGACCGCTGGCCCGACCGCTGACTCAATCGCTGCCCCGATCGCATGCCCTGGCGCTGGACGCCGCCGACCCGCTGGCGCCGCTGCGCGACGCGTTCGTGCTGCCACCCGACCTGATCTATCTGGACGGCAACTCGCTCGGCGTGCTGCCGCGCGCCACTGCGGCGCGCGTGCAGCAGGTGATCGAGCAGGAATGGGGCACCGGCCTGATCCGCAGCTGGAACAGCGCCGGCTGGATGACGCTGGCCCAGCGCATCGGCGACAAGATTGCGCGGCTGGTGGGCGCGCGGCCGGGCGAGATGGTGGTGGCCGACTCGACCTCGGTGAACCTGTTCAAGGTGCTGTCGGCGGCGCTGACGCTGGCCCAGGATGATTCGTCCGCCCGCCGCGTCATCGTCTCCGAGCGCAGCAACTTCCCGACCGACCTCTACATCGCCGAGGCGCTCGCGCGCGAGCGCGGCTTCGAGCTGAAGCTCGTCGACACCCCAGAGGCCCTGCCCGCCGCGCTGGACGACCGTGTGGCCGTGTTGATGCTGACCCACGTCAACTACCGCACCGGCCGCATGCACGACATGGCCGCGCTCAGCCGACAGGCGCACGAAGCCGGCGCGCTGGTGATCTGGGATCTGGCGCATTCGGCCGGCGCAGTGCCGGTGGACCTGCACGGAGCGCAGGCCGATTTCGCCGTCGGCTGCGGCTACAAGTACCTCAACGGCGGGCCTGGCGCACCGGCCTTCGTCTGGGTACACCCAGACCACGTCGAGCGCTTCTGGCAGCCGCTGGCGGGCTGGATCGGACATGCCGCGCCCTTCGAGTTCACCCCCGCGTACCGGCCGGCCGCCGGCATCGCGCGCTACCTGGTGGGCACGCCGCCGGTGATCTCGGTCGCTGCGCTGGAGTGCGGCGTCGATACGCTGCTGGCCGCTGAGCCGCTGGGCGGCATGGCGGCGCTGCGCGCCAAGTCGCTTGCGCTGTCGCGGCTGTTCGCCGACCAGGTCGAAGCGGGGTGCCCGCAACTCACCTTGGTCTCGCCGCGCGACGATGCCGAGCGCGGCAGCCAGGTCTGCTTTGCCCACCCGCAGATGGCCTACCCGGTGGTGCAGGCGCTGATCGCGCGCGGCGTGATCGGCGACTTCCGCGCCCCGGACGTGCTGCGCTTCGGCTTCACGCCGCTGTACCTGCGCCATGTCGACGCCTGGGACGCCGCCGAGCACCTGCGCCAGGTACTGGCCAGCGGCGAATGGCAGCGGCCGGAGTTCAACCACCGCCAGGCCGTCACCTGAGGGCTGGTTGATGAGCGGCTGCCCTTTCTCTGGCGCGCCTGACGACGACGGCGCACTGCCACCCTCCGAAGCCACCGACCCGCTGGTCTCGGCGCTGGTCGGCGCCGAGCACCACGGCGCGCAGCTCGATTTCGCCCAGTCGATGAGCTACGGCGACTACCTGCAACTCGACGCCGTGCTCGGCGCGCAGCAGCCGCGCTCGCCCGACCACAACGAAATGCTCTTCATCATCCAGCACCAGACCAGCGAGCTGTGGATGAAGCTGATGCTGCACGAACTACGCGCCGCGGTCGCTGCCGTCGCGCAGGACGAACTCGGCGCCGCGTTCAAGATGCTGGCGCGGGTCTCGAAGATCATGGAGCAGCTCGTCCACGCCTGGGACGTGCTGGCGACGATGACGCCGCCAGAATACAGCGCCATCCGCCCCTACTTGGCCAGCAGCAGCGGTTTCCAGAGCTGGCAGTACCGCTGCATCGAGTTCATGCTGGGCAACAAGAATGCCGCGATGCTGCGGCCGCATGGGCACCGCCCCGATCTGCTGGCGCATGTCGAGGCCGCCTGGCGCGCGCCCTCGCTGTACGACGAGTCGCTGCGCCTGCTGGCGCGGCGCGGGTTGGCTATCCCAGCCAGCCATGTCGAGCGGGACTGGACCCAGCAGTATCCGGCCAGCGACGAGGTCGAAGCGGCCTGGCTGGTCGTCTACCGCAGCCCGAAGACTTATTGGGATCTGTACCAGCTGGGCGAGGAGCTGACCGACCTCGAGGATGCCTTCAGGCTCTGGCGTTTCCGCCATGTCACGACGGTGGAGCGGGTGATCGGTTTCAAGCGCGGCACCGGCGGCACCAGCGGCGTCGCCTACCTGCGGCGCATGCTCGACGTGGTGCTGTTCCCCGAGATCTGGCGGCTGCGCACCAGTCTATGAGCCGTGTCGGCACGCGCGGCCGCCGCCCGGCGCGCCGGCAGCTGTGGTGCATCACCCGGCCGCAGCTGGAGGACACCAACACCCTGTTGCGGGCCGCGTGCGCCGAACGCGAGATCGCCTGGCGGGCGGTTGCGCCGGACGACGCGGTGGCCGCGCTGCGCCCGCGCATCGGCGACCTGCTCTACGTCGCAGCGGCTGAGGCCGCAGCCGATGCGCTGGCCGCGCAGTTGTGGCGCGCCGGCATGGTTTCGCTACAGGGCCACGGTCGCGCGCCGCGCCAGCCCGCCGCGGAGGAGCTCGACGCCGCCGGTCTGCGCATGCCCCGCAGCGTCAGCCCGGCGCCGCTCGATGCGCCTGCGCTGCTGGTGGCGGCGACGGCGCTCGGCGGCTTCCCGTTGCTTTTGCGCCTGCCCGGAGGCGAGGGAGGCCGTGGCGTGATGCGCGTGGACAGCCCGGCCAGCCTGGTCTCCGTGCGCGAAGTGCTGCCCGACAACGCAACGATGGTCGAGTACGTGCCACACGAAATCGCCTGGCGTGTCTACGTCGTGTGCAGCGAGGCGGTGCTGGCCGAGGCCTGGCGAGTGGCCCCGCACGACTTCCGCAGTAACGTGGACGGAACGCTCGAGCCGCAGGCGCCGCGCAGTTCGGCAGTCGAGGCGGCGGCGGTCAGCGCCTGCCGGTTGCTCGACATCGGCTTTGCAGGCGTCGACGTGATGGTCGACCCACAGGGCCGGCCCTGGGTAGCCGAGCTGAACACGCCCTGCTGGTTCGCAGGCGCACAGGCTCGCACCGGCGTGGACATCGCCGGCCGGCTGCTCGACGGTTTGACGACCGGCTAAGCCGGCCCGACCTGCTCGTTCAGCCCGGACGCTTCTTCGGCGCCTCGGCGCCGACACGCGCGACCACCGAAGGCTCGGCTGCCTTAGGGGCAGCCTCGTCCGTCTTGCGCGACTTCACGCGCTGCTCCGTCCGCTTTCTGACCACAACGGCAGGCTGCGCGGCCTCGACCCCATGCCCCGGCACCGAGTGCTGGGGGGCCGGCTGCGCCGAGGCCAGGGGGGAAAGCTTGTCCTTGGCCTGGGCCATGTCAGGGCACGCAAGCGCTGGAGCGGCGAGCACGGCGCCGACGACCAGGGTGGAGAGGGCGGCTACGTTGAGCTTCGTCATCTGGATCTCCTTCAGGGATTGCGGGAGTTGAGTCGGCTGGGGTGACAGCCGGTGTCAGTCTAGCGTTGGCGCCGCAGCCTTGCAACGCCGCATTGGTAACCGGCGGGCAAGCCGGCTTGGCGCTGCCGCCGCTCCTAGAATCTTCAGCCTTGACTCAGACAGGATCCTATCCATGGACACCCGCACCTCGGTCCACCGCCTGCGCATCGAGCGGCTGCGTGAAGTGCTGATCCGCGAAGGCGTCGACGCCCTGCTCGTGCCTTCGTCCGACCCGCACCTGAGCGAGTACCTGCCCGAGCGCTGGCAGGCGCGGCAGTGGTTCAGCGGCTTCACCGGCTCGATGGGCACGCTGGTCGTCACCACCACGCAGGCGGCGGTGTTCGCCGACAGCCGCTACTGGGTGCAGGCCGAGGCCGAACTGGCAGGCACCGGCATCACGCTGGTGAAGATCCCCACCGGCACCGCCGCGTTGCACCTCGACTGGCTGGCCCGCGAGGTGCCGCGCGGTGGCGCCGTGGCGGTCGATGGCCAGGTGCTGGGTGTTGCAGCGGCGGCCGCACTGAAGGACGCGCTGGATGCCGTCGGCGTGCAGTTGCACACTGACAGTGACCTCGTCGATCAGGCCTGGCCCGAGCGCGCCGGCCTGCCCGCAAACCCGGTATACGAACACCGCGCGCCGCACGCTGTGCAGTCGCGCGCGGCCAAGCTGGCGCAGGTGCGCGAGGCGATGCAGCGCCACGGCGTGACGCAGCACTTCGTCAGCACGGTCGACGACATCGCCTGGATCACCAACCTGCGCGGCGCAGACGTGCACTACAACCCGGTGTTCCTGGCCCATCTGCTGCTGGGCGCCGAAGACGCCACGCTGTTCGTCGAGGACCGCAAGATCGACGCTGCACTGGCCGCCACGCTCGCCGTCGACGGCCTGCGCCTGGCACCCTACGCGCAGGCCGGCGCGGCACTGGCCGCGTTGCCCGCCGAGAGCCGCCTGCTGATCGACCCGCGGCGTGTCACCTTCGGCCTGCGCCAGTGTGTGGCACCCGGCGTCAGCGTGGTCGAGGCGGTCAACCCGAGTACGCTGCTGAAGAGCCGCAAGACCGAAGCCGAGGCCGCCTTCGTGCGCGAGGCGATGGTCGAGGACGGGGTGGCGATGTGCCACTTCTATGCCGGGCTGGAGGCGGCAATGGGGCGCGGCGAGCCGATCAGCGAGATGACCATCGACGAGTGGTTGTCGGCAGAGCGCGCCAAACGCCCGGGATTCGTCGGCCTGAGTTTCCCGGTGATCGCCGGCTTCAACGCCAACGGCGCAATGCCACATTACCGCGCCACGCCGGCGTCGTTCGCGCAGATCGAGGGTGATGGCCTGCTGCTGATCGACTCGGGCGGACAGTACCTTGGCGGCACCACCGACATCACGCGGGTGTGGCCGATCGGCATGCCCAGCGCGGCGATGCGGCGCGACTACACGCTGGTGCTGAAGGGCACGCTCGCACTCAGCCGCACGCGTTTCCCGCGCGGCACGCCCGGGCCGATGCTCGACGCCATCGCGCGCGCGCCGCTGTGGGCCGAAGGCGTGGAGTTCGGCCACGGCACCGGCCACGGCGTCGGCTACTTCCTGGCCGTGCACGAAGGGCCGCAGTCGATCAGCAAGGCGGTGGTCGTGCCCTCGATGGCGATGGAGCCGGGCATGATCACCTCGATCGAACCCGGCCTGTACCGCGACGGCCAATGGGGTGTGCGCATCGAGAATCTGGTGCTCAACGTGCCCGCCAGCACGCCCGAGGCCGGCGCCTTCGGCGAGTTTCTCGAGTTCGAGACACTGACGCTGTGCCCGATCGACACCCGCTGCATCGAGCGCAGCCTGCTGCGCAGCGACGAGATCGACTGGCTCAACGGCTATCACGCGACGGTGCGCCAGCGCCTGGCGACACAGCTGCAGGGCGACGCGCTGGCCTGGCTGAAGACGCGCACCGAGCCGTTCTGAGCAGTACCGGCAGCACTGCGCCGAAGACCTGAAGCACATCGACGATCGCGGCGCATGCACCGCCCGCCCGTCCGCGCCGCGCTGGGCATCGACCTGGGCGGCAGCAAGATCGAAGCCCTGCTGCTCGACGCCGATGGCCACGAGCGCTGGCGCCAACGCATCGCCACCCCGGCCGACAGCTACCGCGATACCCTGGCGGCGGTGCATGCCCTGGTGCACAGCGCGCGCGACGCCGTACAAGGCGCGCCGATCTCCATCGGCCTGGGCACGCCGGGCGCGCCGGCCGTCGGCGGGCTCATCAAGAACGCCAACTCCAGCTGCCTGAACGGCCAGCCCCTGCAGCATGACCTGCAGGCGCTGCTGGGCCAGCCGGTGCGCATCGCCAACGACGCCAACTGCCTGGCGTTGTCAGAAGCCACCGATGGCGCCGGGGCCGGCGCGACGGTGGTCTTCGCGGTCATCCTGGGCACCGGGGTCGGTGCGGGCATTGCCGTGAACGGGCGGGTGCTGGAAGGCCCCAACCGGCTGGCTGGCGAGTGGGGCCACAACCCCCTGCCCTGGGCGCTGCCGGATGAAGATCCACAGCCGGCTTGCTACTGCGGCCGGCGCGGCTGTCTGGAGACACTGCTCAGTGGCCCCGGCCTGGCACGGGACCATGAACGCCACGACGGCCCACTGATGAGCGCCGAGCAGATCGCCAGTGCGGCGGCCAGCGGTGACGCAGCGGCGCAGGCCACGCTGGCGCGTCACGCGCAGCGGCTGGCGCGCGCACTGGCGGCGGTGATCAACCTGCTGGACCCCGATGTGATCGTGCTCGCCGGTGGCCTTTCGCGCATGCCGCATCTGCTGCACGAGGTACCACGGCAGTGGGCCCGCTGGGTCTTCAGCGCCGGGGTGGCAGAGCCGGTGCGCACGCCGCTGCGCGTGGCGCGCCACGGCGACGCTTCGGGCGTGCGCGGCGCGGCCTGGCTCTGGCGCTGAGGCCGGCACCGCTCATCCGCGCCGGCGGCCATTCATCGTCGCGAAGAGGCAGCCTGTCGCTTGGCGCTGTGCGCGGATCGGGCGAACTTCTACATTGGCGTCGGGCCGTTCCGCTCCTCCAGGCCGGCCCGCGACCCGATGGTCCCTGGGCACAACCCACGACGGGATCGTCCTCTTACGGCCGGCGCCTTGCCGGCCGCTTTTTTTTGCGGCTCGGATTCGCGTCGGCGTGCGGCGGCTTGGCTCTGCATCACCTGCCGGCACATCGACGTCGAAGCCGTTCTCGCATCCCGGCTCGACGGGGCAGGGCCACAATGAAGCAGGCTGTCCGCCGCTGACCACAGTTGTTGTTCCGGAGCCCCCTCGATGCACGCCACCCTTATGCTGCTGATCGCTACCGACCGCCTGCGGCCAGGCCGACCGGCCGCACGGCGCAGGACGCGCGCGCCATGAGACTGTCGATCGTCTTGCCGGTGCTTGACGAAGCCTCGAGTCTCGGCGCGACGCTGGAGGCCCTTTCGCCGCTGCGCGCGCGCGGCGTCGAGGTCATCGTGGTCGACGGTGGCAGCAGCGATGGCACCTCGGCATGTGCCCAGGCGGGCGCCGACATCGTGCTGACTGCACCGCGCGGACGTGCCCGGCAGATGAATGCCGGCGCCGCCGTCGCGCGCGGCGAGGTGCTGCTGTTCGTGCACGCCGACACCACGTTGCCGGCGCACGCCGATGCGCTGGTGCTGCAGGCCGTCGAGCGTGGTGCGCAATGGGGACGCTTCGATGTGCGCATCGACGCCGGCCCTTCGCGCGCCAGCACGGCACGCCTGATCCTGCCAGTGGTGGCGCGCTGCATGAACGTGCGCTCGCGGCTGAGCGGCATCGCCACCGGCGACCAGGCGCTGTTCGTGCAGCGGGCCCTGTTCCAGCAGCTTGGCGGCTATGCCGATCAGCCGTTGATGGAGGACATCGAGCTCAGCCGCCGGCTGCGCGCCGTCGGGCCACCGGCCTGCCTGCGCCAGACGGTACTCACCTCGGGACGGCGCTGGCAGGCCCGCGGCGTGTGGCGCACCATCTTCCTGATGTGGCGCCTGCGCTGGCGCTACTGGCGCGGCGAGTCGCCGGATACGCTGGCGCGGGCTTACCGTTGAGCGACCGCGTCGCCGCCGGATGACATCCGGCCCGAAATCCGAGGCGGCGCCAGCGGGCATGGCGCATGTGGTGGTGATGGCCAAAGCCCCCACCGCCGGCCTGGCCAAGACGCGACTTGCGCCGGTGCTCGGCGCCGAGGGCGCTGCCCGCCTGGCCGAGCAACTGCTGGACCACGCCGTGGCGCAGGCGGTGGCCGCCGGGTTGGGTGGCGTCACGCTGTGGGCCACGCCCGACACCCGGCACCCCGCCTTCGTCCGGTTGCACGCCCAGCATGGCTGCGGGCTGCAGACACAGATCGACGGCGACCTCGGCCGGCGCATGGCCGCGGCCTTTGCCAGCACCTTCGAGCAGCACCACGGCGCGGTGCTGCTGATGGGCACCGACCTGCCCGGCCTGACGGCCGCCACGCTGCAAGCCGCCGCCGCGCAGCTGGTCCTCCACGATGCCGTGTTCGTGCCCGCGCTGGACGGCGGCTACGGCCTGGTCGGGCTGCGCCCCTGCACGGCGCGCACGCTGCGCCTGCTGTTTGACGACATGCAGTGGAGCCAGCCGCAAGTGATGGCGCAGACCCGTTTGCGCCTGGCGGCGGCCGGGTTGCGGCACGGCGAGCTGCCCGCAGTGGCCGATATCGACACGGCCGACGATCTGATCCACCTGCCTGCCGGCTGGCTCGGCAGCACGGCCCCTCGCTGAGGCGCCGGCCCCCGCCCTTCAGCCGTCCCCTGACACCCTGCCCCGGCTGGTCTTGACCTGCGAGCGCACCGCCTTGCCCTGCAGACGGCGCTGCTTGGAGCCATAGCTCGGCCTGGTGGCGCGGCGTACGCCGGGGGGCTGCGCGGCCTCGTCCACCATCGCCTGCAGCCGCGCCAGCGCCTCGGCGCGGTTCATCGGCAGGCTGCGGTGGTCTTGCGCCTTGATCACCACCACACCGCCTTCGGTGATTCGCTGGTCGGCCTGGGCCAACAGCCGCGCCTTGACGGCCTCAGGCAGGGACGAGCCCTGCACGTCGAAGCGCAGGTGCACTGCGTTGGACACCTTGTTCACGTTCTGCCCGCCAGCGCCCTGCGCGCGGATGGCGTTGAACTCGACCTCGCGCGGGTCCACCTGCGGCGGCTTCAAGGCGACGCAAGACTCTCAGTCGATGCTGGCGCCCGAGCGCTTGATCACCGGCGTCCAGCGGCTCAGCTCGCTCTGCATGTGCTGCGCCAGGCCTTCGGGCGTCGAGGCGATCACGTCGATGTAAGCGCGGCGCAGCCGCTCGACCGTCTCGGGCTGCCTGAGCGCGTCGGTGATCTCGCGGTTGAGCCGCGCGACGATCTCTGGCGGCGTCTTGGCCGGCGCCACGATGGCCATCCAGGCCAGCGCCTCGACCTCCGGGAAGCCGGATTCGCGCAACGTCGGGATGTCGGGGAACAGCGGGTTGCGCTGGCCGGTGGTCACCGCCAGCGGCACCATCTTGCCCGCCAGCACCTGCGGCATGATCGCCACAGGCGGCAGGCAGCCGAATTGCACATCGCCCTGCAGGATCGCCGTCACGGCCAGCGGCGAGGACGCATACGGAATGTGCACGGCAAAGGTGCCGGTGCGGATCTTCATGATCTCCACCGCCAGGTGCGACAGGCTGCCCACCCCGGTTGAGGAGAAATTGAACTTGCCCGGGTTGCGCTTCATCTGCTCGATGAATTCGCCCATGTTCTTCGCGCCCACCTGCACGCCGGCGGCGCAGATGCTGGACTGCGCTGCCGCCAGCGTGACGGGAACGAAGTCCTTGAACGGGTCGTAGGGCAGGTTCTTCGACATCTGCGTGTTGTAGACCAGCGGCCCGTTGGTCGAGACCAGCAGCGTGTAGCCGTCACCGTCGGCCTTGGCCACCGCGTTGGTGCCGGTAATGCCCCCGCCGCCCGGGCGGTTCTCGATGATCACCGGCTGGCCCAGGCGTTGGCCGAGCCTTTCGTTGAAAGAGCGCACCAGCACATCGGGCGACGATCCGGGCGGGAACGGCACCACCAGGCGGATCGGCCTGACGGGCCAGGTCTGTGCCTGCGCGCCCAGCGCCAGGGTCAAGCCAACGAGTGCGGCGGTGATGCGGATCATGTGGTCTCCTGCGGGGTCTCTGTGGTGTCTTCGAGTGTACGGTCGGGGTGCTTGCGCAACCATTCAAGGGCCAGGGCGATGAGCCAGACGCCGGCGCCCAGCCGGGCCGAGCCGGTGGCCTCGGGGCGGCCGAGCACGGCCAGGCGCCGGCCGCTGAGTTCTGCCGCGACGGCGATCTCTGGCGGCCCGTCGGTCACCGAGGCGGTGGCCCAGGGCAGCCACGTCGTCGGCAAGGCGCTGTGCCCGACCGCCTGCGCGGCGTAGCTGGCAAGCTCGAATACCGGCCGCGCCGCCAGCGGGCCGGTGGACGTGGCTTGGCAGCGCAGACGCCGCCCGTAGCGCGGCGGGTCCAGCCTGTCGACGGCGGCGCCATCGGCGGCCACAGCTGCCACCGCCGCAGCGCCGATCAGCAGTTGCGGCAGCGCACTCGTGGTCGCCTGGCTGGGCGCCACGCCGATCACCACCTCGACTTCAGCCGCCGAGGCGTCGACCAGGGTCGCGCCGGCGCGCACCAGCGCCTCGGCCACCAGCCCGCCGAAAGGGTCGCCGTGATCGACCACCACCACCCGGGCCGTGGTGCGCACGGCAGGCGCCGATGCACGCGGCACGGGCGGCTCGCCGTCGAGCACACGAAACAGCGTCTCGGCCTTCAGCCGCGTCTCGGCTTCTTCACGCGCGGGGTCGGCATCGACGACCAGCGCACCGCCCACCCGCACCTCGGCGATGCCGTCCACCACGCGGGCGAAGCGCAACATCGTCAGCGCCTCGCAACTGCCGTCGCTGGCGATGCGCACCGCGGCGCCGGCGTACCAGCCGCGCCAACGGGCCTCGATCTGCTCGATGGCCAGGCGCGCCAGCGGCTTGGGGAATCCGGTGACGGTGGGCGGCGTCGCATGCGCGAGCACGATGTCGAAGGCATCGACGCCCGGCCTACGGCGCCCGCGGATGAAGTCGATCGTGTGCACGATGGTGCTGAAGAAGTGGATGCGCCGGCGCGCCACATGCTCGACCGTGCCGGGCACGCAGATCGTTGCGTGGTCGTTGCGGTCGGAGTCGGCGCAGATCGTCAGCGAGGCCTCTTCCTTGGCCGAGTTCATCAGCTCGCGCGCCTGTTCGTGGTCGTCGAAGGGATCGGCGCCGCGGCGCAGCGTGCCGCAGACCGGGGCTGATTCGATCCACTGCGCATCGGCCTGCACCTGCAGGTCGGGCGAGGCGCCGAAGACCGACTCGCCGCCACCCAGGTTCAGCGCGAACATGGCGGGGTACGGATTGCGCTCGCGCAGCAGCGTGAAGGCCGCGCTGGGCTTGACGCGGGTGGGCCGGCGCAGCGTCTGGCTCAGCACCAGCGAGTACAGATCGCCCTGGCGCATGCGCTCGATGGCGATCGCGACGCGTTGCGCATGCTCGCCCGGGGCCAGGTCGTCCACCAACCGTTCGAGCCGGGTCGGATCGATCTGCGCCGCGACAGCCGCAGGGTCGACATGCAGGCCGGGAAACTCGAACTGCACCCACTGGGCGCCCGCGGCGTCCAGGCGCAGCACGCGGTCGGGCAGGAACAGCGCGACGCGGCGCCGACCGTCGTCGGGCACGGCATCGCCGCGTTCGAGCCGGTAGAAGTCGAAGCTCAGCGCGCCATAGAACGCCAGTTCGCTGCTGGCCGGGGTGAACAGCGCCAGCACCTGGCGCAGCAGGCTCACCAGCGGGTGCGGCGCGCAGTCCACCGGCTCGAAGGCCAGCTCCAGCCGCCCCTGAACGGATGTGAACGACGCCAGCGGCGCGATGGCCGCCGCCAGCGCCACGCCCAGCGCGTTGCCGGGCACGATGCGCAGCCGGTTGCCGTCCAGATAGAACGCCAGCGGCGGCTCGACGCAGGCGAAGGCATGCTGGTGCAGCATGCCTTCGGCGTCGATGTCGCAGCCGATCCAGGCGCCCGGCAGCAGGTCAAGGCGCGCCAGCAGGTTCGCCGCTGCGCCGGGCTCCGCCGGCATGACGCGACGCTCGACGTGGATCGTCATGCGCCGCCTGCGCGCTGGCGGTGGGCTGTCATTTCGGCCAGTTCAGCCTCGGTCATCGCCGCGATCAGGTGGCGGTAGATGCGCTCGATCAGGTCAGGGTCGGCACCTTCGGCCGCGGCCAGCGCACGCACGTTGCGCACCACCACCTCGACGCGGTCTGGCGCGCGCACCGCCTGTTCGTCGGACTTGAACGCCGCCGCCGCGCGCACGACTTCGGCGCGGCGCGCCAGCGTGGCGACCAGCGCGCGATCAAGCGCATCGATCGCCACGCGCACTTCGCTCAGGGAATTCATCGGGGGCATCGCGCTGGGGGCCTTCGGGGTGCTGGCTGTCGCGGGCGTGCGCCCCGCACCGGCAGTCAAGCAGGGCGAAAGGGCAGCCGGCGCCTGGGCAGTTCAGCCTGGGGGCGGATGTTCGCACAAGGCTCTCAGCGGGCTACATCCGGCGTCTTCAGGCTGTCAGACGCGCTTCGGATACTGCCCTGAACAAGTCGACCACCACTCAGGAGACCACACGATGGGCCGCCCGACGAAGACCCCCCCTGCACCCGCACCCGTCGGCACCAGCCGGCGCGGCTTCTTCAAGCGCTCTGGCGCCGCCACTCTCGCGCTGGCCGCAACACCGATGCTGCCGCTGCAGGCGGCCACCCCGGGCGGTGCCTTCCGCCATGGCGTGGCCAGCGGGGACCCGCTGTCCGACCGAGTCATCGTATGGACGCGGGTCACGCCGCCCACTCAGCGCAGTGCCATCACGGTGGACTTCGTGATCGCCACCGACCCCGGCCTGACCCAGGTGGTGCAGCGTGGCAGTGCCAAGACCAACCCCGACCGCGACTACACCGTCAAAGTGGACGTCGCGCGCCTGCAGTCCGGCACCACCTACTACTACCGCTTCACGGCGCTCGAGCAGCAGTCGCCGGTGGGCCGCACCCGCACGCTGCCTGCGGGGCCCACGCCGCGCATCCGCATGGCGGTGGCCAGTTGCTCGAATCACGCCGCCGGCTACTTCAACGCCTACCGCCGCATCGCCGAGCGCGCCGATCTGGATGTCGTCATCCACCTGGGCGACTACCTTTACGAGTACGGCCCCAACACATTCGGCAGCCTGCGCACGCCCGAGCCGCAAGGAGAGATGGTCACGCTGTCGGACTACCGCACCCGCCACGCCCAGTACAAGAGCGATGCGGACTCGCAGGAGATGCACCGCCAGCATCCGATGATCGCCATCTGGGACGATCACGAGACCACCGACAACTCGTGGAAGCACGGCGCGTCGAACCACACCCCCGGCGCCGGCGTCGCTGGCGAAGGTGACTGGAGTGCGCGCGTCAATCTGGCCCTGCAGGCCTACTACGAGTGGATGCCCGTGCGCCTGCCCGACGTGACCCGGCGACGCGAGAACCAGCGCGCCTTTCGCTTCGGCGACCTGATCGAGCTGGTGATGCTGGAAGAACGCCTGTCGGCCCGCAGCCAGCAACTGACTGCCACGCTGACGACCCCCTTCGGCCCGAACACCGGTTTCGTGCAGTTCGGCGCCTTTGCCGACGCCAGCCGCACGCTGCTGGGCCCGTTGCAGGAAGCCTGGATGGCCGAGCGCCTGCGCAGCACCCCGGCGCGCTGGAAGTTCATCGGCCAGGGCGTGATGTTCGCTCAGCTCAAGCTGCAGGGCGGGCCACTCGCCGCCGGCGGCGGTGTGTTCTTCAACACCGACCAGTGGGACGGCTACCAGCCGGCACGCAACCGGGTGTACGAAATCTTCAAGGGCAATGCGAACACCGCCGCGGTGAACAACTGCGTGGTCCTGACCGGCGACATCCACAGCAGCTGGGCGAGCGACCTGTCGCAAGACCCGAACAATGCGAACGCGACCACCGGCGGCTACAACGCCAGCACGGGTGAGGGCTCGCGCGCCGTCGAGTTCGTCACCACCTCGATCACCTCGCCGGGCATCCCTGACCCGGGCAACGGCCTCGCAGGGCAGCTGCTCGTCATCAACCCGCACTTCAAGTACATCGACTTCAACCAGCGCGGCTACATGGTGATGGACATCACGCCGCAGCGCGTGGTGGGCGAGTGGTGGTATGTCGACACCGTGGCCTCGATCAGCAACGTGCAGACCTTCGGCACCGCCTTCGAGACGCAGAACGGCAGCAACCGCCTGCAGCCTTCGGCCCAGACCACCCCACCGGCCAACCCGCCGGCGCTGGCACCCTGATCGGCAACCCACACCACGAACCAAGGCCCACCATGACCACTCCGACCCATCTGCTTCGCCAGGCCGGCTGCGCTGCGCTGCTGTGCGCCAGCCTCGGCCCCGCACTGGCCGACGATTTCAGCTTCAGCGGCCAGATTGCCTTCCACAACGACCTCGTGCAGATCGCCTTCAGCCTGATCGAGCCATCGAACAACGTGCGCATCTGGACCGATTCCTGGACCAGTGGTCTGAACTTCGACCCCGCCGCGGCGCTCTGGCAGCGCATCGGCGCCGACAGCAGCTACAGCCTGCTGTCGCAAGTCGACGACGACGACACCATCGACCCCGGCCAGGGCTTCTACGACACCGGCTTCATGCTGTCCAGCCTGTCTGCGGGCCAGTATCGCGTGACACTGGTGGCCGCCTTCAACGCGGCCAGCGGCATGCAGTTGTCGCAGGGCTTCGCATGGGACGCCGAGGCGCCGATCCTGCTCGAGCAGTGGAACCAGCCAAGCTACGACCCGAACGCCAACGACCAGAAGCGCGGCTTCTGGCGCGTCAACCTGTCCCAGGTCAGTCAGGCCAGCGTGGTGCCCGAGCCCGGGGCCTGGCTGCTGATGGCGCTGGGCCTGGCCGCCGTGGCGCCGCTGGTGGCACGGCGTCGTACTGCGACCGAGCGAATCACTCGAGGAACAACATGAGCACCCAATCGATTGCCAAGTCTGCGCTGGCCGCTGCTGCGGTACTTTGCCTGGCCAACGGCGCCCTCGCGCAAAGCACGCTTACCGGCTGGGCCTTGATGCCCGCCAACACCTTCTCCGACGGCCCGACCTCGGGCCAGTTTGCCGGCGCTGGCGCAGGGGGCAACCCGTTGCCAATGCTGAACCGGCAGCCGGTGCAAGGCTTCTCGGCCGTGCTCATTGGCCCGGTGGCCGGCAGCGTGCTGGTCATGACCGACAACGGCTTCGGCAGCAAGACCAACTCGCCCGACACCCTGCTGCGCCTGTACGGCCTGATACCCAATTGGCGCACGGCCGGCGGCGGCAGCGGCACCGTCTCGCCGGTCGACATCATTGCCGGCACCGCGCGCGCGAGCTTCGACGCGACCACCCGGATCACGCTCAACGACACCGACCGCCGGCTCAACCTGAACGGCACCGGCATCGTCGCCGACGCGAGCTTCTACCCCCTTTGGCAGTCGGCCACCAACACGAATACGGCCAGCACGGTGGCGGTCGACGCGGCGATCAAGAGCGGCCGCTTGCTGACCGGCGCCGACCTCGACCTGGAGGCCGTGCGCAGGGACAAGAACGGCAACTTCTGGTTCGCCGAAGAGTTCGGGCCCTTTCTCGTGAAGACCGACGGCAGCGGCAAGGTGCTCAGAAGCGAGGTCCCTCTGACCGGCGTGATCTCGCCGCAGAACCCGTACCGCAATGGCACCGCGATCGCTGCCACGTTGAATTCCTCACAGGGCTTCGAGGGCATGGCCATCAACCCGAGCGGTGACCGCCTGTTCACGCTGCTCGAGGGCACGGTGGTCGGCGATCAGCCCAAGACGCTGCGCATCAACGAGTTCAACGTCGACACCGAGAGCTACACCGGCGCCAACTGGCGCTACAAGCTCGAGGACGCCGGCACCGCCATCGGCGACATGACCGCCTTCAGCCCCACCGGGTTCCTGGTCATCGAGCGCAACGGCGGCACTGCGACCAGCGCGCTCTCGCCGTTCAAGAAGATCTACCGGATCGACCTCAACCAGATCGACGGCAGCGGCAATCTGGTCAAGACCGAGGTCGTCGACCTGATGAACATCGCCGACCCCGATGACCTGAACGGCGACGGCAGCACGAGCTTCACCTTCCCGTACGTGACGATCGAAAGCGTGCTGGTGCTCGACGCCAGTACGCTGCTGGTGATCAACGACAACAACTATCCCGGCACGGGCGGGCGCTTGGCCGGCGTGTCCGACACGACCGAGTTCCTGCGCATCAGTCTGGCCACGCCGGTGCCAGAACCTGGCAGCTGGGCCTTGATGGGCGCGGGGCTGCTGGCCCTCACGCGGCTGGCACGCCGGGCGCGCCCGCAGCCGCGCTGAACAGCGGTCTTCAGGGCCAGGGTTCGCTGGCCTTGGGCTCAGCGGGCCTCATTCCCCGGTCTGCTGCTCGACCAGCGCGAGAACCTGCTTCAGCGCCGGCACCTGCCCCTTGCCACCCAGGCTGGCGACAGAACCTGGGCCGGTGACGCCGGCCAGGCCGGGATCGTGGTCGCAGTAGATGCCCACGGTAGGCCGGCCGAAGGCCGCCGCCAAGTGCGTGAAGCCGGTGTCGAGCCCGACCACCTGATGCGCGCCAGCCAGCACCGCGGCCATCGCATCGACCTTCAGGAAGGGCGGCACGACACCCTGGCACCCGGCTGCGATCTGCTCGGCCAGCATCTGCTCGCGGCCGTTGCCCCACAGCACCACCGGAGTCAGGCCGAAATCGCGCAGGCGCTCGCCGACCGCCACCCAGCGCGCCTCGGGCCAGTGCTTCTCGGGCCGGCTGGCATTCGGGATCAGCACCGCATAGCGCGCCGGCGCGGGCCACACCGGCGGCGGCGCGTGCAGGCC
>Ga0105046_10005297_pt1 | contig 20427 bp, 21 predicted proteins | sample MAT03_FD_78385 | JGI IMG/M metagenome (GOLD analysis project Ga0105046, IMG submission 78385) | Freshwater microbial communities from Lake Fryxell liftoff mats and glacier meltwater in Antarctica - MAT-03 (megahit assembly) | ecosystem: Environmental > Aquatic > Freshwater > Ice > Liftoff...
CAGGTGCCGATGGCGAACGTGAAGAAGGACAAGAGCCGACTGAAGGAACTCGAAGACTGGATGCGCGGCTACAAGCCCGAGGAACTGTTCGACGCCGCCGGGAAGCTCGTCCCCGAGCTGAAGGCGCTGGCGCCGGAGGGCACGCGCCGCATCGGCTCGAACCCGCACGCCAACGGCGGGCTGCTGAAGAAGGCGCTGCGGATGCCGGACTTCCGCACCTACGGCGTGAAGGTCGAGAAGCCGGGCACCACGGAGGCCGAGAACTGCAAGCCGCTCGGCGTGTTCCTGCGCGACGTGATGAAGCAGAACATGCAGAACTTCCGCGTCTTCGGCCCGGACGAGAACACGTCGAACAAGCTGCAGGCCGTGTACGAGGTGTCGAAGAAGCTGTGGCTCGACGAGACCTTCCCCGAGGACGCCGACGGCACCGACCTGGCGACCGACGGGCGGGTGATCGAGATGCTGTCGGAGCACACCCTGGAGGGGATGCTGGAGGGGTACGTGCTGACCGGCCGGCACGGGTTCTTCAGCACCTACGAGGCGTTCGCCCACGTCATCGGGTCGATGTTCAACCAGCACGCCAAGTGGCTGACGATCTGCAACCACCTGTCGTGGCGGGCGAAGGTGCCGTCGGTGAACCTGTTCATCACGAGCACCGTGTGGCGGCAGGACCACAACGGATTCACGCACCAGGACCCCGGGTTCCTCGACCTGGTGGTGAACAAGAACGCGGGCGTGACGCGCATCTACCTGCCGCCAGACGTGAACTCGCTGCTGTCGGTCGCAGACCACTGCCTGCGGAGCGAGAACTACTTCAACGTGATCGTGTCCGACAAGCAGAACCACCTGCAGTACCTGAGCATGGACGACGCCATCGTTCACTGCACGAAGGGGCTGGGCATCTGGGCGAAGGCGAGCACCGACCAGGGGGGCGAGCCGGACGTGGTGATGGCGTGCGCCGGCGACATCCCCACGAAGGAGGCGCTGGCGGCCACGGACATGCTCCGCAAGGAGTTCCCCGACCTGAAGCTGCGGTTCGTGAACGTGGTGGACCTGTTCAAACTCCAGCCGGACACCGAGCACCCGCACGGCCTGTCGGACCGCGACTTCGACAGCCTGTTCACGACCGACAAGCCGGTCGTCTTCGCGTTCCACGGCTACCCGTGGCTGATCCACCGCCTGGCGTACCGCCGCAAGAACCACCCGAACCTGCACGTGCGGGGGTACAAGGAGAAGTGGAACATCAACACGCCGCTGGAGCTGGCGATCCAGAACCAGATCGACCGGTTCACGCTGGCGATGGACGTGATCGACCGGGTGCCGCGGCTGCGGGTGGCGGGGGCGCACGCGAAGGAGAAGTTCCGCAACGAGCAGATCGCGTGCGTGAACTACTCCCACGAGCACGGCGTGGACAAGCCCGACGCGGCGAGCTGGAAGTGGCCGTATTAGCCAGAGGACAGAGGACAGACGACAGAGAAGACCCGAGCCGTCTGGCCTCAGTCCTCTGCTGTCTGTCCTCTGTTGTCTGACCTCTGTCCTCTGTCCTCTGGCCCCCCATGTCCGACGCCGTCCTGGTCCTGAACGCCGGCTCGTCCAGCCTGAAGTTCGCGGCGTTCCCGGCCGCGGGCGGCGACGCCCTGCTGCGCGGGAAGGTCGAGGTCACGGCCGACCACGACGCGGCACTGGAAATGGCCCTCGATCGCTGCCGGGCCGATCTCGGCGGTCACCGGCTCGTCGCCGTCGGCCACCGGATCGTCCACGGCGGGCTCCGGTTCGCGGCGCCGGTCCGCATCGACGCCGTGGTACTGGCCGAACTCGACGACCTGGTGCCGCTCGCGCCGCTGCACCAGCCGCACGGCCTCGCCGCCGTGCGGGCCGTGACCCGGCTCGCGCCGGAGCTGCCGCAGGTCGCGTGCTTCGACACGGCGTTCCACCACACGCAGCCGGAGGTGGCGCAGCGGTTCGGCCTGCCGCAACGGTTCCACGACGCCGGCGTCCGCCGCTACGGCTTCCACGGCCTGTCCTACGAGTACGTCGCGTCCGTGCTGCCGACCCGCGACCCCGCCGCGGCCGCCGGCCGGACGATCGTGGCGCACCTCGGCAACGGCGCGAGCCTGTGCGCGCTGTTCGGCGGCAAGAGCGTGGCGACGACGATGGGGTTCACGCCCTCCGACGGGCTGCTGATGGGCACCCGCTGCGGGGCACTCGACCCCGGCGTGCCGCTGTACCTGATGAGCCACTACGGGATGACCCTGAACCACGTCGGGCACCTGTTCGACTTCGAGTCCGGCTTGCTGGGCGTGTCCGGTGTCTCGGCCGACATGCGCGAGTTGCTGGCGAGCGCCGACCCGCTCGCGGCCGAGGCCGTCGAGCTGTTCGTGTACCGGATCAGCCGCGAAATCGGCTCGCTCGCCGCGGCGCTCGGCGGACTCGACGCACTCGTCTTCACCGGCGGCATCGGCGAGAACGCGGCGGCGGTGCGCGAGCGGGTATGCGCCGCGGCCGCGTGGCTCGGGCCGGTGCGGACGCACGTCATCCCGACGGACGAGGAGCGGATGATCGCCGACCACACCCGCCGGGTGCTCGGCCTGACCGGAGCTACGCCGTGAGTGACACCCCGACCCGGCCGGGCGCCGGCCTCGTCCCGCTGTCCGACGTGAAGGCCGTCTTCGACATCCTCGCCAAGTCCGCATGGGGCTGTGGGACACGGTCAGCACCCTGACGCGGCTGCGGCCGACGCGGCGGGTGCGCTACCGGGTGACGGTCTTCGGGTCGGCCCGGGTCGCCGCCGACCACTGGGTGTACGGGGCCGTCCGCGACCTGGCGGCGGAGCTGACCCGCCTCGGCTGCGACATCGTGACCGGCGGCGGCCCCGGGCTGATGCAGGCGGCCAACGAGGGCGTCAAGCTCGCCGACCCGGACGGGACGCAGCGAAGGTCCGTGGGCATCCGCGTCGAGCTGCCGTTCGAGCAGGGCGTGAACGAGTTCGTGACCGACGCCCACGACCACCAGACGTTCTTCACGCGGCTCCACCACTTTGTCCTGGTGTCGGACGCCTTCGTGGTGGCGCCCGGCGGCGTCGGCACGGCGCTCGAGGCGCTGATGGTGTGGCAGTTGCTTCAGGTGCGGCACCTGCGCGACACCCCGCTCATCCTGGCCGGCCACTTCTGGGACGGCCTGCTGGCGTGGGCGAAGGACGCGATGCTGCGGCCGGACATCCCGCTGGTGAGCCCGAACGACCTGGACATCCCGGTGGTGCTCACCGACGGCCCGGCGATCGTCGCCGCGGTCCGCGAGCACCACGCCCGCTGGCTGGCCCGGCAGGGCGCCCCGGCGTAGCCCCGCGACACGACACCACACGAGGGACGGCGATGGGGAAGTCGACGCCGGCGGCCGCGCCGAAGAACCCGCTGGAAATCCTCCAGGAGTACGGGTGCGGGTCGATCCCGTTCTCCGGCGGGAACGACGGGCTGTACGAGCGGCGGCTGGTGTTCGACCACGCCATCGAGTCGGCCGCGGCGACCTCGCGGGAGCAGTTCGAGGCGCTCGCGGCGGCCGTGCGCGACGTGCTCACCCAACGCTGGGTCGAGACGGCCGGCCGCCACGACAAGGCCAACCCCAAGCAGGTGTACTACCTGTCGATGGAGTTCCTCATCGGCCGGTCGCTGGGGAACATCGTCACCAACCTGATGTTGTCGCCGCTCGGCGCGTGGTTCGAGAAGTCGAAGGGCGTGAGCCTGGTCCGGCTGCTGGAGGAGGAGCCGGACGCCGGCCTCGGCAACGGCGGCCTCGGCCGCCTCGCCGCGTGCTTCGTCGAATCCCTCGCCACCCTCGACGTTCCCGCGATCGGCTACGGCCTCCGCTACGACTACGGCATCTTCCGCCAGGAGCTGCGCGACGGGAACCAGGTCGAGCAGCCGGACCCGTGGCTGACCCACCCCGACCCGTGGGAGGTGGCCCGGCCCGGCGAGCAGGTGACGGTGCCGCTCGGCTGCTCGTTCGAGGTCCACCACGGCGACATCAACGTCCAGCGCGGCCAGCCGATGAGCCTGCTCGGCGTGCCCTACGACCGCCCGGTCGTCGGCTACGGCGGGAAGACGATCAACACCCTGCGGCTGTGGCGGGCCGCGACCCCGGACGTGTTCGACTTCGGCGCGTTCAGCGGCGGCGACTTCTTCGGCGCCGTCGCCGACCGGGTGCTGGCCGAGTCCCTCACCCGCGTCCTCTACCCGGACGACTCGACGGCCCGCGGCCGGTCGCTGCGGTTCCTTCAGGAGTATTTCCTGGTCCGCTGCTCGCTCAAGGACATCGTGGACCGGTTCCGCCGCCGCGGCAACGACTGGGCGGCGCTGCCCGACAAGGTGGCGATCCAGCTCAACGACACGCACCCGGCGATGGCGGTGCCGGAGTTGCTGCGCGTCCTGCTCGACGAGGCCCACCTCGGCTAGGACCAGGCGTGGGACATCACGGTGCGCACGCTGGCGTACACGAACCACACGCTCCTGCCGGAGGCGCTGGAGAAGTGGCCGGTCGAGCTGTTCGAGGCGCTGCTGCCGCGGCACCTGGAACTCGTCTACGAGATCAACCGCCGCTTCCTCGGCGACGTGGCCGCCAGGCACCCCGGCGACGAGAAGCGGTTGGCGCGCGTCAGCCTGATCGAGGACGGCGGCACCCGGAAGGTGCGGATGGCGAACCTGGCGATCGTCGGCACGCACAGCACGAACGGCGTCGCCGCCGTCCACTCCGAGCTGCTCCGCACCACGACTGTGCCCGACTTCGCGGAGCTCTTCCCGGAGCGGTTCAACAACAAGACCAATGGCGTCACCCCGCGGCGGTGGCTGCTGCTGTGCAACCCCGACCTGGCGGCGCTGCTCACCGACGCCGTCGGCCCCGACTGGGTCACGAACCTGTCGCTGCTGAAGCAGGCCGACAAGCTCGCCGACGACGCGGCCTTCCGCGCGAAGTTCCTCGCGGCGAAGCGGGCGGCGAAGGGGCGGTTCGTGGACTGGATCAAGGCGGCCGCGGGGATCGCGCTCGACCCGGACACGCTGTTCGACGTGCAGGTGAAGCGCATCCACGAGTACAAGCGGCAGCTGCTCAACGCCATCCAGGTGGTCGTGTGGTACAACCGGCTTCGCGAGAACCCGACCCTCGCGGTGCCGCCGCGGACCGTGCTGTTCGCCGGCAAGGCGGCCCCGGCGTACCACCTGGCGAAGGTCATCATCAAGCTGATCGCCGGCATCGGCAGGGTGGTCAACGCCGACCCGGCGACACGCGGCAAGCTCCGGGTCGAGTTCCTGCCGAACTACTCCTGCACGCTCGCCGAGCAGCTGATCCCGGCGGCCGACGTGTCGGAGCAAATCTCGACCGCGGGGTACGAAGCGAGCGGCACCAACAACATGAAGTTCATGATGAACGGGGCGCTGACCGTGGGCACCCGCGACGGGGCGAACATCGAAATCGCCGAGGAGGCGGGGCAGGAGAACGTGTTCATGTTCGGCCTGACCGCCGACCAGGTGCTCGGCGGCCGCGGCTGGTACAACCCGCAGTGGCACTACGAGAACGAGCCCGAGACGCGCGCCGCCCTCGACCTGATCTTCGACAACCACTTCTGCCCGGACGAGCCGGGGGCGTTCGAGGCGATCCGCGAGACGCTACTGGGCAAGGGCGACTACTACCTGCATCTCGCCGACCTGGGCGGGTACGTCGAGACGCAGCAGGGCGTGATGGCGCTGTACCAGGACCGCGACGCCTGGGCGAAGAAGGCGGTCCACAACGTGATGCGGTCGGGGAAGTTCTCCAGCGACCGGACGATCTTCGAGTACTGCCGCGACGTGTGGAAGGCCGGCCCGTGCCGGCCGGGCGGGCAGGGGGCGTCGTGACGTGGGAGCAGCGCTACCGGCTGCGGCTGACCGCCCACACCTCACTGGTGCCGTGGGCCGTTACCGCTCTGGCCGCGGCACTGGTTGCGGCCCCGGCCGTTCGCGCGCTGGACGCGGCGACCGGGTGGCGGGTGTTCGGCTACACCCCGGACGGGGCGCGGGTGGTGCTCGGGGCGCTGGCCGGGTCGATGCTCACGTTCCTCGTATTCGTGCTGTCGTCGGTGCTGATCGTGGTGCAGCTCGCCGCCGGCCAGCTCACCCCGCGGGTAATCGCCCTCGTGTTCGCCATGCCGCTGGTAAAGGTGACGCTCGCGGCGTTCACGTTCACGTTCGCGTACACCCTGGGGGCGTTGTCGCGGGTCGAGGACGCGGTGCCGGACCTGCACGTCGGGGTGGCGGTGCTGCTGAACCTCGGGTGCGTCGTGCTGTTCTTCGTGTTCGTACAGGAGCTGTCGGCCGCGCTGCGGCCGAGCACGATGATGCAGCTCGTGGCCGGCCGCGGGCGGGCGGTCATCGCCGAGGTGTACCCGACCGCCTACGACCCGGCCCGGCCCGAGGCGCCGACGCGGGCGCCGCTGCCGGCGGGTTCCGCGCGGGTGGTCGGGCACGTCGGCCGGTCCGGGTCGGTGCTCGCCTTCCACGCCGCGGGGCTGGCGCGGGTCGCGCAGCGGGCGGAGGCCGTTGTCGAACTCGTCCCGCAGGTGGGGGATTTCGTCGGTCCCGGTGACCCACTGGTGCGCGTGGTCGGGGGGAAGGCGATGGACGAGGCCGCGGCGCGGGCGTGCGTCGCGGTCGGGGCCGAGCGGACGCTGGAACAGGACCCGCGGTTCGTGTTCCGAATTCTGGTGGACGTGGCCGCACGCGCCCTGTCCCCCGCGGTCAACGACCCGACGACGGCGGTCCTGGCGCTGGACCAGATCGCCAGCCTGCTCCTGTTCCTCGGCCGCCGGCGGCTCGACGAGGGCGTGCTCCGCGACGCCGCCGGGGTGGTGCGGGTGGTGTACGGCACCCCGGACTGGCCGGACTACGTGACGCTGGCGGTCAGCGAGGTGCGGCACTACGGCGGCGGCAGCATCCAGGTGAACCGCCGCCTCCGGGCGCTGCTCGACCACCTGCTCCGCGAACTGCCCGAGGCCCGGCACCCGCCGCTGCGCGAGGAACTGGCGATGCTCATGCGGGCGGTCGAGCACGGCTTCCGCGACGAGGTGGACCGCCGACGGGCTGCGGTCGGTGACCAACAGGGCGTCGGCGGCTCGGAGGGCTGACCGTGGTTGAAGCTCTCGACGCAGCCGCCCGGATCGCCGTTCTGGTGTTCGTCGTCGCCAGCATGAGCGCGGCCGGGCTCGGGCTGACGGCCGCCGCCGTGGCCGCGCCGCTGCGGCGCGGCCGGCTGATGGCGGGGGCGCTGGTGGCGAACTTCGTGATCGCCCCGGCGGCGGCCTACGGACTGACGCGGCTCGTGCCGCTGTCCGAGGCGCACGCCGCCGGGCTGATCCTGCTCGGCGGGGCGGCCGGGGCGCCGTTCCTCCCCCGGCTCGCCGCCGCGGCGCGGGGGGACGTGGCGTTCTCGGTCGGGTTGATGCTCCTGCTGATGGTCGGGAGCGTGCTATTCCTGCCGGTCGCGCTGCCGCGGATGATCCCCGGCGTGGAGGCCGACCCGTGGCCGCTCCTCCGCCCGCTGCTGCTCACCATGCTCCTGCCGCTCGCGGTCGGGATGGCGGTGCGGCGGTGCGGCGGTGGGCGGCGGCGAAGGCCGAGCTGGTACGGCCGACCGTCGAGCGCCTCGCGACGGTCAGCATGGTCGGCGCCGTGCTGCTGCTCGTCGGGCTGAACGCCGGGCCGATGCTCGGCACGTTCGGGAGCGGGGCGGCACTGACCGCGGCGGCGTTCGTGGCGCTGTCCGCGGCCGCCGGGTACGCCCTCGGCGGGCCGGCGCGGGAGACGCGCTCCGTCCTGGGCGTGGGGACGGGGCAGCGGAACGTGGCCGCGGCGCTGGTGATCGCAACCCAGAACTTCACCGACCCGGGGGTCGTGGTGATGCTCCTCGTCTCGACGTTTGCCGGGCTGGTCGTGCTGCTCGCCGCCGCGCGGGTGTGGGCGCGACCGCCAGCGGGGGTAAGTCCATGACCGCCGCGACGCGCGTCCTGGTCAGCGACTTCGACGGGACGATGACCCGGCACGACTTCTACAAGCTGGCGCTGGCGGAGCTACTGCCGCCGGACACGCCCGACCAGTGGGCCGGCTACCGGGCCGGGGAGATCACCCACTTCGAGGCGCTGCGCCGCTACTTCGCCGCCATCCGCGCCCCGGAGGCCGAGGTGCTGGCGGTCGTGGACCGGATGGAACTCGACCCGGGGTTGCATGCCGCGGTCGCGGCGCTGGGCGCGGCCGGGTGGCGCGTCGTGGTGACATCCGCCGGGTGCGACTGGTACATCCGCCGCCTACTCGCCGCGGCCGGGGTCGAGGTGGAGGTTCACGCCAACCCCGGGCGGTTCGAGGCCGGCGCCGGGCTGCTGATGGAGAAGCCGGTCGAATCGGCGTACCGGTGCGAGAACCTGGGCGTGGACAAGGCCCGCGTCGTCAGCGACCACCTGGCCGCGGGGCGGGCGGTGGCGTTCGCCGGCGACGGCTTCCCGGACGCCGAGGCCGCGCGGCTGGTGCCCGGCGGGCTGCGCTTCGCCCGCTCCGACCTGGCCGACGTGCTGACCCGCGAGGGGCTGGCGTTCCACTCGTTCGAAGCGTGGTCGGACGTGGCCCACGTCCTCCTACGGCAGGAGGGCTGACGTGCTCCGGCCGACGCAGATTGCCATCCCGACGCTCGTGCGCGTGAAGGACGGGGCGCTCGACCGGCTCGGGCTGTACCTCAGCCGCGGCGGGCACCGGCGGGTGGCGGTGCTGGTCAGCAAGGGGTTGGCGGCGCCGCTGCCGGAGCGCGCCGCCGCGGCGCTGGCCGAACACGGCGTCGAGGCGGCGGCGTGGGTCGAGGTGGCGGACAACGACGTGGAGTCGGCCGCGCGGATGTTCGCGGACCTGCCTAAGGCGTCGGCCGTGGTCGGGGTCGGCGGCGGGAAGGCGCTCGACGTGGCCAAGTACGTCGGCTTCCTCGGCCGGCTGCCGTACTACGCCGTGCCCACGTCGCTGTCGAACGACGGGTTCTGCAGCCAGCAGTCGAGCCTGACGGTGCGCGGGAAGCGTCGGTCGCTCCCCGCCGCGCTGCCGTTCGGCGTGGTCGTGGACACGGCCGTGTGCCTCGCCGCGCCGCCGCTGTTAACGCTGTCCGGCGTCGGCGACCTGGTGGCGAAGTTCACCGCCATCGCCGACTGGAAGCTGGCGTTCGCGGCGGTCGGCGAGCCGGTGGACGACTTCGCGGCGCTAATGTCCGACGGGTCGGTCCACGCCGTCCTCAGCCACCCGGCGCTCGACGCCGAGGGGGTGCGGCTGCTGGCGACGGCGCTGATGATGAACGGCGTGGCGATGGAGGTGTGCGGGTCGTCGCGGCCGGCGAGCGGGAGCGAGCACCTCATCTCGCACGCCCTCGACGCGAGTTCGGCGCGGCCGCGGCTGCACGGTCTTCAGGTCGGCGTCGTCACCTACCTGATGGCCCTGTTGCAGGGGAGCCACGCGGACCTGATCGCCGCGCTGTTCGACGCCACCGGCTTCTGGGACGCGGTCGCCGCCGACCCGTTCGACCGGGCCGAGTGGCTGGCCGCCGTCCGGGCCGCCCCGGCGGTGAAGGCGAACTTCTACCCTGTGCTATCTGCCCGGGACGCGCTCCCGGAGGTGGAGCGGCACCTGACCGACGACGCCCGATTGGCACGCTGTATTCGCTAGTACGGGCCGAAGCCCGGGGACGGCCGTCCCCGGGCTTTCCTGGAGGAATGCATGATTCGCCCCGACGTGATCGACCTGATCCGCGTGAAGCCCGGGAAGAAGTTCCGGCTGAAGGACCACAACCCCGGCTGGAAGCAGTCGGACGAGTTCGAGGAGCTCGGCAAGGAGGCGCTGAAGGAGCGCGCGAAGGACATTCTCGCGGCGAACCTCGCCGACCTCGCGGAGGCGCAAGACCTCCTGTACGCCGACGGCCGCTACTCGGTGCTGATCGTGTTGCAGGCGATGGACGCGGCCGGGAAGGACGGCACCATCAAGCACGTGATGAGCGGCGTGAACCCGCAAGGCTGCCAGGTTTTCAGCTTCAAGAAGCCGTCAACCGAGGACCTGGCGCACAACTTCCTGTGGCGGTGCATGAAGAGCCTCCCCGAGCGCGGCCGGATCGGCATCTTCAACCGGTCGTACTACGAGGACGTGCTGGTGGTAAAGGTTCACCCGGAGTTCATCGGCCGGCAGCTGCCGCGGAAGAAGGAGACGTTCGGCAAGGCGTTCTGGACGAAGCGGTACGAAGACATCAACGCCTTCGAACGGCACCTCGTTCGCAACGGCACGGTGGTTCTGAAGTTCTTCCTGAACGTGTCGAAGGACGAGCAGAAGCGGCGGTTCCTGGAGCGGCTCGACCGGCCGGAGAAGAACTGGAAGTTCTCCCCGTCGGACCTCGCCGAGCGCGGCTTCTGGGACGACTACATGACCGCCTACGAGGACGCGCTGGCCGCCACCAGCACCGCCGAGGCGCCGTGGTACGTGGTGCCGGCGGACAACAAGTGGGTGACCCGGGCGGTGGTCGCGGACGTGGTGACGACGGCGATCCGCGGGCTGGACCTGCACGTCCCGGAGCTGACCGACGAGGATCGGAAGCGGCTCGACGCCGCCCGCGTCGCCCTGGCCGCTGAGGAGTGAGGCCGGCTGGGTCGTGGGGCCGGCTTCCAGCCGGCCTGCCTGAATCGGCCGGTTCAGGCAGGCCGGCTGGAAGCCGGCCCCACGACCGACCGCGCCAGGTGTGACGGAATCGCCCCATACGAGGAGACGCAACATGATCCCGACTCCCACCCGACGCCGGGTGTTCATCACGGCCGTCGCCGCACTCGGCCTCGCGGCCGTGGTCATCGGCGGACGCCACGAAGCGTCTGGTCAGCCGCCCGCGGCGGCCCCCGCAGCCGCCGTCGCCGCGCAGCCAGTCGCAGAGCGGCCGGCGGACCAGGACGGCGTGAAGACCGCCGTCGCCGCACTCGCCGCTGGCTTCGGCAAGGGCGACGCCAAGGCCGTGGCCGCGCTGTTCACCCCCGAGGGCGAGTACACCGACGACGACGGCACCACCGTCCGCGGCCGCGCGGCGCTGGAGAAGGACTACGCCGAGTTCTTCGCCAAGAACTCCGGCAGCAGCCTGGAGGTCGAGATCGACGCCGTGCGGTTCCCGTCCCGCGACACGGCCGTGGTGGAGACACACTTCAAGGTCCGCCGCGGGAAGGGGGAGGTGGTCGTCAGCCGCGGCAGCATCCTGTACGCCCGCGAGGACGGCAAGTGGCTCGTCGCCATCCTCCGCGAGTGGGCCGGCGACGGACACTCGCTCCGCGACCTGGAGTTCCTCATCGGCACCTGGGAGGCGAAGCAGCCCGGCACGACGGTCAGCACCCGCTACGAGTGGACGGCGAACAAGTCGTTCATCCGCTGCCACTTCTCGGTCGGGCACGACGGCAAGTCGGTCGGCGGGGTGCAGATGATCGGGAAGGACCCCGGCACCGGCGCGCTGCGCGTCTGGACGTTCGAGGACAACGGCGGCGTCGGCGACAGCGAGGTCACTCGGGACGGGAAGAAGTGGGTGTTCACCGCCCGCGGCACGACGGCCGACGGCCGGGTGCTGACGGCCACCAACCTCCTCACCCCGGTGGACGCCGACTCGTTCCTGTGGCACCCGGTGCAGCGGGCGCTCGACGGCGAGGCGCTGCCGGACCTGGTGCCGGTCAAGGTCACCCGCGTGAAGGGGAAGCAGTGACCACATCACCCCAAACCGGAGGACGAACCATGCGACGGACAGCACTCGCGTTCGGGGTGGCGGCCGCGGCCCTGCTCGCGGCGTCGGACGACTCGCACGCCCAGCGCGGCGGCCGCGGCGGCGGCGGCGGCGGTGGTGGTCGAGTCGGCGGCGGGGCGGTCGGCGGTGGGGCGGTTCGCGGCGGCGCCGTGGCCGGCCCCTACGGCGGCGCCGGCGCCGGCACGCGCTCCGCCGGGACGGTCGTCGGCCCGGCCGGCGGCACCCGCAGCGCCGGGACTGGCAACGGGTCTTACACGACCAACCGCGGGACGACGATCGATTACGCCGGCGCCGCCCGCGGCGGCACCGGGCCGGGTGGCGTCAGCGCCGGCCGCGGCGTCGGCGGCGTGCAGGTCACGACGCCCGGCGGCCGCGAGGCGACGAAGGTCGGCACCGCGGGCGGGATCGCCGGCCCCAGTGGGAACGCGGTCGGCGGGCGGACCGGCGTGACGACCGGCAGCGGACCCGGCGGGTCGTTCGGGTCGGCGTACCACGGCGGCGTGGCGGTCGGCCCGCACGGCGCGACCGCGGCCGGCGGCCGGGTCGGCACGGCAACGGGGCCGGGCGGCACCGTCGCCGGGGGCACCCGCGGCGCAGCGGCCGTCGGACCCTACGGCGCCGCCGCAGGCCGTACAACCGCCGCACGCGGCACGGGGGTACGTACTACGCATCCCGCGCGGCCCTCACGAGCTCCGGCGGCGTGGTGCGGTCGAACTTCGCCCACTACTCTGCCTTCCCCCCAGGCTGGTACGCCCGCTACCCCGGAGCGTGGGCCGCCGCCGGGTGGACCGCGGCGCGCATCTGGTCGGCCCCGACGTGGGGGGCGGTGTCGGCGTACGGCAGCTACCCGGCCGAGCCCATCTACTACGACTACGGCGAGAGCGTCGTGTACACCGGCGACCAGGTCGTCTTCAACGGCGAGCAGGAGTACCCGGCCGCGGACTACTACCAGGGCGCGACCCAGTTCGCCCAGGCCGGCCGCGACGCCAAGGTCGAGCCGAACGCGGACGACTTCCAGCCGCTCGGCGTGTTCGCCATGATCGGCGAGGGCGAGACGAAGTCCACGAACCTGTTCCAGCTCGCGGTCAGCAAGGCGGGGGTGCTCCGCGGCAACTACTACAACGCGCTCACCGACAAGAGCGACCCGGTGTTCGGCTCGGTGGACGGGAAGACGCAGCGGGCCGCGTGGACCGTCGGCGACACCAAGGCGCCGGTCTACGAGGCCGGGATCGCCAACCTGACCCGCGACGAGACGACGATGCTCGTCCACTATGCCGCGGACAACGCGAAGCAGTTCACCCTCGTCCGCATCGAGCGGCCGCCCGGCGAGACGCCGCCGGCGGACAAGAAGTAAGAGCCGGCTTCAAAGTAGTAGGCACACTCCGTGTGCCGTTCATGGGCAGAAGAACGGCACACGGAGTGTGCCTACTACTTTCAAGACACACCACAAGGCACACCATGACCGTCACCCGTTCCCGCCTGTTCGTCACCCAGTTGGAGGACCGCGTCGTACCCACGATCAACGTCCTCTACGACTTCCGGTTCGACACGTCCGGGTTCTTCACCAACCACCCCGACCGCATCGCCACCATCCGCGCCGCCGCGGCCGACGTGGGGGGGGCGCTTCTCCGACACGCTCGCCGCCATCCCGTTCCCGAGCACGCCCGGTGAGTTCTGGAAGGCGCAGTTCAAGCGCCCGGGCGGGGTCGGGCAGGACGAGGAGGTGACGAACCTGCTCGTCCCGACGAACACGATCGTGGTGTTCGTCGGCGCCCGCGACCTGCTCGGCGAGCCGACCCGCGCGTCCAGCGGCCGCGATGTCGTCGGCAGCGCGACGTGGCTCGACACCGTGTTCGGCCGCGGCCAGGCGAACAGTTTCGGCGCCGCCGCGACCGACTTCAGCCCGTGGGGCGGGTCGATCACCTACGACTTCATCAACAACTGGCACTTCGGCATCGACCCGCCCGGCGGCTCGACCGAGATCGACCTGTACACGGCGACGCAGAAGGCGCTGTTCCACCTCCTCGGGTTCGGGATGAGCGACGCGTGGAGCCGCGTCGCGTCCGGCGGCACGTTCTTCGGCCCGCAGGCGGTGGCGATCAACGGCGGGGCCAACATCCCGCTCGCCGGCGGCCCGGACGGCGAGCCGAACTACGTCTGGGTCGAGGACACGCTCTCGCAGGGCTCGCGGACGCTGATGGACGACGACATCGAGGACGGTGAACGCATCGCGGCGTCGGCGCTCGACCTGGCGGCGATGACGGACATCGGGTGGTCGATCCAGGACAGCGTGCCCGCGACGCCGCCGGCCGCCCCGCCGCCGCCGATGGTCCCGCCGGCGCCGATCCCGCCGGGGACGACGCTGACCGTGGTCGGCAGCGGCGCCGGCGGACCGACGCGGTTCACCGTGAACGCTGCGGCCACGTTCACACAGCTAGCGTCGTTCTCGCCGTACCAGTCCTACGGCACCGGCTCCGGGTTCACCGGCGGCGTTCGGGTCGTCACCGCGGACGTGAACCGCGACGGCGTGGACGACATCATCGTCGGCCCCGGCCCGGGGATGGCGGCCGAGATCAAGGTGTACAGCGGGGCGAACTTCCCGGTCAGCCCGGACTCGTCGGTCATCGCCAGCGGGCTGGCGTTCGAGTCGTCGTTCACCGGCGGCGTGTACCTGTCGGTCGGCGACCTGAACCTCGACGGCTTCCCCGACCTGGTGGTGACGCCGGACGAGGGCGGCGGCCCGCGGGTGCGCATCGTCAGCGGCAAGGACCGTTCGACGATCGCCGACTTCCTCGGCATCGACGACCCAAACTTCCGCGGCGGCGCCCGCACGGCCGTGGGCGACGTGAACGGCGACGGCAACCCGGACCTGGTGGTCGCGGCCGGGTTCGGCGGCGGGCCGCGCGTGGCGATCTACGACGGCAAAACCCTCCGCCCCGGCCTGACGGCGGCGAAGCTGATCAACGACTTCTTCCTGTTCGAACAGGGGCTGCGGAACGGCGCCTACGTGGCGGTCGGGGACGTGAACGGCGACGGGTTCGGCGACCTGATCGGCGGCGGCGGCCCCGGCGGCGGCCCGCGGGTGTACGGCCTGTCGGGCTTCGGGCTGACGCAGGAGGCGGGCAAACAGACGGTGGTGTGCAACTTCTTCGCCGGTGACACGAACAACCGCGGCGGCGTGCCGGTGGCGTCGAAAGACATCGACGGCGACGACCGCGACGACGTTCTGGCGGGGGCCGGGGCGGGGGCGCAGTCGGTGGTGAGCACGTACCTGGGCTCGGCGCTGTCGCCGTCCGGCACGCCGCTGCCGTACCAGCGCTACCTGGTGTTCGAGTCGAGCTTCCTCGGCGGCGCGTACGTCGGATGACGTGTGCCCGTCGGCAGGTGATGCGGGGGCGGGGGTGGTTTCTGGATTCCGTGGTGCGTGGTTCGCCCCCTCACCCCGCGTGCTTCGCCGCGACCCTCTCCCCCGAGGGGAGAGGGTGGGCGTGGTCCGTCCCCATCACGGGCGGGCATCGACCCGCGAACGTAGAGCGTATTCCGGGCATCGGCGCGTTGTTGCCCGCCCGCGGCGGGGGTCGGTCGCCTCCCACCCTCTCCCCTCGGGGGAGAGGGTCGCGGCGAAGCACGCGGGGTGAGGGGGCGAACCACCCACGGCGAAGGCCGAAATACCGCCCCGCGCCGCGAAGTACCGTCGAACCTGATTCCCACCCGGAGCGGAGACCGACCATGAGCGACGCGACCCTCCCACCGCCGACCGGCGGCCCGCTCGCCGAGGAACTCCACCGCCTCGCCCGCTCCTGGGGCTGGCTGGTGGCGGCCGGCGCCGCCGTCACGGCCGCGGGGATCGGGGCCGTCGCCTTCAGCCTCCTGGCGACCCTCACCACCGTGGTCGTCATCGGCGCCCTGCTCCTCGCCGCCGGCACCGTCCAGCTCATCGGCGCGTTCGTCGCGCGGACGTGGCAGGGGTTCTTCGTCTCGGCGCTGGTCGGGGTGCTGCACATCCTGGTCGGCGGCATCATGGCTGAGCACCCGCTCCGCGCCGCCGCGGTGCTCACGCTGGTGATCGCCGTCATGCTCCTGGTCGGCGGCGCGGCCCGGCTGCTGTTCGCCGCCACCCACTGCTACCACGGCCGCGCGTGGACGGCCGTGAGCGGGCTCATCAGCGTGATTCTCGGCGTGTCGATCTGGCGCGACTGGCCGGAGGCGAGCCTGTGGGTGATCGGCACGTTCGCCGGCATCGACCTCGCCGTCGCCGGCTGGGCGCTGGTCATGCTCGGGCTGGCGGCGAAGGCCGCAAGCACGTCGCCGAAGCAGTAACACCCCGAACCGAAAGCCGCCCATGACCGCCGAACACGCCCGACTGGACGAGGCCCGCGAGCGCGACGTGCCGTGGCGCCTCTGGGGGCCGTACCTCACCGAGCGCCAGTGGGAGACGGTGCGCGAGGACTACAGCGAGGGCGGCGACGCCTGGGGGCACTTCACCCACGACCACGCCCGCAGCCGCGCCTACCGGTGGGGCGAGAACGGCATCGCCGGCGTGTCCGACGACCACCAGCGGCTCTGCCTCGCGCTCGCCCTGTGGAACGGGAACGACCCGATCCTCAAGGAGCGGCTGTTCGGCCTCACCAACAGCGAGGGGAACCACGGCGAGGACGTGAAGGAGTACTACTTCTACGTCGACAGCACGCCGACGCACTCGTACATGAAGTACCTCTACAAGTACCCCCACGCGGCGTTCCCCTACGACGACTTGGTTCTGACGAACGGCACCCGCACGCGCACCGACTTCGAGTACGAGCTGATCGACACCGGCGCCTTCGCCGAGGACCGCTACTTCGACGTGGTCGTGGAGTACGCCAAGGCGGCGCCGGACGACCTGCTGATGACGGTGACCGCGCACAACCGCGGCCCCGACGCCGCGGAGCTGCACGTCCTGCCGACGCTCTGGTTCCGCGACGAGTGGTCGCGGGGCGGCGCTCGCCCCGAGCTGCGACAGGTGGCGGGCGGCGCCGTGCGGGCGACACACTCGCGGCTCGGCGAACTCGTTCTCTCCTGCGACGGGTCGCCGGCGCTGTTGTTCACCGAGAACGAGACGAACACCGAGCGCCTCGCCGGCACGCCGAACCGCACGCCGTTCGTGAAGGACGGCATCAACGACCACGTCGTCCACGGCCGCGCCGGCGTCGTCAACCCCGCGGGCGTCGGCACGAAGGCCGCCGCCCACTACCGCTTCACCGTCCCGGCCGGCGAGTCGCGCACGGTCCGCCTGCGACTGGCACCCACGGCCACCGCGTTCGACGCCGTGTTCACCGCGCGGCGGCGCGAGGCGGACGAGTTCTACGCGGCTGTCATCCCAGCATCCGTCGGCGCGGACGGGGCGCTGGTGATGCGGCAGGCGCTCGCCGGGATGCTGTGGAGCAAGCAGTTCTACCACTACGACGTGGACCGGTGGCTGGAGGAGCGCGGCAGCGACCCGTTCAAGCCGACCCGCAAGGCGGCGCCGCGGAACGACCAGTGGCACCACATGTTCAACGGCGACATCATCTCGATGCCGGACAAGTGGGAGTACCCGTGGTACGCCGCGTGGGACCTGGCCTTCCACGTCCTCGCGCTCACGCTCGTCGATCCCGACTTCGGCAAGGAGCAGCTCACGCTGATGCTGCGCGAGCGGTACATGCACCCGAACGGGCAGATTCCCGCGTACGAGTGGAACTTCGGCGACGTGAACCCGCCGGTCCACGCCTGGGCCACCATCTTCACCTACCTGCTGGAGAAGGGCCGCACCGGCGAGGGCGACCGCGAGTGGCTGAAGGCGAGCTTCCAGAAGCTGCTGCTGAACTTCACATGGTGGGTGAACCGCAAGGACCGCACCGGCCGGAACGTGTTCGAGGGCGGGTTCCTCGGGCTCGACAACATCGGCGTGTTCGACCGCAGCTCGCCGCTGCCTACCGGCGGCTACCTGGAGCAGGCCGACGGCACCGCGTGGATGGCGCTGTTCTGCCAGAACATGCTCCAGATCGCCGCCGAGCTGGCGCACACCGACCCGGACTACGCCGACATGGCGCTGAAGTTCTTCCAGCACTTCATGTGGATCGCGTCGTCGATGACGCACCTCGGCGGCGAGACGGGGATGTGGGACGACGCCGACGGCTTCTTCTACGACGTACTCCGCCACCCGGACGGCCGGGCCGAGCGGCTGAAGGTGCGCTCGATGGTCGGCCTGCTGCCGCTGTGCGCCGCGACGACGTTCGACGGCAAGCTCCTCGCCGCCAACCCGGAGCTCGCCCAACGGGTCGAGTGGTTCCTCGACGCCCGGCCGGAGCTGTGCCAGTCCATCCACGACCCGCGCACGCCCGGCGTCGCCGGTCGCCGGCTGGCGTCCGTCCTCGACGAGGCCAAGCTGCGGCGGGTGCTGGAGAAGCTGCTGGACGAGGACGAGTTCCTCGGGCCGTACGGGGTCCGCTCGCTGTCGAAGTACCACGAGGCGAACCCGTTCGTGATGCACGCCGGCGGGCAGGAGTACCGCGTGGGCTACTTGCCGGCCGAGTCCGACACGGGGATGTTCGGCGGCAACTCGAACTGGCGAGGGCCGGTGTGGGTGCCGGTGAACGCGCTCATCATCCGGGCGCTGCTCCAGTACTACTCCTACTACGGCGACGCCTTCACGGTCGAATGCCCGACGCGCTCCGGGACGCGGATGACGCTGTTCGAGGTGTCGCGGGAGCTCAGCCGGCGGCTGGCGGCGACGTTCCTGCGCGGCGCGGACGGGAAGCGGCCGGTGTACGGCGGCGCGGACGTGTTCCAGACCGACCCGCACTGGCGCGACCTGATCCTCTACTACGAGTACTTCCACGGCGACAACGGGGCCGGGCTGGGGGCGAGCCACCAGACCGGCTGGACGGGCGTGGTCGCGCGGATGATGCACCTGTTCGCCACGCTCGACCCGCAGCAGACGGGCGGGGCGGCGGGGATGACGTACTTCGACGCCGCCCGCGCCGGCGTGCCGTCAACCGGAGGCACTGATGGCTGACGCGCCGCTCTGGCTGCTGTTCGCGGCCGTGGTCGCCGGTACCTCCCTGACTGTCGAGGCCGGATACCGGCTCGGTCGCTACCAGGGTTCCCGCACCACCGAGGAGACGGAGGCGCCCGTCGGCGCGATGGTCGGGTCGATCCTCGCGCTGTTCGCGTTCGTGCTGGCGTTCACGTTCGGCCTCGCGGCCAACTGGTTCGAGGCCCGCCGCCAGGCCGTGCTGGACGAGTCGAACGCCATCGGCACGACGTACCTGCGGGCCGGGCTCCTCCCGGAGCCGGTGCGGGGCGAGAGCGCCCGGCTGCTGCGCGAGTACGTGGACGTGCGGCTGGCGATGGTTCAGGACGGGCGGCTCGCCGACGGGCTGACCCGCACGGACGACCTCCACCGGCGGCTGTGGGCGCGGGCCGTGCGCGGGGCGGAACTGCAGCCCGGACCGGTGACGGGGCTGTACGTGCAGTCGCTGAACGAGGTGATCGACATGCACGCCGTCCGCGTCCAGGTCGGGGTGCGGAACCGCATCCCGGCGAGCATCTGGGGCGGGCTCCTGGCCCTGGGCGCCCTGGCGATGGCCGCCGTCGGTTACCAGGCGGGGATCGCGGCCACCCGGCGGTCGCCGGCGATGCTGGCGCTGGTGCTGGCGTTCTCCGGGGTGGTGTTCATGATCGCCGACCTGGACCGCCCCCAGCAAGGATTCCTGATGGTGGGCCAGCAGCCGATGCTCGACCTACAGGCCGGCATGCGGGCGGACGCGCCCTAGCGCGGCGCCGGCCCGCGACGTATGTTGGAAGAATCGACTGGAGGCCGACCCGTGTTCCTGGACTACTTCGCGCTGTTCCTGCTCCTGATGAGCCTGACGGCGGTCTTTTACCTGTTCATCTACATCCACGACCTGCCGCACAAGATCGCGAAGGAGCGGAATCACCCGCACGAGGAGTCCATCCACATCGCGTGCTGGTTGAGTCTTGTCACCCTGCCGCCATGTGGCCGATCGTGTTCATCTGGGCGGTGTCGCACAAGAAGGGGCAGCCGCACCTGACGCTCGTCAGTGCCGGCGGCACGACCGACGAACTCGCCCGGCGCCTCGCCGCGCTCGAGGAGCGGTTCCGCAACCCGGACGCCGACGTCAAGTAACCCCCGCACACCCCGCACGCGAGGCCTCCCGTGGTCGAATCACTCGTCGGCGTCTACGCCCTGATTTGCTGGTTGATCTTCAAGAAGTTCAAGCTCGTCGCCGTCACCACCTACTCGGTCTGCACCGCCGATTCTCATCGGCGTGTCGATCCTGTCGGTGCTGTTCATCGCCCTGTCGATTTTCCACCCGGTCAGCCACGACGGGCGGATGTACGCCCCGGTCGTGCAGATCGTGACCAACGTCCGCGCCCAAGCCCAAGGAACTTCTTTTGGGACGACCATCCCGTAATGAATGTTAAGTCGGATTCTGCCAATGGTTTAGGAAGAGATTCTCAGGTGGGTGTGCCGGAAGGTCGATTCGCCAAGAAGGTGTTCGTTGACGGTGGGACGTTGCTCGGCGCGCACCCCGGACGATAGCCCGCAGGACGTGCGGGACGGTAGAGATGGGCTGCACTCGG
>Ga0105046_10005299_pt1 | contig 20422 bp, 16 predicted proteins | sample MAT03_FD_78385 | JGI IMG/M metagenome (GOLD analysis project Ga0105046, IMG submission 78385) | Freshwater microbial communities from Lake Fryxell liftoff mats and glacier meltwater in Antarctica - MAT-03 (megahit assembly) | ecosystem: Environmental > Aquatic > Freshwater > Ice > Liftoff...
GTTGCGGGAATTCAGGGTTATGCACTGAATTGTAGGTGGCGCCTTTGTGTGAGCGCGGGGTGTGAGCGCAGTGTGTGAGCACGTTGAGCGAGCGCGGTGAACGAACGGGGCGTTGCCCCGCGTTGCAACCCCGTGCAACGCTTTGTTCCGAGTGATTGCGGATTGCTGCACACTCAAGGTCGAAGGAGTGAATTGATGCTGCGAGCGCTGGATGTTTGGGATGGGATAGCTGGCCAGGTGCGAACACGGCTGGACGAGGGTGAGCTCAATGGCTCTTCCCACAGCGCGGGCCAACAGCCGCCAGATGCTCGCAACAATGCTCGCAACAAGGGTCGCAACAAGGGTCGCAGCAAGTGTGCCTTCAAGACCATCGGGCTGGCAGTTGCCGTCAGCCTGGGTTTGGCGGCCTGTGGCGGCGGCGGCGACGACACCGGTGGGCGCAACCCGCCGCCTGCAGCTTCCGAGTGCAGCATCAGCGGCCAGCAGCGTTGGCTGGCTGACTACATGGACGAGTGGTACTTCTGGTACCGCTTGTCGCCGCGCCCGGCGCCCTCGGGATTCGCGGATGTGGCTTCGTACTTCTCGGCGCTGCTGTACACCGGCGGCGACCCGCGCTTTCCTGCCGACCGCTACAGCTTCAGCGAGAGCACCGAGTCCTTCAACCGCTTTTATGGCGACGGCGCGACGCTGGGCTACGGCATGGCCGTGGCCGGGCTGGAAGTGCTGGGCCAGCCGGCGCAACCGCTGTGGGTGCGTGCGGTCGAGCCGGGCTCGCCAGCGGCGATTGCGGGTGTGCAGCGGGGTGACCAGGTCCTGAGTCTGAATGGGCGCAGCAGCTCGGACGTGATCGGCAGCGACGACTTTTCTGCGCTGACGCCGCAGCAAGCTGGTGACCGTTTGTCGCTGCAACTGCGGCGCAACGGTTTTGAGCGCAGCGTGCAGCTCAGCGCTGCCATTCACGCGCTGGTGCCGGTGGGTGCGTCCAACGTCTTCACCAGCAGCAATGGGCGCCGCGTGGGCTATGTGGCGATCAAGAACATGATCGGTCAGGCCGAGGCGCCGATCGCCACCGCCTTTGAGAACCTGCGGCTGCAAGGCGTCAGCGATCTGGTGCTGGACCTGCGGTACAACGGGGGTGGCTTGGTTTCGGTGGGCAACACCTTGGCCTCGTATGTCGCGGGCCTGCGTGGGCAGGGCCGTGTCTTCACCGATCTGCTTTACAACGACCGCCGCAGCGCCATCAACAATCAGCGTTATACGTTCTTTGCGCCAAGCGCTTCACTCGGGCTGGCAAGGGTCTATGTGCTCGCCGGACCCCGCACCTGCTCTGCTGCAGAGCAGGTCATCAACGGCCTGCGGGGTGTGGGTGTGCAGGTGATCGCGGTGGGCGACACCACTTGCGGCAAGCCGGTGGGTTTTTTGCCTGCAGGCAGTTGCGGCCGCACTTACAGCGTCGTCAACTTCGAGGCCGTCAATGACCGCAACGAGGGCCGCTACTTCGACGGCTTTGATGCCACCTGCTCAGTCGCCGAGGAATACAGCGTGCCGCAAGGCGACGCCCGGGACCCGCTGTTGGCCACTGCGGTGCAGATGGCTGGGGGTGCCAGCTGCCCGACCGCCTCAGAGGGCCGGCGCGGGCCTCTGTCTGCCAAAGCCCGTGAGGCTGCAGGCCCCAGGGCGAAGGACTTTCGCTGGGAAGGGCAGGGCGGTGGCCGGGGCGACATGCTGGCGCGTTGAGCACAAGCTGCATTTCATGCCGCTGAACATCGCCCAAGACCACGCCGCACTTCAGCGTTGCCTTAGCTCGGCCGGCGTGATCGGACGGCCTCACATGAACAGATGCTCACCGGCGTTTTCGCCGCCCAGCACGACGTAATTGACCTTTTTCAGGTCGGCCAACTGCTGGCCACCGGCATAGCTGATCGAACTTTGCAGGTCTTCGCGCATTTCGCGCAGCGTATCGACCAGCGCACCCTTGATCGGCTCCAGGACGCGTTTGCCCTCGACGTGCTTGTATTCGCCCTTGTTGAAGTCGCTGGCCGAGCCGTAGTACTCCTTGAACATCTTGCCGTCGACTTCCACCGTGGCGCCTGGGCTTTCATGGTGACCGGCAAACAACGAGCCCACCATCACCATGCTGGCGCCAAAGCGGACGCTCTTGGCGATGTCGCCGTGGTGGCGGATGCCGCCGTCGGCAACGATGGGCTTGGTGGCTACTCGCGCACACCACTTCAGAGCGCTGAGCTGCCAGCCCCCCGTGCCAAAGCCGGTCTTGAGTTTGGTGATGCAGACCTTGCCCGGACCCACGCCGACCTTGGTGGCGTCTGCACCCCAGTTTTCCAGGTCGATCACGGCTTCGGGCGTGGCCACGTTGCCAGCGATCACGAAGGCCTGCGGCAAACGCTGCTTGATGTGGGCGATGGCCCGCTGCACGCTGTCTGCATGGCCGTGCGCAATGTCGATCGTGATGTAGTCGGCGCCCACGCCTTCTGCAGCCAGGCTGTCGATGGTGGCAAAGTCGGCGGCCTTCACACCCGAGCTGATGCTGACAAACAAGCCCCGGTCGCGCATGCGCCGGGCATAGGCCAAGGCATCGAGATCGAAGCGGTGCATCACATAGAAGTGGCCGCTGCGCGCCAGCGTCTCGCTGATCGACTCGTCGATCACGGTCTTCATGTTGGCCGGCACCACCGGCAGCGCAAAGCGGCGGCCTCCAAAGTCGATGCCGGTGTCGCAATCGCTGCGGCTGTCCACACGGCACTTGCGAGGCAGCAGCAGGATGTTGTCGTAGTCGAAGATTTCCATGGCGGTCTTCCAGTGGGCAAAGCATCGAGCTTTGCGGGCTCTTGTTGGCTCTTGTTGGCTGCTTGTTGGCTGCTTGTTGGCTGCTTGTTGGCTGTTCTTGGCTCTTGTGGGCTGCTTGCGAACTGTGCTGCAGGCGAAAAAAAACCAGTCCAAGCATAGGCGCCGGCCGGTGCCTGATTCTACGCCGCATGCCTCCTAGAATGATGTGATGATCCCCCGTGATTCAGGCCTTGATGGCTCCGCCGCATTTGCCTCCGCCTCTGCTCCCGCCGACCGCTTGCTGCAACACCTCAACCCCGAGCAACTGGCCGCCGTGACCTTGCCGGCGGTGCCCTCGCTGATCCTGGCCGGCGCGGGCTCTGGCAAGACGCGGGTGCTGACGACGCGTATTGCCTGGCTGATGAACACCGGCCAAGTCTCGCCCGGCGGCGTGCTGGCGGTGACTTTCACCAACAAGGCGGCCAAGGAGATGCTGACCCGGCTCTCCAGCATGCTGCCGGTGGCTGTGCGGGGCATGTGGATCGGCACTTTCCATGGCCTGTGCAACCGTTTCCTGCGTGCCCACTGGAAGCTGGCAGGTTTGCCGCAGGGCTTTCAGATCCTGGACAGCAGCGATCAGCTCAGCGCTGTCAAGCGCGTCATCAAGGCGATGAAGCTGGATGAAGAGCGTTATGTGCCCAAGCAGTTGAGCTGGTTCATCTCCGGCAACAAGGAAGAGGGCCGCAGGCCCGCCGACGTCGAGGTGCGGGATCAGCAGACCTCGGTGATGCTGGATGTCTACATCGCCTACGAAGCGCAGTGCCGGCGCGAAGGTGTGGTGGACTTCGCAGAGCTGATGCTGCGCACCTACGAGCTGATGCGCGACAACGCGGCTTTGCGTGAGCACTACCAGCACCGCTTTGTGCATGTGCTGGTGGATGAGTTTCAAGACACCAACCGGCTGCAGTACGCCTGGCTGAAGATGTTTTCGCCACCGGGTGCGCCGGGCCGGGGCGTGTTTGCGGTGGGGGATGATGACCAGAGCATCTACGCTTTTCGTGGCGCCAGGGTCGGCAACATGGCCGACTTCGAGCGCGAGTACCGCGTGCAGCGGGTCGTCAAGCTGGAGCAGAACTACCGCTCCTGCGGCCATATCCTGGACGCTGCCAACGACCTCATCAGCCGCAACACGCAGCGCCTGGGCAAGAACCTGCGCACCGATCTGGGCGCCGGCGAGCCGGTGCGGGTGTATGAAGCCACCAGCGACTACGCCGAGGCGCAGTGGCTGCTGGAAGAAGCGCAGCAGTTGCACCGCGGCGGCATGGCGCGCTGTGAAATCGCGCTGCTGTACCGCAGCAATGCGCAAAGCCGGGTGCTTGAGAGCGCGCTGTTCAACGCTGGCGTACCTTATCGCGTCTATGGGGGTTTGCGCTTTTTCGAGCGGGCCGAGGTCAAGCACGCGCTGGCTTACTTGCGTTTGCTGGAAAACGGCAACGACGACACCAGCTTCTTGCGTGTCGTGAACTTCCCCACCCGCGGCATCGGCGCGCGCAGCACCGAGCAGTTGCAGGATGCGGCACGCGCCAGCGGACGCAGTCTGTCGCAAAGCGTGGGCGCGGTCAGCGGCAAGGCGGGGCAGAACCTGCAGAACTTCATGCGCATGATCGAGCAGATGCGCTCTGTCACGCAGGGCCTGACCCTGCGCGAAATCATCGACCATGTGCTGCAGCACAGCGGTTTGCTGGATTTCTACCGCAACGACAAGGAAGGCCAGGACCGCGTCGAAAACCTGGAAGAGCTGGTCAATGCTGCAGAAAGCTTTGTGACCCAGGAAGGTTTTGGCAAAGATGCGGTGGCGCTGCCGGTGGACGAGCAGGGAAGCGCCGCACCCGATGCAGACACCGGCGAAATCATGTCGCCATTGGCGGCCTTCCTGACCCACGCCTCATTGGAGGCGGGCGACAACCAGGCGCAAGCCGGTGCTGACGCGATCCAGCTGATGACGGTGCATTCGGCCAAGGGCCTGGAGTTTGACGCGGTGTTCATCACCGGCATCGAAGAAGGCTTGTTCCCGCACGAGAACGCGCTGTCGGACGCCGATGGGGTGGAAGAAGAACGACGGCTGATGTATGTCGCCATCACACGGGCGCGCAAGCGCCTGTACATGAGCTTCAGCCAGACCCGCATGCTGCACGGCCAGACGCGCTATCACGTCAGAAGCCGCTTCCTGGAGGAGTTGCCCGAGGCTTCGCTGAAGTGGATCAGCCCGCGGCACCAGGGCTTTGGTTCGGGCTATGCGCGTGAGTACCAGGAGGCCTGGCAACGCGGCAGTGGTTTGAGTGGCATCGTGGGCGCGGGGCGGGTCAACGAATGGCCTGAGTCTGCAGCGGCGGCGATGCCCATCCTTGCAAGCACAAAACCCGACAGCGGCAACCCAGCCGGGCTGCGTATCGGGCAAGCGGTGTTTCACACCAAGTTTGGCGAAGGTGTGATCCAGGTGCTGGAAGGCCGCGGCGCTGACGCCCGCGCCCAGGTGCACTTTGGCCGCCATGGCAGCAAGTGGCTGGCGCTGGCCATTGCCAAGCTGGTGCCGGTGGACTGATCTTTTGCAGGTGACGGTCAATCGCGGTTGTGCGGCGTGTCGTCGCCCACCACCGTCAGCGTTTCGATCTGCGTCACACCAAAGCTGTCGTTGAAGCTGAACAGCACCGAGATGTAGAAAACGGCTGAAAAGATCAGCCCCGCAGGCACGCCCAGCACGCCCGCCACCTGGCCCAGCCCGAGCAGGCTGAAGACCAGGCCGGTCAGGATGGCGAAGATGAAGATCACCAGCATCCAGCCCACGCCATAGGCAAAAAACGCGGCCTTGCTGCGCCAGATCGCCAGCGTGCTTGAGAACAAGGCTTGCGCCACCCCTTGGCCACCCCAATGCACCAAGGCCGGCGCGTGCCAGAAAGGAATCGACAGCGCGACACCCAGCACGACCGCCACCAGCGCGCCGCTCGCCACACCCGGCTCGGACATCAAGGCGTCGATTTCGGCCTGCGCTTCCGGGCCCTTGGCCATCAAGGCCTGGAGCCGGCCCCAGGCGCTGCCCGACAGCTCGTTGGCAATGATCAGAATCACGATCGCCAGCAAGCCGTAGATCGCACACAAAACCAGCAGGTCGCGCCGCCGCTTGGCATCTGTGCGCAGGGGCTCGATGAAGTGCTTGGGGTGCACTGGCCCGCCCAGCAGCGCAGACTGGCTCGCCACCATGAAACCCAGGCCCAAGAGCGGCAAAGCCATCATCTGCACCAGCGCGCCCAGCACCGGCACCAGGCTGGCCATCAGGGCGCCGAACAGAAAGACCGTGAACAGCGCAGTGAAGGCCAGCGGCTTTTTTGCAAACAGCCGAAAAGCGTCGGCAATCCAGCGTGGGCCACGCGCGGCTTCTACGGTTTTGAGAGACAGGGCCATTTCAGGTTTCAGCAGGGCGGATGCCAGGGGCGGTCGATCCGCGAGCGCAGGATGCGCTCGAGTTGGGTGGGGTCTTTGGGTTGCAGCAGTGCTGCATCACGCGGCAGATGCCAATCCCACAGGCGCGAGATCCAGAAACGCAAAGCGGCAGCCCGCAGCATCGCCGGCATGCTGCGCAACTCGGCAGGATGCAGCGGCCGCACCTGCTGGTACGCCGCCACAAAGGCACGGGCGCGTGTTTCGTCCAGGTGGCCGCTGTCCAGGTCGGTGCACCAGTCGTTCAGGCACACCGCCACATCAAACAGCAGCTTGTCGGTGCCGGCAAAGTAAAAATCGAAAATGCCACACAGACGATCAACGCCGGCGGTGTCGTCGAACATCACGTTGTCGCGGAACAGATCGGCGTGGATCGGCCCCGTAGGCAACGACTGGCTCATCGATGAGCTGTCGAAGGCCTGCTGAAAATGCAGCTCTTCCTGCAGCAGCGCAGCTTGCTCGGCCGGCAGATGCGGCAGCACCACGGGCGCTGTTTGCAGCCACCACGCCAAACCACGCCGATGCGGCTGATGCAGCGCCGCGCCTGGGCCTGCCAGATGCATGCGGGCCAGCATGGCGCCGACCTGCTCGGCGTGCGAAATGGCAGGCGCCATGCGGTGACTGCCAGGCAGCCGCGTGACCACAGCAGCCGGCTTGCCACACAACTGGTGTGCCAAAGTGCCATCGGCAGCGGCCTGCGGCGTCGGCACCGGGATGCCGCGCAGCGCCAGGTGCTGCATCAGGCCCAGAAAAAACGGCAGCTCTTTTGCCGGCAGCCGCTCAAACAGCGTCAGCACCCATTGGCCACGCGCTGTGGTGGCGTAGTAGTTGGTGTTTTCGATGCCCGATCGGATGCCGTGCAGATCGTTCAGCGGCCCCAGCAGCAGGCTTTGCATCAGGGCGTCAGCTTCTTCGAACCCGACCTCGGTGTACACCGCCATGCCGGCTCAGAACCTGAACAAGGACCAGGCGTGTTGCCCCGTGGCGCCGCGCAACTGTGCGGGGTCGCGCCCGGGGTTGACGATGATCTCGTAGCCCTTGACACCGGCGATCTTGCTTTGCACATGCACGCGCACGGTCTGCCCGCGCACGCGCGTCTCTTCGATGCGCACGGCCTCGTCTTCGATCACCAGCACGGTTTCTGCGGCAGGCGCAGCGCGCGTCGCTGGCGAAGAAGCGGCTGCAGCCGGCGCAGCAGCAGTGGGATCGGCCACTGCAGGCATGGCCAAGCCAAGGATCGGCACGATTGCCAACAGGGCCAGCAGGGCCGGCAGGGCCGGTAGACGTTTGCCGATGGCGGCTGGCAGTAGGGGGCGGTGGGGTCTGCTGAGCATTCGGTCATTCTACGCAGCCGCTCACTCCAGGCTGCTGAACTGGCAGCAGAACAGGCCGTTGAACGAGCCGTTGAACGGGCCGTCGAACGGGCCGCTGAATTCCAGGCAGTTGCAGCCGCTGCGACAAAGCTCGGCAGCTGCGGCTCCGGCTGGCGCCAGAGCCTGCCGCAGTGGCAAGGAGCGAGCCACAATGGACAGATGAGCACCCCTACATTGCTGTTGGTCGACGGCTCCAGCTACCTGTATCGCGCTTACCACGCCATGCCCGATCTGCGCTCGCCCGATGGCTTTCCCACGGGCGCCGTGCACGGCGTGGTGGCCATGATGCAAAGGCTGCGCGCGCAATACCCTGCGCAGCATGCCGCATGTGTCTTCGACGCCAGCGGCCCGACCTTCAGGGACGACTGGTACCCCGAGTACAAGGCCACCCGGGCACCGATGCCAGACGATTTGCGTCAGCAGATCGAACCGATCCTTCAGGCGGTGCGGTTGCTGGGGTGGCCGGTGCTGGTGGTGCCAGGCATCGAGGCCGACGATGCCATCGGCACCCTGGCCCAGGTGGCCGCGCAAGCCGGCCACCGCGTGATCATCTCCACTGGCGACAAGGACTTGGCGCAACTGGTCGGGCCGCAGGTCTCGCTGATCAACACGATGAGCAACGAGCGGCTCGATGAAGCCGGGGTGATGGCCAAGTTTGGGGTGCCGCCCACGCGCATCGTCGACTATCTGTCGCTGATCGGCGACACGGTGGACAATGTGCCCGGGGTCCACAAGGTCGGGCCCAAGACGGCGGTCAAGTGGCTGGCCGAGTACGGCGATCTGGACGGCGTGATCGCTGCAGCGGCTCAGATCAAGGGCGCGGTGGGCGAGAACCTGCGCAACGCGCTGGACTGGTTGCCGACCGGCCGCAAGCTGGTGACCGTGGTGACCGATTGCGACCTGGCGCCTGCTTTGCCGGGCTGGCCGGCGTTGGATGCGTTGACGCTCCTGGAGGTGCAGCGCGAGGGCTTGGCCGACTTCTATCGTCGTTACGGTTTCAAGAGCTGGCTGGCGGCGTTGGAGTCTGAGCCGGGCACTGCAGCAGCGCCCCCCGGTGCTGCTGTGCAGCCGGCGGCTGCGGCCGGGTCTTCTTCATCGGTTCCTGCACTTCTCCCCACCCCTGCAACGCAGGCCAAGCTGCCCCGCGAGTACGAAACCATCACCGACCAAGGCCGATTGGCTTTCTGGCTCGACAAGTTGCAGCAGGCCGATCTGGCCGCCGTCGACACCGAAACCGATTCTCTGGATGCACTGCGGGCCCGCATCGTGGGCATCTCGTTTGCTGTCGAGCCTGGCCGCGCTGCCTATGTGCCTTTGGCCCACAGCGGGCCCGATGTGCCTGAGCAATTGCCGCTGCAGCAGGTGCTGGCCGCGCTGAAGCCCTGGCTGGAAGACCCGACCCAGCTCAAGGTGGGCCAGAACATCAAGTACGACCTGCATGTGCTGCACAACCACGGTATCCACGGCCAGGGTTTTGTTCATGACACGATGTTGCAAAGTTATGTGCTCGAAGCGCACCTGGGCCACAGCCTGGAAAAACTGGCCGAGCGGCACCTGGGGCGGCATGGCTTGAGCTACGAAGATCTGTGTGGCAAGGGCGCGCACCAGATTCCTTTCGCGCAAGTCGAGGTCGGCAAGGCCACCGCGTACTCCGGTGAAGACAGTGAGATGACGCTGCACGTCCATCAGACCCTGTGGCCACGTGTGCAGGCCGACGACAAGCTGCGTTTTGTCTACGCGCAGATCGAGATGCCGGCCTGCCATGTGCTGCGCCGCATCGAGCGCCACGGCGTGCTGATCGATCCGGCACTGCTGGCCAGCCAGAGCCACGCGCTGGCCGAGCGCATGATGGCGCTGGAGAGCCAGGCCTATGAAATCGCCGGCCAGCCCTTCAACCTGGGCTCGCCCAAGCAGATCGGCGAGATCCTGTTTGGCAAGCTGGGCCTGCCGGTGAAGAAAAAGACCGCCTCGGGCGCGCCCAGCACCGACGAGGAAGTGCTGCAGGAACTGGCTGCTGACTATCCGCTGCCGGCGCGCATCCTCGAACACCGCAGCATGGCCAAGCTCAAGGGTACCTACACCGACAAGCTGCCGCTGATGGTCAACCCCGCCACCGGCCGCGTGCACACCCACTACGCGCAGGCCGTGGCGGTGACGGGCCGGCTGGCCAGCAACGACCCCAACCTGCAGAACATCCCCATCCGCACCGCAGAAGGCCGCCGCGTGCGCGAAGCCTTCATTGCGCCACCGGGCCATGTGCTGATGAGTGCGGACTACTCGCAGATCGAGTTGCGCATCATGGCCCACATCAGCGAAGACCCAGCGCTGCTGCGTGCCTTTGAGCAAGGCTTGGATGTGCACCGCGCCACCGCCAGCGAGGTCTTCGGCACGCCGCTGGGTGAAGTGTCGAGCGAACAGCGTCGTTATGCCAAGGTCATCAACTTCGGCCTGATCTACGGCATGGGCGCCTTTGGCCTGGCCTCCAACCTGGGCATCGAGCAAAAGGCTGCCAAGGATTTCATCGACAGATACTTTGCGCGTTTTGCTGGTGTCAAGCGCTACATGGATCAGACCCGACTGTCAGCCAAAGAGTTGGGTTATGTGGAGACAGTTTTCGGGCGTCGCCTGTGGCTGCCCGAGATCAACGGCGGCAACGGCCAGCGCCGCGCCGGAGCCGAGCGTCAGGCCATCAATGCGCCGATGCAAGGCACGGCAGCAGACCTGATCAAGTTGGCGATGGTGGCGGTGCAGCAGGCGCTGGATGCCGAGCAGCGCAGCACCTGCATGGTGATGCAGGTGCATGACGAGCTGGTGCTGGAGGTGCCCGCAGCCGAAGAAGCCTGGGCCCGCGAGGCCATTCCGCGCCTGATGGCCGGTGTGGCGCAGCTGAAGGTGCCGCTGCTGGCTGAAGTGGGCGTGGGTCCGAATTGGGATCAGGCGCATTGACGGGCCGACAGTCCTCTCCACTGAACGCGCCTGTGCGCCACCAATGAGCGCTGCGCGGGGTACGGGTGGGGCACAGTGCAAAATGCAGCTTGAAGATGCGTCTGCGGGCGCCCAGCCACCACATCAAACAAGGGACGGCCCGTGGACCTGAAGGTACCGATCACGCTCACCGACGAACTCAGCGATGAGGTCATTTCCGCCACCGCGCTGCTCAATCTGGCCAGCGGCGAGATTCACCGCATCGAGTACCAGGACTACGACGTCGACGCCCATGGCCTGCCTTGGGAGAGCGAAGACTACGAATTCACCAGCGGCATGCTGTCCAACGCCGGCAAAGACGTCGAATTCAGCGTTCAGGTCAACCGCACCAGCGGCCAGTATTCGGTCTCGGCCAATGAGTTGCTGGAGATCAAGGTGCGCGCTGCTGCGCTGTTTGCGGGCGTTTCGGGCAAAGAGATGGTGGCCACGCTGGACAGCAAACTCGATCAGACATCGCTGCCCGGGGGCAAGCCCAGACGGCCACTGCACTGAGAGGCTGAGAGTCTTTCGATCATGCCCACTCATCACGCCAAAAGACGCCCGCTCGTCTTTGCAAATGCGCGCCAAAGCCCAAGCTATGGCTGCTTTGCGCCTAGATCGGACGCCTTTTGACGCGTTGCTCGGTCACGCTCGAAAAAGCTCTCAGCCGTAGGATCCGCACGGCTGCTTCAATTCGTGTGGCGTGCACAGCTTGACTGATCTGCGGACCTGCCAAACCGGCCCAGCCCCATCTCCACCAGCCCTTCGGTACGGCGCAGCAGGAACAGCGCATCCAACCCCATGCGCTGCGCCATGGCCAAGCCTTCACCGGGTCCGGCCACCAGCAAGGCCGTGGACCACGCGTCTGCGTGCATGCATCTGCTGGCCAGCACGGTGACCGATGCCACCGCGTTGTTCACAGGTGCGGCGCGGCGCGCGTCCATGGTGTGCGCGAGGCGCGCATCGCCCACTGCCAGACAGCGTCGGTAGTCGCCCGAGGTGGCCACGGCCAGATCCTCCAGTTCGATGACCCCGTGCACGGCGCGACGCCCCGTCTCGGGGCGTTCGAGCGCCACGGCCCAGGGCAAGCCGCTGGCTTGATTGCCCACGGCGCGCAGCTCGCCGTCGAGCGCCGTCAGCGCATGCTGCACGCCGTGCTGCTGCAGCAAGGTGGCCATGCGGTCCACCGCGTAGCCCTTGGCAATGGCGCACAGGTCGAGTTGCAAGGGGGCATGCTTGCGGGCGCGGCCTGCGGGCCGATCCAGCTCCAGGCAATCGTTGGTTGGGCGCAGCGTGGGTTGGCGTGCGGCGCGGATCGCTTCCGCGTCGGGTGTATCGCGCACCGCGCCAAAGCCCCAGGCATCGACCAGGGCTCCTACGCCGGGATCGAACGCGCCCGCGCTGAGGCGGCAGATGTCGAACGCGCAGTCCAGCACCTCCAGCATGGCAACGGGCAGGTCCACCCAAACATCCACCGGCGCCCGGTTCAGGCGCATCAGGTCGCTGTTGGGTTTCCAGGGCGACATCTGGTCGTCGACCTGTTCCACCGCAGCGGCGAGGTCCTGGCGCAGAGCCTTCAAGTCCATGGTGCCATCCAGGTCGAGACTGACGGACCAGCGTGTGCCCATGGTCGGGCCGTGCAGGGTGATGCGCTTGCAGGGCGCAGCAGGTTCAGAAGACATCTTCGGCATACCGCTCTTTGGCTTTGAGCTGCGACACGCTCAACTGCAGCGGCGCGAGCACAACGTCCAACGCCTCGGCCACGCCCTGCGCCATGGCGCGGCCACCGCAGACACGCACGATGGCGCCCTGCGTCACCCAGTCGCGCAGGCGCTCGGCGTCGCGGCGCAGGGCGTCCTGCACGTAGCCGCCGCCGTCGGGCACGCGGGAGAAAACGGTCTGCAAAGTTGCCAGGCGCCCTTCGCCGAGCCAGCGCTGAATCTCGGGGCCGAAGAAGAAATCGCGCGCCGGGTCGCGCCCACCAAAGTACAGGTGCATGGGGCTGTGTCTGTCGTTGCGCCGAATGAACCCCGCCAGCGGCGCCACGCCTGTGCCGGCCCCGATCAGCACCACGGGACGCCGCGTTCGGGGCAACGCAAAACCCGGGTTGGTTCGGATGAAAGCGGCGACAAAGTCCCCCGGCTGCAGGCCCATCAGGTGCGTGGAACACAGGCCGCCGGGCGTCTGGCGCACGCAGATTTCCAGAAACCCGTCTTGCCAGCCCGACGCCAGCGAGTAGAAGCGCGGCACGGCAGAACCCGGCGTCACGATGCCCACGAGATCGCCTGCGTCAAAGTGCGCCAGACCGTGCCCGCGCAGTCGCGCGGCCAGCCCCTGAGCAGGCCACGTAAAGCGCAAGATTGCCGTGGTCTGCCCGCGCTGCCAACCCTTTCCGCCCTTCCCGCCCTTTCCATCAGCACCGGGGTAGTCCTGGCGCACGCTGAGCGTGAGCGCGGTGGTGGTCGGCACACGCGGTACATGCGCCAGCACCAGGCCCTCGCCCAGCGCCTGTGCCAGGGCCTCGCCCCAGCGCGCGAACTGCTGGCCCGATTGCTGGTGGATGCACTCCAGCGGCAGCAGTGCAGGCCAGCCCTGCCCGCGCAGCGTTTTCTCCAGCGCCTGGGCAAAGGCGCAGAAGGCCGGGAACTGCCGGTCGCCAAAGCCCAGCACCGTCACCGGCACGGGCGTGGCCCCGGGGCTGAGCCTGGCGATGATCTCCAGGGCGTGGCTGGCGTGGGCTGGGGCCTGGCCTTCGCCGTAGGTGGCTGCCAGCACAAACACCTGCTGGGTGGCGGCCAGCGTCTGAAACTCCTCCAGGGCGCTGGTGTGCACGCGGTGGCCGCCTTGGCTCAGCGCGTCCTGCAGCGTCTGGGCAAAGCCCCAGGTGCTGCCGCCTTCGCTGGCCACGAAGATCAGCACGTCGGCCTGGGCCAGCGGGCAGTTGCCCGTGATGTGCGGCGCCAGGCGGCGCGCCTGCCACCACATGACCACGCCCGACAGCCAGAACAGCAGCACGCTGGCGCCCACCAGCGCGAGCACCACGGCCCAAAGCCAAGCCCCTTCGCCGGTGTGCAGCACCAAAGCCCAGTCATCAATGCGCTGTGCCAGGGTGGCGTCTTGCCAGGCCAGCGTCTGCCCCGAGTAGCGGTCGATCCAGCCTTGGCCCTGACGGGTGGCGACCTTCCAGGTGTCCTTGGGGTCGGCAGCGGCGGGAAAATTCAGCTTGCGCAAGTCCTGCACAGTGAGGCTTTTCAGCAGGACAAGCTGCGCGCTGGGCAAGGCCATCTGGCCAGTTGGGCCGTTGGCCGCCGATAGCGCTGATAGCGCCGAGAGCCCCGACAGCGCCGATACCGCAGGGACTGCAGAGGCCACGTCTGGCTCGGGCCCAGCGTCCAGCGCCACCAGGCCCAGGGTCGAGGCGCTCATGGTCAGCGCCGTGAGTGAGCTCAGGCACAGCACCGCCAGCACCACCCGGCCCGCGACCACGTGGATGCGCTGCGCCAGCGAGCCCCGCACCCGTGCCGCCAGCCGCTGCCAGCCGCCCATGCGGCGCAGCAGCAGCACCAGGGCAGAGACGCAGATCAAGCCCATGGCCAACGCGGTGCCCGCTGCAACCCAGCGCCCGGCGTCGCCGAGCAGCAGCGAGCGGTGCAGGTTCTTCACCCAGCGCGGCAGCGCCGAGGGTTGCCAGGCGCCCAGCACCCGGCCATCGGCTGGGTCGACATAAGACGCCTGCGGCTGGTCGCCGTCAAAGCTGAACACCACGATGGCACCCGAGGGCAGATGGCGTATTTCCTCCGCGCCTGTGACGGTGCGTGTCACGCGCTCCACCAGCGTGGCCACCGGCAGACCGTCTGGCGCGGCGGGTGCCTGCCACGCCTGCTGCACCGGATCGACCGCCAGGATGGCGCCCGAAATGCCCAGCACCACGGCCAGGGTGCCGATCGTCAGGCCCAGCCAGCGGTGGATGGCCTTCCAGCCCATGCGTCGTGCGCCCTTTACTCGAGTTGGAATGTCAGCGACTGGATGTACTGTTTGCCGGCCTGCGGCTTGCCGGCGTTGGCGGCAGACAGCGGCACGCGGATCTCTGACGGGCTGTCGCGCATGTCTTCTGCGGCGGCGTCGATGCGGATCTCGTAACCCGCGTCGATCAGGGCATCGGCCAGCTCGGCCGTGACCTTGAGCGCGCGACCCGCGCCCACGCTGGCGCCGCTGACGCCGTCCAGGCGCTTGGCGTCACCGGCGGACAAGCGGCTCCAGTCGGACAGATGCTTGTGGTACTTGGCTTTGCCGCCAGCCACCCACAGCGTGCGCACATAGGCACCCTTGGCGTCGGTCAGGTAGGCGGCCAGGTAGGCACCATCGCCGCCGTAGTTCTTGAGCTGGGCGGTCAGCGTGACCTGGCGGCTGTGTGCCAGGGCGGGAAGGGCCAGTGCGCAGGCGGCGGCCAGGAGGGTCAATAGGGGTTTGGACATGGGGATACTCCAGCAGGGTTGGGGTGACGCGATCTGGCCACGCCGCGCGGTGCCAGAGTTGAACAAAGGCGATGGTGTGGCGTCGCCGTCCGGTCACGGTGGTCGGGGTCGCTGCGCGGCGCCTTCGTCATCACGATCGCGTTCCCGGGCACGCTCGCGTTCTTCATGCTTCATCTTCAACACCTTCAGGGTTTCCGGGTCGATCTTGGCCTTGAAGGCGCGGCCTTGGGCGTCGGTGCCGCGAATCTCGTAGCAGCCGTCGTCGATCTTCAGTCGCTGGATCTTCCAGCCCTGGCGCGCCGCCATCTGCCGCACGGCCTCGCGCGACTGCCAGCGTTCCACCGGCGCATCGCAATCGTCATCGGCGCGTGCGGGCAAGGCGGTCAGGCCCAGTGCCGATGCCAGTGCCATCGCCAATGCCTGTGCCAGCAAGTCACGACGCAGGAAGGCGTGATTTTTCACGGTTAGCTCCTGTGAACCCAGTGAGCGCACGACAAACGATTCGCCCTGCAGTCGCACATCCTGCGGCTTGAGACGCTGGCAACTTTGATACCCATCAGGCCGCTCCTTTCTCGTTGAGTGGCATTGTGGAAAACCCACCGTGAACGCATGCTGAAAGGTGCGTTCATCCTCTGTTCATGGCCTAGAAGGCAAAGGTGGGCTGGCCGCTGAGCGACCAGGCGATTTCGCCTTGGCGGATGAGGCAAGCCTTCATAACTTGCGTCCGTGGGTCCCTATCGCGCTGAGGTAGGTTCGCGCCTGCAAAGCACAAAGTGTTGTCAGAAGAACCGGCTTGCGTTTTCATCAGTTTCGCTGCGACGGCTTGAACGCCTTGGGCGGACCGCTGGCACCGAGCACTTTGCCCGCCACCTCGCGGCCATACATCGAATCCTCGGTGGCGTGGAAGTCGTTCCGCGTGCCCTGCACGCTGCCGGTGTAGCGCGGGTCTTGCGGCCGCTCGTGGCTGTTCATGTACAGCGCCACGTCCCACGCCTGCTGCTCGCTCAGCGTGCCGGGCAGGCCGAGCGGCATGTTGGCCTTGACGAATGCAGCGGCGTTGTTGACGCGCCCCATGCCGGCGCCCCAGTTGAACGAGTCTGGTCCCCACAGGGCCGGGAACACGGCAGTGCCGTCTTGCGCGTGCTGGCCTGCGCCGTCTGCGCCGTGGCAGAGCGCGCAATTCTGGGCATAGACCTGCTTGCCGCGGGCGAAGTTCGCCGCTTGCGCCGGCCGCGCCAGCGCCGGGTAGCCGCGACCCGCGATCTTCGGATTGACCGTTGCGCCGGATGCGAGCCAGTACGCGTAACTCTCCAGCGCCACCAGCTCCGGCGCGCCCAGCGGCGGTGCCTTGCCGTTCATGCTGTACTCGAAACAGCCTTGCAAGCGCTGCTGGAAGGTGGTGACGCTCTGGGTCTTGCTGCGGTAGGCGGGATAGCTGACGAATGCGGCCCACATGGGTGACGAATCCGCCAGCCGCCCTGCGTCGAGGTGGCAGCTGACACAGCGCAGGCTGTTGCCCACGTACGCGGGTGCTGCGCGAGGCGTGTCGATGAAAATCTCGCGGCCGCGCCGGATCACGTCACCAAACTCGCCAGCCGGCAACTCGCTCTCAGCTGGCGGCCGGAATGCCGCCTGTGTGCCGGTCGCGGCAGCCGGCGCCGTGAGTTCAGCGCGCGGTGGATCACCTGGGAGATCATTCGCCGCTCGCGAAGCAGATGCCACCTCGTTTGGCGACGTCGAAACCGGCGCAGCCGCCTTGCGCTCGCTGTGGGGCTCACTGCCGAGGCCGTCGAACGCGCCGCCCGCATAGAGGCCGACGCCGATCACCAACGCCGCCAGGGCGGCGCCGAGGTAAGCCCATGGGCGTGTGCTCATCATCGTGAAACTCCAGCAGGCAGCGAGGCAAAGTGGTCGGCAACTGCACTGATCTCGGCGTCGGACAGCTTCTTTGCCACAACGGCCATCAGGCCCATGGGGCCCGGCGGTCGCGCGCCGGTTTTCCATGCCGTCAACTGGTTGGAGAGATAGGCCGCACTCTGCCCGGCCAGTGCCGGGAAGTCCGGGCCCACGCCACGCCCACCTGGGCCGTGACACTGCTCGCACGCCGGCAGCTTGTCGGCCCAGCGGCCGCGGGTGGCCAGGGTTGCGCCGATCCCGGAAGGTGTTGGCGACGCGGCAGTGGCGGATGCAGGCGCCACTGGCAGCGCTGTGGCGGAAGCGGTGGGAGCGGTGGGAACGGTGGGTACAGTGGGTACAGGCAATGCGGCGTAATACGCAGACACTGCAGCGCGGTCAGCCACCGACAAGGCCTTGGCAATCGGCATCATCACCGCGTTGACGCGTGTGCCGTCCGCGAAGGCGTCGAGCTGGCGCTGCAAGTACGGGGCACCCAAAGACGCCAGGCGGGGGAAGCCGGCCTGCGCGAGCCCCTCGCCAGCCGCTCCGTGGCAGGTCTGGCAAGCCAGGGCAGCCCCCATACCGTTCTTTGCGATCGATGCGCCATCGGCATGGCATGTCACGCTCAGCACGGTGCCCAGGGCGAAAGCGAAGCCACGACAGATGGAGATCATGATTCGGCCATTTCAGCGATCCTGATGCCGCTGCATGGTGGCAAATAGGTCGGCGACGGGGCAGCTTGCGGGGACCGGAACCCTATCAACCGGCAGGCTCTCGATGCGCTGGGGGTTCGGGCTTTGCTGACTTCTACCCAGGGGACCAGCGAGCGCGGCGCCGACGGCTACGCCCGCAGTCGCGCCTGCTACCGCGCCGCCACCCGCCAGCACCGATTTGGCCTCGCGCTTGGCTTCCTGGGGCTTCAGCAAAGTCTGCGCCGCGCCACTCGGGTGCTGCGACGGATTGCCGTGGTCTGGGTTTTCCTGCACGGCAAGATCTGCGTCGTCAGCTGAGCTGTCGGGCGGCGGGACGCTCAATAAGTTCGTTTGCTTCACTTGCTTCGACTGGTACCGCTGACGTTGAAAATGTCATCAAACGCGGTTCGTCCAGGTTTGTCTGTGCGACAGCGAACGGATACGGGTCTCACCCGGTAGTGGAGGGCGAGATGCCGGCACGCGGTCTTCAGGTCAGGCGTGCCTTAGAGAAGCCTCTCGACCTTGATGTGCGATCGCTCGCCAAGAAGCAGCGTCACGACGGCCGTCAGTACCAGGATGCCGACGACGAACTGAGTCAGTCGCAGATTGCTGCTGTCAGGCAGCACCGTGATCGGAATGATCATCAGCCAGGCATTCACAGTGGTGTGCAGCACCAGCACCGGGACGACGCTGCCCTGGGTTCGATTGAACAACCACGCGAACAGCACCGATGAGGCGATCACGCTCAGCGCAAACCACCCAAACGGCCACTGGCTCTGGAGGTTGCCCGCGCTGTAGAAAAGCGGCAGATGCCAGACCGCCCAAATCACGCCCAAAACCACACTGGCCACGCGCCAGCCCCAGCGCGCCTGCAAGGCTGGCAAGGCGTATCCGCGCCAGCCGAACTCCTCACCCAGGGGGCCGCCCACCAGGAAGATGAGCAAGACATTCAGCACCGCCAGCCAGACATGGTCTGCAGCGGGTGATGGCGGCAAAGTGCCACCCAGCGCCACATGGGCTGCCGCTGCCGGACCCATGAAGACAGCAGGAAATGCGAACGCCAACAGCAGCCGGCGCCAGCCCACGCGCCACTGGAGGCACCGCGTCAGCCAGCGGCGCAGGCCCGTGCGCCCCGTGGTGTAAGACACAACAGCCACCGCCGAGAGGCTCGGCCCGAAGCCGCTCAGCATTGAAAGCGCTGTGGCCGCAATGGGCCAGTCCGACTTCAGCGCGGCGCCGAGCAACCCCCCCGTCCAGGTCCACGCAAACGCAAGGGCGAAGAACGCCAGCAGGGATTGTGTGGAGTGCACCTTGCGGACATCGACAAGGGGCACGGAAGTCGCGACCGGGCTGAGGCGCGCGGGCAGCTGCACCGTCATGGCCTTGTCGGTGGCAAGAGCAATTCGTCGCGATGGGCCGCGACGAATTGCGTGAACTCGATCGGCGCTCGGCCTGTCAGCTCGGCCACTGTGTGCGTCACGGGTGGCGTGCCGGTGAATCGCGGCAGCATGTGCAGCAGCAACATCACAAGGATCAAGCCGGGGTCGCGACCGTCGCGCCGCAGCGTAAGGTAAAAGCGCCATGGGCGCGGCGAAACATAGCGGATGGATGTGCCCAAACCCGTCGTCAACAGATCGGCCATCTGCTGAAAGTTCAGCGGTGTTTCCGAAGTCAACGTGTAGGCCTTCCCATGGTGCTGCGTACCGGGTTGCGTCAGCACCCGTGCTGCCACACGAGCAATGTCGCCGATGTCGACGAGGGTGAACCGGGCGTTTCCGGCCGGCAGGAAGATGCGGTGCCGGCGCACCAGTTCTTCGTGGAGCGTGCTGGTGAAGTTCTGCATGAAGTAGGCTGGCCGCAGCATCGTGCAGGGCACGCCGCTGGCCACCAGTCGCTTTTCGATCCTGTGATGCGGTACAAAAAAATTGCTTTGTGCCCCCTGCACCGACAAGAACACGATGTGCGCGACGCCGAGTCGGCGGGCCCGCGAGATCAGGTCACCAAAGTCGCCGGTCAGTTGCGGTGGACGCAGCAGAAAGAGACTGTCGCAATCGGCCAGCGCAGCGTCCTGAGTAGCTCGGTCAGAGAAGTCGAAGGCCACCGGTTGCACGTTTGAATCGCCACGCCACTTCTTTGTAGCCGTGGTGACGTCGCGCACGCCTGCGCGAACGACGATGTCGTCGAACGCACGCAGCACCGCGATCAAGGCCGAGCCGACCTGACCCGTGGCACCGGTCACGAGAATGCGTTTCATGGCGCGGCACGCATCGATTCGATCACGGCCTGTCCAAAGGCAGGAGCAACCGAACGATGGCCGCGCGCACTTCGTCGTCGTGCCCGACCCAGGTGTGACCGGCCCTGATGCGGCTGATCGGACGGGATGCTTTTTGCGGGCATCGTTGTCACAGGCAGGGTTGTCACAGGCATGGTTGTCGCAGGCATCACCCGCAGCACTATGGAATTTGCGGTCTGCAGCGGCCAGCAGGTGGTTCTGGCACGACATTGCAATTTTCGAAGGCCTCAGCTTTGATGCCGCCGCCCACGGTCCTGAATGGGCCGAAGCACGCCATGCTTTCTCGATGCAAGCGCTGCCAGGTTTTGCAGTCCGTTTGAGCGTTGGGCGTCTGGGCTGGCAGCTTGCCCGCTGGCTGGGATGCAGCAGCCGCAGGCGGGGTGCCCGTGGGCACTTGCTGCCTTTCGGCGGCCCGGTCCGCAGCCCGCTCAGTGGCCCGTTGCGTGCCCA
>Ga0105046_10005301_pt1 | contig 20415 bp, 15 predicted proteins | sample MAT03_FD_78385 | JGI IMG/M metagenome (GOLD analysis project Ga0105046, IMG submission 78385) | Freshwater microbial communities from Lake Fryxell liftoff mats and glacier meltwater in Antarctica - MAT-03 (megahit assembly) | ecosystem: Environmental > Aquatic > Freshwater > Ice > Liftoff...
CATTGTGGGTCGGCTTATTGAATATGCAGGCGGGCTCGGGGGATAAGTGAGCTGCGCCTGCGAATAGTCGGACGAAGCCGCGGAATAGTCGGGCCGTCCTTGGGGATAGGTTAGCTGCCGTCGGATCTGGTGGGCCGCAGGGCATATGTGGGCACCATGATCCATGTGTTGCAACCACCGTGCCGTGCAGGCATCGCCGGGAGCGGCGCACCGGCGCCTTTCCGTGTCCAATCCGGCAGACTTCGGGTCGCCCGCTGTCCAGAGCGCTGGACATGCCCGGCGGACGGGTCGCCGGGCGCGGACGACGGTCCGATGCGCAAACTTGTGCTCGCCTGCGGACCATCGTGCGTCCGCATCTCCGGCGATGGACGGTCAGGCGGATGAGCGTGGGGCGGCGCGGGTCTTCACGCCGGCGATCTCCTCGACGGCGACGTGGCAGATGAGGGCGTCGCCGGGGCGCAGGGCCTCGCTGCGCGAGAACTTGTGCGAGGCGGACTGGCCGATCCGGCGCACGCCGACGACGGCGGCGTCGAGCGCCTCCTCCGCGTCGCGCAAGGTCTTGCCGACGAGGGGGCTGCCGGCGACGACGTCGATCTGGACGCTGGCCATGACGGTCTCACCCATGCGGTAGGCGCCGAGGACCTGCTGGTCGAGGGCGGCGGCGGCGAACACGGGCGCGGCGAGGGCGGAGGTCGAGAAGGTGGAGTCGACGGTGAACGCCTTGCCGAGCTTCTGGGCCATGCTCTGATCGAAGAAGCGCATGACCAGGCGGATCTTGGGGTTTATCTGGCGGGCGTCGAGGGCGACCTCGAGGTTGACGAGGTCGTCGTCGGTGCAAGCGATGACGCAGGCGGCGTGTTCGATGCCGAGGTCGCGCAGGAGGGACTCGCGGCGGGCGTCGCCGATGATGAGCGGGACGCCGCGGGCGCGGGCCTCCTCGACGAACTGACCGTGGTCAGCGGACTCGACGGCGATGACCTGGCGGCCGCGGTCGAGCAGCTCATTGAGCACGCGAAAGCCGACGTGACCGAGGCCGATGAGGATGATGTGGTCGCGGTATGTCTCGGCCATGATGCGCACCCACTCCTGGCGATGGTTGTTAAAGTCGAGCAGCGAGGTGCCGACCTTGAGCAGGCCCTCGGCGAGGATGAAGACGCCGGCGATCGGGACGGTGAAGTACATGATCCGCAGGGCCCAGTCGTCCGGCAGGTCGGTGAGGTGCTCGAAGAACAGTTGCGTGTAGACGAGGAAGCAGGCCTCGATGAAGTCGAGGTGGGCGACGACGGCCGGGTCGCCGCGCCACCTGAGCAGCAGCGCGCCGAGGCCGAGCAGGGCGACGAGCACGAGCAGGCGGCCCCCGAGCAGCCGCGCCGCGTAGACGGCGAAGCGCAGCCGCGCACGGAGCGGTGTCCTGACCCGGCGCACGTTCACGGCCATGAGCGCGGCACGCTACCGCGGGGGCCGCGGGCTGCCAAGTCGGGCGCCGAAAGCGGCATGACCCTCGGGCCAGGCTGGCCCGAGGGTCATGTTGGCAGCACCGCGTTCGCGGTCAGCCCGGCATGATCGCGCAGAAACCGCCGATGCAGGTGCCTTCACCCTCGCAGCAGGCGGCGTCGAGCTCGCAGGAGTCGCCGAGGTGCGAGCAGGAGTCGGGCTGGTCGTTGCAGGTCGGCATCTCGCCCTCGGCGGGCGGGTAGCAGAAGCCGCCGCAGCAGTCGAAGCCGGCGTTGCAGCCCTCGCCGATCTGCTTGCACGGGGCGAGCGCCCACTCGCCGCGCATGTTGGAGTTGTTGAGCTCCTGGCCGGGCAGCCAGAACGCCGGGTGGCTCGGGTCCTTGCCGGGCTCGATGTTGGCGTCGATGGCGGTGACCCACAGTTGCTTGCGGCGGCTGCCCGGGTTCACGTCGGTGAGGGTGTTGCCGTACTTGCGCTCCGAGCCGATGATGAGCCAGTAGTAGCCGCCGACCGAGACGGGCAGGAAGGTCGGCTCGTAGGTGGTCTGGTCCTGGCCGGGCTCGATGATGCCGAGGCCGTTGGCGTTATCGAGGCGCATCTGGGCGGAGCCGTCGAGGTTGGTCATCCAGACCTCGGTGACGGCGGCGCGGGTGCGGGCATGATTGAGCCGATTGAACGCGATCCACTGCGAGTCGGGCGCGAAGGTCGGGTAGGTGGTGGTGCCCAGCGGCGGGGTGTTGTTGACGATCTGCGTGACGTTCGAGAAGGTGCTCGTCATCAGATCGATCTCGGCCAGCCACAGCTCGCTGTTGTTGAAGTCGAGCCAGTTGCCGTCGGTGCGGCGGGCGAAGGCCACCTTGGCGCCGTCGCCCGACCACACCGGGTGCACCGGCAGACCGCCGGGGGTGGTCAGGGTCGAGAGCACGGTGTTGTCATTGAAGGTCGTCAGCTTGAGGGCGCCGGTCTGGTCGGACTGACCCCAGAGCACGTGGGAACCGTTCGGTGAGATGGCCTGGAAGCCGGAGGCGATGTCGGGGAAGTACTGGACGACGCCGGTGGCCGCGTCGATCGTGCTCCACGGGCTGTAGCCGCCGTGGAAGGCGGCGGCGATGCGCGAGCCGTCCTTGGAGACGCTGTGGCAGGCGACGCAGGTGACGCCGGGCGGCTTCTGGATGAACTGCTGGGGGGCGGTGTCGCCGATGTTGAGGCGCACGACGTTGCCGTTGTTGACCTCCCAGTAGTAGACGGAGCCGGTCAGGTTGGCGGGGGCGATCGTCCAGGTCTGCTGCTTGGCGGTGTAGTGCTTGACGCCGTCGAAGCGTTGCACATCGAACTTGACCGGACCCTCGGTCGAGGCGGTCAGGTTGAGCCACACGTCGGCCGGCATGACCGGGAAGCTGTAGCGCGAGGGCGGCGGGACGGTGGTGTAGGCCTTGAACTCGAAGAAGTCGCTGTAGACGTGGATGTAGTAGAGGTCGGCCGGGCCGCCGCCGTTCCACTGCACGACCGGGCCGGTGAGGCCGCGCGGGAACACGGTGTTGTCGTAAGGGTAGACGAGGGCGAGGGCGGGGTCGGGGTCGGTGGCGAAGCCGAAGCCGTCCTTGACGCCGGGGTCGACCGGAGCGGGCTCGCTGGTGAATTGCAGCTTGATGCTGGCGGTGGTGGTGACCGGCGCGAGCGGGCCGGCGGGGTCGAAGGTGACGGTGCCCTTGCCGCCGGCGAAGCCGGTGACGGCGAACGCTCCCGACTGCGCGCCGAGGCTGGCGAGGTCGAGGCGGTCCCAAGCCCAGGTGCCGGAGATCGGGACCTCGATGCCGCCCTGCGTGATGCCCTTGGCGGTGTATTGCAGGGCTCCGGGGATCTGGCCGTCGACGACGGTGACGATCGCGTCCAGCGGATCGATCTGGACCTCGACGATCGGGTCGTCACCGGTGGTGGTGTCGTCGCTGGTCATCGTCGTCGCGCCGGTAGTGTCGGCGGTCGTGTCATCGGTGGCGGAGCCCTGGCTCGCGGTGCCCGGGGTGCCGCCGCTCGGGTCCGAGGGGTTTGTGGTCGGCGTCGCGGTGGTGGTCGGCGTACCCTCCGTGGCGCCGCCGCCGGTGCCGATCGACGCGACGCCCGTGCCGCTGTCGGTGTTGGGGTCAGAGGCAGTCTCGCGACCGCCGTCACTGCAGGCGGTAGCGAACACACACGTTCCGGTGAGGAGCAGATGGAGTCTGGTTGTCATGGTCACCCTCGCGTAATCCTGGAAGCGACTCCAGTAGAGCGGAGCCGTGGCAAAGTCGCCAGCATGGATCTACCCGGGATATGCCCGGGAGATGTACGCTGCCGCGGGTAGGACGACGTACGCGACGCGGGTGCACGAGCGCGCGGGCGGCGTGACGCCGCGGATGCGCGCCCGTGCTCACTGTCCCTCGGGACATGTCTGAAAGGTCTGGTGCGCGGCGGCCCTCACGGCGCGGGGGCGGCCGGCGTCGCGGCCTCGAGCCGGCCGATCGTCCGGGCGAGGGTCTCGCGCAGGCAGTCGAGGCAGTCCTGCGAGTTGAAGAAGCCGCAGCCCTTCCGGCGGGTGCTCGATAGGCGGCGCAGCGCCGGGAGCACGCGGGCGTCGGCGGCGGCGTCCATCTTCGCGATGACGCCGCGCTTGTTGGGGCAGCTCACGGCCTTCTCGAGCCAGGCGAGGTTGAGCGCGTGGACCGGCACGAGCTCCTTGGGCTTGTGCGCGAGCACGGCCTCGGCGGCGCGCTTGCGGGCGCGCTTGTCGTCGCTGTGCAGGAGGGCCGCGAGCGGCTGGGTGAGCTCGGGCGGCAGCGGTGGTTCGTCGCCGACGGGGCCGGTGGGCGCGGGGGTCGCGACGGGAGCGTCGGGGGGCTTCGGCTTCGGGTCGGCCTTGCGCTCGCTCAACGGCGAGGCGGCGGCCTTCGGGCTCGCGGGTGGGAGCCTGATGGGCGGGTCTTCCATGACGGACGCGACCTCGTCGGCGTCCACGCGGTCGTCGGCGTCGTCGGTCATCCACAAGCTGCAGGTCAGGATCACCGCGAACGCGCCGGCGATCGCGGGGACCACCCAGCGGCGGGCTCGCAGCGCGTCCCACTCGTCGAGGATCCGGGTCTTGCGCGAGCGCGGGGGGACGAGCACTTCGGGCACGGCGGCGCGCATGCTCGCGGCGATCAGTGAGGAGCCGGGTGCGGTCTGGGTCAGGGCGAGGCGACGCAGGCTGTCGCGTACGGGTCCGGCGGCGTCGGGGCGCTTGCTCGGCGGCCCGGATAACAACTGGGCGACGATCTCGCTGAGCGGCTCGGGGACGAGGTTGCCGAGCTCCTGTTGCAGGGTCGGTGCGGTCGAGCCGAGCTGGCAGGCGACCAGCTCGGTGATGCTCTCGCCCTGCCACAGCCTCCGGCCGGTGCAGCACTCCCAGAGGATGACGCCGAGCGCGTAGAGGTCGCCGCGCGCGTCGACGGTCTCGCCGACGGCCTGCTCGGGCGGCATGTAGCCGGGGGTGCCGAGGATGGCGCCCATGCGGGTGAGCGGCTGACCGACCTTGCCGGGGATCGCGGTGGTGGCGTCGGCGACGTGGGCGATGCCGAAGTCGAGGACCTTGGCGTGCAGGTGGCCGTCGTCGCGGGTCTCGATGAGGATGTTGTCGGGCTTGAGGTCGCGGTGAATGATGCCGGCGGCGTGCGCCGCGGCGAGTGCGTCGGCGATCTGGGCGCCGAGGTCGGCGGCGGTGCCCCAGGCGATCTTGCCGTGGGTGTCGAGGTGGGCGGCGAGGCTGACGCCGCGCACGAGCTGAATGACGAGGTAGGCGCCGCCCTCCGGCAGGTGGCCGAAGTCGATCGCGCTGGCGACGTGCGGGTGATCGATCTGGGCGGTGGCGAGGGCCTCGCGGGCGAAGCGGGCCTCGGCCTGGGCGTTGCTGGCGAACTCGGGGCGGATCGTCTTGAGCGCGACCTGCTTGCGCAGCTTGAGGTGCTCGGCGACGAAGACGGAGCCCATGCCGCCCTCGCCGAGCAGCTCGACGATGCGGTAGCGCTCGTCGATGATGCGGCCGATCCATGGATCGCCGTCGGGCACGCCCGCACCCGCGGCCGCAGCGAGGTGCTCGGCGACCGTGGCGTCCCACGGGATATGGGTGCGGGGGGGCATGGCGGCGGAGTATACCCGCGGGGCGGCGCCGCGGAGCCTGTCCTAAAGGCCAGGCAGGAGGTCCGCTCGCGCGCGCCATGCGGTCACGCGCCGGGGTCGTGCGCGCCAGAGCCAGGCAGGCGGCCCGAGAGGCGCACTGGCAGGGCCCTCTTGGGCGCTGGCACGGGCGCTAGAACGGGCAGGGGATCGGCAGGAAGGGGTTTTGCTCGGGGAACTGCTGGTTGTCGACGACGTGGTAAGTCTGGTCCGCGAGCTTCACCCAGGTGGCGCCGTTGCCGGCGAGCGGGAGGCCCGCGAGGTCGGTGATCTGCGAGGAGCCGCCGTCGGCGTAGTGCAGGAGCAGGCCGCCGAGGCCGTTGGCGCCGACGCTGGTGACCAACTGACACAGGCTCTTGGTCACCGGCTGCTCGAGCAGCACGACGACCATCGAGCTGTCATAGGCGTCGGGGAGCAGATCGAGGACGTCGAGCTCGAGCGTCGGGCCGTAGTAACACTGCTCGTAGCACTCGTAGTAGTAGCAATTCTCGACGCAGTAGAGCTCGTGGTTGAAGTCCTCGGGCTCATTGTACAGGGTGCGAGAGTAGCCGTAATACGCGTTCTCGTAGAAGCGTCCGAGGCTGAGGCGAAAGCGCTTGGGATTGACGGTGTCGGTCGGGGCGATCGCCTCGGTGAAGCTGAGTCGGAGGATCTGTGGGTCGAGGAACTCGACGCCGATCAGCACCGGCGGGGTGACGTCGGCCGGGGGTGGCGGCGGGGGCGGGGGATCGCCGGTGGGATCGACGGTCGGGTTGCCGCTCGGGTCGACGGTGGTGGTCGGCCCGTCGCTGTCGGTCTCGCTGTCGGATTCGGTGTTCGTGTCACTGTCGGTGTCCTCGCCGCCGGGGGGACACCCGCCGAGGGTCAGGCCGCCGCCCGCGAGCGCGACGTGGACGAGGCGATTAAAGCGTAGGCCAAGCATCCGGCGATCCTTGCAAATGCGCGGCGGGCGGTCAATTGCGGCGCGCAGGGGTCGGCGCGAGCTTCTCCAGGACGCGGGAGCCGAGTCCCAGCACGCGCAATTCCTCGTGGCTCAGGCCCAGCTTGGCCCCGATGGCGACGTTCCACGCCGCGATGGCGCCGTCCCACAGGCCGAGCTGGCTGACGTTACTGGCGCCCCGGAAGCGTTCGCGCGGCAGCTCGAACTCGAAGCGCAGCGAGATGTCGGGCCCGAGGCCGGCGAGGGCGCTGGCGATCTGGCTGGCGATCGGGTTACGGCCGCTGTCGCCGGGAGGGGCGATCTTGAAGTCGTGCAGGCGCAGGTCGACGGCGATGGGCACGGGATCGGCGTCGCGATCGGGGCCGCAGCGCAGGGTCAGGTCGAGGTCGCCGCCGCGGATCCAGCGGCCTGCGGCGCCGAGCTTGTGGGCGGCGGGTCCGATCGGGATGCCGCGCGCCTGCCAGGCGTGGGCGCCCGCGCCGAACGCGTAGCCGCGGGCGCTGCCGCTGGCCTCGGCGCCGCATAGTACGTCGAGCATGGCGAAGTCGCTGCGCAGCGGGGCGAGCTCGAGCGAGGTAAAGACGATCGGTAAGCTGCGAAACGGGGCCGTGATCGCGTCCTCGAAGTCGACCTGAACATCCACGAGCTCGAGGCGATCGATGACGAAGGGCCGCGACGTGCCCGGCGCGCCGCCGTCGCGGCGGACGATCGACCCGCGGACCCCGACGGCGCGCACCAGGGTGATCGGGAGGGCCGAGCGGTACAGCCGCAACATGTCGACGTCGAGGCTGAGCTGCTGGGCCGTGAGCGAGAGGTCGAGGCCGGCGCTGCTCCGGCGCAAGGTGACGCCGCGCAGGTCGAGGCGCCCGGTCAACAGGCTGCCGGTGGCGCTGGTGAAGCCGATGTCGAGGCCGGAGCGCAGCTCGATCTGATCGAGGGCGATGCGCAGCGCCGGCGCGAACAGCAGGAGGTCGATGAACACCAGCCCGGCGAGCATGAAGCCGAGGCCGCCGATCGTGGTCCACACGAGCCTTCGCCACCAGCGCAGCGCCCACGACCGGAGCCGTCGACCGAGCACGAGTTGACCGAGCGCGAGGGCCACGGCGGCGGCGAGGGCCACGAGCAACGCGAGCGCCACGAGACGCGGCACCGACACCAGCTCGGCGACGACGAGCAGCAGCGACTCCACGCCGCCAGTGTCGCACCGCGGCGGCCCTCCAAACAAGCCGCGGGGACGCGATGGGATCATCACATGGGTGGATCCGCTCGCCAGGGAGCGAAGAACGGCGTCACTGGGGGCGAAGGAGCCTGCGTGGACAATTTTTGCTCGCAGGCGAAAGCTGGGCCCGGTGGGCGTCGTTCCAGCGGCGCCCGGAGACTCCGGCGAGCAGCCGGCCGCGATGGCCGGGGATCGCCAGGATCTATTCGTGAAGCCTGAATCGTTGCAGGAGAGCCCGATGAACGCCCCGTCTTTCGCCAAGTGGATCCTTCTCGCCACGCCCCTGATGTTCTCCGGGTGCCGCAGCACGCCGACGGTCACGCCGATCGGCGGCACCGTCGAGCCGGGTGGCGACGGCGCCTTGCTGGTCCAGGGCCAGGGCAGCTACGACGCGCCGCCGCACCTGTTCTCACCGCGCCCGCACCCGGCGCGCGCGCACCGGGATCCGCCGGCGGCGAACCTGGCGTCGCTGCCCAAGCTCGTCAATCGCATGGACCGCTGCTACGGCGGCGAGCGTCAGGACAAGATCGCGGGCCCGAGTCCGCGGCCGGTCACGCCCAAGCGGAGCAGCGGGTATCAAGGGTCGTACAAGAACGTGAAGTACGGCAGCGCGAGTACGACGGAGCCCTCGAGCTCACCGAGCCAGCCAGGTGGAGGCATGATCGCCGGCGGCACTGCGACCGGCTACAGCAGCGCGGGCAAGGGGCGGGCGGGCGACGCCAAGCCGCAGGACAGGCCGCAGCCGAGCAAGCCCGCGGCCAAGGTCGCGAGCCGTGCGAAGGCCGAGGAGGAGGCCGGGCCCTCGCGGCAGCAGGCGCCGAGCGCCGACGCATCGATGTCGGCGGGCCCGCCGGTGGCGCCGCCGATGTCGCAGGTGGCCAACGACGAGTCAGCCCGCGACGGCCGGGCCGAGCGCAAGGCCAAGCGCGACGCGAAGCGCGGGGCGGCGGAGAAGGACTCGTCAAGCCCCGCGGCGGCAGCCACGGCACCCCAGGAGATCGCGGCCGGGGACGACGCGCAGCCGGTGCAACTGGATGACCCGCGCGACCAGTACCAGGACTGGGGCTCGGCGATCTACCTGTCGAATGACGACACGATGAGCCTGTCGTCGGCGCAGCGGGTGATCTTCGCGATCGAGAAGTTCCTGCCGCTGCCGATCGAGCACATCCGGCCGCACGAGCTGCTTAATTACTTCAGCTTCGAGACCGCACCGGTGGCGCCGCAGGACGACTTCTCGGTGCAGGCCGACATCGCGGCCGACCCGAAGCAGGCCGGGATCTACAACCTGGCGCTGGCGGTCAAGGGCCGGCCGGTGGACATGCAGGCGCGGCGCAACGCCAACCTGACCTTCGTGGTCGACCGCTCGGGGTCGATGTCTGACGAGGGCCGCATGGACTACCTCAAGCGGGGGATGACCCAGATGACGTCGCAGCTCAAGCACGGGGACCTGGTCAACGTGGTGCTGTTCGACCACGAGGAGTGCACGCCGATCGAGAACTTCGTGGTCGGCCGGGACAAGCCGGAGATCCTGCAGAAGGCGATCGACAAGATGAAGCCGCGCGGGTCGACCGACGTACACCTCGGGCTGACGAAGGGCTATGCGCTGGCGGACGCGGCGTACCAGCCGACCTACAACAACCGGGTGGTGCTGGTGACGGACGCGCTGGCCAACGCCGGCGACACCGACCCGCGGACGATGTCGATGGTCAGCAAGTACTACGATTCGCGCAAGATCCGGCTGTCGGGCGTCGGCGTGGGCCGGGAGTTCAACGACGCGCTGCTCGACAAGCTGACCGAGCGCGGCCGCGGGGCGTACGTGTTCCTCGGCTCGGAGGCGGAGGTCGACGCGGTGTTCGGTTCGCGCTTCATCTCGCTGCTCGAGACGACGGCGATGGACGTACACTTCCAGTTGCACCTCCCGCCCTCGCTGCGCATGAACGTGTTTTACGGCGAGGAGAGCTCGGTGGTGAAGGAGGACGTGCAGGCGATCCACTACTTCGCCAACACGGCGCAGTTGTTCCTGTCCGACCTGATGGCCCGCGGCGGCAAGCTGCGCCCGCAGGACCAGATCATGCTGACGATCGAGTACACGGACCCGGAGACCGACACGCAGATGATCGAGGAGCGGGCCTTCACGCTCGGAGACATCGCGCAGGAGCAGTCGTTCAACGTCGCCAAGGGGCGCCTGCTGATCGGCTGGGCCGACCGCCTCGCGAGCCTCGCCACGCGGCCCCAGCCGAGCGGCCGTGGCACGATGGCGGGCACGTGGGACGACCCCGAGGGCTGGCAGGCCTGCGACACCGGCCGCGCCGAGCTCGGGCAGCTCGCGCAGGGCAGCGGCGACCCGGAGGTCGCGCGGGTGCTCGGCCTGTGGGACAAGTTCTGCTCGCGCTACGAGCGGCCGCGTAACCCGGTGCGTCGCGACCCGGCGGCGGCGTCGAGCGCGTGGCCGGCCGCCCGCGGCTGAGTTCGACCTGTCCGAAAGGCCAGGCTCCCCGCGGGGCGCCTGGCCGTTGTCATGTGCGCGGGTCCGCCGGTCAGGGCGGGCACTGGAGCGTGAAGCTGAGGCTGACGCCGCCGGTGTTGTCGTCGCAAAGCTGGTCGTAGAGGCCGCAGCGCAGCTCGCCGCCGGTGAATTCGAGCAGCAGTTGATTCGGGTTGAGGGACGCGAACGCCTCCTGTGGGCTCGCGTACTCGAAGTCGATGCTCATTGGCTGGAGGTCGAAGCCGACGCACTCGGCGAGCCAGCCGAACCCCTCCCCGTTGACCGATCCGCCGCCGCCCTCGGCGACCACCAGATAGGCGCCGCCAGGGATCACGGGGCCGGTGATCCAGAGGTCGCTGGTGATACCGCAGTTCGTGAGGTAGTTGATGTCGAGCAGATCGGTGCGGCTACACTTGCCTCCGAGGCAGGTGCCGTCGCAGTCGGCGTCGTTGTTGCAGGGCTGACACAGGCCGCAGGGCGCACAGGCGCCGCCGCAGTCGACGTCGGACTCGTCCAGATTCTGAATGAAGTCGCTGCAGGTCGGGGCGGTGCAATCGGCGTTGCAATAGGCGCTGCCGTTCTCGGCCCCGTAGTCGCAGCCCTCCTTCCCCTCGACGATGCCGTTGCCGCACACCGGCGGGCTCGGGCCGGTGGTCGCCGTGTCAGTGGTCTGACCGGTGGGGTTGGTGGGGTCGGTGTCCGTGGTGGGGCCAGCGCTGGGGTCGGTGGGATCGCCGGTGGCGGTGCCGCTGACCTCACCGGTCTCGCCCGGACCCGTGGAGAGCTCGGCGCCCGAGGTGGTGAGGTCGCCGCTGGTCGGGGTCTGTGCGTCGGTGGTCGTCCCGCCGTCACCGGTGCCCGATGAGCCGGTGTCGGACTGACCGCCGTGTCGCCCGGGATCCGCGAAGCAGGCGCCCAGCGGGAGCAGGAGCGCGGCGAGGCGAAGTACGCCAGCGCCGGGGATGCGTCGGCGTTGCGAAGCGAGCGGGACCATGGCCAACCACCATCGAAGCGAGCCGCCGTCTTGTCAAGGCGAGGCCGCTCGGCCCTGACGAGTCACATCGAGCCACATCGAGCCGAGGCCAGGCGCGCCCAGGGAAATGAGCTGGTCAATTGCCGCAGGTCGCCGAGTCCGGGAGGATATGCGCGCAGTGGACGGGGGGCGCCTCGGTGGCGACGGTCGCGTGGTAGGTGACGCCGCTCGAGCCGCCGGTCTCGTCGTTCGACCCGCCGCAGGCGAGCGCGAGGACGAGGGAGAGGAGGGCAACAGCGGACCGGGGCAGCATGGCCGGCACTATCACGGCGCGCGGCGGTCAAACGGTTTCGCGCGATGCTTGCCAGCGCGCGCTCGGCATGGGCAAAGTGAGGCAGGAGATCGACATGCTGTTACGCGCGACCGTCGTGGTGCTTGGGATCGTTTCATTGTCGGGATGCGGCAGCGCCGTCACCGAGGGCAGCACCACGGTTGGGACGAGCAGCAGCTCGGAGGGCGGCGACGCGCCGAGCTCGGGCGGCCCGACGACGCCGCCGACGACGAGCGACAGCGGAGCGACGACGATGGGCATGACCGGCATGACCGGCACGACCAGCATGACCGACGCGACCGACGCGACTGACGTGACTGGCGCGACAGACCCGACGGACCCGACAGACCCGACATCGGCCACGACGGACGTCGGGACCACCGGCGACCCGGTGATGACCGGGACGGGCGAGACGACCGACGGGACGACGGGCGTCGCGGAGAGCACCGGCGACGAGTCGACCACGGGCGTGCCAGTCGCCTGCGGCGAGGATCACGTGCTCAAGCGTGGGGCGGCCGACGCGGAGGTCAGCGGCGACTGGTTCACGGTCATGAGCATGCTAGGCGAGGGCCTGATCGCGAAGATCGACCCGGACGAGGGCACGGAGGGCGCGGTGGTGTGGAGCGTCGAAATTCCATGCACTGCGACCTGGCACGTGTGGGTCCGCTCCTGGGACCAGGGCGACGACGATTCGTACTTCGTGCAGCTCGACGGGGAACCGCAGCCGGCGGCGATCTTCGAGGGCGACTGCGATCAAAACGGCAACAACTACGTCTGGAAGCGGCTCAACTGGCGCGACCCGGTCAACGCTCGGCAGTGCCAGTACGTGGAAGACCCATGGACGGCGGATTGGGCCGCGGGCCCGCACGAGGTCCGCTTCACGTATCGCGAGAGCGTCAACCTGGCGCGCATCATCGTCACCAACGACGCGGCGTTCGTGCCGGGCCCGGGCGACTGATCGCGGTCAGTGCAGCGTCTTGCGGCGCGCTAGCCACGGTGGGCCGGGCTTGTGGCGATCAGAGCGCGCCGGGGCCGATGCAGACGCCGTCGCGGCGCGGGTCACCGACGCCGCCGAGGGTGCCGTCGGGGGCGCGGGCGACCGAGTGGCAGCCGCCGAAGAACATGTTGCGGTCGGCCCAGCGGATGATCCGGGCGTCGGGTGGGAAGATCGGGGGGAAGCTGGTGGCGAGGCCGGTCTCGAGGTTGGCATCGAAGCCGCCCTCGAGGTTGAGCAGGCCGGCGTCGACGTGCATGCGGGGGGCGTCGACGGCCTGCGCGAGCGGCATGGCGAAGTCGACGAGGTTGCTGAGCACCTGCAAGATGGCGCTGCGGATCCGCTTGGAGCCGCCGCTGCCGGTGATCGCGAACCATCCGTCGTCGCGGGTGATCGCGGTCGGGGACATCATCGAGGACAGGCGCAGGTCGGTCGGCCAGCCGTGCGGGCCGGCGGGGTTCACGTCGTCCTCGCCGAGCATGTTGTTGAGCATCATGCCTGTGCCGGGTACGAGCGAGCCGCAGCCCTCACCGTTCGAGAGCGTGACGGAGGCGGCGTTGCCGTCCGCGTCGATGACGCTGATGTGGGTGGTGCCGCGGTAGGCGGCGCGGGCGGCCGTCAGCTCGGCGATCAGGGTCTCGGCGTGGCCGCCGAAGATGGTCTCCGAGAGCAGGGCGTCGAGGCCGTGGCTGGCGCGGGCGTCGACGGTGCGGGCGAGGACGCGGGCGAGGATATCGAGGTGCTCGGCGGATCCGAAGGCGACGCCGCGGAGGTCGACGCGCGCCAACAAACCCAGGCCGAAGGCGATGAGCGTGCCGCCAGCGGAGGGCGGGGGGTTGGTGGTGAGGGTGGCGTCGCGGTAGCGCAGGGTCAGCGGGCTGCGCATGGCGACGCGGTAGCCGCGGAGGTCCTCGAGGGTGATGTGGCCGCCGCGGGTCCGGCACTGCTCGGCGATCGCGGCCGCGACCTCGCCCTCGTAGAACAGGCGGTCGCCCTCGCGGCCGAGCGACTCGAACAGCGCGCCGAGCTCGTGGTGATGCAGGAGGTCGCCGCGGTTGAGCGAGCCGCCGTCGGCGTTGCCGAACAGGGCGCGCGCGTCGGGCTCGCCGAGGTAGATCGGCGCGACGAGGGTCATGAGGTAGGCCTGGAAGGGCGTGACCTCGACGCCAGCGCGGGCGGCTGCGACCGCGGGGGCGAGCACTTGCGGCATCGGCATGCGCCCGAGCTCGGCGTGGACGGCGAACAGGCCGCGCACGAGGCCGGGGGTGGCCGCGGTGCCGAAGCCGATCTGAAACTCCTGCTGGGTGGTGCCCCAGTCGGTGACGACCGGGTGGGCGTTGACCTCGGCGGGCGGCCGACGGACGCGCGGGGTGTGGACGAAGAAGTCGAAGATGCGGGCCGGGGCGTCGGCCGGGCGCGCGAGCAGGAAGCCGCCGCCGCCGGGTGAGGCGAGCACGGACTCGGCGACGCAGGCGGTGGCGACGGCCGCGAGCGCGGCGTCGAAGGCGTTGCCGCCGGCGCGCAGCACATCGGCGGCGGCGCGGGCGGTGACGGGGTGACCTGCTGCGACGCAGCCCTGGACTTCGTGACGCATGCGTCGGCCCCTTATAACGTGGGGACCGCGGGGTCGCCAAGGCTTGGCGCGGCGCGGGGGCGCCGCTATTCTCGCGGCCGCATGACACCTCCTCCACCTCCTCCACCTCCTCCGCCTCCTCCGCATCCTGCGTCGCCGGCGGCGCGCCGCGAGGTGGTCCTCGGCGTGGTCGGTGGCTCGGGTCTCTACGAGATCGACGGGCTGACGGGGACGAAGTTGGTCGAGGTGGACACGCCTTTCGGTCGACCGTCCGATGCATATACGGTGGGCGAGCTGCCGCGCGAGGGGCTGCCGCCGGTGCGCGCGGTGTTCTTGCCGCGGCACGGACGCGGACACGTGTTGCTGCCGACGGAGATCAACTACCGGGCCAACGTGCACGGGTTCAAGCAGCTCGGCGTGACGCACCTGCTGTCGGTGTCGGCGGTGGGTTCGCTGCGCGAGCACATCGCGCCGGGGCACGTGGTGGTGCCCGACCAGTTCATCGATCGCACGACGCGGCGGATCGGCACGTTCTTCGGTGAAGGTGTGGTAGCACACGCACAAATGGGCGACCCGGTGTGCGGGCTGCTGCGGGCGCGGCTCGTGGCGGTCGCCACGGCCGCGGGCGCGACGGTCCACGACGGCGGGACGTGCGTGGTGATGGAGGGCCCGGCCTTTAGTACGCGCGCCGAGTCGGAGATGTATCGCAGTTGGGGGGCCAGCGTGATCGGGATGACGGCGCTACCGGAGGCGAAGCTGGCCCGCGAGGCCGAGATCGCCTACGCCCTGCTGGCGCTGAGCACCGACTACGACTGCTGGCACGGCAGCGAGGCGCAGGTGTCGGTCGCGGACGTGATCGCGGTGTTGCAGCGAAACGTCGCGCTGTCGCGGCGCATGATCACCGCGCTGGCCGCCGGCCTGCCGCAGACCACCGACGAGCTGCCCTACCCGCGGGCGCTCGAGAGTGCCATCATCACGGCGCCGGATCGCGTCCCTGCGGCCACCAGGGCCCGCCTGGACCTCATCCTCGGGCATTACCTCGGTTAGTCGATTCGTTCCACTTCTTCGTTTCGCACCTGTCCCAAGAGACCTGTCTTCATGAACAGCCAATCTTCCTCCTTGCTCGTCGTCGGTAGCGTCGCCATCGACTGGATCATCACCCCTCACGCGGAGCGCGAGGAGAGCGTCGGCGGTTCGGCGACCTTCTTCGCGATGGCGGCCTCGTACCTGTCCGGCGTGCGCCTGGTCGGGGTGGTCGGCGGCGACTTCCCGCCGGCCGCGGTGAAGGACCTGCGCGACCGCGGGGTCGACCTGACGGGCCTCGAGATCATCCCGGACGGCAAGACCTTCCGCTGGAAGGGTCGCTACCACGACAACATGAACGACCGCGACACGCTGTCGACGGACCTCAATGTGTTCGAGCAGTTCGCGCCGAAGCTGCCGCCGGACTACCGCACGAGCGACTACCTGTTCCTGGCCAACATCCAACCGGGGCTGCAAGAGCAGGTGTTCACGCAGATGCAGCGGCCCAAGCTGGTCGGCCTCGACACCATGAACCTGTGGATCTCGATCGCCAACCCGGAGCTGCGCAGCGTGCTCCGGCACGTCGACGTGCTGACGCTCAACGATGAGGAGGCCCGGCAACTGAGCGGCGAGCACAACCTGGTCAAGGCGGCGCGCGCGGTGCAAAAGCTCGGGCCCAAGAACCTGGTGATCAAGCGCGGGGAGAACGGGGCGCTGCTGTTCGACCGCGACGGCGAGATGTTCTCGGCGCCGGCGCTGCCGCTCGAGGAGGTCATCGACCCGACCGGCGCGGGCGACAGCTTCGCGGGCGGCTTCATGGGCTACCTGGCGCGCCCGGGCGTCGAGCCCACGGGCGGCAGCCTGCGCACGGCGATGATCTACGGGTCGGTGATGGCGAGCTTCTGCGTGGAGGGCTTCTCGTACGACCGCCTGCGGGGCCTCGACGCGACGACGATCCAGCACCGCTTCGAGGCGTTCTCGAAGCTGACCAACTTCACGCGCGCGAGCCTGGTAGCGTGATGAAGCGGCGGGTCAGTACTCGTAGCCGAGCTGGTAGTTCTGACACGCCGCGGGCTCGCTCGCGGCGTCGGGGTCGTGACGCACGGTGAGCCACAGGGTCGCGTCCTCGTTGAAGTCCTTGCAGTCGATCTGCGGCGCGAGCTGCCCGAGTCCGCAGCAGCCCTGCTGGCCGAGCGGAGCGTTGTCGGCGACGCTGCCCTCGGGACACTGCACGCTGGTGCCGCCCTGCTTGCACTGGAAGTACACGCAGATCTGTAGAGTGGCGGGGGTGATGGCGATCGCGGGGGCGACCTTTCCGATCGCAAGGTCGAGGGTGTCGAGCGTGAACCAGTCGACGTCGCCGGGGCTGCCGAGCGCCTCGCAGGCGTAGGCGGGGCCGTCAGCGTCGCTGCGTTGCGGACGCGGGTCGGCGGCGCCCTGTGACTGGTTGGGCTCGGCGGCGCTGTCGTCGAGGCATCCGTCGCGCTCGGGGCAGGGCTGGCAGAGGAGCGCGGCGGAGCAGTAACCACCGTCGTCGCAGGTGCTGCCGGGGGCCTGCGGGCGGTTCTCGGGGCCGGACTGCGTACACAGGTCCTGTGTGCAGCCGTTGGCGTCATCGGGGATGTCGTTGGGGTCGGCGATCGGGGTGCCGGCGCCGGCGCCGTCGCACACGAGCACCTGACAGTCGCCAGAGATGTCGTCGTCCTGGGCGTCGGCGGGGACCGGGCCGTAGACGCACTGTTGCTCGACGCAGTCGACCCGCTCGCAAGGCGCGGGGGCGGGGCAGGTGCTGGGGTCGAGGAAGCAGCCAGTGTTGGTGCCGGTGGTCGGCAGGTCGGTGGTGCTGGCGTCGGTGCTCGCGGCGTCGGTGTCGCCGTCACCGGTGTCGCCGAGCAGACCGCAGGCGGTCGGGACGAGCGCGAGGGAAGCGAGGCAGGCGATGGCGAGGAGGCGAGGCGGCACCGCGGGCATTATTTCCAGATCGGGGCCGGAGCGGGGGACGCGATGATAAGGTGGTGCGCAGTGGCGCGAGAGCGACGCGGTGCGGGCTCCGGGCCCCTGGCGCAGCGGGCGCATGGTGGCGGGCGCGAGTCCTTGCGGCGCGCGCTGTGCCTGCTGTGCGTGGGGGCGGGCGCGAAGCTGGTCCTCGTTGCGCTGCGGATCCACGACGGCGCGGCGGCGGGCCTGGCGACCTGGTGGGCGCCGCCGACGTTGCTGTATCAGGAGATCTGGGCGGCGCTCGGGCTGCTCGCGCTCGACCGCGGGATCGTGGCGATCGGGGCGCGGCTCGGACGACCTGTCCTTGTGGACAGGTTGTGCTGGGGGCTGTACGCGCTGCTCGCCGGCTATGTGGCGATCAACGTGCCGGTCGCGCGGCAGTTCTCGACGCCGCTGACGCTGGCGTTCCTCGAGGCGGCTGGCGGGGCGCTGCGCGACTCGGTCACTGCGTACGCGACGGCCGGCAACGTGCTCGCGCTGGTGGGGTTGGTGGCGCTTGCGATCGTGTGTCCGCGCTGGATCTCGGGGCCGCGGCGATGGCTGGGGTGGGCGGTGGCGGCGGCGGTGATCCTGGTGCTGGGCCCGATCGGGGCGCGGCGCAGCGATACGCTCGGGGCGCATCGCGGCGCGGTGGCGACGCTGGTGACGACGACGTGGGCGCGCTGGGCTCCGCGGCCGGCGGGGCAGGTGGGGCCGGTGGGCGGCGCCGAGTTGCCACCGGAGGGTCCGGCGCTCGACCTCTCACATTTGGCCGGGTCGGCGCGCGGCTTCAATGTGGTGTGGGTGATCCTCGAGTCGACGGGGGCGCGCCACTTGCGAAGTTACGGGGCGAGGCTCGACGCGACGCCGCGGCTGACGGCGCTGGCCCGCGAGGGCCTGGTGTTCGAGCGCATGTACACGAGCTATCCGGAGAGCATCAAGAGCCTGCTGCCGATCCTGTGCGGAGCATCCCCGGCGCTGCACACGGCGGCGGGCGCATACGCGGCGGACAAGGCCGGATGTGACGCGCTGCCGGCGGTGCTCGGCGGGGCGGGTTATCGCAGCGGCCTGTTTCACTCGGGGCGCTTCGTGTACCTCGGGATGGCAGAGATGGTCGAGGGGCGCGGCTTCGATGTGCTGGCCGACGCGGCGGTGATCGGGGGTCCGCACGCGGTCAGCTTCGGCACGGATGATCAGTCGACGGCGCGGCGCGTGCTCGAGTTTATCGATGCGGGCCCGCAGCCGTTCTTCGCGCTGTACATGCCGATCGCGGGGCACCATCCGTACCGCACGCCCGGCACGGGGACGCGGCCGTTCGCGGCGAACACGGAGGAGGAGCACCACCGCAATGACCTGTATGCCGGGGACGAGGCGCTCGGCGAATTGATCGACGGGGTGCGCGCGCGAGGGTTGATGGACCGCACGCTGTGGATCGTGATGGGTGACCACGGCGAGGCGTTCCAGGAGCACCCCGGGAACTTCGCGCACTCGCTGTTCGTGTACGAGGAGAACGTGCACATCCCGGTGATCATGGTGGTGCCGGGGGCGCTGCAGCAGGCGCTGCGCGTGCCGCAGGTCGGCGGGACGATCGACCTCGGGCCGACGCTGCTCGATCTGCTCGGCATGCCCGGGGTCGGCGCGGGGCGGTCGTTGCTGCGCGGAGCGCCGGGCGTCGCTCGCTTCTTCACGGATCACAGCAGCGTGCAGCTCGGGCTGCGACAGGACCGCTGGAAGTGTGTGGTGGACGTCGAGCGCGGGCAGACGCGGCTCTTCGATCTCGAGGCGGACCCGGGCGAGACCCGCGATGTCGCGGCGCAGGAGCCCGCACGGGCGGCCCGCTACCGGGCAGCGCTCGCGGCGTGGGCGGCCGCGAACGCGGCGCGGCTGGATCGCTGATCGAGGATCACAGCAGGCGCTGGCCCATGCGCAGGGCGGGGCCGATCGGCGGGGTGATCGAGGTGGTATCGGCGAGCGCGGGGGGCAGCAGCAGCACGACGGTCGAGCCGAAGCTGAAGTGACCGAGGCGCTCGCCACGGGCGAAGCGGCGGCCCCAGGGGACGACCTGGCGTCGGGCCCAGGTGGGGCGCTCGAGGCCGTCGAGGTGGATGCCGCCGATCAGGCTGGCGCCGACCATGATGAGCAAGAACTCGTGGCCATCACTGGTGCGGCAGCGCAGGGTGACCCGCTCGTTGCGCTCGTAGATCCGCGGGATCCGGCGCAGGGCGTCGTGGTTCTGGGGGAACGCGCGGCCGGGGATCCAGCGCAGATCGTGGACGGTCGCGGCGAGCGGGATGTGGATGTGGTGGTAACCGTCGGGGGTCAGGAAGATCGTGACGTAACGGCCAGCCTCGTAGGCGGCGAGCGGGACGGCGGGGCCGCGGCCGCTGGTGAGGCGGCGCAGGTCGAGGTCGATGCCCTTGACCTGCACGATCGTGGCGTCGACGATCGGCCCGGCGCCGACGACGATGCCGTCGACGGGCGAGACGATGACATCGTCGCCGGCCTCGATGAGGCGCGCGCCGGGTCGCAGGCGGCGCAGGAAGAACGCCTCGAGCGTGGGGAACGGGCCGGCCTCGAAGTCGTGCATGTCGATCGCGCCGCGGAGGATCCAGCGGCGCACCGCGAGGTCGATCGCCCAGCGCGGGCGAGTGGCCGTGGCGATCGCGCGGCTGATGCGTCCGAGCAGGGCGTGCGGGGCGGCCCAGTACATGCGCTGGAACGCGGCGCTGCGGTGCACGCGGAGGGGCACGGGCCGCGACGGTAGCATGAGGCCCGGGAATATCGGCGGTGGGGGGCGGTTGGTGCCCGTCGACCGCATGCGAAGCTTGCAGACGCCTCGAGGTCGAACGGTGGCCGCTGCGGTCGGGGCGTTCGGCGGGTGGGTCGTGCTCGCGTCGGCTGCGGCGCAGGAGGCCGACAGGGCGGATCATGGGCCGCCACCGCCGCGGGTGGTGCCGGGGCTGATGCTCGAGAGCAGCCGTGGATCGCCGGCCGACGTGGGTCCGCGACTCGAGCCGATCGGCGAGGGCCGGCTGCGCCACCGCGGCAAGGGCTTCACGGCGATCGTCGACGCGGACGGCAGCGTGGAGTTTCGCGACGTGATGGTCGAGGGTAAGACGAGCCTCCTGGGCCTCGACCTGCGCGGGCGCAAGAGCCCGCTCACGAGCCTGCCGCGCGACCACCTCGAGGAGCGCGCGCTGTATCCGGCGGGCCTGCCGACGGCGCCGATGATGGTCGGGGTGGGGGGCGGCTTCGGGGGGATC
>Ga0105046_10005304_pt1 | contig 20413 bp, 17 predicted proteins | sample MAT03_FD_78385 | JGI IMG/M metagenome (GOLD analysis project Ga0105046, IMG submission 78385) | Freshwater microbial communities from Lake Fryxell liftoff mats and glacier meltwater in Antarctica - MAT-03 (megahit assembly) | ecosystem: Environmental > Aquatic > Freshwater > Ice > Liftoff...
AACACGGCACCGCCACACATGATGAACGAGGCTATCCGATTTGGGGGTTTCGCCCGTGGGAAAAGCCGAAGCAACCGTGGTCTTGGAACGAACTGATAAGGCCGTTTATCGTTAGGCCCGATAGAACCCAACAATCCCACATAAAGACTGCGGTCGATGTCGAACATCGATACGTCGAGATCCTGTACCCAAATACCTCTGACCCAGCCTTGGTAGAAGCTGCGGCAGTTGAAGTCTGGCACCACTTCGCCAGAGAGGTCAATGAGCGACACCCCCAAGCCGGTTACAAAAGGGTGAAGGTAAATATTTATGTCGATGGCCAAGACGACAGGATGCCGGCCGGAATTGTTTATAACTACGCTTCGAGGAAACTGCCGGACCAGCCAGTAACGGAATGGTTCACGTTTGAGAAATCCGCACTTATATTTAAGCCGACTAAATGAGCCCCGACCTAACGCGGTGAAGGATGTGTTGCGGGTCCTCCCCGGTCGAATTTGGACGAATACCACATACCCCGCGGGGTGGGTCAGGGTTTCTTTTGTTTGCAGGTTCAGCGAGGGGGAAAGTGGGCGGTCCCTGAAACACCCCGGAATGCCGAGACGCAGGCCGGCGGGCTTTGGGTCCCTAAGAACCGCTGTTCAGCAGCGTGTGAAAAAATCCACTCACGACCAAAATGCCCGGCAGGGCAGTGGGGCCTTTCTCGGGTTCTGTCTCCGGGCGCCCACTGGGAACGACTGAACGTTACCGCTGAGATTGTTTGCACCGACCGGGGAAACTGATATCATAACTTCAACAGGTGGCACTTCGGGTTCGAAACCGGATGGCCGAACGCGGAGCCGGGTTGAGCTGTTCACCTTTCCCGAACAACTCCCCGGCCCGGCCCGCTTTGGGGAAAGGACAGATTGTGAAAGCACATCTGGAACGCGCCGTAGCATACGTGAGGACTCCACAACTTGCCGTCGAAGATTTTAGCGGTTTGTTGGAGGACTTTGAACATTGGTTTGAAGTGGTTCGCGTGGACGGACCGCTTTCCCGCTACGGCTATAAATTGAAGTCAAATTCGGACGAATTGGCAGTAGATGATTTGTCGAGCCGAGTCGAATTGTTTTACCTGGCAGTGAGTTTTTCTAAAAAAAAATCCCGGATTTGTTCGCCACAGTGGATGTAGAGTCGCTGGAACTTTGGGAACAGTTTATATGTGAATCCATCATTGTGATGTTTGATTCCCCATCTGCCGACGGAATGGCAACTTTTGACGAGCCGGCGAGGTTGGCTCTGAGCAAGGTATACGCAGGTTTCCAAAGTTTCTCTGAGGCTGTCGCCTTTGAGGATGGCCTTCGGTCAAGTGTGGCTTCGGCGATGGATTTGTCCCGGCTACCGGCTTTGGCCGAGAACGGAGGGGAGACTGAGCAACCTAACCCGACTGAATCGGCGGGTAATATGATTGAAGCCGACATGGCGGCAGAATCTAGGTCGCTCACTCCGAAAATATGCCTCAACTCCCACATGACCAATTTACTGCAAAAGCACAAAGATGTGTGCCAGTCATGGTCAGTAGAACGATGGCAAATTGAGCTGGCCCCGAGTTGGGGCAAAACACCATCGAAAGGTGGGATTCATGGGACCGGAGTTTGGAAGTGGCTGATGAAACTTCGGGGCGAAAGTGAAGCTGCGTTGAAGGAAAAGCAAACCACAAAAAACCAAGACGGGAAACGTCGAGCAAATCCGTTTTGACCGAACGAACACCAAAATTCCAAAAGATTTTTCGGCCCGTTTCCACCGTGAGACGGGCCGTTTTCGTTGGTGTTCGGTTGCGCAAAAAGCCACCGAACACCGAACGAACGCCCCTACCAGTGAACCGTCTGGTTTTTACTGAAAGGGGGTAACCCATGTCGAAGACGGAAAGTTTGAACAGTCCCGCTGAACTGGTGGCGATTGCCCGGGCCGCCCATGTTGTGGGGGATGTGGATTTGAAACGGGCTGCAACCGGTGCGCTGGCCACTCGCTTTGGAATCAGGATTCGATTCCCAAAGCTGGAGCGCCGAAAGGGGGTGGCCGATGGCAAGTAGCCCTGCGTTGAAAATCGTCCGGCATTCCAAAGCGCCGGGCGTGGTGGGCGGTGGCTCATCCGTGCCCCGATCTTGATGGCGTGGCTCGATGGTGTGTTGGGTCTGTCGGGTCGGATGCCGCTTGGTGGTGACGTTGGATCGGGCGTATCAAACGAGGCTGGAGGGATCAGGAACCGTGCGGTTTACGCGAAAGCTGATGGCCCGTTCTGGGATCCCGCGGCGGACGTGCCACGATGTTCTGGCAAAGATGGAAGCCGCTGGATTGCTAGTCGTCACCAAACCGGCCGAGTGTTGCCGGGAAGTGATGATTCTGAAAACACCCGATCCCGACTAAACTTGCCGAATGACTACTTCGTCATCAAATGGAACAACGGGCTGAAGAACGCGAACTTCCAGATTTCGAATCTTACCATCAATTTGCAATTCGATTGTTGCCGGGCCGGGCTCAAATGAAACGCCTCTGGCAAAAAAGAGCTTCTCCGGACTTACCTTGGAGAGTGGAATCAGTTGTTGGCCGATGATCAGAGTCGCGGCAACCGTCGCGGAGTGGCTATAGGGTTGCTTTACAGGACGAATCATGGAACCAAATTATCCGGAAGAATTTGATCGACTGTCAAAATACGTGACGCGAAAAGCGTGCAGCCTGCTTGAGCGCTTGGGATCGGGGGTCGATGGCTTAGTATATTCGACGAACAAGGGGTCGGCAGTCAAGGCACATCGGGGAAAGACTCTTTTTGAAAAGGAACGGGCAGTCTTTGAACGACTGGCGATGTACTCGGACAACGATTTCGCAGGATTTAATGTTCCAACGATGCTGGATTTTCATCCGGAGCTTCTCGTCATCGAAATGCAATTCGTCGTCCCTCCCTTCGCGCTCGACTTTTCGGGAGCGACATTGGATCGGCCATCGGCAGCCGTCGTTGATCAGACTGAGGAAGAGTTTGCAGAGTGGGAAGAATCCAGGATTGAAATCTATGGGCCTGAAGATTGGGAGATCGTCCAACGGGTGATGAGTTGCTTTCGACGGATCGGTGTCCACCTGGGTGACGTTCACAAAGGCAACATCAAACTGCGGGATTAGTGATGGTTCCATTCGAACGGTACTTGTGCAGAAAAGAAGTAAAGCTTAAAGCGATTGCATGGGAAAGAAACAAACTAAGCCGCTAAGTCTGACGGATCAAATCCGGGCTGCGTTGGAGAACTGCGGGGAGACTCGCTACCGGGTGGCCCAAAACACTGATTTGAATGAGCCGCAGTTGAGCCGCTTCATGGCGGGGGCTGGTATCTCGTTCAAAGCGTTGGATGAGTTGGCGGAGTATCTGGGTTTGGAAATCGTTGTTCGTGGGGAAGGGAAAGACTGATGGGTGCGTATTGGTATTGGATGATGGGGCTTTCGATTGCCTCAAGTGCCATCGCTGGCATTGTTGGTTCTCGAAAGGAAGCGGGGTTCGAAGGCACCATTCTTGGTTTCTTACTTGGACCGTTTGGCATCGTCATGGTCTGTTTCTTTGATCATAGGCCCGTTTGTTCCAAGTGCGGTGTGAAGTTGAGTCAACGCCCGGCAAGTTGCCCACAGTGCGCGACCGAGTTTCAATGGGTTGGAAGATGTTGCTTACCTAAGCCGCAGAAGAAGTCTGTGTAATGGTTCTGTTCTTGTTTGGAAAAGGGAAAGACTGATGGCAACTGTGACACGGGACAAAAAAGGGGCTCGGGTTTGGTTCAAGGATGCTGCCGGGGCTCAGGATGTCGAGTGGCGTTTGATTATCGCTCTGGGGCGACACGGTGGGCTGCGGGTTCCATCCGAAATCTTTGCTCTGAAGTGGTCAGCCGTGGACTTTGAACGGGGGCGGTTCACCATCCGGAGCCCCAAGACAGAACACTTTGTCGGAAAGTCGTTCCGGGTTTGTCCGATCTTTCCTGAGTTGCGCCCATACTTCGAGGAAGCGTTCGTGGCATCGTCGGACGGTACGGGCCGAATTGACGGCAACCGCCCGGTGGTGCAAATCACCCCAAAACGGTGCAGAACAAGACGGGACAGGGCCGGACAAAACCGGACACAGTGAAGGGGCAAATTGACTCCGAAACCCCTGTTTCTCGAGTAGAACCAATGAAAAACGCCACCCCCAGCAATAGCTTAAGGGGTGGCGTTCAGTGCTCCCAGAAGGGCTCGAACCTTCGACCTACGGATTAAGAGTCAGTTGCTCTACCAACTGAGCTATAGGAGCGGTGGATGCCATGATACCTTGGAACAACAATGCTGCCAAGTACTGCGGCTGCGATTCGCGGTAACGGACAACGAATTTGTCATGCAAGTTCGGAGTGAAGATATTTTTCGATGAGATTTTGTGAATTTCATCGTGGACGACGCGGAAAAAATCAGGTTTTTTCGTATTTTCGGAAGAATTCTACGAAACTTGAAGAGTTCTGGCGAACCAATTCAGAAGATCTCGTGTCTAGGCGTCGATGGGTAATTTGGTTTGACGGTCTCGGGAAACCCTTGAAAGATCCCGGACTGTCCAACTGGGATGGTTGTTTTGTCGACAACAATCGTTGTTGTTGACCTATTTGCGTCGCGAACATGCGACGATACACATGGACCGAAAGAACTTTGTCCGTCACAGTGACAGACAATGGGCTCGGGACCAATTCTGGGGGCAGAACAATGCTGCTGAACACAACGATATACGCTCTGATTGCATCAACACAGGCCGTCGCGGCCCATGTGATTGCCGGGCTGTTCGTCCGTTCTGCCTCCCCCGCAGTCTTTGCAGTGGTACCGAAGCAGATGGGCTCCATGCGCGATTCGCGCTGGCGTCACCTGCACGGACACCCGGCGAGCGATTCGAAACAGTGTTGCGGAGGATTCTCCGATCGCTGTCTCAGTTCGCTCAGTCGCTCCTTTTCGAGATTACTCGAAATCCCGGAGCGGGCCTTGAATCAAGGCTTGGGTTGTCTGACTGGTATCAGCGGCAGAAGTTAAGGGGCAGACAGCTCCCGTCCTCAGGACGAATTTCCAACTTCTTCCGCTCGAACCGCTCGAAATGGATCGCACACGGTGTGCTTTCCATGTTTCTCGTGTGAGTTTCCGAAGGCTTTGCTGTTTCCGCAGCGATTGCTCTTCAGGACTCACGGCAGTTCCTGCGAAGCCCATTCACGCCACATTCGATCTCCGCCACGGGCGATCCCTTCGAATGGCACGACGTGATTTTCAGACTGGAGTCTGACCTATGATCACTGATTCTTTCACACCACTTGTTCTGCGAGCTCAATCCGGCGACCGGGATGCATTCAGCGACCTTGTCGTGCTGTTCCAGTCACGAATCTACGGGATCGTGATGCAGCGATTACGCAACACGGCGGAAGCGGATGAAGTCGTGCAGGAAGTCTTTCTGCGAGCCTTCCGTAAACTGCCCCAGTTGCAGGAGGCCGAACGGTTCGGTGGCTGGTTGTGCCAGATCGCCGTCCGGTTGTCGATTAATCGAGCAGTTCGGCGACCCAATGAAACCTGCTTTGAGCCTCAGTCCTTCGACGGCCTGCAGGAGACGGACGACACTCCCTTTTCTGCAATGATTCGACAGGAAAATATCGAACAGGTTCGCGAGGGATTGAACCAGCTCGGCCATATGGACCGGGAAACTTTGTGGGCCTTCTACTTTGAAGGTTCTTCGCTGAAGGAAATGAGTGAGCAGTTTGAAAGCCCGATCGGGACGATCAAGCGACGACTGCACACTGCTCGCGGCCGTCTGCGGGAAGTCATCGGTGCCATGCAGCCTGCATGAACGCGAGTGATGACTTGCGTGGTTGAACTTTTGACAGCGGAAGCCCGGCATTCCAGCGATGCCGGGCTTTTTTGCATGAGTCGAAACGGTCAGCCGGAATCGGGGATTTGCCACGATTTTCCCGGTGAATCTCAGTCGGCGGAGCAACTGAGCTACACAGGCACAATCAATTCAGACGTCAGATGGGCGACGAGATCGGCGGTCGCGACGGATGCCTGTGTGCCGCTCTTGAGGTTCTTCACTTGCCAGACACCGCCGGCGAATTCGTCGCCACCCGCGATCAGAGCCAGTTTGAATCCTTTCTTGTCGGCGTACTTCATCTGCTTGCCGATATTCTTCGCTTCCGGATAAACCTCTGTCGCGATACCAGCCTTGCGAAGCATGCGTCCGAGTTGTAGGTAGTCGATGACTCGTTCGGCGTCAAACATTGTCACCAGCACCGGTGCCGGTGTGGTGTTTTTCTGCGTTTGGCCAAGTTCTTCGAGGGCGGCCAGCATGCGATCCAGTCCAAGGCTGGCACCGACGCCGGGAAGTTGTTGGGCGGTGAAGAGGTCGGCCAGATTGTCGTAACGACCGCCGGAGCAGACGCTGCCAATATCCGGAAGATCTCCGAGTAGTGTTTCATAGATTGTGCCGGTGTAATAATCCAGACCTCGGGCGATGGAAACGTCGAGTGACACGCGCCCGGCGGGCCACCCGCATCCATTCACGGCTGAAAAAAGGTCACTCAAATTCTGCAGGCCGAGTTCACCAGTCTGGCTTCCGGACAACATGCCTTCCAACGACGATAAGATTTCATCAGGGCTTCCCTTGAGTTGGGCCATGTCGAGGACTTGATTTGCACCGACAGCCGGGATGCCTGCCTTTTCCACCATTTCTGCCACGACGGCATCGCGCCCGGTCTTATCCAGCTTATCCAGTGCCCGAAGAATGCCAACGGCATGATCCTGGAGGCCACACTTTTCGAGCAGGCCATTCAGCACCTTGCGGTTGTTAACACGGATCGTGAATCGTTCGATGCCGATGCGTTCAAAGAGATCATTGATCACAAACAGCGTTTCGATGTCGGCCGAATTGCTCATCGTGCCGATTGTGTCGAAGTCGCATTGCATGAATTCGCGGAATCGTCCACGGGCTGGCCGTTCACCACGCCAGACCGGCGCGATGTGATAGCGTCGAAACGGGAGTCCCAGTTCCTGAACGTATTGAGCGGAAAAGCGTGCGAGTGGCACGGTCAGATCAAATCGCAGCGCGACATCACGATCGCCCTGATCGGTGAAACGGAAGACTTGCTTGTCCGATTCTTCTCCACCCTTACCCAACAGCACTTCGGCGTATTCCAGTGCGGGCGTATCGATCGGTGCAAAGCCGTAGCTTCGATAAACGGATCTCGCGATGTCGATCAGGTGTTCCCGCGCCATCATCTGATCGGGAAGGAAGTCGCGAAAGCCGCGAAGGGTCTGTGGTTTGATGCGTTGCTTTTTTTCAGACACGGAGATAGTGCTACCGGAGTGTGAAACATAAATTTACGATGAAGCGTCGAAACATGCGCGTGGCGGGATCTTAAAACAATGACGCAGGAAGGGCCAGACGACAACAAGAAGGGCCGCGTTGCTTTCGCGACGCGGCCCTTTTAATTTGAGAAGTCCTGCATTCCGCAGGCTTTCGTTCCGAAGTTATTCCTGAGACACCACCAGGCGGGCAGGAGGCACCTGTCCGGCCAGAACGCCGAAGGCTTCTCGCAACAGCAACGTCTGTGCAGTGACCGAAGTCCCGGCCGGCACAACGATGTCGTAGCCACCGGAGATCTTCGCAATTGCTTTCAGAAGCGCCGTATCCGCTCCGGCACCGAGGCACAGCGTGTGAATCACGATGTCCTGATCCGCCGCCAGCTTCGCCTGATACAGGGCATATCGAGCATTCACGTCGCTGGTTGTGTAGTCGGCAGTGCCGTTGTCGTCATAGTCCAGCAACGTATTCCAGTTCCAGTCAGATGGAAGACTAAAGCCGGGTGGGCTGACGTTGGGAATACCGTCCGTCATCAGCAGGATGGCTTTTTGAGCGCCATACCGCCCATTTGAGTTGATGAGTCCAACGGCTTTCAGGATGCCATCACCGGTAGCCGTGGTGTTAGAATAATGTCCGGCCTGTTTGTGCATCTGGATGGTATTGATATCCTGGTATCGTGTTGACATCAGGTCTGAAGTACCCAGATTCACAGTCGCACCGGCACCGTCTTCGTTCAGCCCGGTTTCGATGCGGGCTGACGTCGCATAGTTCACCAGGCCAATGTTGTCGCCATAACTCAGATCGGTCATGAACTCACAGAACGTTTCCATGCCCATCTTCATACCATGAAACGGATAGCACGGAGCTCGCCACAGATCTTCAGACTGTGAGTTCAAGGCGCGAGATTCCATCAGATACACGCACAGCGTCCGGTAGCCGTATTTCCTGTTATAACCCTGATTGCTGAGGTTGCTGTCGGTACGGACAAAGTCTACATAGGCCAGCCATCGTGATCTGCTGGTTGCGATGGATGGCTTTCCAAGGCGCATGCCGGTGGAAGTGTTTTTGCCTTCCTGCGGAAACCGAATTGCACTCTCAACGATTTGCGGAAAATAGCCAGGGGCTGTTGTTGCTGCTACGGTCGACCAGGTATTGCCGCTGGTCGTTTTTCTTCGTAGCTGCCCATTGAATGTACCCTGTGTGAACCGACGAAAGTTAAAGCCGCCTGACGTCGTGAAATAGTAGTCGTCGCCTGAACTGTTGAACGACCATGTGTCGTAGTAGTTTTTTTCCGGCGTGTACAGACCCAGAGCCTCAATCACAGTCTGACTGGTGTTGCTGGAATTGTATGTGCCTGCAGCAGAATTCATCAGACCAAACCCTGCAGTTTGGAACTTCTTTGTTGGGGCGTCGTTGCTGAACCGGACGTCGGATGCCACGAGTGCGGCCCAAATCGCATCAAGGTTGGCTTCGACGCTGGATTTTGTCAGACGGCTGATCGTGGCCGAGCTCATGCAACTGTCGTCGTTCATCGAACCGGAATAGTCCAATGTACATACGATGTCTCGAGATTCGATGAAGGCGGTTGCCGACGTCGTAATCGATTGAGCCCGCTCACCAAAAACGGGAGCGAAAATCAGAGGCAGTTTTGCATCTGGAGCATTCGCGTTACTGTTGTTCTTACGGATGTTCACTTTCACGCAGTTGTACGGGCCTGTACCCCATGTCTGGGTGTAAGAAACGCCGTCATTTGCCAACATTCGCCGCCCCGGCAGGACATCGATACTCGGATCAATGTAGAATCCATTGATATTGGCGACATACACCGCCATAGCCCGAGCATCTGCTGCCGCTGCGGTATGCACTGCGACCATGTCCAGTCCTGTTTCTGAATTCCATGATGCGTTACGCACGGCCACCACGATCTCCTGAGCCGCTGCCAGGGCCGCCGAGTCGGCAGCGGCCTGCATGCGTGTTTTCGTGACAGTGATCATGCCAAGATCCACGGACATTCCCACGAACGTCGTGGCCCCCAACAGGCATATCGTTGCCAGTACGAAGAAGACACCTTTTCGATGCTCTTGCCGGAACTGCCATGTTCCGGATTTCTGATTTACTTTTTTCATTCCAATCCCTTCTTTCTTTCGTAATTCTTCACGGGTTGTTACAGGGAGTCGTTCCGACGTACCTGACATGCCGATCGAAAACCTCGATTGAAGAGTTCCTCGGCCAGTTTTTCTTCAGTCGATTCATCACGGAGCCATCACATCTGCAATCGAAAACGGTTCTTCGTCAGCATTCTTACCAAGGGTTGTAAGTTGTAACTGCAACCCGACCGGACACTTCATTTTTCAGTTGGACAGTGAGCCACCCCTGATGGTGGCTCGCATTACGATCGATGCTTTGAGCGTTGTCCCGGCCAGGTACGTCAGCGGAAAGAGGCTCACGCTCGAATACGGCAATGTGACCTGAAGTCGCACAAACTGAAGATCGTTGTTCGGATCTGCAAGGTCAAAAGTCTGTCCGACACTGGCACCGTCCGCATGGGTAATCGTGACGGTCGAGTCGTTGCCCTTGAGCCCTGCTGCTGTCACAAAATTCTTCAGATCCTGGGCCACTTTTTGATTAGGCGTCTGGTTGTCATGGATGATGTATCGCCAGTCCATCGCAGTCAGTCGTCCCGATTCACGGCAGGCAGACTGTAAGATCGTGGACGCTCGCAGCGCCGACCCGATCTCCAGAATCCCAAGGACCATCATTATGAGGACCGGCAGAGTGACTGCGCACTCCATCATTGCAGCGGCCTTACGGTTGCCTTGCCGGACTGAAAGTTGATTTCGTTGGCGTCTCATTGATGTCGAACTTCTCATGACTATTCCTTCCTCATGACACACTGACCATAAACAGTGAGCCCGCCCAGCCATCTTGGCCCCAGAATGGCGACGTTCGAATAAGGCACGGACACGCGCACAATAAACAGTTGCCGCCGTTCCGCGGTGGATAGTTCGATGTTGGGCAGCGCGGAGTAATTGATCGTCGAAGCATCCACACCGGTCACATCGAACGCATCGCCGTTTTTCACCAGAATCGTGGCGCTGGAACCGGGAATCGCTGAACTGACGACCTGATTCGCCAGCGTGGTGACGCTGGCTGTCGTCGCCGTCTCGCTGATTCCCAGACGTGCGGCACGCTGCGCTGCGGAATTCAACGTGTGGATGGTCATGAAGACATGGCCGAACTCAATGAATCCAAACAGCATCAGAAAGAAGATCGGAAGCACGATTGCCGTTTCCGTCAACGTGGATCCGTCACGCCCCGTCGCAGTCACGGTGTGTCGGGTCGGTTTACTGAGAAGGCGCATGAATCCACTCCAGACTTTTCAATCAGGGAAACGTACATCCGATAAATCTCCGACCGGTTACAGCATCCCCGTCGGTCCGGAATTCGTCGTACCGTTGTGAGAGCCTAGATCGTGCCGTGAGAATCGCACGGAGAACCTCCCAGTCATTGGAGGTCGCGAAAACACCACATGGTCATCGCACAACACCGTGTCGCCGAAACACAACATTTCCACAGTGCCACGGCAATGAACCGATCGGGTTCCAGCAGTTTCTGCCGGAGAATTACCCCGCCTGATGCGGCTTTGCAACACGACCCCCGCAAGATGTCGTCGGATTGTGCCGATAAATCTCCTGGTAGCGGCTTTATGGATCCTGGCGCGCTGCCGCGCATATTTCTCCGGAGCAATTGAACGTCATGGATGATTCACTGAAAATTGCTGACCTGGAACAACGTTTGGCCCTGCTTGAGGATGAACTCATGCGTGCGCAGCGATTGAGCTCTGTGGGAGCGTTGGCGTCATCCATTACTCACGAATTCAACAACATCCTGACGACGGTCATCAATTACGCCAGGATGGGGCTGCGGCATACCGATGAAAAAACCCGCACAAAGTCGTTTGATCGAATCCTTTCGGCCGGCCAGCGCGCCGCGCAGATTACGACCGGAATGCTTGCCTATGCCCGCAACACGTCTGACCGCATTGAGCCCGCAGACTTGAAACGGCTCCTGGATGACGTGTTGGTGTTGGTGCAGAAAGATCTGCAGATGCATCGAATTTCCGTCGATCTGATGGCTCCCTCGCCGGTCTGGGCGTTGGTCAACGGCAGCCAGATTCAGCAGATCCTGATGAACCTGATCGTGAATGCACGCCAGGCAATGAAAGAAGCCGGACGCCTGCGACTTATTGTTCGCGACAACACGTCCGAAGGTTGGGCCGAGATTGTTGTGAGTGACACAGGCTGTGGGATCCCTCACGACAAACTGCCGCACATCTTTGATTCGTTCTACACAACCAAAACCCCTGACGCGCGCGGTCAGGGCGGCACTGGACTTGGGCTTTCGCTTTGTCTTCGCATCGTGGAAGCACATCAAGGCAGAATCCGCGTTGAAAGTGAAATCGGCAAAGGCACGATATTTACGTTGAAACTGCCGCGATCAGAGTCTCCCGCCGGATTTATCGATACGTCGGCGGCGTAGAATCAGTTTGTGTTCTCAGCAAAACCCACATAGGTCATCTACGTCCCATACGACCCATTCCCCAATGGCGCGGACTTAAGGCGAGCCGGGATGTAGATCCCCCGATTTGTTGCGATTGCTGGAGAAATCCGGGCACTTACGTACCCGGCTCGCCGTTGAAATTCTTTAAGTCGATGCCCCTAAGACCCTTTCCACGTTGTTCGCTGCTGGAACTCAGCCGCTTGATCCGTTAGCCTTCTTCGCTGTTTTCGACACAACTCCCTGATGCAACTGCGGGACTGAGACACGGCGGATGAACTGGAGGCTGATCTTTTCGGGACTGAAGTCTCCTGGCTGGACAATTTACGCCGTTCTCGGAGTGCTTGTTGCCATCGGAATCAGCATCTGGCTGCTGCGACTGGAACGCAGACTGGTTTCCCGCACCGTCGGCTGGACTCTGCTGACGCTTCGAATTCTGGTACTCCTCACGCTCTTCATTACGCTGTTGCAACCCGTCCTTACGAAACGGTTCGACGTTTCGCAGCGAGGCAAGATCATCGTTGCCATTGACGGTTCACTCAGCATGGAGACACAGGACCGTCATGCGTCGCTCGGCGAAAAGCTTCGCTGGGCTCAGGCGTTGGGGATGCTGGGGACAGCCGAAACCCGCACGCTGATCGACGAATGGGTGGTCACCGCTGAATCGGGAAAGGAGCCAAACTGGCTCGGAGGCGCGGTTCGGCCCACGACACCTGCCGAGCAGTCGCTGTCCGAGGCGCGTGCCCGTCAGGTAATGGATTCATTGAACGAACTTGCCGAAATGCCGCGCGTCGAATTTGTACGTCGGCTGTTGCAGTCGAAGCCTGGAGAACTGCTTGATCGGCTTGACGACGTCATGCCGATCGATATTCGATTGTTTGCTTCCGAACAACAGGCGACAGTCCCGCTGCGCCTTGCCGCTGCACTGCAGTCTGATCGAGCTGATTTGATTCCCGGCGGCACTGATGCTCTGCAGTTGCTGACGTCAATCACATCAGAAGAGGGTGCCGGGCTGATTCGCGGTGTCATTCTGATCTCAGACGGACGCCAAACGGTCGCTGGCGATGTCGCCGGAACAGCACAACGTCTGGCAAGCCTGCAAGTGCCGGTCTACGCTGTTCCGATCGGTTCGCGACTTCCGGCGCGCGACCTTTCGATTGCTGCTGTGGAATCCCCGGAGGCCGTGTTTCTGAACGACAAGGCCCAGATCCGTGTGGTCATCGGCACGTCCGGATTCGAAGGCGAACCTGTGACCGTGCGTCTGCGACAGGGCGAAGTATTGGTGTCGGAGCAGACGGTGACTCCGGCGACGGACAGTGCCAGCGTCACGTTCGATATTCCGTCCAACAAAGCCGGTCGGTTCGACTATCACCTGGAAACCGACACACAACCCGGGGAATTGCGTGACGACAATAATGGTCGCGATTTCAGCTTGCAGGTCGTCGATAACAAAGCCCGAGTCATGCTTGTTGAAGGTGATGCCCGCTGGGAATTCCGTTACCTGAAAAATCTACTGGACCGCGACAAACAGGTCGAACCGCTGACCGTCCTGCTGCATCAGCCGTTTCTGGATCTGTTGAATCAGCCCTATATTCCCAATAAACTTCCACAGGTCGAAGCCTTTCGAGAACAGCTCGCCAAAACGGATCTGCTGATCGTCGGCGACATCGATCCGGTGGAGGTGGAACCCGGCGTCTGGGACATGATCGATCAGGCTGTCACACGAGATGGCCTGACGCTGATGGTGATTCCTGGTCGCAGTCACATGCCGCATGAAATCACATCACCCGTTCTGAGAACGCTGCTGCCTGTCACGGAAACTCGGCAACGATTGGCGGAGAAATTCCTGGCGACAGGGCCGGATGCCGAGCAATCGTCGTTTCGACTGTCACTCGGCGTCGATGCATCGTCATTGCCCATGTTTCAGCTGTCCGCTGATCCGGTCGACCGCAACACAGCATTCTCGAGTTTGCCCGGTCATCCGTGGATCTATGGCGGCATCCCCAAACCGGGGGCCACGGTCTGGGCCACGTCCGCAATTCCCGGTGTTGACGTCACTGCTGAACCCACTATCGTGCACCACGACTATGGTTTCGGGCAGGTCGTCTGGATGGGACTTGACAGTACCTGGCGCTGGCGGCGACGAGCGGGAGATGAGTGGCATTACCGGTTCTGGGGGCAGTTGATCCGTTGGGCCGCACGCAACAAAGCTGCGGCTGGTAATGACAACGTACGAATGTCTCTTTCCGACGTCGTGATCGATGAATCGGAAACGCTCGAAGCGATGGTGCGCTGGAATCCAAAACTGCTGCCGCAACTGGAAGGCGCTGCGGTTGAAGTCGTGGCGACCCTTGTTGAACCGCTCTCAGATACGGATGCTGTTGGCACCTCCGATATTCCAGGGCCGTCTCCACATGATGCTACCTTGACGCCTGCCGAACACGTTACCGTGCTCACGCCAGCCGCAGAAGCCGCAGAACGGTATGTTGGTCGCCTGCCACGGCTGTCCGCCGGTGCATGGAAAGTCCAGCTCCGAGTCACCGGCGGGAATCTCACGGAAGTAGTCTCGATTCAAAGCGAAGTCCTTGTTCGCAAACAGACGTCAAGGGAACTGGCAAACATCAGTTGCAACCGTGAACTGCTGACTCATCTGGCGGAAATGACCAACGGGGCTGTCGTCGACCCGTTTGAAGCGGAGCGATTGATATCGCTGGTTCAGCCGCACGACCGGCCCGAACAGAAACTTGAAGAGCGCACACTTTGGGATCACTGGTTGGTCGTGTTAGTCTTCTTCACGTTGTTGATGTCGGAATGGGTGTTGAGAAAGCTGAATGGATTGCCCTGATCGGGAGTGAAAGAAAACTGGTGCAATTTACAAAATCCAAAACAGCAAACGCAGTGATCATCGGCCGCGACGATGGTTCAACGTTTCGCGATGTGTTGCAGATGTTGCGACAAAACGCTCACGTCCGCGTAATTTCGGAGCATCAGACGCTGTTGGCGGCGCTGGACGCTGGACTTGGGCGAACGATGTCGACAGACTTCGTGATCGTGCTGCAGTCGTGCTCAGGTGAATTCGCTCAGCACGAGATCAATGAATTGATCGGACGCTGTTTGTTTGGGCGTATCGTGTGTTGTTACGGTCCGTGGTGTGCGGCCGACGGTCGGAGTCATGAACTCTGGCCAGTGGCATTTCGCATCCCCGCCGCATCGGCAGCGTCCTTGATTGAATTGGAACTCCTCGGTTTTCAAACGGACACTCCGGCGATGTTTCCCATGTCTGCAGGCGAAGAAATCTTCGCCCGCCGCAGTCAGTTTCCCGTCGATCTTGTGCCGTCTGTCCGCGGCAACGCGATTGTCATCTCAAGTGATTCCGAGCTGCGGACAACGGTGGCCGGAATTCTCGCGGCGCTGAATTGTGAGTGCACAAAGATGCCATTATCTCCCACCGCAATTCGTAGTCACCTCGCCTCGCAGAGTGACTGTAGTCTCCTGGCGATCATTGATCTTGATGGACCGAGAACAGATGTTCATGCATGTCTCAATTTGTTGCACAACGAACGCCGGATTGAGAATTTCGCCGGCATGTCAGTATTTGAAGCATCGCTGGCGAATTCGGACATTCCTGAAGCACGTCAACCGTCAGTTATCGTGGAAAAGACGGAACTGCTTCTGCAACTGCGAAGACTGCTGCAGCGGGCCTGATGCAGGAACCGGCGGGCCGCTGAAAACTGCTGGCTGGCAGTTCCGAGGGGTGAAGACAATGCACGTCAATTCAGGCAGGGGCCGGCGGAGTGCGGACAAAACTCGCGATACCGTCGCGTCGGACTTAAATTTGGCTACATTGATGTACAGTGCAAGAAGGCGGAGCGTTTTTTGACGCACAGTTTCTCAGGCATAGACGTATACGCATTGCGATGGCTAAAGTTCCGGCAAATAGCGGCATACTGCTGCAGGATCACACGACGGAATCAAAACTATCTGTCCAAACGAATGCTGATTGTCTGAGACTGCATTTCTGTCAAGCACCATTGGAATTGCTGAAGTGGCCATCGCGGGAAATCAAGTTGCCGTCGGCATCGACCTCGGAACCACACGATCAGTTGTCGCGCATCTGGACAACACCGGTCGTCCGTGTACCGTTCCGAATCTGGAAGGGAATGCGACAACCCCCAGCGTCGTCTACTTTGATCGCAAGTCGATCGTCGTGGGAAAGGAAGCGCTGAAGGCTGCGGAATACGAGCCGGATCGCGTCGTCCAGTTTGCCAAGCGCGATCTGGGCAAAGTCGGCTATCGCATCCCTGTTGCCGGCCAGCAGGTTCCTCCCGAAGTCATCCAGGCCCTGATTCTGCGAAAACTCAAGAACGATGCAATTCATCGTCTGGGTCCGATCGATCAGTGTGTTGTCACAGTGCCGGCTTACTTTAACGAACCGCGGCGCAAGGCGACTCAGGACGCCGGACGACTTGCCGGTCTGAATGTCGTTGACATCATTAACGAACCTACTGCCGCCGCGCTCGCGTATGGAATTCAGCGTGGTTTTGTTTCGCCCGAAGGCAGAACTGAGTCGCTGGAAACGGTTCTGGTTTATGACCTTGGCGGCGGCACGTTTGACGTGACGGTGATGGAAATCCTGGGCAATGATTATTCAGCGATCGCCACCGGCGGCGACGTGTATCTAGGTGGAATCGACTGGGATCTTCGCATTGCCGATTATGTGGCAGAACAGTTTTTGATTCGGTTCGGCAAGGATCCTCGCAAGGATCCGTCCCAGCGCCAGCGACTCATGACAGAAGCCGAAGACGTCAAACGTTCGCTGTCGCAGCGCGACGAAGTTGTTCTACGCTTCTTCATGGACGGCGATCGGATTCAGCTGCCTCTGGATCGCGCGCACTTTGAAACACTTTGCTGCGACCTGATCGATCGCACACTGATGACGACTCGCAAGGCTCTCAAAGACGCAAACCGAACATGGAAAGACGTCTCGCGGCTCTTGCTTGTGGGTGGATCGTCGCGAATGCCCATGGTCCAGGATATGCTGGAGTCGGAATCGAATCTGAAGGTCGATCGGTCTCTGTCTGCTGACGAATCCGTGGCCCATGGCGCCGCAATCTATGCAGGTATTCTGCTTTCGACCGATCATCGCTTGAGTTCCGCAATCTCGGTTCACAATGTGAATTCCCACGATCTGGGTCTGCTGGGACTCAACAAGGACTCCGGCGGCCAGCGACGGTCGATGGTGATCCCGCGAAATTCACGGCTTCCCGTCAAGAAAGGAAAACGCTTCGCGACCTCACGCCAGAATCAGTCGAACGTCTCGGTGAAGGTTGCTGAAGGCGGTGACGACGAAGGGCGACATTCCACACTTATTGGCAATTGCGTTGTGCGTGATCTGCCACCTGATCTGCCCGCCGCCACTCCCGTCGATGTCTTTTTCAATTACGACAACGACGGTCGCCTGCACGTCACAGCCACGCTGCCGACAATCGGGACGAAAGCGGAAATGACAATCGAACGTGAAAGCGGTCTGTCGGCTGCGGATCTGATCCACTGGGCAGGGCGCATCGAGGCCGGATTACTGGAAACCTCGGCTGCAAGTGAACCGAGTCAGATAGCGGCCGCCGCTCCCGTGGCTCGACCTGTCGCTCCGATTGTGAATGTGACGCCGATCGCAAAGACGACCGCCGCAAAACCTCCGATTGTTGTTGGGAAATCGCCGGCATTCGAATCAGCAACTGTGGAGGCAGAAGCATCAGATGAGGAATCAGAATCGCCAGAACTGCAGACGGAGGAGGAAACCTCCGAAGAACCGCGCACATCGAAACAGCGTTTGCTGCATCCGGACGCCACGCAACGCCGACGGCTGATCGTCCTGGCGACCAATGTCGCGGTTCATGCGGGCGTAATCTTTATTCTTGCGGCCATCTTCCTGCCGTCTGAGATAAAGGAAGAGTTCATGATGATCACCAGCGCGTTTGAGCCGGAGACTGCTCAGACCGAAGAGTTGGAGATGATGGAAGTGGATCAGCCGGTCGAATTGGCAGAATCCGTTCCTCCCGCAGAAACTTTTGTTGAGTCAAAGGTTGAGAGTATGGATATCGTCGATATCAATATCAACGATCTGGAACTCGCATCCATCCAAACCAGTGTGGACGTCAGCAGTAAGACTGCGTCTGCGATGGCGGGCCCTGAATTTGGCGGACGCAGCAAAGCCGGTCGTTCGGCGATGGTTGCAAAAATGGGAGGTTCTGCTGCGAGCGAAAAGGCCGTGCAGCAGGGATTGATGTGGTTGGCACATCACCAGGCTCCGGACGGTGGCTGGAGTTTTGACCATACCGGCGGCGAATGCAAAGGAAGTTGTTCGCAACCAGGTTCGCTGGGCGACAACTGTCGCAACGCAGCCACCGGGATGGCGATTCTGGCCATGCTGGGTGCTGGAAATACACCGTTCCGAGGCGATTTCCAGGCGTCTGTACTGAACGGCGTCAAGTTTCTGCTGGCACATTCCAGCGCCGCGCCAGCGGGTCTCGATCTGCGCGGACAACATGCCGGCAATACGGGCATGTACACTCATGCGATCGCCGCCACAGCATTGTGCGAGACGTTGTCAATGCTGAAGCATGAAGTCAAGGAGAATGTCGGCGAGGAGGATCAACGCGGCAACAACCGGCAGCGCATCGCCATCATTCGTCAACTAGAGCCAGCCGCCTCGAACGCAATCAAGTTTATCATCAACGCACAAAGTCAAAAAAACGGCAGTTGGGGCTATGACCCCGGGACCGAAGGCGATACATCCATTCTGGGATGGCAGGTTATGGCTCTGAAGAGCGCAGTGCATGCCGATATCCCGGTGAATCCCAACTCCGTTCGCGGAGCGAACGCTTTTCTCGATCAGGTGCAGGCTGGAAACGGCTTTTATGGTTACCAAAGCCCACAGGATGCCAAACCATCAACCACAGCGATCGGATTGGTGTGTCGTATGTTGTCCGGAGTGTCGCGTGAAGAACCGCGACTGAAGATGGCTGTTGAGACACTGAGCGCGACTGGACCAGACCCAGGCAACATGTACTACAACTACTATGCAACTCAGGTGATGTTGCACTATGGTGGCGAAACCTGGAGCAAATGGAATTCTGTCATGCGGGACCATCTTGTGTCCACACAGCAAACCGAGGGTCACCTGGCAGGCAGTTGGAACATAAGCGACGTTCACGGCGGTGCTGCCGGTCGATTGTACATGACATGTCTGTGTACAATGACGCTGGAAGTCTACTACCGGCATCTGCCGCTGTACGGAATTCCTGACAATGTGGAATCGGATAGCGACGAATCCGAATCCACTAAGCCAGCCTCGAAGTCAAAGAAGAAATAGCCGCCACCGATGAATCGGAATCAATTTGACTGCACATCCTTTTGCACGTCGATGCCTCAGATAGAGGCTGCCGCTCAACGCATCCGGTCACTGGTCGTCGAGACGCCGACCATTCAATTTGCCTCGCTAGGTCACGAAATCTCCTGTTCGATTGCGATCAAGTGCGAAAATTTTCAGCACGGGTTCGCTTTCAAAGCTCGCGGTGCCTGCAACGCCGTATTCAGTCTGACTGACGAAGAGGCAGCTCGGGGCGTGGTGACACATTCGTCCGGCAATCACGCCGCCGCACTGGCGCGGGCGGCAATGCTGCGAGGTATCAAAGCTCATATCGTGATGCCGGAAAATTCAGCGAGGATCAAGCTGGCGGCGGTTCGCAGTCTTGGGGTTGAACCGGTGTTGTGCGAATCAACGCCGGCAGCCCGCGAAGCAATGGCAAATGAAGTGATGCGTAACACCGGAGCCACCCTTGTTCATCCGTTCAACGACGCACGTGTCATCGCGGGACAGGGGACAGTAGGACTGGAAATCCTGCGACAGTATCCAGATGTCGAAACGATCGTCGTCCCGGTCGGCGGTGGCGGATTGCTTGCCGGAATACTGATCGCCGTCAAATCACTCAAACCGTCCGTCCGTGTGATTGCTGCTGAACCGGAATGGGCGAATGACGCATTTCGCAGTCTTCAGTCCGGACAGATTGAACCCGTGTGGCGCACGGACACGATCGCCGACGGTCTGCGGACACCGCTTGGAAGCCTGACGTTTCCGATTATCTATCAACTGGTTGATGAAATCCTGTGCGCTTCAGAAGCTGCGATCAGCGAGGCGATGCAACAACTTGGAACCCACGCAAAGATGATTGCTGAGCCATCAGGTGCGGTACCACTGGCGGTCGTGCATCAGCACCGCAGCCGTTTTGCAAATCAGCAAATTGTCTGCGTCGTCTCGGGTGGCAATCGAGATGATCAGGCGATGCAAATGTGAGGGCCACGCAAGGGGGTCCCCTTCACGGATAGCCTCTGAGTGATCATTGATTGCCTGCAGCTTCTGCCGGATTCGCACCCGGTTGCGTTCCCGGCGGTTGCGTTCCGGGCGGTTGACCAGGTTGAGGAGGCTGTTGGCCGGGCTGT
>Ga0105046_10005306_pt1 | contig 20404 bp, 19 predicted proteins | sample MAT03_FD_78385 | JGI IMG/M metagenome (GOLD analysis project Ga0105046, IMG submission 78385) | Freshwater microbial communities from Lake Fryxell liftoff mats and glacier meltwater in Antarctica - MAT-03 (megahit assembly) | ecosystem: Environmental > Aquatic > Freshwater > Ice > Liftoff...
CCTGCGTGAAGTGGTATTGGCACAGCGCAGCGGTGTCCTTCGGCCGCGGGTGCATTCGGAGTTCGCGGCGAACGACCTGCCCAGGGCACAGGCAGCGCTCGCGAGTGGGAATACGATGGGGAAAGTGGTAGTGCGGTGGTGAAGAAGCCGAAGGCTACGGCTTGATCAGCAACGTGCTCGGCACATGCGCCAGCCACAGGCTGCGGCTCTCCGCCAGTCGGCTCCAGCTGGCGTAACTGATCAAGAGGAAATCGAAACGGTCCAGGAAGGGTTTGTCCACGGCGCGCTGCTCCAGGATGGTGAGGCGGCCGGATGCCTGGTCCTGCAACCGTTGCGTTTCAGCGCGGAAGGCGGGATCGCGTTGCGTGAGCCCGGCCACGTCCAGCACGGTCACATGCGCCTCCACATTGTGCATCAGGCGTTCGGCATAGTGGAAGAGGAAACTGTCGCCGGGCGCGAACACCGGGAGCAGCACCTCATGCGCTTCATCGAAATGCTTGTCCATGAGGATGCCCACGCTGCACTGTGCACCTTCGATGAACTGCTTCAGGCGGGGATCCAGCTGGTCGTCGCCGGGCAGCAGCGATTCACGCCCGGTGAGCGTGCCGATGAGTTTGCTGGGATCGATGACCCGTGTGGTGAAGCCGAGCAGGTCGCCGAGGAAGGTGCCTTTCAGCAACGGCTTGCCGGAGCCGACCAGCAGCAGGTCGTAGCCGCCGTTGTTGGCCATCTGCACGATCTCCCGGGAGACATCGCCGCTCACCTTGTACACCGTTTCGATCGGGCGGCCCAGGCGCTCGGCTTCGCGCTTGATCGGCTTAAAGCTGTCGCGCTCGAAGTCGCTGCTGTCGATCGGGTTCACATCCATGCTCGGCGTAAGGTGCATGGCGGTGATGGCGGTGTCCGCCTGTTCCTTGCGGGTGAGCTGGTGCGCCAGCCGCAGCAACTGGCGGCCGCTCTGCGGCTGCCCGAAGGAGATGAGCACGCGCCAGCCGTGCCTGATCACCGGTTCGGTGCGCACGGCCTCCGGGGCTTTTTCGCGGAACAACCGGTTGATCACCGTCAGCGCGGGCCCGGTCATGAAGGTGGTGATCAACGCCATCAGCACCAGCATCACGAAGATCTGCGGGTTCAGCACGCCGAGGTCGTAACCGATGTTGAGCACCACAAGTTCCATGAGGCCGCGCGTGTTCATCAGCGCACCGATGGAGAGGCTGTCCTTCCAGCTATTCCCAGTGAAGCGTGCGGCGATGGCACTGCCACCGAACTTGCCGAGTACGGCGATGGCGATCACCGCGGCACAGATCCACCAGAGGTGCTCCTCGTTGAGCAGGCCGATGCGCGTGCGCAATCCGGTGAACACGAAGAAGAGCGGCAGCAGCAACACGAGGCTCACATCCTCCAGCTTGTTGATGAGCACCTTGCGGAAGCTGAGGCTGGGCGGCATGATCGCCCCGGCCATGAACGCGCCGAACAGGGCATGGATGCCGATGCTTTCGGTGGTGTAGGCCGAACCGAGCATGACGAGGAACACCAGTGCGACAATGGGCTTGCTGATCGATTCGCGATCGGAATAGATGTCGCCCACGCGCCGCAGGAAGGGGCGCAGCACGCCGATCATGACGCCCACATAGATCAACGCCGCGCAGATGGTGTACAGGGCGCTCACCGCTGAACCGGCTTTCACGATCGCGATCACGGCCGCGAGCAGGCACCAGGCCGTGACATCATCCGCCGCCGCGCTGGTAAGCGCGATCGTGCCCAGTCGCGTTCGGGAAAGACCCCGCTCCTGGAGTACGCGCGCCAGTACGGGGAACGCGGTGATGCTCATGGCGATCCCCATGAACAGCGAGAAGGAGAGGAACGAGATCGTGGGTGGTGCGAAATCCACGTAGAGCCAGTAGGCCAGGCCAACGCCCATGGCATACGGGATGATGATGCTCGCGTGGCTGATGACCACCGAATCATGTGCCCGGCCGCTGAGCAGTTTCAGGTCGAGCTCCAACCCGACGACGAACATGAAGAGCAGCAGGCCGATCTGGCTCATGAACTGGAGGTTGTCCAGCGAGCCTTCCGGGAAGAGGAAGCTGAACGCTCCCGGGAACCAGTAGCCTACCACGGATGGCCCCAAGACTATGCCGGCCACGATCTCGCCGATCACCGTGGGCTGCCCCAGTTTGTTGAAGAGGTAGGCGAAGACCCGGGCCACCGCGATGATCGCCACGATTTGCATCAGCAGCACGGAGAACGCATGGCGCATGTTGCCGCCCACCGTGTGCTTGAACTGCTCGAGCGCCGTGCCCTCCGGCCGACCGTGCGCCGCAAGGGCCAGATCCTCGGCCATGTGCGGCCGAAGCTGCTCCCCCTGCGTGATGACCCAATAGATCAACGCGCCGAAGAACGCGAGCGTCACCACATAGAAGAGTACGCTGCGCTGCGCGAGGGACATGGTGCGAAAGTACCGGCGGGAAGGGCAGCGCTTGTTGCCGGGGTGTGAAGCCAGCGGTCAACGGTCGGCGGATCCGACCGGCAGGCGGGGTCTACCTTTGCACCGCATGTCCACCACGCACGCCCTTTCGACGGGCAGCCTGCCATTCGCGAGCTGGGGCCTTGGCATCGCGGCTCCGTTGCTCATCGCCGGACCGTGCAGTGCGGAGAGCGAGGAACAGGTACTGGACACCGCGCGCGGCATCGCGGCCACCGGCCGGGCGCGTGCGTTCCGCGCCGGGCTTTGGAAACCGCGCACGCGACCGGGTAGTTTCGAGGGCGCGGGCGAGGAAGGCCTGGCCTGGTTGCGGCGCATGAAGGAGGAGACCGGTCTACTGGCGATGACCGAGGTGGCAACACCCGAGCACGTGGAGGCCTGCCTGCGCGCGGGGATCGATATGCTGTGGATCGGTGCGCGCACCACACCGAACCCCTTCAGCGTGCAGGAGATCGCCGAAGCATTGAAGGGCACGGACATTCCGGTGTTCGTGAAGAACCCGATCAACCCGGACCTGCAACTGTGGATCGGAGCGTTGGAGCGGCTGGACCGTGTTGGGATCCGTCGGCTGGCGGCCATACACCGCGGCTTTAGTTGGTTCGAGCGGACGCCCTACCGGAACAGCCCCATGTGGGAATTCCCCATCCGGCTGAAGGCGGCCTTCCCAGAGTTGGAAGTGATCTGCGACCCCAGCCACATAACCGGGAGCATCGACAAACTCGGCACCATCGCGCAGCAGGCCCTTGACCTGGGCTTGAGCGGATTGATGGTCGAAGTGCACCACGACCCCACGCAGGCGAAGAGCGACGCAGACCAGCAAGTGACCCCGGCGGCGTTCCGCACATTGATCGACAGCCTGATCTTCCGCAAAGCGCACCCGACGCCGAACATGCAAGATCGCCTCGCGGAACTGCGGGATCTGATCGACCAACTGGATGAGGAGATCGCCCAGAAACTTGGCGCACGCATGGACATCGCTGAACGCATCGGCGAGTACAAACTGGCGCATCAGGTAGCCATCCTTCAACCCGAACGCTGGGACCGGATCCTGCGCCGCCAACTCAAGATGGCCGGGCATTTGGGGCTGGATCCCGCGTTCGTCCGCGAGTTCATGGACGCCATCCACCGGGAGAGCATCCGGCGCCAGAGCGCGGTTACCGGAGAGGAACGGGACGCGGTGACCTCAGGATCAACAGCCTCGGACCGGAATGGTCAGGGGAAATGAACCCCGATCCTGCTACATTCGGGCCGCCGTATTCGGACCTGCAACCGACCGGCGATCGCGACGGAACCTAATGAACCCGAAAACCAATTCCTGAAGATGAGACAGATGCTTACGCTTTGCGGTGCTTTGCTGGTGACAGCGGCCACCGCGCAACTGGCCTTCACCAATGGGAGCGCCGTCCTTTCCAACGAAGGGCATGCCGGCGCTTGTGTGGGGGTGGCGGACATGGACGGTGATGGTCTGGACGACATCATCCAACTCGACATGAGCCAGCATGTGTATGTGCTGTACCAGAACGCCGACCATTCATTCGTCACCTTCGATTACGGGCAGGTGGATGGCAGCGACCAGTGGGGCTGGGCTATCGCCGACCTCAACAACGATGGGCACAAGGACATCTGCTCCGGCGTGTCCACCACGCGCTTCCTGAGCATCACGGCGCGCGGGGTTTACACGTTGAGCGACCTGAACGGCCCCACGATCTTCACGCAATGCATGACGATGGCCGATTGGAACAACGACGGCCGTGTGGACGTGTTCGCATGCAACGATGTGGGGCCAAGCAACATCTGGATCACCAACGGGAGCGGTACACCGATCTATGACGCCAATTTCATGGATTGGAGTACGCCAGCATGTGCCGCCGGTCCTGTAGCGGCCAGCGACGACATGAGCGGCAACTACGGCAGTACCGCTACCGACTTCGACAACGATGGCGACATCGACCTGCACATCAGCCACTGCCGCCAGAATGTGAACAACCCGGACGACTGCCGCCGCTGGGACCGCCTCTTCGTGAACGACGGCTCTGGCAACTACAGCGACCAGGCCGCAGCATACGGGCTGGAGAACCGCGAGCAGGTGTGGACAACCGACTTCGGTGATTACGATAACGATGGTGACCTGGACGCGTTCCAGACCACGCACAGCAGCACGCTGATGTTGCAGGAGAACGACGGTACAGGTCACTTCACCAACGTCACGGCTGGAAGCGGCCTTGAGATCACGGGCTTCTTCCTGCAAGCCAAGATGGAGGACATGGACAATGACGGGTTCCTGGATATCCTCACCGGCAGCGCGGAGCACTTCTTCAAGGGCAACGGCAACGGTACGTTCACCGAGATCAACAACCTGTTCCCCGCCACCAAGGAGATCCTCAGCTTCGCTTTCGGCGACATGAACGGTGATGGATTCCAGGACGTGTACGCCGGTTATGGCGATGGTTATGTCGACGGTGATCCGGGCTTTCCCGATCGCTTGTGGCTGAACACCCCGAACGGCAACCATTGGTTGAACGTGAAACTGACGGGTGTCATGAGCAACCGCGATGCAGTAGGCGCACGCGTCACGATCGAAGGCCCTTGGGGAACCATGATCCGCGAGGTGCACGCCGGCGAGAGTTACGGGATCGTGAACAGCTTCATCTGCCACTTCGGGCTCGGAGCGTACACGACCATCCCCACGCTCACCATCAACTGGCCAAGCGGCGAGGAGGACGTTTACACGAATATCGCCGTGGACCAGATCCTCGGCGCGGTGGAAGGCATCTGCATCAGCCCCTCCGCAGCGATCACCACCCCGGGTGAACTCATCGTGTGCGGTACCGGTGATGCGATCACCCTTACTGCCAACGCCGGTTTCAACTACAACTGGAGCACCGGTGCCACCACCCAGAGCATCGATGTGACGGCCGCTGGCAACTACGTAGTGACCATTGATGATGGCAACGGCTGCGAAGCGACCACCAGCATCACTGTGTCACAGAGCCCGGACGAAACCCCCACGGTGAACCTTGTTGGTGACGAGACCTTCTGCGAGGGTGCCCAAGTGGTGATCACCAGTTCCCCAGCTGCCGGCTACATGTGGAGCAACGGCGGTACCGGACAGAGCATCACCGTGACCACCAGCGGGACCTACTCCGTTACCATCGACGGCACCTGCGGTGATTTCTCCAGCAGCGAAGTGATCGTTTCAGTTCTTGACGCACCGGATGCGCCTGTCGCGGACGATGTGACGATCCCCGTACCGGGCACGGCGACCTTGAACGCTACCGGCGACAACGTCGAGTGGTATGATGTGGCCACGGGTGGCACGTCCATCGGTTCCGGCAACAGCTTCGTAACGCCCTTTCTGGCGAACCCCACCACGTACTGGGTGGCGGCTGGCACTACCTATGGTGGCGGAACGGCATACGGTGGCCCTACCAACAATACCGCTACCGGGGCGTACCACACCAACGCGGACAACTACGAGATCTTCACCGCAAGCACCGCCTTCATCCTGCGTTCCGTGAAGGTGTACGCGAACGGAGCGGGCAACCGCACCATCGCGATCACCGATGGCGGTGGTGCCACGGTGGCCACGGGTGTGTTCAACATTCCCGACGGCGAGAGCCGCGTACAACTCGACTTCAACGTTCCAGAAGGTGGTCCTTTCAACCTGCGTGTTGTAGGCGGTAACCCACAGCTCTGGCGCGATGGCTCGGGCAGCAACCCCGCGTATCCTTTCGCGTTGGGCACAGTGGGCAGTATCATTAGCAGCAGCGCGAGCGGCGCCAACGCCCTGGAGTTCTACTACTTCTTCTACGATTGGGAAGTGGAGGCCGCGCTCACCATCTGCATGGGTCCGCGCACCCCTGTGGAAGTGAACATCACGTCGACAGGTAACGGCATGGGCGAGGTCGGCACCAATGACGGGATCAACGTGTGGCCGAACCCCGCCACCGATCAGTTGTCGATCACCCTCGGCAACGTGAAGGGCCGGGTGCTGGTGGATATGATGGACGTGACCGGCCGCGTGGTGAAGTCCACCAACGGCGAAGCGAGCACCCGACTGAACGGTACCATGCAGATGAGCGTAAGCGACCTCGCCAACGGCGAGTACGTGGTGCGCGTGCAGCACGACCACGGCACCAGCATGCACCGCATCGTGGTGCGCTGAGTGCGATAACGATGAGCAACGAAGCCCCCCGATCCGTCGGGGGGCTTCGTCATTGTATCCTTCGCTTGCGGGCTTCGTTCAACGGCTCGCCCGGAACAAATGGGCGCATATCATGAGCACACGGTTAGCGAGTTGGATGGGAGTCCTGGCCACGGTCGTCGGCTTCACTGCCTGTATGAAGGACCAGCAGGAAGTGGCCCAGGACGTGGGGATCATTCCCTCCACCTGCGGAACGGCGGGCTCGCGCATGCAAGCCTCCGTGGACGGGGCTTCATATTGCGCGAACGCGCAGTTGATCGCCACCGGCGATGAGAGCACCGTGATGGTGACGGGTGTGGACCTGCTCGGCAGCTCGATCATCCTGCAAGTGGACACGCTCGTGCCGGGTTCCTTCGAGATCAACGAGATGAACAATGCCGTGGTGTATATGCAGACCGGAACCGCCTATGCGATCGATCCGACCCATCCCGGCATGCTTACCATCACTGCGCACAATGCGACCACCCACAACCTGAAGGCCGCCTTCGATGTGACCTTGCTGAACGAACTGGACGGATCTACGCGCACGGTAGTTGGCGACTTCGACGTGGACTATACGATCAGCGAGTAGTTTCGAGCATCGACGAACTCTGGCATACGATCTGGCCAGCGCCGCCAAACCACCTGATCATGTTCCGAACTTTTTCTCTGCTCGCACTTTCCGTCCTGTTGATCACCGCTTGCAAGAAGGACGAGGATGCACCCACCCCAACGCCGACCCCAGCGACGTGCGGCGTTGCCGGTGCCCGGCTACAGGCCACCTTCGACGGGACCGCTTTCTGCGCCAACACGAGCCTCTTCGCCAGCCTCGCGCTTGGCCTCACCGTGAGCGGTATCGCGAGCGATGGGAGCACACTGTCCCTGGAACTCGACTCGCTCACCGTCGGGACCTTCCCGATCAAGGAGGGTACGAACACGGTGCTCTTCACCACCAATCTCGCCCTCGGCTACACAGCGGTGGACGCCGATCCCGGCACCCTCATCATCGCCAGCAACGATACCGTGACGAACCGTATCCAGGGATCGATCGAGGCTCCTCTTTATAGCGGTCTGGGCGGTGCGCCGAAGAACATCGGCGGCAGCTTCGACCTGTATTACATCGAGTAGCCACGCCCCGCACTGAACTACCTTCGGGCGCATGGCGCCGGGGACATTCAGTGGTCGGGGCACGACCTGCCGCATCGCGGTGGTCGGTGCCGGTGCGATCGGGAATGCGGTGCTTCCGTTGCTCGCCACAATGCCATTGACCAGGCTCACGATCATTGACGGTGATCGCGTCGAACGGAAGAACCTGGAGCGGCAGCCGCTTTACAAAGCGGAGGATGTCGGCCGCTTCAAGGCCTCGGCCGTCGCTGCCCGGATGCGTGCGATCTTTTCCGGTGGTGACGTAGTTTCCCACGATGTGTTCCTCGATCCCTCCAACGCTCACGCGTTGCTGCGCGAACACGACGTTGTGGTGGAAGGCGTTGACGACCTGCACGCAAAGACGTTCATCGATCGCGTATGCCTCGCATCCCGGGTTCCGCTGGTGAGCGGCGCGGTGCATGGAGCGCAGGCACAGGTCATCGTATTGCACGCTGCCGGCGAGCGCGATGAACTGACACGGGCGCACCTCTTCCCCGGACGACAGGGAGCCGAACAGGATGGTTGTGATATGCGCAACGTCCCCCTTGATCTTCTTGTTGAATTGGGGAAATGCATGGCCGCTCGCGTTCGTGATGTAGTGGATCAACGACCCGCGTTGAACGGACGGCTGGAACTTTTGGATCTTCCCCGTCACCGCTGGATGACGATCGAGCCGGTGTCATGAACGAACTGCTCTTCGTTGGGCTGATCGCGCTGGTGGCGTTCGCGTATGCCATGGTCGGTCATGGCGGGGCCAGTGGCTACCTCGCGCTCATGGCGTTGGCGGGGATCGGCATCGCGGTCGCACGACCATCGGCCCTGTTGATCAACCTGGTCGTGAGCGGCATCGCCTTCGCGCAATACGCCCGCGCCGGACATTTCCGGTGGGCGCTCTTCTGGCCATTCGCGATCGCTTCCGTACCCCTGGCGTGGATCGGGGCGCACATCAGCATCGACCCACTTCATTACAAAAGGCTCCTTGCGTTGTGCCTGCTGTTCGCAGTGCTGCGGTTGTTCGGTGCGTTCGGCCCGCAACGCGGTGATGTGGTCCCCGTGCCGATCTGGGCAGCATTGATCATCGGTGCCGCGCTCGGTTTCGTTTCGGGTCTCATCGGCATTGGCGGCGGTATTCTCTTGAGCCCGGTCCTGCTCTTGATGCGCTGGGCCGATACCAGGACCACGGCCTGCGTTTCCGCGCTCTTCATCTTGGTGAACAGCGCGGCAGGTCTGTTGGGCATCGAACACCTGCCGGGCATGATCGATCAGCGCGTCATGATCTGGTCAGCGGTGGCGTTGGCCGCAGGGCTGGTCGGTTCGAACATCGGCGCGCGCCGATTGCCACCGCTGCGCTTGCGGCAGGCATTGGGCGGGGTGTTGCTTTTCGCTTCCATTAAACTGTGGTGGCCATGATCAGCGTGGAGGAGGCGAAGCGGATCATGATGGAGCACATGGTTCGGATGGAAGGAGGTATAGTGCCTTTTGACGAAGCTCTTGGGCGCTATGCCGCCGAGGACGTGATCGCGCCTGTGGACCACCCGCTGTTCACCTGCAGTGCAGTGGATGGATATGCGTTCGCGTTCGATGAGCAACGGGAGTGGAAGGTGGTGATGGAGGTCGCCGCCGGTGAGGCCTTTGACGGAACGATAAGGCCAGGTGAATGTGCGCGCATCTTCACCGGTGCGATGCTGCCCATCGCCACGGACACCGTCGTGATGCAGGAGTTCGTGCTGCGTGATGGCGACCTGATCACCCATACCGACGTGCGGTTGAAGAAGGGCGCCAACGTGCGCCTTCAAGGCGAGCAGTTGCGGGCCGGGGCCATCGCACACAGGCGTGGGGAGCTCTGTTCGCCGCAAGCCATCGGACTCCTCGCCGGATCCGGGATCACGGGGGTCCACGTGCGGACGCCGCCGCGCGTTGTGGTGATCGCCTCAGGCAGTGAGTTCAATTCGGGCGGCCCATTACTTCCCGGAAAGATCTTCAGCAGCAATGATGTGATGTTGATCGCCGCGTTGCGCGATGCCGGTGTTCCTGCAGTGGCATCCCAGTGTCCGGATGATGTGGCGCGCCTTGCATCCGTTATCCGGGATGCCATCGTGAGCGCGGACGTCGTGATCACCACCGGTGGTGTTTCGGTTGGTGATCACGACCTGATCCTGCCCGTGCTCAAGGAAGTCGGTGCGCGGATCTTCTTCCACAACGTGGCACAGAAACCCGGCAAGCCCATGCTCTTCGCCACGCTGAACGGAAAGCCCATCTTCGGACTGCCCGGCAATCCGCGCGCGGTGATGATCCTCTTCTGGGAATACGTGCTTCCCTTCCTGCACGCGATGCAAGGCGCAACGGACCCCTGGCTCCGCAGTGATCATCTCCCGATGACCCAAGATCTGGAGTTGAAAGGCGAGCGTGCCGAGTTCCGCGCAGCTAAAGTGAAGGAGGGGAAGGTGGTCCTGCTCGCCGATGAAGGCTCGCACATGCTACGTTCCTTGATCGACGCCGATGCGCTTGCGTATTTCCCGGCGCATACCCGGTCTGTGCGCGCAGGAGACTCGGTAGAAGTCCATTACCTGCCGCGATGATGGACCGCCAATGGACCGGTGTTGTCCTCGCGGGTGGTGCGAGCAGCCGCATGGGGCGTGACAAGGCGTTGATCGAAGTGGAGGGTCGCACGATGCTGGAACGCGGGATCGATCTGCTCCGCCCGCATGTCCGTGAGGTACTTGTGATCGGAGACCCCGCGAAGTACGCGACAACGCATGGGACGGTCATCCCGGATCTGGAGCCGGGTCTCGGGCCGCTCGGCGGATTGGTCACCGGGCTGAAGCGGGCCCGCTACGTCCGACTCCTTGTGATCGCCTGCGACCTGCCGAACCTCAACGACCGGCTCATGGTGCGGCTCAAGGCGATGCTGGATGAAGGCCATGATGCGGTGGTGCCCCGCCATGCGGATCTCATCGAACCGCTGGCCGCTGCTTACCACCGCCGCGCCGTCGATGCCTTCGAGGTCTGCGTAAGCAAGCGTATGCTGAAGATGAGCGATGCCCTGTCCCAAGTGCGTACTGCATGGCTCGATGTGGACCCCGGTAGGGAAGGATGGCCGCAAGAACTCTTCCTCAATGTGAACGCGCCAAGCGATCTTTGAGGGATGGAAGTGCTCTTGTTCGGTATCATCGCGGAGAAGGCAGGTCGGGAACGATTGACCCTGGCGGCTTCCGATACGCGGGAGTTGCGTGCGCGGCTTACGGAGGCGATGCCCTTCCTGGCATCGTTCAGCTATGCCATCGCGGTGGACCGCCACTTGCTGAAGGACGACCGCACGCTGAACGGGAACGAGGAGATCGCCCTGCTTCCACCTTTCGCTGGAGGATGACGGAATTGAAGGCACATAAGAAGCGCGACATCTTCGTAGAGGGTGCGATACCGCCGTCGTTCGTCGCGGAGAGCATTGCGAAGCACGCAACACAGACCGCAATCGGGGGGCACGAGATCTTTCTGGGCCAGGTGCGTGCGGACGCGATCGACGGTGCCGCTGTGAAGGCGATCGATTACACCGCCTACCGTGATATGGCGAATGAACAGATGACCGCGATCCGCGAGGAAGCGTTCGCGCGCTGGCCGATCACCTGTTTGCATGTACATCACAGCCAGGGTGTGATCAGGGCCGGCGAGTTGTGTTTCTTCGTCTTTGCCAGTGCGACGCACCGTCAACCAGCCCGCGAAGCCGTAGCCTATGTCACGGACGAAGTGAAAAAACGCCTGCCGATCTTCGGCAAGGAGATCATCACCGATGGCACGCGTCAATGGAAGGAGAATTTGTAGGGTCGACCCACCGGGTCGACCATGACCGATAGGAATGATCGACATCACCCACAAACCCACCACGCTGCGCGAGGCGATCGCGGAAGCAACCGTCAACGTGAGCCTTGCGGGCACCATCGCGGCGGTGAAGGAGAAGCGCGTGCCCAAGGGCGATGTGTTGGAAGCCGCGCGCGTAGCGGGACTGTTCGGCATCAAGCGCACGGCCGACATGATCCCGGATTGCCATCCGCTACCGATCGAACATGCCGAGGTCACGTTCACGGTGGAGCCGATGGCCATCGTGGTGAAGGTGAAAGTGCGCACCATCTACCGCACTGGTGTGGAAGTGGAGGCGATGCACGGCGCGAGCGTCGCCGCGCTCACGATCTACGACATGCTCAAGCCGATCGACAAAGGCATCACCATCGAACGGATCCGATTGGTGGAGAAGAAGGGTGGCAAGAGCGACTGGAAGGATGCGTTCGACAAAGCACCGCGTGCTGCTGTGCTGGTGATCAGTGATGGGGTGGCCAGCGGGAAGAAGGAGGACAAGGCCGGCGCGGCGATCATCGAACGGCTGGGAAAGCTCGGTGTACAGGTCGAAGGCCAGGCCGTTGTTGCGGATGAGCCGGAGGACATTGTGAAGCAGGTGAAGAACTGGGCCGATCAAGGCATTGACCTGATCCTGACCACCGGGGGCACCGGTCTTTCACCGCGCGACCGCACGCCGGAAGCGATCGCCCCGATACTGGACCGCGAGGTGCCGGGCATCATGGAAGCCGCCCGCCATTATGGGCAGCAGCGTGTTCCGCTCGCGATGATGTCGCGTGGCATCGCAGGCATGATCGGTCGCACACTGGTGATCACACTGCCCGGAAGTACACGGGGGGCACAGGAGACGATGGATGCGCTTTTCCCGTTCGTATTGCACGTGATCAAGGTGCAGGAGCATGCGTTCAGGCATGGCATGTAGCCGTCCGCTACCTTGTCGTTCGCAATGCACAGGCTGCCTGCCCTGTTCCCGTTCGTCCTGTCCGGCGCCCTGAGCGCTCAACTGGTCGCTCCCCAACTGAAGACCATCACCATGCGCGATGGTCTTTCCAGCGACCATGTGCAGTGCATGGCCTTGGACCAGCGCGGCTACCTGTGGATCGGCACCTCCGACGGATTGAACCGCTACGATGGGAAGCACGTGAAAGTCTACCGCGCAGGCGGCGTGGAAGCATTGCCAAGCGACCTCATCACGTGCATCACCCCTGCCCCCGATGGACTCCTCTATCTCGGATCGAGCGCGCCATACCTGACCGTGCTCGATCCCCTGGCCGACACACTCATCAACATCCCGCTGCCCATCCCGGAGTACTCGCAGCACGGTGAGCAGCGCGCCAACCGCATCCACATCGACGCAAAGGATCGCATCTGGGTGGCACACGGGGCGCGCTGCTTCAGTCGCTTCGATCCGCTCACGCGCAGCTTCTCCACAACGGAGGTCGCGCCACCGCTGCCTTCGCCGCGTTCACGCGAGGTGATCCCGGGTATCCACGAAGACGCTGAAGGCATCTTGTGGCTGGCCATGTTCCGTGGACTGGTGCGCTTCGATCCGGAGCGCGGCGATCCGGAGCCGGTGCATTTGCAAGCTGCCCCGGGATCGCCGGGAGATGGCTATGCATTCCAGATCCGAGGCCTGGTCGACGATGATAGCGCGCTCGTTATCGGCACATGGAGCAAGGCATCTTCCGCATGCGAAAGCGTGATGGGAAGGTGCAGTTGCTCTGGCCATCTCCAGACCATAAGCCGACGTTCGTGGACCACATGGTTCAGGACATGTGGCGTGGTCCCGGCAATATCGCTTACGTGGCCACCATTGATCAGGGTTTGCTGAAGCTCGATCTATCCACGGGAGTTGTCCAGCACTTCGACCGATCCTTGTCCGAGGAAGGCTGCCGAAGCAGCAATGACCTTTTCACGGGAGCGGCACGGCTCCTTTGGATGGACGACGTTCTATGCATCGGCTCTTACTCGCTCGGCGTGGCGCTGTGGTCTCCCCGTATGAACCTTGTTGAGGCAACACAGCTTCCCGATCATCCTTCCGGGGAAGAGACCGACGAGGTATTTGCTGTGCATCGCGACGCTGGCACAGGCCACCTCCTGGTTCAATCCCATCATCGTGGTGTGTTCGCGTATGACAGCTCCGGCCAGCGGCTGCTGGGACAGCTTCATGTTCCCAGCCCGGAACGACGTTACTACAGGCACTTGATCATCGGGCAGAACGAGTTGCTCCTCGGGAGCGCGCCGCATGCCTGGGTGGCGTCGCTCCGCACGGGTGAGTTGAAGCGGCCTGCCTACGTGAAGGAGGATACACCTTGCGGGCCAGCGGCGATGGAGCGAACGGGCTGTGGTGCATGACCGGTTCCAAGGGCATCTATCATGTGGACACGATCACCGGGAACTGTATCGCCTTGGTGGACACCCTGCCCGAACTGTCGCGCATGCTGGGTACCTGGCCCTTGGACATTTTCCTGGATCAAATGGGCCGTCGCTGGTTCCTTTGCGCTGCCGCGCCTCCCGTGGTGCTGCACCCCGATGGCCGCAGCGAACGTGTTGCCGGGCCGGCATCGCTTGCACCTTTCGAGGTGAGCGACATGGCGCAGACGGCGGATGGCCGCTTGTGGTTCGCTGTGAAGCACGCGGGTCTGGCAATGCTTGAGCCCGGAGGCACCGATGTGAACCAGCTGCGTGATGCGAGCGCGCAACTGGCTTCACGCAATGTCACGGACATTGTCGCCATGCTGGACGGCACGCTATGGATGACCCTGCCCCACGCGCTTCAGCACTTCGACCCCAGGACGGGCCACTGCCGCATCATCACCGTGGTCGATGGACTGCCTTCGGGCCCGCTGAACATGAGCACGGCGCATGAGCCCCTGGTCCCGCCGCTGGCCGTAGGCACATGGGAGGGCTTCTTCACCGTGCGCGACAACGCCTTGCGGGCGCCAGCGCCACCGGAGGTGCAGATCAGCCGTGTGCTCGCAGCGGATAGCCTCGTCGCCACGAACGTGGATCTTCCCACAACGGCCGGCATCACATTACCCTACACCTTCAACCGCGTTACGTTCCATCTGCGCAGCACCAACCTCATCGATCAGGAGCGTGACGAATTCACCTACCGTCTGCTGGGATCAGACACCGCATGGATCTCGATGGGCAGCGAGGACCGCATCACCTTCAACAGTTTGGAGGCCGGTGATCATCGCTTCCAGGTACGCGCGCGTACCAATGGCGGCGCATGGGGCGCCACGAGTTCCATCGCATTCACCGTGCTGCCTCCGTTCTGGGCCACGTGGTGGTTCCGGACGCTGGTGGCCATGGTGCTGGTGTTGTGCGGCTGGCTCGTGTTCCGTGCGGTGCTGCGTGCCAGGCTGCGAAAGCAGCGTGAGGAATTGGAGCGTGAGCGGGTTTTGCTGGAGGAACGCATGCGCATCGCCCATGACCTCCACGATGATCTGGGCAGCAGTTTGGCGCTGATCGCCATGGAGGGGGAACTGGCACGCATGAACGAAGATGCCGATCCGCGCGATGCGTTGAAGCGGGTGAGCGAAGGCGCGCGTGAAGTGACGGACAACATGCGCCGGATCGTATGGGCGCTCGGCTCCGGGCAGGATACCCTGGGCGACCTTGCAGCGTACTTGCGTTCCTCGGCCGCCGAGCTCATGGACCGCGCGGACCTGGAGTTGGTTGCATCCGCCAACATCACCACGCCGGGGCTGAAGCTCACCACCGATCAGCGCAGGCACCTCCTGCTGATCGTCAAGGAACTGCTGCTGAACGTGACGAAGCACGCGCAGGCGAGCAAAGCGGGGTTGCGCATGGTGCAGGAGAACGGCAGCCTGTCCATGACAGTGTCCGACGATGGGCGTGGTTTCGACGTGGAAGCGCGCATGGGCGCAGGAACAGGCACCACCAGCTTGCGCGAGCGCGTGAAGGCACTGGGCGGTACCGTTGATGTGCGCAGCAGGCGGGGCGAGGGCACTTCCGTCGAGGTCACGTTACCGTTGGGGGCGTCGGCGGTCTAGTACACTCGCGCGGCGCCGGAACACTGTGCTACTTTTCAGCGGTGAACAGTACGATCCGCCTGGCCATCGTGGAAGACCTCCCGCAGATGCGCGCGTTCCTGCGCAGCGTGATCGCGCGGGCCCAGGACATGGAACTGGTCGCGGAATACAAGAGCGCGGAGGAAGCATTCCCAGCTATCACACAGCAGGACCTTGATGTGGTGATCAGCTATATCGGACTGCCCGGAACCAACGGGATCGACCTGATGAAGAAGCTGCGTCCCTTCATGCCCCGAACGCAGTTCATGCTCTTCACGGTGCACGATGACGACTTGCGCGTGTTCGAAGGGTTGAAAGCCGGAGCCAACGGCAACATGCTGAAGAGCAGCACACCCATCAGCCTGCTTGAGGGGGTTCGTGAGCTCGCGCAAGGCGGCGCACCGATGAGCGCCAGTGTGGCGCGTCGGCAGGTGGACCATTTGCGCCCCGCTGCCGCGGCTCCGAACAATGAGCACGGTGCACTCACCGCACGCGAGCAGAATGTCCTTGACCACCTTGCCCAAGGACTGCTGTACAAGGAGATCGCACAACAGGAAGGCTTGTCCATCAGCACCGTGAAGGCCCATATCCACAGCATCTACAAGAAGCTGCATGTGGGAAGCAAGGAGGAGGCGCTGGAGCGTTACCGCTCGCGCTGATCCGTTGTTCTAGTACACAGCCAACAAGCGTCCCGGAGGCGCCACTTTCGGTGCATGATGAATGACTTGTTCCCACTGCTGGTGTTCCGCGTGGCAGGCCCGATCGTAGCCTTGGCGTTCAACACGGCGAGTGTCGCCCAGGAAGTGTATTCCACATCGGGGTCGTTCTTCCAGAACGCAAACACGCAGATCGCCTTCAGCATCGGCGAGCCGATCATCGCCACGCATAGCACTGTTGGAGCGATCGCCACGCAAGGCTTCCATCAACCGCCCGTGGACTTCAGCACCGAGGTGGTCCATGTGTCCGATCCATCCATTCACGTCAGCGTGTACCCGAACCCAGCAAGGGAACTGGTCACCGTTGTGGTCGAAGGCATGACCGGTGTACTCGCGCTCGATCTGGTCGACGCTTCGGGCCGCGTGGTTGCTACTCGTTCATCAAGTGCCAACCAACAAACTTGGGATGTGAGCCAACTGGCCAGCGGCTGTTACACCATCCGTGCATTCGCTCAAGAGCAGTTCCTATCCACTATCAAACTCACCATTGCCCGATGAAACGCTTCGAACGAACCATCCTCGGCATCGCACTGCTTGCTGCGGTCAACCACGCGGAGGCGCAGGCTCCCGATCGCTTCAGTTATCAATCGATCATCCGCGATGGCGCGGGGATAGTTCAAGCGAATGCCCCAGTTACGATCGGTCTGGAGTTGCACCAGGCCTCGGCATCAGGTCCAACTATGTATGAAGAGGATCATGCCGTAACCACCAACGCGTTCGGCTTGGTGAATGTGAGCGTGGGTGGCGGAACGGTGATCAGCGGCAACATGGCCGCCATCGATTGGAGCAGTGGGCCATACTTCGATGGAAGTGAAAGTGAACGGCACCACCATGGGCACCACCCAGTTGCTCAGTGTGCCCTACGCGCTGTACGCAGAAGAGAGCGGAACGCCTGGGCCAGCAGGGCCGCAAGGCCCGACCGGTTTGACAGGCGCCACGGGTGCAACAGGATCAGCTGGGGCAGCCGGACCGCAAGGTCCGATCGGTTTGACTGGCGCTATCGGGGCAACAGGCGCCGCCGGGGCGCCAGGTGCCGCTGGCCCAACTGGCGCAATGGGAGCAACAGGTTCGCAAGGACCGATCGGGTTGACAGGAGCCACTGGGGCGACAGGTGCAACAGGACCATCTGGCGCCGCCAACGCGTGGGGCTTGAACGGCACAGCCGCGTCCGCCACGAATTTCATTGGCACCACGAATACGCAGCCGCTCACGTTCCAGGTGAACAACGTGCGCGCTGGTCAGGTGAGCCTGGGGAGCAGTACTTCATTCGGATACAACTCGATGCCCAACAACACGGCGAACGGAAACAGCGCCATGGGCTTTTACGCCCTGAATGCCAACATCAACGGCTTCAGCAACACAGCGTTCGGCACTGAGGCACTCAAGTCCAACTCCAACGGCACCCAGAACACCGCTGTTGGGTACCTGGCACTTCAGACAGGAACCGGAGGGGCAGGCAATACGGCCATGGGAAGCTTTGCTCTGCAAGTGTCCAGTGGTAGCGGCAACTCAGCGTTCGGAAATGAAGCGGCCGGTTATGCCTCATCCGCTTCCTTTAACACAGCAGTTGGTTCCAGAGCGCTCTTCGCCGCCACCATCGGGCAGGGCAATACGGCCATTGGATACAATTCCATGGCCAATATCACCACGGGTGGTGATAACGTGGCCGTGGGCAACGCAGCAGGCCCGGCGGGTGGCAACGTGTTCAACTCCATCAACATCGGCCTTGGTGCGAACCTGAACCAGAGCGACCGTGCCCGCATCGGCAATACAGCGATGCTGCAGATCGGCGGTTATGAGCCCTGGAGCGACCTGAGCGATGTGCGCTTCAAACGTGACATCACGCCCCAGACGCATGGCCTCGACTTCATCCTGGAACTGCAGCCCATCACGTACCGCTACGATGTCCGCAAGCTGAACGCGCACACCTACGCCGAAGGCGATACGCTCTTCCGCGACGCACGCATGCAAGAAGCGATCGCAGCGAAGGAGGCCCGCGTGTACAGCGGCTTCAGCGCGCAGCAAGTAGAAGAAGCCGCGGCCGACGTGGGCTATGACTTCAGTGGCGTGTACACCCCTCAGAACGAACAGGACCACTATGCGCTGGCCTACTCCACGTTCGTGGTGCCACTGGTGAAGGCCGTGCAGGAGCAGCAGGCCATGATCGAGGAGCTGAAGGCGCGGATCAAAGCGCTGGAAGGACGGTGACCGAAGGGTCAGGTGCGGTGTACTAGAACACACCACTGCACAGCCTTCGGTGTTCGACTTTGGTTGTCCCAACCAAGTGGACCATGCACCGCACCCTCATTGCGTTCGTTCCTATTCTGCTGATCGCGCTCGGCGCTTCGGCACAGGATGGCACCTTCGATCCCTCGTTCAACCCCACCGATCAGGGCATGGCGCGCTTCGATGGATTGCATCGTTCGCATCAGCAAGGGATCTACCCCAGCGAAGGCGTGCGCACGCTGACCGTGCAGCCTGATGGCAAACTGTTGGTCGGTGGTTGGTTCCCTGGTGGTGTGATCAGCATTGAGGATCCGGTATTCCGCCCCGGCATCGCTCGCTTGAACACGGATGGCACTCAGGACGTGAGTTTCGACGCAGGTATCGGCTTCGATGGCCCCATTGAAATAATAGTGGTGCAGCCCGATGGCAAGATCCTGGTGGGAGGGGGCTTCCTGAACTTCAACGGTTCTTCGCGCAAAGGGATCGCGCGGTTGAACTCCAATGGTTCGCTCGATGCCGGCTTCACGGTGGGCACCGGCACGGGCGGCACCGTGTTCGAGATCGCGGTGCAAGCGGACGGGCGCATCCTGCTGGGGGGCAACTTCACCACGTTCAATGCACTGTCCACGAGCCGCATTGTTCGCTTGTTGGACAACGGGTCCTTCGATCCGTCGTTCGTTACCGGTACCGGGTTCAACGGAACAGTGAATGCACTGGCTGTGCAGGTGGATGGGAAGGTGCTGGCGGGCGGTGCGTTCACGAGCTACCAAGGACTACTGCGGAACTACTTGGTGCGCCTGAACACGAACGGGAGTCTTGATGCCCCGTATGCCGACCCTGCCATGATGGTTGCACCGAGCGGACCTGTGTACGATATAGCGAATGGTACACTCGGATCTTCCTACGTCACCATCTTCAACATGACCGCATGCCAGAAGCGCCTTGGGTCGGGTGCTCTTGATCCCGCATTCACATACAACGTGGCTGGTGGGAGCCAGTCCAGGATCGCCTATGACCAGGCCATCAACATGGTCACCGTTTTCGGCGACCTCTACATCGAAAAGGCGAACGGGACGACCGGTGCGGCCGTGTACGGCAGTGGCAACTATCGCCCGGACTGGTATTATCGCACCAGCTGCAACCACCTGATCGTGGATTGGCGGAACAGCGCGGTGGGCCCTTCCGGCGAGGTGTTCCGGATCGATGCGGTACACACCGGCATCCTGCGGTTGAACAACGACCTGTCGCTCGATCCGGGATTCACGCCGGGTACCGGATTGGCATGGATCCCGAACGCCACACTGGGCATGACCATGGACGGATCCGGTCGCATCCTCTTTGGCGGCCGCATCGACTTCAAGACGACCATGCCCGCGTACAACGGACACTACCAACCCGACCTCTGCCGCTTGGGCTTTGACGGGGAGATCGATCCGTCGTTCAGCTTCCCTCATGGTTTCGAAGGAGCGGTGCGCCACGTGCGCGCACTGGGAGCGGATCGAACATTGTTCTATGGCAACGTGACTTTGACGTGCGCGCCCGGTGCTTACGCAGGCTATGTCAGCACCACAATGCTCATCCATGATAGGACCACCGACGTGTTCACCCCGCTGCATGTTCCTGGCTGTGTCTGGCCAACACCTTATGGACCAGAGGTCTGGGAGGGCATCGGACTGACCAGCGGCAGCATCCTATACGCTGGAAACGACAACTGCTCCGGCGCGTCGCGCGATGTGGGACGTTTTCTTTCATCAGGCAC
>Ga0105046_10005310_pt1 | contig 20394 bp, 17 predicted proteins | sample MAT03_FD_78385 | JGI IMG/M metagenome (GOLD analysis project Ga0105046, IMG submission 78385) | Freshwater microbial communities from Lake Fryxell liftoff mats and glacier meltwater in Antarctica - MAT-03 (megahit assembly) | ecosystem: Environmental > Aquatic > Freshwater > Ice > Liftoff...
AACGGTCTGGGTTGGGCCACTTTCATTCTGCCGATGATTGACCAGGCTCCGCTGTACAACCTCATCGGAACCCAAACCGGCAACTTCGCCTACAACTGGCAGGACGCGAACAACGACGGAGCAGGTGGAGATTCGATCGCTGCGGCATCGACGATTTTAGGAGCCTACGTCTGCCCCTCCGATCCATCGGGCGGGATCAATGCGGCGATTGCTGGTGTCGGCAAGTCAAACTACTTGGCCAATGGCGGCAGACAGCCGGTGGAGCGGACTGGGATGTTCTTTGCAAACTCGAACAAGAAGTTCCGCGATGTCACCGATGGGACGAGTAATACCTTGTTCATCTCGGAACGCACCACCCAAGCAGACAATGCCGCGGTACTCAACTGCGGCGGAGCGCGATGCAATTGGCCAGGCGGCATTTGGATTGGTCCCCGCTTTGCCAATAATTCCGATGGCTGGCATTCTAGCGTGTACATCATGGATGTGACCAACACCGGTGGTGGATACCTCGATCTCGGCCTCGGCAGATTGGTTGCAGCTTGGGGACCTAGCTGGGCGGCAAAGGGCTGTCACACGGGTGGGATGCAAGTCACGATGGGCGATGGTTCGGTCAGATTCATTTCCGAGAACATCAACATCACGACCTACGAACGTTTGCACACTCCAGACGATGGCAATGTCATCGGTGAATTCTAACACCGGTTGACAGGTCGTTCTCACGCTTCAGGGCTGGTTCGCTTCACGGCGTCCCAGCCCTGAGTTTTTGGGGTCTGGATCTTTGTGGGGGTGGTGGGGCGAGAATCGGTGAAAGCAGATTGTGTCCATCCAGGGAGAGCCGGACGGCTTGCTGATGTGGCGGGGAGAGGGCTACCATGGGGACGCGGAATGGAACGACACGCCTTGCTGGAGCCACTGATGATCGATACCCGCTTTCGAATCGCCTCTCTGACTGTTGTATTCGCTCTCTGTTCCGCTGTGGCCTATACGAACTTCCGACGGGAAGGGGGGGACGAGACGGCGCGGGCGGCTCAGACATTCCTCAAACAGCTTTCTCCGGAGCAGGTGAAAGTCGCCCAACTTCCGTACGCCGCTCCCGAGCGAGTCGACTGGCACTTCATTCCCAAGCCAGCCCGAAAGGGAATGCAGGTCAAATTCATGAACCCCGCCCAGCGGGAAGCGTCGTTCTTATTGCTCCGCAGTGTGGTCTCGCAACTAGGCTACAAGAAAGCCACGACGATCATGTCGATGGAAAAGTTACTCTACGAATTGGAGGGGGGCCAAGGGGCCAACATCCGCGATTCCGAGCGGTACTTCTTCACCGTCTTCGGCAATCCAGCGGGAGCCGATCCGTGGGGCTTGTCGATTGAAGGGCACCATATGTCCTTAAATTTCGTACTGCAAGGAGATCAGGTGATCTCCTCAACGCCACAAGTCTTTGCCGCGAATCCAGCGACCATCAAGAACAAGAACGCCTCCGGGTTCGAGTTGGGAGCTCGCATTTTGGGTCGCGAAGAGCAGCTGGCATTTGACCTCGTGTTGTCGCTCAATGCGGAGCAGAAAGCCGCTGCGATCTTCGATAAGACGGCTCCGAAGGAAGTCCGCAACGCGGGACTGGCTCAGCCTCCCACCGATGCTCCGATCGGCATTTCGGCGGGGAAGCTCGACGTTGAGCAACAGAAGTTGCTGCGAAGTCTACTGGAGGAGTATTGCGCTGCGATGCCCGATCATGTGGCCCAAGCTCGGCTCCAGGAGCTCGACGCCGCCGGGTTTGACACGCTGCATTTTGCCTGGGCCGGAGCGACCGAAGCGGGGATTGGCCACTACTATCGGGTCCAGGGGCCGACCTGCTTGGTCGAGTTCGTGAACACCCAGCCGGATGCTGCGGGGAATATCGCGAACCATATTCACTGTTATTGGCGTGACATCCGCGGTGATTTCGCTCTGCCCGCCAAGTAACGAGAGCAGTTTCAGAAATGATCGTCACTCTGTTGACTCACCCGCCGCGTCAGCGAGGGCTTGAGTCACAGCGCCCCGCCGATTGAACTAAAGTCCTGACTGGACTGAATGAGCGGACGTAAGTCTCCCCCTCACTTGCTGATGCTCCGGGCGAGTGGGAGTGCAGCGCCTCGCGAACCGAAGTGAGACGAATTCTTACTCTGTACTACAACGGCGGGATATACGTGTTCATCTGTGCGGCGTAGTCCTCGCGGATCGGACTGAAGACATCCAGCACGGTGGCTGGACCAGCGATGGCCACCGCCCGATGAGGTACGTTCGGGGGAATCAAGAACAGCGATCCCGCCTGGACGACACGCGTCTCCTCGCCGATGGTCAATTGCAAAGTGCCCTGGAGCAGAACCCCGCCTTGTTCGTGCGGATGATGATGCAGCGGGACTTCCGCTCCGTCATCCATCTGCAGATAGGACAGCATCAGATGCTGACCAAACGGAGTTCGCATGCGGCACCCGGGGACTGGTTCGATCGGGGTGAGACTGTCGAGATCAATGAATGGCATGCGTGGCTCCGTAAAGTCAGGGAAGGCTCGAAGTGTCTATGTCTCGGAGACGGGAAGTCCTCCTCTGGAGAATAGCAGAGGGGAGAGCCAACATCAGCGGTCGGGCGACTGAGAGTACATCGGGTGCGAGACGCACTTCGAGATTGTCGCCGGATTCTCCGAATCGGGTGTCTCCTGGGGACCGCAGATCACGGTTGCTGGTAAACAACAACGGTCAATTGGGCGTCCCATGGCTTTGGATTGCGGTCGACGTGCGAGGACACCGGACTCGGAGAGTCGGGTGACTTTGTGACGTGACTTCCGTCCGCGAAAATCTCTTGAATGCCACTCCATCTAGCGAAACCACTCTGGGCCTGCTAAAACAAGGGCGTAAACTTTCGCCCCCATTGTACAAAGCCCTCCCTCATACGGGGGGTCGGTGGGGGGCGACGGCTTGATTGTGGACTTGCCAAGTGAAGGAGAAACCTCGATGAAGCGTTTTGCAGCTGCGATGTGTTTGTTGGTGGTGGCCGGGTTTGTGGTCGCCGAAGAAGCGAAGAAGTTTGAGCAGAAGTGTGTTGTCTCTGGCGCTCCCGCCAAGGAAGACAAGACCGTGGACTACAAGGGCGGCAAGGTCTATTTCTGCTGTGGGAATTGCCCCAAGGCGTTCGAGAAGGACGTCGCGAAGTACGCCACCAAGGCCAATCATCAGTTGGCCGCGACCGGCCAGGCGAAGCAGGCCAAGTGCCCAATCTCTGGCGGCAAGCTGAACGCCGAGAAGACCGTCAATGTCGGCGGCGTCGAAGTTCAGTTCTGCTGTGAGAAGTGCCAGGGTGCTGTGGCCAAGGCCGAGGGCGATGCCCAGGTCGAAATGGTCTTCTCGGACGCTGCGTTCGAGAAGGCTGGATTCGAAGTGCCGAAGGCGGAAGAGAAGAAGTAGGAATAGTGGATAGACGATCGCCCAACTCAGGCGATCACATCTTCGAGTTTCGCGATGCACACGACTTCCTCTTTGCGGAGTCGTGTGCATTTTCGATTGGCCTGGATGCCGTGGCGGCGGGCCTGGACCACGTATTGTTCGCGGGTCGTTGTGCTGTCCCGCAGGTCATGCACGTCCGCATCCTCCAGCACCAGATAGGGCCCTTCGTCGCCGACGAGGGTGCCCAGCACCACAAATGGACTGGTAAGATCGATTACAATTTCTTGGTGACGCAATGGGGTTAATCCGCTGTCTGACATCGATCAATCCTGGGGGGCTTGGGGTTGTGAGCAAGAAGCCGATCGAGATTCTGCGTCAATCGTCGCCGGATTCTCTGAGTCCGGTGTATCGCCAGTGTACGTTCCCCATCTCAAGGGGGTCGAACAATCACCATTTCATTCCACTGACGCTGAATTCTCGTTGAGCAGTGCGAGTTGTGGACCACGCAATCCACCGGACTCGGAGAGTCCGACGACGAGAGCTAGGGACCGCCGGTCTTCTCGGTCATGGTCGACGCCTCGTTCAGGTCGATCATCTGATCGCCGTTCTGATCGAGCTTCGTAAATTGCTGGCGACTGCCCAGGAATTCGCGCCAGGTGATATCGCCGTCCAGATTGCGGTCCATGCGGCGATACCAGATGGGCCCGGAGCTTTGGCTCCGTAGCCGAGGCGTCACGGGGGTGTTCTGTGGGTTGGCGTTCGGCGTAAACATCTGATTTCGCCCGAAAGAAAACGTTAGCTTGAACCGGCTCTCCAACTCGGACTGAGCAACGCGTTCGTCGTGATTCCGGTCGACACTCGCCAGACGGGTGAATCCCTCGCGGATCTCGCGCGAGGTCAGGCGGCGGTCAGTATTTCCATCGAGCAATTCAAACAGCGTCTTCCCTTCGTCCGCGACCATCATCTCGATCCGAGCCTGCACCGCGATGGCATCAAAATCGACGAACGGGGTCAGCTCCTCTCGAAACAGCATGCCATCTCCATTGGCATCGACATCCTTGAACGGAGCCGGAAGCTGGAGCGACCCGTACTCCATTTCATCAACGTAACCGTTCTTATCGCGGTCAGACATCAGGAAACGGAGGCGATAGAGCTTGGCGGAATCGGTCTGCTCCGTTCGATTGTTCATCGCGGTCACATCGACCGCCGCGCCGCCAACCGTGAGCGAGACCTTGGGACCGGTCTGCGAATTGGCCCCTTGCTGGACCTGAACCGCCGAGGGCCGCCCTTGGCCGAGTGTGGCGACGATGGTTACGACGGGTTTCTTCGCCTGGACCCAGTTCGTGAGCTCCGCAGCGTTCAACCGGCCATCTCCGTCAACATCGTACGTCTCGGGTTTCCCATCGGGTGTCTGTATCCGCGTTAAAGCAACGGACTGCTCTCGGCCATCTTGGCCATGTGTTTTCAGGACTCGCTCCACAGCAACCCGGACATCTTCCTCTCGGTCGACAGGGATGATCGGAGCCTGGATCGCCTCGGCTGTTGTCGGACGCACCAGCCCTGCTCTGCGAGGCTTGGGCTGAAGCTCGCCCACCGAAACCGCCTCATCGTCATCCAAGTCCGATCGCCGCAACACTGAAATTCCGGAGAGCAGCTCTGCCGCAGAAATCGCAGCGTCATGGTCCAGGTCCATCCGTTCAGCCAACTCGACGCTCTGAGCCAAACGCGGAGGCTTTGTCGACATCTGGAACGCCGGACCGAGCTGCTCGTTCACATAGCTGGTCAACTCATCGAGTGACAAACAGTCGTCTGTGGGTGATCGATCGAGCGTCTTCCACTGCTCACCAAGGGCTTGCCCCGAAGCCTTGGCACCACTGGGTAACAGCGCCGCTTCCGTGGCTGACAGCTTTCCATCCTGGTCGGAGTCGAACCGCTGCAACAGCATCCCCGCCAGTTTGCGGCGTTTGACCAGCGGGCCTTCGTCGGCTGTGACGGTGACAGAAATCGCAGCGGCCCGCTCGGGGCCGATGAAGAGCAAATTCCACTGGACTGAGCTCGCTGCATTCTCGGCGGGTATCGATTTGTCCTGCCCGAGACCCGCAACCGTGGCCAGTACGGAAAGACATCCGATGAGGGCCAACGAGTGTCGAATTGACCATCGGAACATGGAAACGACCTGAGAGGAGACACCGAACGGGTCACTCCAAATAGAGTACCGCGCGGACTGCCTCGTCGCCATCATTACGAACGAAGAGCCCGAAACGTGGGCAGATTCGGCAAATGGAGAGTCCTTGCCCGCTCAGGCATCTCCGCCAGATGGTAGTTTCCCTCCTTGGTGACCATCATCTGGCGGATGCCCCTGCTCTCCCTCCACGATTGAACGCGATCGCTGAAGCCGCGTGGAGTAGGGTAGAATCGGCGATCATTAACGGGTGACATTCTGCCCGGTGAGACTCCCCGAAGGCATCCCGCACGCGCTGGTTCGCACTCGTCCTGTTCGTGCTATCAGCCACCTCAGCTGGATGGGCGGATGAGTTGGAGCAACCCGCGGGCGATTCGCACTTTCGCGAGACGGTCTGGCCACTTCTGCAAATCAAGTGCATCGCCTGTCGCGGTGCCGAGAAGCAAGAGGGAGGGCTGCGACTCAATTCGCGCGGGGCGGCGCTGGCTGGCGGTGAGAATGGTCCCGCACTGGTCGAGGGGAAGCCAGATCAGAGCCTGCTGATCAAGGCGATCCGGTTCGACGCTCCCGATTTTCAGATGCCGCCGTAGGACCGTTTGAGCGATGTCCAGATCGCAGCGCTGGTCCAGTGGGTCGAGCAAGGGGCGGTGTGGCCCGTCGAGACTTCGGAAGTCGCGATGCCCAGTGACGGGCCAGTCGGCGATGCCTTTACCGACGCGAACAATCCGATTCGCAAGATCTGGCGCGGACAGCGACTCGATCTCTGGTCACTGAAGCCGCCGGTGAACGAAACAGTGCCGACCCTCGATGGCGTTACTTGGGCCAACCCGATCGACGCCTTCATTTCAGAGAAGCTGGTCGAATCGGGGATGGCTCACTCGCCCGAGACCGACCGGCGAACGCTGATCCGGCCCGGACCAGCTGCGATTGAGCCGCCTCGACCGGAGACGACCGGGCGGCGGTTGGCGCTGGGGAACTGGATTGTCTCGCCCGACAACCCGTGGACCGTGCGGGTCTTTGTGAACCGCGTCTGGCAACAACACTCCGGGATCGGCCTCGTCGCAACGCCCAACGATTACGGGTGCAGCGGAGTGAAACCGACGCCTCCGGAACTGCTCGATTGGCTGGCGATCGCGTTCATTCAGCGCGGCTGGTCGGTGAAGCAGCTGCACCGGTTGGTCGTGACTTCGGCGACCTATCGGCAAAGCTCACGGGACCGGGATGAGGCCCGGAAGATCGATCCGGAAAACCACCTGTTGTGGCAGCAGAACATTCAGCGACTTGCTGCGGAGACGCGGCGAGATCGCCTGCTGGCCGTCTCGGGGGTGCTCAAGCGAGAGGGCGGCGGCCCCGGGCGAAATGGCCGAACGTGCCGGAGGAGCTGCTCTACGCCCAGCCCGGAATTCAGGAAGCGATCAAAGGTGAAGACGGTGGCCGCATGCAGGGGTGGTTCACCGACCCCGCCGAGGTAACCGATGTGCGCAGCCTGTATCTCGTGAGGAAACGCTGCCTGCCGATTCCGTTCTTGCAGGCATTCGATCTGTCGGACCCCACGGTCTCGTGTGCCCGTCGCGATACGACGGTCGTCGCTCCCCAGGCGTTGATGCTGCTCAACAGCGAAGAGAGCGTGCGAAACGCGCGGGTCTTGGCGGGGCGACTGCGAGAGGAGTCGAGCGAGCCGCGGTCTCTCAATGTGGACGGCCCGCAGATCATCCAGCGGCTATTCCGCCTGGCTCTGTGCCGGTCTCCCGATGCCGAGGAACAACGCCTCGCGTTGGAGTTCCTCAAATCCCAAGAGCAGCAGCATCGAACCAGTGGCCAGACGGATGCCACCGCCGAGAAGGCCATCGTCGACGTGTGCCGCGCTGTGCTGAATCTGAATGAGTTTGCGTATTACGACCGACGTGGACAGTTGCCGTTCGCTCCGCGACAGCCGACTGACTCGACCATATTTTCCCCCGCCGAGGCTTTCCCCTGTGACGCGGCCACGAATCCATGATACACTTCGACACATCAACATTCTCCGTGGTGTTGCGACTCCCGCAAAGTTTCAACGGTTCGAAAGTGAATCTCCATGAGCCTTCCTTCCCAGCTCACTCGCCACTTTTCCGAAGCCATCTCCCGTCGCAGCTTGCTCCAAGCTGCGGGGCTCGGGGCCTTGCCGATGGCACTGCCGGGCATGGTGGCGGCTGGGATGGGTGGCGAGGGGTCGCTCGGGAAGGGGGCGGCTCCCAAGTCGTGCATCTTTATTTTGCTCTGCGGCGGACCGAGCCAGCTCGATACCTGGGACCTCAAGCCCGAGGCTCCCGACACGATTCGCGGGCCGTACAAGCCGATCGCGACCAAGGTCCCCGGCATGCAGCTCAACGAACTGCATACGGAGCTGGCCCAGCTGACCGATGAGTTCAGCTTGATTCGGTCGATGACCCATGTCGGGAATATCAGCAACCATTTCGACGCGATGCACCACTGTTTAAGCGGTCAAGCCGGAGCCCCGTCGGATGCCCCGTATATCGGTTCGATCCTGTCCAAGGTCAAGCCGAGCGAGCGGACGATTGCGAACTATGTGTGGCTGATTAAGTGCGTGGGTGACCCGGTCTTCTGTGCTCCGAATATCGGCACGGGAGGGCATCTCGGGGCGGCCAACAGTCCGCTGTTCGTCGGCTCGGCCGCCAATCATCCCGCGATGCCGACGTTCCAGGCCCCCGACGAGTTGCAGTCCGCTGTCGAAGCGATCCGACTTTCGAATCGACGGCATCTGCTCGACACCCTCAGCCCCACGATCAGCGACAGCGAAGCCGCCCGCTCCACGAAGAACTGGCAGGACATCCATCACCGGGCCTTCGATCTCACCAGCGGCACGGAAGCGCGGCTCCCGTTCCAACTCGACCTCGAACCGGTAGCGGTCCGCGAGCGCTACGGCATGCACCCGATTGGACAGAACCTGCTTCTCGCCCGGCGGCTGGTCGAGGCGGGGGTCGGCTTTGTGACCGTCAACGGCTGGGCCGGAACTGCTCCGGAAGGGGGCGGCGGGGCTCCCAGTTCCAGCTGGGATATGCATGGCGGCGAGATGGGGATGGGGAGCGCCTTCGGCAACGGGTCGTACGGTATCGGGTGGTGTTTGCCGCGCCTCGACCAAGGTCTGTCAGCGCTGATTCGCGACCTCAAAGATCGCGGCATGCTGGAGAATACGATGGTCGTCTGCATGGGCGAGTTCGGTCGCACTCCGAACATCAACGCCGCCACGACCAACCCCGGTCGCCAGCACTGGCCGACCTGCTTCTCCGCAATTCTGGCCGGCGGCGGCATCCGCGGCGGAGCGGTCTACGGCGAATCCGACAAGCACGCCGCCTATGTCAAAGACCGCCCTGTGCTCCCGCAAGACCTCGGAGCCACGATCTTCCACTCGCTCGGCGTCCCGCTCGATACGCGCTTGGGCAAAGACGGATTCACCCGCCCGCTATCAACGGGTGAGCCACTGATGGATCTGTTCGGGTGAGGCGTCGTCCAGTGAGAGTTGTGCCCCTACCGGGCACGCTTGGTCGCCAAGGCAATCCCCGAAGGCGGTGGCCAGTCTGCCGCTCGCTGAAGCTGTGGGCCATCGCACAAGAGGTTCGCTCGCGACACGATCCCCTCGATCAAACTTCTTTCCGACTACCACCGCCCCGGTCGAGTCCAAAGCGACTCAATCGGGGCCACCGTGCGTGTCTCCTCGCTCCCCAGTTCCGATTCTCACCCTGACACACAAGTCGGGCGTTTCGGGGGCGGGGCTAGGCTTTGGCAGGTGGTCCAGGCGAGGCTGAAGTCGAAGACGCGGCGGAGGCCGCGCCAGACCACTTCGGGGCCGGGTGGGCCGTCGTGTTTGCGGGCGAGGTGTCCGCCCAGAAGGGCGACCTGGTGCAGGAATTCGCCGAGGGCGGGTGGCTCGGCGGGGGCGAGTTGGCCGGTGGCGATGGGCCCTCTGCCGCGCCATTCGGCCTCCGCGAAGACGGTTTCGCAGTTGACGTGGGGGTATTCGCGACCGAGCATCGTGACGTACTGTATGCGCCACGCGACGATTTTATAAAGTGCGAGTGTGGGGGTGACGCGACCAACGGTTTGTAATGGTAATCGTTCGGTGCGGCAGCCTTGTTTCAAAGTGCGGAAGAAGATCTCGATCCACCAGCGGGCGGCGTACCAATCGACCACGCGTTCAACAGCGGTGGCCTCTTCGATCGGCAGGCTGGTGGGCAGCACCCAATCGACGGGATCGAGACCCGTGGGTGGATGAGGTTCGTGAACCCACACGACATTCACAGTCTTGTCGCCGAGTTCGAATTCTTTGCGTTCGGGAGCCTTGAGTGTCACGCGGCCCGCTCGGATTTCGACGGTCGCCTTCCGCGCGAGTTGATTCGGACGCGCCCCGATCGGGACCACGCGCGAGGCCTTCACGGGGAGATCGACCAACGCGGCTCGCAGCTTGATTGCCTCGCTGTCGTCTTCCTCTTCAGGTGTCAGCCGACGATTCTGACCGGATCGCGTGATCCAGTGGGCCGACGACCCGACGCCCGGCTCGGGAGACTCAATGAAGCCTTCATACACTCCGCTCTCGCGATCAGCGATGCTCACCACCAGCGTCTGCGCAGCCTGTTGGGCATCGTCGCACGCATCGCGATAGCCGTTGAGCCAGCGCATGCTCTCCTGGTCCTTGATCGCTCGATCCCGGTTGTGAGTCCCCGCATGCGGGGACTCCAGCGGTCTCGCCCAAATCTCGCAGCCCGTCACTCCCAGGCATAGTCCGTCGGATATGATCGCCAAACGCGAGTGATCCACCGGCCCCCATCCATCGTTGACCCGGGTACGCTCTGTCGGAGAAGATCAGCCTCACTGATCAGCCTGACTTCGCTCCACAGAAAGCCACGAGGATGCCAACGGCCATGACGCCGCAACCCGATTGGGTGTACTACGCAGCTGGGATTGGGCTGATTGTGGCCAGTGTGGCGGCGTGGATTGGTTCGTTCTATCGCTGGCCGGGGAACTGGCTGGTTGTGGTTCTCTCGGGGGTTTCGGCGTACTGTTTGCCGCAGAAGAACGGGAATCTCGGAATCACTTGGACCACGGTTGCTGTTCTGGCTGGCGTGGCGGTCTTCGGTGAGCTGTTGGAGTATTTTGCAGGCCGCTCTTCGGGAATCACGGGTGGCGTTCACCGCCGCAGCCTCGTGATCACGATGGTCGGGGGGATCAGTGGTGCCTTGATCGGCTCAGCTTTGCCTCTCCCGATCCCGATCATCGGCAACTCGCTTGCACTCTTGATCGGCATTCTCGCCGGGGTGGCGGGTGGAGCCTACTTTGGTGAGGTCCTGTACAGCGATCGTAAGGGGCTGAGCCGTCTCCGAATTCACACATCCCTTGTCACCCGCTTACTCGGTACGGTCGGTAAATTGGTGGCCGGTTTAACAATGGTAGCAATTCTGGCGGCGGCCTTGTTCCCATCTGCCGGGTGATTCCAGACCTGCGGAATATGCCGGTCGAGTTGAATTTTTCCATCACGGCAGCCTCTCCATCCCTGTTTGAGAGAGAGTTTGCAGATCAGGCAAACTGGGTTGAACGGGGAGGGGGGAGGAATCATGATAAAGATTGATGAACCCACCAGCGCCCCGCAGCCTGCCTCGCGGTGCGTCACCCAACCGGCTCTTGTCGGCCTGCCCCTGCGAATGTACTCGGAGAACGTGATCATGAATTGGAACAAATTAGTGTTGGCTGCCTCGGCAGCGGCTTCGTTGTGGACTGGCGATCTCGTCGCTGGCGGACGGCGGGCGTGCTGCGCCCCGTGCGTTCCCTATGTCCCCAACTCCTCCGTCCCGAACACCTGCGTGACTTACAATCCCTGTGGCAGCAGCTACGGGCACATGCTTTCTTACTCGGACGCCTTGATGCGGGCCGAGCAAGCCAACGTCGCCGAGGCCGCGCTGACCGAAACCACTCACCGGCTGACAGCTGCCGAAGGTCGCATCGCGGAGATGGAAAAACAGCTCGCCGATGCCCAGGCCTCAACCGAAAAAGCCGTGGCCGAACGCGATGAGGCCCTGAAGGTAGCCGCCGCTAACGAAGCCGCTAAGAAGGTGGCTGACGAGATCGCCGCGAAAGAAGCTCAAACCGCCAAGGACGCAATCGCAGCCGCTGAAAAATCCGATGCCGCCGCCAAGGCTGCTGAAGAAGCCCGTAAGCTCGCTGATGACGAGAAGGCCAAGGCCGTCGCTGCTGCTGAAGAAGCCACGAAGGTCGCCGCCAAAGTGGGCGAGGACCTGAAGACCACTCAGGCCACTCTGACGAAGTCCGAAGAAGATCTCGCGGCTCAGAAGAAGAAGGACGAAGAGCAGAAGCAGCAGATCGAAGAGCTGAAGAAGATGATCCCCGCTCAGCCTGAAGAACCCAAAGCGGAAGAAGAGAAGAAGCCAGACGGTGACAAGCCAGCAGAACCGCCGGTTAAGACGCCCGCTGAAGAGAAGCCCGCGACTCCGTAGTTGGCATCAAGTGTGTCATTCGCCGTGAACCCCCAAGAACGCGACAGATCCCTGTCGCGTTCTTTGCATTGCGGGACATACACTTCGTCCTTCCGTCGCCTGGACTCCCCGGGGTCGTCAGATCCGCGCCTCAGACTTCCGAAGTCTGATCGCCGGGGGAGGCACGCCCTGCTGGTGTCAGAACGCATCCCGGAACCTCTGTATGCCGAGCCGATCAATCCTCTTTGCAGCTGGCGGTTCGGGGGGACATCTTTTCCCCGCCATCGCCGTCGCCGAGGAGCTGCATCGGCGAGACCCCGATGTCGGCATTGGAATCGTCGCTTCGGACAAAGAGATTGATCGCTCGATCCTGGCTCGCTACCCGTTCGAGCGACATCACCTCGCGTCTGTCTCTCCGTCGCGTTTCTTCCGCCAGCCGTGGCGCGTCCTCCGCGAGAACTGGAAGGCTTGGCAAGCCGCGAAACAGTTGCTGCGCGAGCAGTCCCCCGCAGTCGTTGTCGGCTGTGGCGGATTCGCGAGCGTGCCACTCGTCTGGGCGGCGATTCGAGCGCGAGTCCCGGTGGTGCTGCTGGAGCAGAACCTCATTCCCGGTCGGGCCAACGTCTGGCTCAGTCGCTGGGCCGCGAAAATCTGCCTCAGCTTTGAAGAGACTCGGGTGTATCTCCCCGCATCCGTTCAGCGCCAAGCCGATGTGGCAAGCGTCACCGGTAACCCGGTCCGGCAGTCGATGCTCCCCACGACGCCGGTCACAGAGCGACTCCCCAACCAACTGCTAGTCTTGGGGGGGAGTCAAGGGGCGCGGCACCTGAACGAAGCCGTGGTGGAGTGGGTCTCGACTCGCCCGGCGATCTTGAAAGGCTGGAACCTGATCCACCAAACCGGCTCGGGCGACCAGCCCGCGATCGCGGAGCGATACGCGCTTCTCACCGATTTCATACACGCCGAGGCGATCGAGTTCATCGCCGACCCGAGCGTTTATTACCGCACTACCACGCTCGTCATCGCCCGCGCGGGGGCCACGTCACTCGCCGAGCTCGCCTGCCTGGGAGTCCCCTCGATTCTCGTTCCGCTCCCGTCCGCCGCCCGCGACCACCAGACCGCGAACGCCCGCTGGTACGCTGATCGAGGTGCCGCCAGTCTGGTCATCCAGTCAACGACTCCCCCAGCCACCGCCCTCAAGCTCGCCGAAACGGCCACGCCGCTGCTGTCGAACCCCGAAACCCGCCAGCACTTCGCCCAGGCGATCACCCAAACAGCTCGACGTTTGGCAGCTCGGGACGTGGCAACAATCGTCACGATCACAGCTGCCGAAGGTGCTAGCAAGTTCTGATTACCGGATCTGATTCTCGAAAAACCAGTGGATCGAGGACTTGCAACTGCCATCGAATGAATCGCCCGTCTTGCAGATCCTCGATCAACCACCGCTTCGCGGTTCAGAATACAGTCGCGGCGTTGCGGGTTGCCAATCGGCGAGAACCTCGGTTTGAGTCAGTCTGTTCCTTGTCGTCGCTGATACTCAGACCAGATCGAAAAGCCACTGAATTCTTCAAGCCCCCCCACCCCTCATCAATGCGGGCTAGCTGCAATCCCCTTCCCGCTCTTGTAATAATCCCCCGTCAGCCACCGTATCAGCAGGTCGAGTTCTTTCTCTGTGAGCTGGTCTTTGAAGCCCGGCATGGCGTTGTCGTCCCCACCGCCTGCGTAGTGGGCTTGAGGATCAGAGATGAACTTCTTCAACCATTCCTTACCGGCATAGCCAGTGAGGATTGGGTAAAGCACGGCGGACTCCGCGTCGCGGACATCCATTGTATGGCAACTGCTACACGCGGAGTCGAACTCACCGCTGGTCAGCTTGCCGTTTGCGAAGATCTCGCCCCCCTGGAGGACCTTGGCATCATTCTTCGGAAGAGCATCGGCCCGGTCGCCTTGGGCGTAGAGGTACTCCACCAGTGCCTCGAAGTCAGCCGCGTTGGCAGCGTCCTTCAGAAGCGGGCCGTTGGCCAATGACCAATCATGCATCTGACCATTCACGATCGCCGTGGCTCCCTTCTCCCGCTCGGGGCTGGCTCCGTTGACGACGGTAATGTTCTTTAGCGAAGCAAAGTGTGTGTCGTAGTCAGTGAGGACCGACTTGATCCAGTCTCGGCTGCCGAAGTTGATCGTCTCGCGGTGCAGAATGTCGGCAAGTTGTGGGGCTTGCGCCGGTTTCGAGAAGACCATGCTCGAAGACTGATGGCAGTCGAGACAATACGTCTTGAACAGGTTCGCCCCCTGGGTCTGCGGATCGTTCCGCAGCAGAGAGATCGCCCCATCGGCGGGAATACCGCTCGGAGACTGAGCCAACTCGACAGCCCGCGCCCCATCGATTTTCGCCAATTCGACCGCCACGCGGAAGTCGCGGCTGTCGGCGTCGTCCTGAAACCAGTCTTCGTACAGCGCGTACCCGGTCAGGCTTCCCGCTCCCAGCATCACGATGAATAGAAACCCCACGTTAAACAGATGACCCGCCCGCTTGCGACCCAGGAGCGGCATCGCTGCCAGAATCGTCATCAGGATGCCGGGAATGACGATCGACCCGAACGCTTCCCCGAGATGCGTCGCCTCGCCGAGTTGCGAGACCCACTCGAACTTCAGGAACCGGAACAGGAACAAATAGTACCACTCGGGTCGAGCGGCGTTGTAGGCCTCTGCCGGGTTGGCGGGAGCGCTGAGTTCGGCACCATGATGCCAGAGCGACAGCCCCATCAGCGCTGCCAGAATCGCCAGACACGCGACCCCGTCCATCAGAATTTGATCGGGCCAGAACATGCCGTCGGGCTTGCGCTTCGGCTCAGCGGGGGTGATCCCATGCCGCCGGAAGACTGCGATGTGCAGCACCAGGAACGCCACCAGCAAGCCCGGCAACACTCCCGCATGCATCGCGAAAAATCGCGTCAACGTGTGGTGCCCGTACTCGCTGCCGCCTTGAGCCAGCTTCTGAATCGACGGTCCGACCACCGGCGTCGAGCCCATGATTTCGGTGGCGACCTGCGTGGCGTAGTACCCCTTCTGGTCCCAGGGCAACAGATACCCGGTCAGCCCCAGGCCCATCACGATCTGCATCAGCACCAGGCCCAGCCAGAAGTTCAACTCGCGCGGAGCCTTGTAGGCACTGTCGATGACCACCTGCACCAGGTGGACGACCATCAGCAAGACCATCGCTTGGGCAGCAAAGTGGTGAATCCCCCGCACCAGCCAGCCGAGCGTCATCTCGTTCTGGATGTAGTACACGCTCTCCCACGCCGTCTTCGTGCTGGGGCTATAGGCCATCCACAACAGCACTCCGGTGATCATCTGCAACGTGAAGGTGAACACCAGCGTGCTGCCCCACACGTACCGCCAGCGGGCTCCCCCGGGAATGCGCTCGAACAATGCCTCGTGCATGATCGCGCGGTATCCGGTCCGGTCGTCAAACCAGTTGAGCAAGCTGGAGATCATGAGTGGCACTCATCACGGAAGGGAGGGAGGCGTCGGCCGCTGGGCGGAGAGTCCGCAGTGGCGGGAGCCATTGTCCAAGGAGGGAGGTTCAGGCGGGACGGCCATAGCGCAGGCCGCAGGCTCTATTCTGACTCAGGGAGCCGTCCTCGCACAAGGAAAACCCGTGATTTGCGGTCGCGGTGAGATCTCGCCAAGGCGGATTTTCCGGAATGAGATTACGCATCTGGTGACACTTGCATCACAGCTGGCATGAGGTCGTTGAACTCCTCGATGCGGAGCATGCGAATGTCCTGCACCGAAGAGGAAAACCATGGCAAGGCTCTGGCGAGTTCGATGGCTGCCAGGACACAGGTCACGGCATTGATACTCTCGCCACCGAAGTAAACACTACCTTGTTGCCAGGTAAAACCCTGCTTCTGGAGTACCTTTCGAATCTCCGAATAAGCGTTGTGGTACGGGTCTCCGTAGTTGAGCTTCAGCGATTCGATATCCATATCAAACGAAATCGCGTACACACGCCCCTCTTTCTGGGGGACTGTCGGGAGCTCGTTCAGACGAGAGACCGAAAACGTCTTGGAGAGCACTTGGACTGACATCAATGGGATCCTTTGAAGGAACTCGGAGTGAGAATCCTCACCTCAATGGCTGATTGTACCACAGCCGATTGGTTCGAATAGATCACAGGAGCTCACGATGGGGGAGGCCACGAGACACGCGCCCTCGCAGTCGTTGAGCTCTCTCCGATTTGCCGAGCTGCTGCTACCGGCTGGACCGCTCCGGGTACTCGACGATCACGGTCGTGCGGATGCCCCCGCGCGGAGTGAAGTCGGCTGTGATCTTCATCCAGCGCGGCTTGGTGACCGCGACGAGGTCATCGAGAATCGTGTTCGTCACGTTCTCGTAAAAGGCACCGTGGTTGCGGTACTGTTGCAAATAGAGCTTCAGCGACTTGAGTTCGTAATTCTGACGGTCCGGGATGTACGAAATCGTCAGAGTGCCGAAGTCGGGCTGTCCAGTCTTGGGGCACATCGAGGTGAATTCGGGGCAGACCGTGTCGACGATGTAGTCCCGCTGCGGGAACGGGTTATCGAAAGTTTCCAGCAGATCGCGGGAGGGCTGGCTCATGGAGGAATCCTGGGGGAGCGGTTCGGAGTCTGAGTTTCGAACAGAGATCAGTTGGAGAGAGTGTAGAGGGTCGATGTGAAGCGGCGATGGGTTGGCGAGCTGCACTGCGTAGTCGCCGTTTGAGAATCGGCCTTCCCCACTTTTAGTACCCCGCCGCGTCAGCTTGGGCGAGCGATCTAGGACTCGATCGCATGAGCCCGCTCTCTTCGGAACGGACCGCCCGCATCACACCTGATCGCCTGACACACGCACCCTCCGCTCGCCCTGGCTGACGCAGCGGGTGACTGACGAGGGGGCCCTCCCGGGCTTGTGATCGCAGGCGAAACTTCTCATCGCCCGTCGCGCGGGCGGGTATTTCCCTGGCCATCGGTTTGCTGCTTGGCGGCATCGGCAGCTGCCAACAGCCTCTCGATGAATGACTTCGGTCGGTTCGGGTCGATTAGCTCGGGAGTGGTATTTTCTGGTTGGAGGACAATCGGCGGCATGAAGCGTTTCAGCATGTGCCGCTCGATCATGCCCAGGATGCTCGAGGCGATGAAGTACAGACACAGACCTGCCGGGACTGTATAAAACATGAACCCCATGAACACGGTCATGTAGCTCATCATCTTGTTCCGCATCCGCTCTTCGTCGTTCTGAGCAGGAGGCATCATTTGCTTCTGCTGGTACAGAAACAGTCCCACGTTCAACAACGGAAGCAGATTAAACGTCGACCCGATCCAGGGGATCTCGCGACCGAAGCTGAATAGGGCATCTGGAGCTGCGAGGTTGTTAATCCACAGGAATTTCGCCATCCGCAGATCGATCGCCGTGTAGAGCGCGTTGTACAGACTGATGAAGATCGGCAGCTGGAGAAGCAGCGGCAGGCACCCGCCGAACATGTTGTGCTTGTAACGCTTCATCAGGTCCCGCTGGGCCCCGACGAACTTCTCCGGCTCGTTGGCGTACTTTGCCTTGAGCTTGGTCAGCTCGGGAGTGATGAGCTTCATCTTCTCGCCGTCGAAGACCTGCTTCTTCGTGATCGGCAGCAGACACATGCGGACCGTGAAGGTCAACAGAATGATCGCCAGTCCGTACGGCAGATAGCACGTATGGTGGAAGAATTGCAGAATCGCCACCATGGTCTTGGTGATGACGGCCAGCCAACCGAAATTCAGGCCCGACTCCTCCCCGAGTGGACGGGCCAGCGAAATCCGCTTCGGGCCCAGGAACACCTCGTAGGAGTGCTTGACGGTCTCCTTCGGAGCGATCACCAGTGGCACCGATGTCAGCATCACACTGATGTCACTGCGCGGGGCTTTCTCCTTGTCCCGCGTAATAATCATGGGCCGGACCATCGACAGGTACGGGTCGGGACGACCGTCCTTGTTCGTATCGAGCAGCTGATCGGTCTTGGGTTTGATCAGCGCCATAAAGAACTGCACATCCACACCGACAAAGTGTAGCGGGTCGCGCCAGCTGTCGACTTGGTTCGGGTCTTTCTTGGTGACGGCTTTGTCGAACTGAGAGAGGATCTCTCCTGCGGTACGGGTGATCGCCGTCACGTCGGCTTCGTTCAGCGGATCGTCGTACGTCTCCGCCTTGAGCTCCACGTAATTGTGAGTGTTCGCCACATTCTCCAGCGGCAAACCGACCGGCCCTTGCAACTTGTACGTCTGCTTGAGTTCGACATCCGTCAGGTTCTCGATCTCGATCTCGAGATCGAGCAGGTAGCCCAGTTCGTCCTCGTCGCGATCCTTTTCATCCCCCTTGTGCAGGGTGTACGTCTTGCGGACCACGACCGACTTGTCCGGGGCTCGTAGCTGGAAGGTTGCTGTCTCGTTGGTCAGCGGATACTTTTTGGGATCGTTGTCGGGATCATTCTTGTCATTGGTGAGTAGCTTCCAGTGAACGTTGCGAGTCGACAATTTCTGAGCTTGAATCTGGGCATCGATCGCCTCAATGCCCGTCTGGAACGAATCGGGTTCGGTTCCATCGGCATTCTTGATCCGGTTCCCCAGAATCTTCAAAGGGATCTTGCGGTCCTCAAGCACGCTGTAGCGTTCATCGTTGAGCTTGGCCCATTCGACAGCTGCGCCTTTAGAGGTCAGCTCGACCTGCAGAAAAAATCCCTGGCCGCGCTCGATGGCGCCCAGCGTGTGATGGGTCGGAGCGGCCTCTTGGAAGACCACCGCCGGTACCGCCGGGGCCACAGTGGCTGGCTCGACCACGGGTACGGCCTGCACCGCGGGCGGGACTGCCGCATCCACTTGGGCAGTCTCGGTCGCCTCCAGCGTCGGGGCCGCGTCGATCTTTGGGTCAGCGGGAGCTTGAGCCGCTGGCACGGGCGGCTTCGGGAAAAATCCAGGAAACAGCCGGGGAGCCAGCGGCAACCAGACCATCAAAATCGCGCCCATCACCAGCATCTTGATGAGCTGGCTGCGGTCGAAAGGGGACTTTGGCTGTTCCATCGGACCTACTCAAAGAGCAGCTGCGGGCCAGGCCCACACGGGCAGGTTGATTGCAGCGAGACTGTTTCCTCGCAACGGAATCGCCCTTGGAGAGGGATCACCGCCGTGGAGGAAAAAACTGGAATCGAGCAGTCTAACGCCGTCCCGTTCGCTCGGCGACTCCCCACCGGGTCAGTCTCTCATTGCTGAGAGCCGATTCGCGCCCGAGACACCCGTCAGGAAAACCCTGCCGACGAACCGGATCGTGCCGGTTAGGGAGCGATTTCCTCATTGTGAGCGGCCCAGCGCTAGCCGCCGGCTCTTCTTGGCTTAGGTGATTTTGAGGCGGAACCAATTGAAACACGAGCAATACGAATTCCATCAACTGCGCGAGAGCGCACAGCGGCACATCGCCGCGAATTCGTGATCGTCTTCAACGCAAAGCTGAAGGAACTCCTGACAAGCGGCAATCGCTTTCGCTTGATCCTTGTCGAGCAGCTTTCCTTCAAAAGCCAGGACTAGGTCTTGCATCTCGTGAACACGATTGAGGAGTTTACGCCTGGTCTCGTTCAACTTGGGGCGGTCAAGCCCCAGGATGGCGATCGTTCGTTTCCCTCGCCCGCCACGATCTTTACCGACTGGTAATTCCTCCCGGAACTCGATGAACCCGCTCGGATCTTCACGAGTGGGATCGACCAGAATCGGTCGTTCGTGGGCGACATCATCGTGGGGGGAGAGTGATCGGTTCCTCGGGACTCTCAACGGGAATTGGTTCTTCTTGTGTGTCTGATTGCAATGCTGGCAACTGAACAACAGATTGTTCCAGTCATACGCCAGCCAGTAGTAACCGGACGAGCTGAGGGCATCACCCGTCTTTTGAATCCAGCCAGCCTTGGGGCGCACATGTTCCACGTCACCGTGGAAATTGGCTGTCACATCGGCTCGCTCGCAATACGCACACTTGTCGTGCTGATCGCGAATCAGTCGCTCTTTGACAACACGGTGCCCATAAATGGAGTTTTGAAACTCCGGGAGATCCTCGCCCGCGTTGATCGCGTCGATCAAACGTTGCTTGGCCTGGCCGCCCAGCGATGCCTCACCATCGAGCGGGGTGGGGACGATAGCCGACTTTTTTATCCGAATCATTTCTTCGCTTTCGCTGCCTTTTCCAAAAGTTCCACAGCGGCTTTGAGTCGGCGATCCAGATTGCGTTCATCCGCCGAACTCCCCGTCGTAATTAGTGTCGATGAGCGAAGATTTAGTGT
>Ga0105046_10005314_pt1 | contig 20388 bp, 27 predicted proteins | sample MAT03_FD_78385 | JGI IMG/M metagenome (GOLD analysis project Ga0105046, IMG submission 78385) | Freshwater microbial communities from Lake Fryxell liftoff mats and glacier meltwater in Antarctica - MAT-03 (megahit assembly) | ecosystem: Environmental > Aquatic > Freshwater > Ice > Liftoff...
GAACAACTGCGCGCTTTGGAAAACGGTGTGCGCATCCGCGTGCTGAAAACCAAGCACGTTTCCATCGGCGTCGACGTGCCCGAGGACGCGATCCGTGTTGAGAAGTTGCTGCGCAGCTGACCGACGGACTGTCGTCTTGCGTTTCATGCGCGTTGTCTTACAATCAGCAATATGAGTAACACCCTCACATTTCGACTACCAGAAGACCTGCAAGATTGGTTGGAGGAAGAGTCTCGGTTGACGGGTATCCCCAAGGGTAAAATCGTTCGCGATTACCTTGAACGTTGCCGCATTCAAAAGCAACGCCAGCCGTTTCTGGATCTTGCGGGTTTCGTAGAAGGTGCCAAAAATCTCAGCCGCAAGCGTGGCTTTCAATCATGAAAGGAATAGCCGACACAGGTTTCCTTGTCGCATTTTCTAACCGTCGGGACACCTATTTTTCGTGGGCGTTCGCTCTGGCGGAAAAATTGAATGAACCTCTGCTGACATGTGAACCCGTTTTGGCGGAAGCAGCATTTCACCTGCGAGACTCGGGTCTGGTTCTTCGGTTGCTTGACACGGGCTTGGTTAAGTTGGCTTTCAATATGGAAAGTCATCGTCCACAGTTCGCGGCAATGGAAAAGCGGTATGAAGATCGACAACCGGACCTTGCCGACCTGTGCCTGATCCGGATGAGCGAATTGTTTCCGAAGCTTCCCGTGATCACCCTTGATTCCGATTTCAAAGTGTATCGCCGCAATCGAAGCGAATCCATTCCAGTGATCATGCCGCCAGGCCTGTGATGGACCGATCGCTACCTGCCGGCCAGTCCACGCTCAAGGTAGGCGCGGGAAACGATTACATATTTTTCCGCCCAGCGGCGCAGGTCCTTCTGTTCATCGAGATCCAGCGCCCTGCGGATTTTTGCGGGTGACCCAAGAACCATGGAGCCCTCGGGAATCACCGTGCCCTTGGTGACGAGCGCCCCGGCCCCGATGATGCATCGCGGTCCGATCTTCGCACCGTCCAGGATAATGGCACCCATGCCGACAAGCGTCTCGTCGCCGATGACGCACGCGTGAAGCAGCGCTTTGTGTCCCACCGTCACGTAACTCCCGACCTCCGTGCCCTGATCATCATCCAGATGAATCACAGAGCCGTCCTGAATGTTTGATCCTTCACCGATCACGATGCGATTAATATCCGCACGGAGCACCGTCTGATACCACACGCTGGAATTTTCGCCGAGGGTCACGTTTCCGATCAGCGCGGCCGAGGGCGCAACGAAAGCGCTTGGGTGAATGGACGGTTGACAATCGAGATGGCGGCGAAGGCGTTCGGAAGTTTCCATGCGCCGAAAATGCCCTGAATCCGCGCAGGTTTCAAATGACAACACGGTGTGTTATTTGTAACACATGCGAAACATGCGGATGCTGCAGCGTGTTTCTTAATATATTTTCCTGAAAATCAGGATTGACGCGCTTTGCAGTCGTTGAGAGAACGCTTCTGAGGCTGGTTCGCGCCAGCCAACCTTCACCAAAACAAAAAATAGGAGTCACACTCGTAATGAACAAAGCAGAACTCGTTGAAGCAGTTGCCAAAAGTCTCGGAAGTGCAAGCAAAGCGGAAGCTGAGCGTGCAGTGAATGCCGTCATCGACGGTATCAAGGCTGGCATTAAAAAGGACAAGTCGGTTCAGCTCATTGGTTTCGGCACTTTCAAAGTGGCGGAACGCGCAGCACGCATGGGCATCAATCCCAAGACGGGCGTCAAGATGAAGATCAAGAAGTCCAAGACCGTAAAATTCGGCGTTGGTAAGGAATTGAAGAGCAAGCTCTAATAGTTCCCTCCAATCATTTAAGAGAACCCGTTTCGCCCCAGGGCTAAACGGGTTTTCTTTTTTCGATGAGAGCTTCAGCGTGGGTCCCGGGTCAACGCATCCGGATCCACTGGAACCTACTTCGGGGCTTTGCTGTTAAGATCCAGCAGGTCGTGGACGCTGCCATCGGTGAGCATGACCAATTGCCCGTTGCCGTGGGAGTTCATGCGTTCAACAAACCACGGTTGCTTGGGCCACTTGTACGGAGTGAGCTTTTTGTTGTCGAAAGGCATGCCGACATAATCAATGCGCTCCTCGCCCTCCTTTTTGTAATCAGGGTTGCCGAGTTGTTGTTGAAGTGTCGGACAGATCCAGTTGATTCTGTCGATTTGATATCCCTTCAACGCCTCAATCCATGCGAGATCGAAGGAATGATCCTTTTTTTTAAGCAAGCTTGAGGGAATCTGCGGCCACATGCCTTTGTCCTGCACGTAGGCATTGGTGGCCTGATACAGGCCCCGCAGATTCGCCAGACATTTGGTGCGTTCCAAGCGCTCACGGATGCCCTTCATCGTCGGCATGAGCAGCGTGGCGAGAATCGCGATAATGGCGATCACCGTCAGCAACTCCAGGAGGGTGAATGCACGGTTTCTTTCGTTGGTCATGACCGTGAAGAATGAAGCGTCTGGTCGCTCTGTCAAAAAAAGAAACGAGCGCACCTTGCGGCGCGCTCGTTTCAAAAAGAGCTGAGGGATACTAGTTTAGGCCCCTGTGGATGCAAAACTGGACTGTTTGTAACCGTCCACCACAAAGTTGATGATGTTGGTCACAATGATTTCGCCGGAGACGGGATCGTTTCCGAGGTCGAAGGTAAGAAAGGCGTCCCCTTCAATTCGGGTAACCTGATCTGTGGTTACGCCGTTCTGAATTTCTGCGTTCAAACGTCCTGCTGCGTGGCCGGTGAGAAGAGCTGTCGTGACTGAGCCGCCGTCGGTTCCCGAGGTGGTGACACTTGTGGTGATGCCAAACGTCGTGTCCAAAATGCCGTAAAACTTGCCGCCCTTGGGATCACCCAACACGTCAATGGTTCCAAGGAACGAAATCTGACCTTCTGCAAACAGAATGAAGCTTCCGCTCCCTAGCCCGGTTTCAGGAATGCTGTAGCTAAAAATACCGAGGGCGTTCTCACGCGACTGGGACAGTAAAGGATCAATACCGAGGGCCTCAATGTCTTCCGGGACCATGACTCCGGCATAAATGCCTAGAACGGACTGGGCGTTAACTGGATATTGTGGGCCGCCACTCAGAGCAAAAGCCTGGCTCTGGAGAAAAACGATGGTCAGGAGGAGGGACAGTATTTTCTGCATGATGCATGCTTCTTACCACCACAGGACACCCCGTCAAGCCTGTGTTCAAAAAAACTTCGCCGTGGCCGTGGCCGTTCCAATCTTTTCCGAAACATTATTTGCGAGTTGGAGAGAGTGGGATAATTTCTTTACCCACCACCTATGCGTCCCCTCCTTTTCATTTTTGCCGCACTCATCTCTCCGGTTCATGCGCTCATTGTTTACGACTCCCCCTCAAGCACAACAAACACCGCTTACGAATCCGCGCCCGCCAACGGTTCGCCCTGGCAGTACGTCGCCGGGGTCAACAACAACGGTCAGCGCGAGGCTTCCGGCGTTTATTTGGGAAATGGTTTCGTGCTCACCGCAGGCCACGTCTCGCTGACGGGTGCGGTGTCGGTTCTGCTTAGCGGGTCCACTTACCTGCGCGACACATCTTACAGCTTTAATTTTTTCTCCTCAGGCGTGGATTTGAAATTGTTTCGCATTCTGGGTGATCCGGGGCTTTCCGTGCTTCCGATCATCGCGGACACGGATTCCGATCTAAATAAAGCTTCGACGCTCATTGGGTGGGGCGTAGGAAAAGCTACGGGAGCAGGGGGCGATCCGGCGTCCGTCGTTTCCGGCCAGGGTTGGAACTGGAGCACGCTCAAATCCACGATGGTCGAGCGTTGGGGGACCAATACCACGGAAAACACCTCGTACATTGGCAGTGGAAACAACGTGTACCTCGGCGTCGATTTTGATTCGTCAGCGGGCGAGGCTTCCATGACGTTGGGCGATTCCGGCGGTGCGCTTTTTCAAAAATTCGGCAGCACCTGGAAACTCTCGGGAATCATGGCTGCGGTGGAAATTTCCGATCAGTCGCTCTACGACAAGATCGCTGGCGGGGGGGAAACCCCTTCCTTATCCTATGCGTTGCGTTTGAAAAACTACAACGACGCTTTGACCACCGCCACGGCAGTCCCTGAACCAGGTACCGCTTCGCTGCTGATCGGGTCAGCGCTGCTTTGGCTCGGCAGGCGGCGGCGAAAAGCTACTTCGCCACGTTAGCGGTGTAGATGCTCACGATGCCCATGGTCATTGGAAACGCCTGCGCTTCACAAAACCCTTGGCTTTCGATCAGGCTGCACATCGACTCCCCAGCGGGAAATTTCTCAATCGATTCGCCGAGGTAAGCGTACGCTCCGCGATCTCCCGTGACGCATCCGGCAATCCACGGCAGAGCCCCGTGCAAATAACTTCGATACAAAGGACGCAGCCATCCGTCGGGCATGGAAAAATCCAGCACCAATAAATGACCTCCGGGTTTGAGCACGCGTCCCATCTCCCGCAGCGCAACCGGCCACGACGCCATGTTGCGCAGGCCAAACGCCACGGTCACAGCGTCGAATGTGCCATCCGCAAACGGCAGCGCCATACCATCGGCGGTTACCAGATGCCCCAACCCCTTGCGCTGCGCTTCGAGCAACATGGGATGACAAAAATCCGCACCGGTCACGCGGGTCTGCGGACACTTTTTTTGAAGCGCCAGCGCCAGATCGCCACTTCCCGTTGCGAGATCCAACAGCAAGGCGGGATTCCATTGCTTCACCATTTTGGCCACGCGATTGCGCCAGAAAAAATCCAATCCGCCGCTCAGCAGATGATTCGCGAAGTCGTAACGACCTGCGATGGAGGTGAAAACTTTGCGGACGAAATCGGGATTCTGCATGTTCACCTGAGACGCGCATGAGTGGGAAAGTGCTCGAGAGAGGATTCGAACCTCCACGGGTTGCCCCACACGGTTCTGAGCCGTGCGCGTCTGCCATTCCGCCACTCGAGCAATGGTTCCCGTCAAACGGGACGGAAAAACTAACCGCATCCCCGATGAGCGCAACAGAAAAACTCCTACACAGAAAAACTCCGGCAACTCAGCAAGGCGCTTTGAGAATTTGGTTTTACTTCTAACGAACGGCGCACTTCATCTTCAGGATCATTTTATGATTTTTCTTCTTAAACTTGCCATATCCGCCGCGCTCGCAGGCGGCATTGCGTTCCTCGTATGTTGAAAGGCGCGAATTTCCGCTACCTGCGCGATCCGGTGTTCCTATTCGCCACATTTTTATATGTGCTGAACCGCCTCCTGATCGCTCCGCTTTACGGAGCGAAGCTGCCTTTCCTCATCAATTACTTCGGCGATGCGCTGCTCATCCCCTGCGCATTGCCGATTCTGCTCTGGCTTCAGCGGTTCGCCCGGCTCCGCGACAACGATGGTGCCCCGACAGTGCCCGAAATTCTCGGGACACTGGTATTTTGGGCGGTCCTTTTTGAGTGGCTTTTCCCGAGGTTCGCCGGACGCGGCGTCAGCGATCCGCTGGATGTTCTGGCTTACGCAGTCGGCGCGTTGCTCGCAGGCGCAGCGTGGCATGAAAGGAAGTTGATGATTGAGAGATGATTGTTGTTTGTTGGAATTCAGCGGCTTACGCCGGAGGATTCCCTCGCCCGCAGGGTGAAGCCCTGGTTCAACGCAAGTTGCTGATATTCAACCTATCAACTATCAACCATAAACTTTCATCTCAGAATTTAAGGTGATTGGCCCACAGCCAGGAGCCACGCCAGCGCCCTGCGGTGCGGCGCGGGCATCGGTGCATCGTCGAGCGTAGAAAACCAACGCTGATTTTCCTTCAGCATCCGGGGCGGGGCGATGGGCACGACGGTTAGCGTCACGCGGTGATGCGTGAATGGATATTCGCTTTGCATAAGCACCCTGCCTCCGCGCTTGGCTGGCGGCAGTTTACACAGCCCGTTCCAACGCGGCCCGGTCTCCTGCTGAAGTAGAAATTTGGCATCCTTCACAACGAATCCGCAAACCTCGTCCATGCGCACGACCGCTTTCCGCGCTGCCTTGATCGGCAGCTCTGCGGGATGGGTGGCTTTGCAAAAACTCCGAACCGGACATTTGCCGCACGTCGGATTGCGTGGAAGACACACCAGCGCGCCAAGCTCCATGATCGCCGAGTTGAAAATGCGTGCGCCTTTTTTCGGCATCCACTCGCGCACCGTCTGCTCGATTACCTTGCGGCCCGCAGCTTCATCCACGGGAAGCTGCAAATCCAACAACCGCGCCGTCACGCGCAGCACGTTCGCATCGATGGCTGGCACGGGAAGATCGAAGGCAAAGCTCGCCACCGCACCCGCGGTGTAATCGCCCACTCCCGGCAACGCACGCAGCGCCTCAAAGGATTTAGGAAATTTGCCGACGTGTTCCGTTACAACGGTCTTCGCGAGGCGATGCAGATTTTTCGCACGGCGATAGTACCCCAATCCCTGCCACAACTGCAGCACGTCATGCTCACTCGCTTCCGCCAGTGCCGTCACATTTGGAAACCGGGCCATCCAGCGGCCGAAAAACGGCAGCACCGTCACCACCTGCGTCTGCTGGCACATGAACTCCGAAACCGTGATGGCATAAGGATCGGGATCGCGCGTCCTGCGCCACGGCAGATCGCGACCCGCTTTTCCAAACCACACAGCCAGCACTTTTTGAAAAGATCGCAGGGCTGGCTTGTCGGAGACGTTCATGGTTTGGTGATGGGTCGATGGCTGATTCAGACAAACCCCTTACGCTTTTCACATCGAAATTGTCGTCCGAACAGGCGGAAAAACTTCATGCGCTCTTGAAAGCCGAGGGGTTCAAATTCGAGCCCAAGCCGTACACGCTTTATTACGCCACCAAACCGCGACTGAACATCGCCGTGTACGAAAAGGGGCCGAAGGTCGTTCTGCAGGGCAAGGACACCCAGGAGTTTGATCAGTTTCGACTCGAACCCGAAATCCTGGGCGAAGCGCGCGTCGGCTACGAGGAAGTGCTGCAGCCGGAAATGTTTGAACCACACTTCGGCATCGATGAAAGCGGCAAAGGCGACTTCTTCGGTCCGCTCGTCATCGCCGGAGTTTTCGTGGATCAGCCCATTGCGCGCACTTTTCTCGAGGCAGGCATTCAGGACAGCAAACGTATCACCTCCGACGCGCGAATCCGCGCGTTGTCGAAGATCATCAAGGATGCGACGCACAACGCGCACAGCGTCGTGGAAATTCCACCCGCAAAATATAACGCGCTGTACGACAAAATTGGCAACGTGAACAAACTCCTCGCGTGGGGCCACGCACGGGTCATTGAAAATCTTGCAACGATGCGCCCGGACTGTCCCCGCGCACTCAGCGATCAGTTTGCCAACCCCTCGCTCATCCAGCGGGCACTCATGGAAAACGGGCGCAAACTCCAACTCGACCAACGGACCAAGGCCGAAAGTGATCTCGCCGTGGCTGCTGCGTCGATTCTCGCCCGCGAACGCTTCATCAATTGGTTTGATAACACAGGCCGTCGCTTTGAAAAAAAACTACCGCGCGGAGCCAATGCCGAAGTCAAGCGCGTCGCCAGGGAGATTGTGGACGCCCATGGCGTAACCATTCTGCCTGAGTTGGTTAAAATGCATTTCAAGACCAGCCAAGAGATTTAATAAATCCGTATTGACGTCAGGGTGCGCTTTCGCCTCAGATGCCTTTAATAAGGTCAACTATGGCAACTCTCACAAAACGCGAAATCGTCATCCAAATATCAAACGAATCTGGAATGACCCAAAAAGACGTCCTCACCGTGGTTCAACGCACGCTCAACGTCATCGCCGACACGCTGGCCAACGGCGATTCCGTGGAAATCCGCAACTTCGGTGTTTTCGACGTGCGCCTCACCAAATCCAAGGTCGGGCGCAACCCGAAAGTCCCGAACAGCGAGGTGAAAATCCCTCCAGCGGCCACAGTGAAATTTAAAACAGGAAAACTCCTCAAAGAGCGTCTCGAAAAACTCACGCCAAGTCTCAAACGCAAGGCATAATCCCGGCACAAAACGCATCTACCAGCCGTAGGCGTCGCGCATCAGGTGGTAAATCACGTTTTGCTCAATCACTCCGCGGAAGTATTGCGACCCTGGGCCATCAGCAAAAACCGGCACGTCTTCGCCGGCGTGAGTTTCAGAGCCCAACGGGATCATAGCTTCCTGAAGATAATCCGGATCATTCACAATCTCGTCGGTAAGAAGGGGACGGCCATTCACCGGAGGTGACACTTCCCCTGGTTTGTGGGGAAATTTCTTCGCTCCCTCGGGCTGTGAGTCGGATTTTCCAACATAACCCGGCCCGTTGGCGTAGCTGAGTGTAGTGTAGGGTCGGTCCAGCAAATCCAGCGTCGGACGCGACGAAACCCGGCCCTGGTTATTCGGCCCGCGAACAAGACCCAGAATCGGATTTCCCCGCCCGGGATAACCCGACATCGTCAGCACGTGGCTGTGATCCGCCGTCACTACGATCAGCGTGTCGCGTCCTGTCATCTCCCGCGCCACACGCACTGCATCGGAAAGCGCGATCGTCTCGGTCAACGCACGGAACGCGTTACCTGCGTGGTTGGCGTGATCAACGCGTCCGCCCTCGACCACAAGGAAAAATCCCTTTTCGTTTTTCGAAAGGATTTCAATGGCTTTGCGCGTCATGTCTTCCAGCGCGGGATCCCGCGTCTCCTTCTTTTTCAACTCCGCGTGATAGTTCATGTGCTCGGGCTCGAACAACCCAAACAGACGACGCGTCTTTTCCACATCGACCTTGGCGAGTTGTTCGGCAGTCCAGACGAACTCGCCGCCCGCGTTTTTCTTGCGCCATTCCTCCACAAGATTTCTCCCATCGAGGCGGGCACCATGCTGATCCTGGTACTCCAAATCCTTTTCCGTGGCCGGAAGAAAGTGCTGCCGCCCTCCGCCAAGCGCGACATCAAGTCCATCACCATGCGGAAACTCGATCAACTGCCGTGCGATATCAGGAAATCCGGCTTTGCGCGCCGCCGGGGTCAGTCGCGAGTCATCATCCCAATCGCGCTCCGGAGAATTCGCGTAGCAACTCGCGGGCGTGGCGTTTGTGATCGAGGTGGTCGTCACGACGCCCGTGCTGAGTCCGCGCTTTTCCGCCGTAACAAGCAGCGATTCCAGTTCCATGCCCGGGACCGCCGTGTAATCGCCACGCGGCACACGTTGATCCACCGAAATCATTCCGGAGCCGGTCTTCACGCCGGTGATGATGGCCGTCATCGTCGGTGCGGAATCGCTCACCTGTTGATTCGTACTGTAGGTTTTGGAAAGCGCTGAATGAGAAAATGTTTCAAACGAAAGCTGATTCTCCTCACCACTCAGCCCTTTGTTTTGACCCTCAAGAATACGCGCTGCGGTCACCGTGGTTATGCCCATGCCGTCGCCGACAAAAAGGATCACATTTTTTGCGGGGCCAGGCTCCACCTTTTGAGCTTTGATCTCTGCAACCCGCTTGCGACCAGACTCCAGCCAGGTATCCCGTGTTTCTTCCCGGGGTTTCTCAGCGGCACATACGACGGGAGTTCCAAACGCCATCGCGCCAACCAACGCGAAGGTCAGAAGGCGGAAAGCAGGCGGACTGAAGATTGGGTTATGCGAAAACATACGGTACAAACGAAAGCCCCGCCCCGCTGCAAAGCAAGCGCTTAATCGGACGCCGGTGGAACGGGAAATTTTAAACGCAACGCTTCGGCAATGTAAGCCGGCACAAATTTATCCACATCGCCGTTGAGGCGGGCGATCTCCTTCACGATCCGCGAACTGAGATAGGTGTACTCCTCCTTCGGCATCAGGAACATGGTTTCAAACCCCGGCTCCATCTTGCGGTTCATCAGAGCCATCTGAAATTCGAATTCAAAATCGCTCACCGCACGCAACCCGCGCACCACCGCCACAGCACCCGTTTCGCGCACCAGATCGACCAGCAAACCTTTGAACGTCGTCACCCGCACATTAGGAAGCTCCGCCACCGCCCGCTTTAGCAGCACCGAACGTTCTTCCACCGTGAACAACGGCTGCTTCTGTTCATTCTCCGCCACCGCCACGAGGACTTCGTCAAAAAGCCGCGACGCCCGCTGGATGACATCGAGATGCCCATTGGTGATCGGATCGAAACTGCCTGGGTAAATAGCACGGCGCACGGCGCGAGACTCTGCCGAAGCCCGCCACGCGTGACAAGGCAAACCCTGCTCCGCAAGCTAAGGCGCTTCCAGGCCGATGAGATAGTTGAGTGGTTCTTCGAACGCAGGATAACGTCCGCTGGATTTCCACTGCTGCGCAGCCTGCACCGTGGCGTTGTGACGGCGCGTGAGGTCGGCCAGGTTTGCCTTGGGGATATCGGTCAGTAAAGAATCGGAAACAAACGCGCCTGGAGCCGCGAGGCCGTTGAGAAATTTCGTCTTCTCCTCGAGCGAAACGTCAGTGCGCCCCATGTACGTCTCCACGGCCGCTAGTTGCCGGGCGTCGGTAAGATCGGCTTTGGTAAAATAATCCGCACGCACCAGCGGACGCTCTGCCATCACGGCGGTGTTGCCGTTGAGATAGTTCATCACCTCAAGCGGGTGAAGATTGGCCATCGTATCCATCGCAACCAGCGCGGCCTGCTGCAAAGGCGTGTCCTCACGGTTCGCAAACTCCGCAAGCTGCGGCATCACCTGCACGGCGGCAATATGCACCGGAACATCAAACGCTTCCAAAAATCCACTGCTCGGTGCGTTCACCCACTCGGGATTGGCGATCATTTCCCCAAACTTCGCCGTCAGTAACGCTGCGCTTTGTGTTCCCGTTTTCACATCCGCCCACGCAAGGTTCCGCATCGCCACCGCCCATTCATCCGCCGAGCGGCGCAGTCCCAGCGCTTCCATCGACGCCTGGCGTGAAGCCTCGGTGTCGATTTGAGGAAGGAGATCGAGCAGAAAAATGCGCAACGTGTTGGCGGCGGTAAGCGCACCACTGGAGCCCACTTCAAATTCCATCCCCGTCTCCGCATCTTCACCCGCCGTGAGAAACGCAAGGACTGCGGCAGCGGCAATCTGAGGATCCTCAGCAAGCAACAACTCCCGCAATCTCGCCAGCGCCGCGCGTTTTTCATCCGGCGAACCGTTGCGCAGGGTTTTCAACACCGAAGCAAGCGCCTGTTCGATCCGGGTCGTGGCCATGGATTCAGCCGAAGGTGCGGCGTGCATTTCAGGGGTTTCCGCTCGAACCGCCTCAGCACCGGTAGTTTCAAGCGGCACCACCGCTTTCCCCTCACTGCCCGTGGGCGGAGAAGGGCGGAGCATCAACCAGAGCGCAAAGCCCAGGCCGCTTCCGATCAGGAAATAAAGGAGGCGCCGGTTCAGAGGCTGAGATGCTGGCTGATGAAGTTGCCAGCCTGCGCATCAATCACGCGATAACCGGAACCGGAGTAATTAGTGTAACCGCTCACGTTGATCCCAAGAATCAACCATTGCCCACCGACATACACGTAAGTGGGACCCCCGCTCATGCCGGGTTCAATGTTGTAGGTGTAATTTTCCCAATATGCACTCCTGATGGGCTGAAAACTGCCTTTCGACTGCGGAGAAGATTTAAGCATCACCCTTCCCGCAGTAAAAGGCGCGTGAAGAGCACCGCCATAGCCGAGCGACATCATAAAGTAATTTCCGTTCAGCAACCCAGGATTTGCCGACCACGAGGCGTACTTCGGCACATTGGGTGTTCCCCGAAATCTCAACCCTCCAAGGTCATGCTGGAAAGCAGCGTTACTAGCCTCACCTTTGGCAGCAGACTTGGCTTCATACCCGCTGAAAATGAACAACTTCGAGGCGCTGTGAACACTGCGGCTCGAGTGATTTGATTGAGCAATGCGGAAGGTCATATTCGTGGAAAGACCATTGGTTGTTGAAAAAAGAACGTGCGCGCAGGTAAGTGAGGAGCGTGACCCAATAACGGTTGCGCTTCCCTGGTACCCTAAAGTGCCACTCAGATAAACAATCCGGCCCGTGGTGTAGTAGGGCTCAACGCTTTGCGCTATGGCTTCGCCGATGATTGTCGGAAAATTGATGGCTTGGGCGGTCATTGAAACGCCGCCAATGATGAAGCCAAGCGCGATTCTGAGGAAAGTGGTGGGACGCATCGTGGAAGAAGGGACACTCGATTACCTTCAGAGTCAAGCCGGGACGCCCGGAAAACTAAACGCGCCGCGCCACTTCTTCCAACTGGAGCGCACCTTCGTAGAGCGCGCGCCCGATGATGATGCCGTGCAATCCGGGCAGGGCGTCGAGTTTCCTAACATCTTCCGCGTTGGAAACTCCACCGCTGGCAATGACGTTACATCGCACTGCCCGCAAAATACGTTCCGTCTCGGCGAAGTTCGGCCCCTGCAACATGCCGTCGGTCGCGATGTCCGTATAAATAATCGTCCCGGCACCCGCGCCTTCCACCGCACGGGCAAGATCTTCGGCGGTCTGCTCTGACGTTTTCACCCAACCGTGCAGTGCGACCATGCCGTTCTTCGCGTCGATCCCCACGGCAACTGCTTCGCTGCCAAAACGGCGCACGCTTTCCTCCACAAATCCGATGGATTCAATGGCCTTGGTGCCAATGATCACCCGGGCCGCTCCAGCGTCCAACGCGCGCTCGATGGCTGCCTCCGTCCGAATGCCGCCGCCGATTTCGCACGGGATTTTAACGGCGTTCGTAATGCGGCGCAACGCTTCCAGGTTTTTCTGTTCCCCGGTGAATGCGGCGTCAAGATCGACGATGTGAAGCCAGTCGCCACCCGCTTTTTCCCAGCGCAACGCGAACTCGACAGGGTCTTCGCCATACACCGTTTTTTCCACAGCCAAACCCTGGCGCAAACGCACCACCTGGCCACCCATCAGATCAATGGCGGGATAGAGCAGCGCCATTACAGGTCGAGCATGAGGCGCACCGGATCCTCGATACTTTCTTTCACCTTGATGAGAAACGTGACGGCTTCTTTGCCATCGACCACGCGATGATCGTAGCTCAGCGCGAGATACATCATCGGGCGGATAACCACCTGGCCTTTTTCCGCGATGGGACGTTCCTGAATCTTGTGCATCCCGAGAATACCGCTCTGGGGCGGATTCAAAATCGGCGTACTCAGCAGCGAGCCGTAGATGCCGCCGTTGGAAATGGTAAACACGCCGCCCTGCAAATCTTCGATGCCGATCTTGCCCTCGCGCGCTTTCACGGCGTAGGCCGCCAGATCGTGCTCGATTTGTGCAAACGATTTCTGGTCGGCATCACGAATCACCGGGACGATGAGCCCGCGCTCTGTGCCCACAGCAACCCCGATGTCGTAGTAGTTGTTCTGCACAAAATCTTCGCCGTCCATGCGTCCGTTGATCCCCGGCACGTCTTTGAGTGCCTGCACCACCGCTTTGATGAAAAAGGACATGAACCCGATCTTGATGCCGTGCTCCTTGGTGAAGTCCTCCTGAACACGCGAACGCAGCGACATCACGGCGCTCATGTCGCACTCGTTGAACGTCGAAAGAATCGCGGCGTTTTGCTGCGCACTGACGAGCTGCGCGGCGATTTTGCGGCGGAGCGGGGAAAGTTTTTTGCGGATGGTGCGGCCTTCGGGCGCGTGCGGGACCGGCGCGGGCGCAGGCTTCAGAACAGTAGCTGGAGAGGCTTTGGGCGCTTCGACGGCTGCGGGTTTCGCAGGAGCGGGTTCGGATTTCGGAGCAGGCGCAGCGGCTTCAGGTTTAGCCTTTTCTTTGGGCGCAGAAGCAGGAGCGGCAGCCGACTCGTCGATCGTGGCCACCACTTCACCGATTTTTACCTCCGCACCTTCCAGGACGATGATGTGAAGCGTTCCCCCTTTTTCAGTCGTCACTTCAGTGGACACTTTGTCGGTTTCCAAGGTGAAAAGGGCGTCGCCGGGGCTCACTGTTTCGCCGTCTTTTTTATGCCATGTGGAAAGCAATCCAGAAGTGATGGATTCGCCGACTGCGGGTATTTTGATTTCGCTGCTCATTTGCGGGCCGACAGGTTTCACCGGAGGACCTCTCCGCGTCAACGAACTATTGCAGACAACCTGCGGAAAATCCGGTCCAGCGGCCAGTTTTCTGCAAACTCACAGCATCGTTCCGCGCAGGAGTGCTGTTGCGATGGTGAAGTAAATAATCAGGCCGGTGACGTCGACCAGCGTGGCAACGAACGGAGCGCTGGATGTCGCCGGATCCGCGCCAAGGCGTTTCAATAAAAACGGCAACATCGAACCCGCGATCGTTCCCCAAAGCACGACCCCGAGCAGCGTGAAGGCCACGGTGAGACCTAGCAGGAACGAGTGTTCTCCGTAGGCACTTGTAAAAAAGGACCAGAAATAAATCCGCGAAAAACCCAGCGCACCCAGGATGCCGCCGAGGCACAGGCCCGAAAAAATTTCTTTCTTCATTACGTTCCACCAGTCTCGCAATGCGACCTCACCCAACGCCATGGCGCGGATGATCAGCGTCGAAGCCTGCGAACCGGAGTTGCCGCCGCTGGAAATAATCAGCGGCACGAAAACCGCCAGCACCACGGCCTTTTGAATTTCCCCTTCAAAAAAGTGCATCGCCGATGCCGTCATCATTTCGCCCAAAAACAATACCGACAGCCAGACTGCCCGTTTGCGCACCATCGAACGCAGCGGCGTCTCCAGATACGGATCGTCCAGCGCCTCGGTGCCGCCGATTTTCTGGATGTCCTCCGTCGTCGCCTCCTCCAGCACGTCGATCACGTCATCGACCGTCACAATCCCGACCATCACGCCGTTGCTGTCCACGACGGGGAGCGTGTTGCGATCGTATTTTTTAAACGTCTCGACCGCCGTCTCCTGCGCATCCGTGACTGTCAACGCCACAAAGTTCGAGTCGTGAATCTCTGAGACCGGGGTGTCCAAGGGACGGATCAAAATTTCCCGGATCCGCATGTCATCGATGAGTTTTCCGCGCTCGTCGGTAACGTAAATCACGTTGAGCGTTTCAGAGTCCTCGCCGTACTCGCGGATAAAATCCAGCGTCTCGCGCACCGTCCACGCGCTGCGGACCGCGAGGAAATTCGGGGTCATCAGGCGGCCCACGCTGTCCTCAGGATAATTGAGCAGCGCCTGCGCCACCGCCCGTTCCTCAGGGCTGAGCAGGCGGATCAATTGCGTCACCGCTGCGGGCGGAAGCTCTTCAAGCAGCGCGGTGCGATCGTCCGGCGACATCTCGTTGATGATGGCCACGACATCCTCCTGCCCCATCGCCTGGAGAAGCGCTTTCTGCGTGTCGATGTCGAGATACTCAAACGTCTCGCCCGCCACTTCACGCGGCAGAAGCCGGAAAATCACGACCTGCTCGGTAACCGGAAGTTCGACGATCAATTCGCCGAGATCGGCAGGCGGCCATTCGGCAAATACATCGCGCAACGCCGAGAAATTTTTCGCGGCGATCAGTTCGCGGATTTCGGGTTCGAGTAGGTTGCCAAACATGCGTCGCGTTGTGTCCTAACGGTGCGCACCCCGCCTGCGCAACCCCGCGATGAAATTATTCCTCAACCAACACGACAAGCGCCTGCCCCGGATCCACCGTGCGCCCTTTCGCGCACAGCACACGTTCAATCACCCCGGCACACGGCGCAACGACCGCCGTCTCCACCGTCATCAACGCGTGAACACGGAATCGTAGCGCGAAATCCAGCACGATCATGCCATACTCCACGAGCAGGTATTTGTCACCCGACACGCGGTAACGAACATCCATCGGGCTCGTCTGGTGAAAAACAACCGGGCTCTCCAGCGAACCCTCATTTTTCGTAAGAACCAAGTCCCCATGCCCATCCAGCGTCGTAATCCGCGCCTCATAAGCCCGCTCCATTTCCGCCTCCTTCAAAAACCACGCTTGTTTTTCATTCGTCCAAAGCTGCTCTCGTGGACCAGACCGGGAGCGTGAGCACACCGACTCCAAGAACCGAGTACATCCCAAGGGAAAACCAAAACATCGCGGGTTCCTCGGAAGGCAGGATGGGCCGCCGCTGCGAGGCGGATTTCAACGGAGGCCGTATTTCCCCGTTCTCCACGCCGCTCACGGCAATCAGCAGCATCCATCCCCGACCCACTCCTCGTAAAAAATCATGTCGCGTCCATGGTGCCCAACCCGCCACGCACGATCCAGTGCGGCGACAGATCTTTCCTTCACCTTCTCACGACGCACCACGAATTCCGTGCGGATCTTGGGCGAAATGACGTGAAAACCATGTTTACCATCATCTGACTTGCGATGGCCGGGGCGGCAAGGCATTAATCTGCCCCGTCATATGCATCTTTCGCCTCGGGAACAGGAAAAGTTAATCGTCGTTGTAGCCGCCGGTTGAAGCTCAATTACCCGGAATCCGTCGCCATCATCACCTATGAGATTTTCGAGGGTGCACGGGACGGACGCAGCGTGTCCGACCTCATGAGCTACGGCGCCACGATTTTAAAAAAGAGCGACGTCATGGAGGGCGTCGCCGAAATGATCCACGAAGTGCAGGCCGAGGCCATTTTTCCCGACGGCACCAAACTAGTCACCGTTCACAACCCGATCCGCTGATGGTTCCCGGACAAATCATCCCAGCAGACGCACCCGATTTGGAAATCAACACGGGACTCGCGACGTTCACCCTGCGTGTGGCCAACACCGGCGACCGTCCGATCCAGGTCGGCAGTCACTACCACTTTTTTGAAACCAACGAGTCGCTCGAATTTGATCGTTCCGCCGCGCGCGGTTTTCGTCTCAACATCCCGGCCGGAACCGCCGTGCGTTTCGAACCGGGCGACACCAGGGAAGTGAAACTCGTCGCACTCGCGGGGGAACGCGAAGTCCACGGTTTCCAGGGAAAAATTACCGGCAAACTGGACTGATCCCGCCGCACCAGCCGGGCTGTAAAAACGAGGGTTTTTTGCTGCTTCATGACACCATAGAGGATGAGGAAGATCTGCGCACTCTTCGCTCGGAGAAGGCAGCCGCAATATCTGAACCCACCAAGAGTCTCGACGCTGTTCTCAGAGAAATCGAAAACTGAAACAAGCCTACCAAACGGCCACCCAATCCTCTTCCGCCCTCAGCTCCAGAGGGCAGGTGACCGCTAAGCCTTGGGAAAGCGCAAGACGTTCTGTGGTGTCCGACCTCCGTAGCTAAAAAACGGAATCGCCCCCGTCCAGCTTTGGCACGGGGGCGACGGTTCCTGCTTTAGAGGCGGGAGTTACTTTTACTTAGCGTGCGTGCTGTGGAGTGCCTTCGCTTTTTCGAGGTGTGAGTTCAGGGCAGGCAGGGTTTTTGTGGCGAATGCCTTCACATCCGAATCCTCACTTCGACTTGCTCCTTCAAAAAGCGACACTGTCTTTTCGTGCGCCTTCACCGTTTCCTTGAGATAGGTTTTGTCGAATTCCTGTCCACTTAATTTGGCAAGCTGATCGTGTTTTTCCTGATGCCGTGCATCCAGTTCGTCCGGTAAATTGATTCCTTTGGACGCGGCCAATGATTTGAGTTGCCCGTTCACTTTGCCGTGATCCGTGGCCATCATTTGGCCAAATTCCTTGACGTCAGCACTCGCGCCTTTCGAGGCGGCCAGGGTACCGGCTTCGACATCCAGCATCCCGCCTTGGGCGGCCTTCATGATGAACTCGTTGTCGCTGGTGGAAACGGAGCCGCTGATTTCCTTCATCGGTTCCCCACCCTCACGGGCTTTCTTCGCCGATGTGGCAGGCTCCTTTAGTGAGCTGGATTCCTTCGAAGTGCTGGATTTAACTCCCTCGGAGCGGTTGCTGGTGTCGGCAGGCTCGCCGCCTTCACGCGCTTTTTTAGATGGTTGAGCGCCTTCGGTTTCCGCATGCATGGTGAGCGGAAAACTGACGAGTAATGCGACGACCGCAGTGCTTAGTAGTGGATATTTTGTTTTCATTTTTGTTTTTCAGGTTGCTTGGTTACTCACGGTGTATCGGACGAGGTGCGCGCTATGGATGTGTCGCTTTTTAGAAACGTACCGCGGCAACGGACGCATCCATTGGGCTCAAAAAGCCATCCATATCGCGTGCTTTGCGGTTTTTAAAAGTGAGCTAAAGCCAAATCACGTCACATCGCGGTGAGTTAGCTCCGAGGTTCCTAAGGCGGGCGCGCTGCGACGCCGCTGATCGCCCAATAGCGCTTCCATCAACCAGCCTAGCGTGCCGCCCCAAACCAAATGCGCGGCGATCATGAGGAGATTGCGGCGCAGAGGATGATGAATCGCAGATCGAAGAATTCCGGCACCGGGCAACAGGCCCAGATAGCTAATCAGCCAGAGGAACATGCCAAAAAGCAGCCCGTTGGCTGGCTTTTTTTCTACTGCCATCGCCGAATACAGCGCACCGGCCGCTCCGCCATAACCAAAGTGTGCAACGAGCGTAGCCGCATCCCGCTCGCCGGCACTCAAATGCCCGGCTATGCCCGATTCACGCGCAAGCTTCATCGTGATTTCACGCGGAGGAAGAGCGTAGCGCTCCTCAGCCGGGAGCCTACGATGGAGCATTATCATAAGGACAGTCATGGGGCCGGTGGCCACGATTCCACAGACAATACCGAGGATGAGGTTGCGCACGTCTTTTGCATCGTCCGAAAGTTGAAAGTCGGCCTTCTCGTTCTTTACAACCACCGCACGTTTTCATCGAAAAATGGCCACGTCCTTTTCATTCGCTATTCCTCTTGGATAATTGAATAGGCACGTTGAAAAAAGACCCAACCTCCGAGTCCCTCTCACACGATACAGGGGTGCAAAGAGATCTTCCTGCTGGCTTGGGCTCAGTGGGAACAGCCCTCTGGCAAAAACATAATATGTCAACCATTCTACTCATCATCTTAGTGCTTTTCCTACTCGGCGCTTTGCCTACTTGGCCACATAGCAAGAACTGGGGCTACGGCCCAAGCGGCGGCCTTGGTTTAGTCGTGGTCATCCTGATTGTCCTGGTCCTCATGGGACGGCTGTAGCCTGCCATGTCCCATCTGCGCGCTTTTTTAGAAAAGCGTTGGTGGCGGCTGTCCATCCGTATCTGGCTAACCAGCGCGCTTACCCTGCTCGTGGTTGCGTTGGTGGCGTCCCTGCTATTCATCCGCCGCCCCGTGGTGGCCTACCGGCCTGAACATACGATCGGGGTGCGCGATCCGGCGTTTTTTGCGTCCGCTCATGCGCTGGTGGATCCCGTGCCGATGTTGGGCAACCGCATCGAGCTGCTGCACAACGGCAAGGAAATTTTTCCCGCTATGCTGGGTGCGATCAAATCCGCCAGGCACAGCGTGAATTTTGAGGCGTACCTATTTCACTCCGGTTCGGTGGGCAGCCAATTCCGCGACGCGCTCTGCGAACGGGCGCAGGCAGGAGTAACAGTTCGCGTTCTGCTCGATGGCGTGGGCTCTGGCCTCGGGTTGAAGAACAGCGATGTGGAAATAATGAAACGCGCAGGTTGCCAATTTGCCTACTATCACGCCACACGATCATGGCGGCTGGATCGCATAAATCGCCGCTCGCACCGCCGCATCATGGTGGTGGATGGGCGCGTCGGATTCACAGGCGGCGTGGGCTTCGCCGACGAATGGATAGGCGATGCCGACGCACCCGGTCATTGGCGCGAGGATCACGCCCGCATCGAAGGTCCCGTCGTGGCCAAGCTCCAAAGCGCGTTCCTCGAACACTGGCTGTGGCAGGGCGGCGAGATGTTTTGCGGCCCCGAAGATTTCCCCCCCCAGAAGCCAGCCGGCACGCTCAAAGCGCAGGTCGTGCTCTCCGACTCCTTCACCATCGCTCCGCTCCCGATGGTGCAGGCCGTGGCAATCGCCGCTGCCGAACAACGCATTTTTATCACCAACGCCTACTGCGCGCCCAGCGACGATCAGGTGGACCTCCTCCTCGCTGCTGCCAAGCGCGGTGTGGACGTGCGCCTGCTTATTCCCGGCAAATACAACGATCAGCCGATGGCCAGCGCCGCAGGCCGACCCGCCACCGGACGCCTCCTCGCGGGCGGCGTAAAGATTTACGAATACCGACCGACCATGATCCATTCGAAAACGATGGTCGTGGACGCGATGTTTTCCATCCTCGGCACCTCGAACCTCGATTCCCGCTCCGCTGCGATAAATCAGGAACTGGACGTGACCATTTACGACGAGAAATTTGGACGCGAGATGGAAGCAGTCTTTGAAGCCGATTTGAAAAACGCACGCCCGTACACGCAAGAGGATTTCCGTAATCGCCCTTGGCGGCAACGCCTTCTGGAACTTATCGCCCGCCCGTTCCACTCGCAGCTCTGAGCGCACCTACGCGGGCGCTGCCAAGCCCGGTGAAACCTCTGCCGGGCACTGC
>Ga0105046_10005315_pt1 | contig 20385 bp, 15 predicted proteins | sample MAT03_FD_78385 | JGI IMG/M metagenome (GOLD analysis project Ga0105046, IMG submission 78385) | Freshwater microbial communities from Lake Fryxell liftoff mats and glacier meltwater in Antarctica - MAT-03 (megahit assembly) | ecosystem: Environmental > Aquatic > Freshwater > Ice > Liftoff...
CATTCAGCCGCATCATTCAGCCGCATCATTCAGCCGCATCATTCAGCCGCATCATTCAACAGTGCGAGTCCAAAGCACGAGTCCTAGGCTAAATCTTCGTGCCACAGGTAGGGCAGAAGTTTTTGGTAGGCAAGCTTTCGGCACCACAGTTGTCGCAGATGGCAGGGGCATTAACGACATCGGGTTGAGGACGCTCTGGTAGGCCAATCATTTGAGCATTGCTCTTACCCGGTGCCACCATGGGGTAACAGTTTTCGTTGCGGTTGACGTGTACGTCCATGAGGACTGGCCCGTCGTGAGCCAACATGTCGGCGATCGCCCCTGCTAAATCAGCGCGATCGTGAACTACGATGCCTTTGATCCCAAATGCATTCGCCAGCATGACAAAATCGGGCATACCCGTTTGCATGTTAGAGCACGAGTAGCGCTCGCCGTAAAATGCTTCTTGCCACTGGCGCACCATGCCCTGCCAACCGTTATTGATGATCACGGTCTTAACGTTGATGCCATACTGTGCCAATGTACCCAGTTCCTGTAGGTTCATTTGGAAGCTAGCGTCGCCGCTAATACAAATAACCTGTTCATCGGGTAATGCCACCTTTACACCCATGGCGGCAGGCATACCGAATCCCATCGTGCCCAGCCCAGCACTAGAAACCCAGCGGCGAGGGCCATTTTTGAGGAATTGAGCAGACCACATCTGGTGCTGCCCAACATCGGTTGTGTAGTAAGCCTGGGGCGCTTGATTGCCGATCGCTACAATGACTTCCTGTGGCGAGAGGGTATCCGTATAATGGGGTACGGTTAAGGGGTAATCTGCCTTCCAGCGGTCAATTCGCTCAAGCCATGCTTGGGTGAGGTTAGGTTCAGGCGCAATACCGTCGTCGCGATCGCGCCGCAGCAGTTCCGACAGCACATGGCGCACATCTCCCACAATGGGTACATCGGGCGTGCGGTTTTTGCCCACTTCTGCTGGATCAACATCCACATGAATGACTTTGGCACGGCTGGCAAACTCATCTAACTTACCCGTTACCCGATCATCAAATCGGGCACCCACCGCAATCAACAAATCACATTCTGTAACGGCGTAGTTGGCATAGGCGGTACCATGCATACCCAGCATCCCAACGGACAGGGGGTGATGTTCATCGAATGCCCCCTTACCCATCAACGTTGTAGTCACCGGAAGCCGAAACCGCTCTGCCAAAGCACGAATCTCAGCATGAGCATCGGCAGAAATAGCGCCGCCCCCTACATAGAGCAAGGGCTGTTTTGCTTGACGAATTAGCTTCAGCGCCTGAGCAATTTGACGTGGGTTACCTCGAACTGTAGGACGGTACCCTGGTAATTTGACGCTGCCCGGTTCTACAGGCACATAGGCAAATTCTTCTAGACCCACATCTTTAGGAACGTCAATCAAAACGGGGCCAGGTCTGCCAGATCGGGCAATGTAGAACGCCTCTGCCACAATCCGCGCCATGTCCTTGGGATCGCGCACTACGTAAGAGTGTTTTACAATCGGTAGCGTGATGCCATAGATATCGGTTTCTTGAAATGCATCGCTGCCAATGGCGCTCCGTGGCACCTGCCCAGTAATCACCACAATGGGGATCGAGTCCATTTGGGCGGTAGCAATACCCGTCACTAGATTGGTTGCGCCAGGGCCAGAGGTGCCAAAACAAACGCCGACTTTACCCGTAGCCCGCGCATAGCCATCAGCCGCGTGAGCCGCGCCCTGCTCATGCCGCACCAGAATATGCTTCAGATCGCCACGCGCTTCTGATTGATACAGTTCGTCATAAATCGGCAGAATTGCTCCACCGGGATAGCCAAAAATATGCTTTACGCCATGCCGCACCAGACTGTCCATCAATGCCGCAGCACCCGTTGACCGAATGGGCAAAAGACCAGGCGACACCATAACCGAGGTGGACTTGGGAGAAACCGATGTCTGGAGTTCAGAATTTTGGGAGGGTGAGACAGTCATTGGAGTGGCAGGCAAGACTTCACGCATAGTTTAAGAATCTGTATCTTGATGCACAAAATGCTAATATCCCAGTCTAGTTCTGATATCGCGATCCTGTCGAGCAGACTATCAGGAATTGATAACCTGGGGAGGCAGGGGGGTTGATGGGATGTTTTTTTGGAGGGCGGGCAAAGTCTGCGCTCCAAAAAATCACGGCATTGCTTAATCTGGGTATGAAGTTTTTTTGAAAGGGGTGCTGAGCGCCCCTTTCAAAAAAACTTCATACGTGAAATCAGCAACACCAAAATCACCGCCAGGTTAGAACTAAGGGAACTGCGTTGAAATAAGATACCGGCTCAAGCAGAAGGCTTATCGTGGATTCCCGCCTGCGCGGGAATGACACCGGGATGATTTTTGTTTGCTGATCCCTAAGTAGTTCAACCTAAATAAAAACCAAATTCTAAAGCCATAGACGGATTGGTTAGGACGGGGTGCAGGGGTGGAACCCCTGGCTGGGGGCAAAGCCCCCACACCCCCTTTGATCCCAGTGTCCTAACCTTTGTGGCGACAGCTATAAAACCCTGCGCCGCCCGTTGTGCGGGCGGCGCAGGGCTTTAGAATCTTATATTTAATTAAGCCCACCTACTTATTAAGCCCACCTACTTACCAGTAGGGAGGATGGGAGCAACGTCACGCGGTTGTTCACGGCGGCTATTATCCCTCGCCATATTGCTTCAGCAGCGCTAAGAGAAACTCGGCAGTGGTGGTGAGCTGAGGCGAGGAAACCTCGACGAGGGCTGGATCGAACCAAGCCGTCGTGCGCGTTTGCCAGCCTCGCGTAGTGTGGGGCGATCGCCACAGATCTAGATGAGGCAGCGGCGGGTCAGCATAGAAGCCCTCAGCGCCAGCACCTAGTAGAGCAGAACTCCAATGTGTGGTGTAATCGTGGCTGATTCGATGAATTGGGAAATTGCCATAGAGCGGGACTCCCCAGCCATCTGCCGCAATGAGCGCCTTCACAGTTCCACCCAACCACTGCCAAAGATGAGCTGCTCCAATGGCTCCTACCACACCCGCACTAAACCCTAAAAACACGAGCGGCATCTCGATCGCAGCTAGCTTAGGAATTTGCGATCGTTTGGCTTGCAGCGAATCAGTTGAACTAGCTAGACCAGCCGGATTAGTCAGGGGGTTACTGAATTGATGCAGCAAAAAGTCGAGCAAGTGAAGCGTGGAGTATGCAGGATAGCGTTCTGCTGGAAATACCAGCACATCGTAAGGCGAGGTCGTTAGCAGTGGATCGGTCTCAATTCCCAAATTAGCCAGAAAGCTCTGAGTTAAGTCGGGACTATGGATACCCGGACAAACGATCAGGGTCATCCCTCACTCCAAAAGTATGGATCTAATCTACATAGATTCTGCATAGATCTATTTTGACGCTCCATTTAAGGCGATCGCTCACTCTATTCCTCTCAATTTTTTGGTAGTGGTATTGATGTAATGATTTTTTGAAGCGCGGGCAAAGCCCGCGCTTCAAAAAATCATTACCAATTTAGGACTACCAATTTTTTTACCTGTGGCTAGGCATCATGGAATTAAGGGCTACTAGCTGAGAGCGAAAACTTAGGGTAGAGCAAGAGCAGTTGCTAGGTTTGTAGTTTAGGAAGACACCTTGTTTTTATAAAAGTGCTCTTTTCATAAAACTGCTCTCTACGCAGTTCTCACACAAACAACCGGGTTTGGGCAATTGGACATTGCCGTCAGTATTAAGATTTGAACCCAAATTCTATAGACTGTGCAGATTTTCTCTCGCCTTCACCTCAGGTTTTGTAAAATATGTGCAAGGGAAAGTTATTTTTCTACATGATTGTCCCTGGTGACCAAGAGCAAAATCGAGAAATTTAGTTTTGAATCGTTGAGCTTCTTTAAGATTCTTTAAAAATATTTATATGACCAGCACAATCGTCAACTTGGCGCTGTTTGTTGTGACCGCAGATGTAGACGAATTTCTAAATACAAATCCCAATCCGGTGCCGTCTTGTGCAGTACCCTCCTCTGCGGTTCGTCAAATGCTTGTGGCCTATGTGCTCACGCGGATTCCCGGTCTCTATGCCCTAACGGATGACATAGAGTACTTGGCAATTGATCCAACGTTGCTTTATAGCTCCAACGAACGCCAGCAGCAGATTAGCACCCTGATCCGGCAAGGAATCCGGCAAATCCGGCAGGACGGAGTTAGTTGGATGACGACCGCAGAGCGATCGCTCTACTCTACTCACAGTTGCTCAATACCATCTGCATAATGGCTAAAATCAACCTGACTGACCTACTCTGAGTCGAGAAGCATTGCTCCTAAGTAGTTCAACCTAAATAAAAACAAGATTCTAAAAGTCTGCGCCGCCCGCACATCGGGCGGCGCAGACTTTTAAGGTTTTATATTTAATTACGCCCATCTACTTATCGGGGGAGATCGCGACTGTTTGGTTCGGTTATATGGCTAGGCTCTTTTGGAGATTGCCGAGTATCGTTTTAGAGAGGGCAGAAAGACTGCATATGCTGCGGTAAGTTTCTAGATGTGTTGTTGATTGTTTTGAAAGGTACGCTGAAGGCACTTTCAAAACAACATACTCAAACCATAACCGTATGCTGCCTCTGAAAAAGGGTAGTGGTATTGACGTAAGGATTTTTTGATGGGCGAGCGAAGCTCGCCCATCAAAAAATCCTTACCGATTTAGGACTATCTGAAAAAGATTGGCTAACTGCTGAGGGACGTGCGGGACGTGTATAAGTGGTATCTACCGACTCTAAGTGAGGTGGTTGCCCACCGTGAGCCAGGGTTTGTAGAACCAAGGGGTGGGCAACTAAAGTTCGCTGCCCAGCAGCGGCTGAAGGCTGAGCGAGATTGGTTTGGGGCGATCGCGGCTCTCAATGCTATGCTACAGCCCCTAGTAGAACTAGATCTAACGGAACTGGATGCAGAGGCCGCTTCAGCCAGTGCAGCGTTGAAGGCTCCATCTCCCTGCCTGCCGTTAGTGCGGGGGGTTGTGTTGTCGGGGCCTCTACCAGTAATTGAGCAACCTAACTTAGTTGCCCAACTTGCCACCTGGAATTTTACTGTCGATACGTTAGGGCTGGCGAGTCTGATGCCTTTTCGTTTGTTACCTGCGGCAAATTTGTCCCCAGAAACAGTTTCGACGGCGGGCACGATTCCCCTAATGACGAATGATCCCCTCGCTGCTGAGCAATTTTGCTTGGTGCTCACCCCTCAGTTTGGCTTGGTGATGGTGCTGGGTGAAAACGCTGTTGGAAATCCCGCGTTTTTGTTTTCGTTTGATCCCGACGTGGTGACTCAAGCATGGCAAGCACTGCGCGCCCGGTTGCTGTTTAGTGGGTCACAGTTTATTAATCCTGTAGAAGCGCAAGCCAAGAAATTTGCGCCGATCGCACCCGACTACAAAACGGTAATGCAGTTTAGCCAGTTGATGCTGGCGCATTTACCTCAACCGATAGAGTGGGATGTTGCCGTAGAATCCTTCAGCCCTACCCATAACAACACGGCTCATAGCAAACCAGTTCATAGAAACGAGCACCAAGACAACTCCATAGCGAATCATCGCGATCAGGGCATGATAGTTCCCGCATCGCTGAAGATGGTATCAGCAGATCAGGTAGGCGAAACCCTTGGCAAATCTGTGATTGAAGCGCAGGGAAAATCTAGATCTAGTGAGCAGTGGGCTGTTAAAACGATCGCCAATTCAACCGTCGCCCCTTGTGGAAAATCAGGAGACACGGAGCGATCGCTAGAACAACTGGCTCAAAGTAAAGAAAGTTTTGACATGGAGCTATTGCAGGCGATCGCCCACGAAGTTCGCACACCTCTGACCACGATTCGAACGCTGACCCGGCTATTGCTAAAACGTAAAGACCTTAGCCCAGATGTGCTTAAGCGCCTGGGCATTATTGACCAAGAATGTACAGAGCAAATAGACCGCTTTAATCTGATCTTTCGGGCGGCAGAACTAGAAACCTGCGCTATGAAACGTCCGCTGACCGCATTAGCACCTATCTCTTTGGCTCAAGTGTTTCAGCAAAACATTTCTCGCTGGCAACAACTGGCCAGTCAGCGCGGGCTTACGCTGGATGTAATTCTGCCGCCGACGCTGCCGAAGGTTGTTACCGATCCCAGTATGTTTGACCAGGTGCTCACTGGATTGGTCGATCGAATTACTCAAACCCTCGCTCCTGGAAGCCATATTCAGGTTCGTGTAGAGTTGGCAGGGCATCAGCTCAAACTACAATTTGAATCCCAGACCACGGCAGAGACTAGCCCAGGCGACAATGCTTCAGCGATGAGCCATGCCTTTGTCCCCCCGCTTAAAGCGTTGGGACAATTGTTAATGTTTCAACCTGAAACGGGTAGCCTTAGCCTCAGTTTAGGGGTGACAAAAAACCTATTTCAAGCCCTAGGTGGCAAGCTAATTGTTAAACAGCGTCCTCAGCAAGGGGAAGTCTTGACTATCTTTTTGCCCCTCGAAACGCGGCGATCGGAAGAATGTTAGCCAATCAAACCAGTTCGGCAGTGCTGAATCGGGAATGTTTTTGAATGGAAAACCGAAGGTTTTCCATTCAAAAACATTCCCAAACCATTATCTATTCAGCAACGCCGCAGGAGGATAGCCCTAGAGGCGTACCTGCTTGAGGGAGCTACGGGGGTCAACGCTGCGATTGGCGCGGATTTTTTCATAACATTCCCGCTCGATGTCACTTAAGTCTTTGGAGGGTGCGATCGCCACCTTAACCAATTGGTCACCCCTGTCCCCTTTAGGGCTACTCCAGCCTTTACCGCGCAATCGCAGGATCTGACCCGACCGAATTCCGGCTGGAATATTCATTGTTACCATACCTTCGGGTGTTGGCACTTCAATTGAGGCTCCCAGTACTGCTTCATCTGGGGCGATCGGCACCTCGCATACCAGATTATTTCCATCAAACTGGAAAAAGGGATGGGGCTGCACCTCAATCTTGAGGTACAAGTCGCCGCGCTGCCGATTAGAGGGGTTTACTTGTCCCTTGCCTCGCACTCGGATCTTGGTACCGGGCTTAGCCCCAGCAGGTATTCTCACGTCAATAATTTCGGAACCTAGGCTAAGCCGTTTTTGCACCCCATTAAATGCCTCTGCCAACGTTAGTGTCAAGGTGGATTCTAGGTCTACACCCGTCATTGTAGACGGCTCGCCAAAGTTGCCAAAGTCACCCCCGCCTGGTGCGCCTGTTCTGTAGCGCGAATTGTATGCACTACCTGGCGCACCTCCACCAAAGCGACCTAGTAACTCGTTAATAAAATCGTCGAAATTACCGTATTGGCTGAAATCAAAGCCTCCGAAGTCTCCTGGTGCCGAGCCGCTAGACTGTTTCCAGTACTGGCCAAATTGGTCATATTTCTGGCGTTTATCGCTATCTGACAGGACTTCGTAAGCTTCGTTAATGTCCTTAAATTGAGCCTCAGCCGATTTATCGCCGGGGTTTAGGTCAGGGTGATATTGCCGCGCTAGTTTGCGGTAAGCCTGCTTTATAGCGTCTGAGCTAGCTGTTTTGTTAACTCCTAAGATGGCGTAGTAGTCTCTAAAATCGGCCGCTGCCATCGTGTCATCTCCTTTGCGAGATCTCAATCCAAACTTACTCAGGTTGGGTGAGTAGCTACCCAATAAAATTCTAAATAATCTGTTTCAATCTGTCGCATTCTGGTAATCGACATTAGTTTGTGATTGAGAAACCCACAGAGCGGGCTACTCAATCACAAACTAGTACCTTAATTATGCAATGCCTCGTGGGTCATACGTATGGGCTAGTTGACAGCAATGTAACGTACCAGCATATCCAATCCATCTTGCAGGCTAGGCTCAGCCCCACACAATTGTCGATGCATGCGCTGAATCACCGCCTCTGGAACGCGGCGATCGCGCCTCTGGTTGCGCTCTAAACATAGCGCTAACGGTATGTCCAGCCATACTCCCATAATGTTTACAAAACCGACCTGTCGCGCCAGGGCGATCGCCTCTCGTCGCTGCCGTCGCACTACATTGGTAGCGTCGTAAATTACCGCATCTCGCTGCCCTTGAACAATTTGCCGCGCTGCTACTGTAAATGCTCGCTGCCGCTCTTGCTCAATCTGCTGCCAACAGCCCTGATTTGCCTCATTGCCAAATAGCTGTGCCCGAATAGCATCCGTCGAGATCACCATTCGATGCTGTCCTTGCGTCATCAAATGCCCAGACAGAGTGGACTTACCACTACCCGGAAGGCCGATGAGCAAAATGAAATCAGGCGTGGGCACAGCAGGCGGTTCCCAATCGGCTAGATTACGGTACCATCCGCAATGATCGCATTCTTCAGCACTCCCACAATGCCATTGCGAATGCAAAAGCCCATTTCCTCACGCACAGCTTCTTCTACATTGTCTTTGTTGATGATTTTTACATCGCAGCCAATGCAGGCATTTTTGTCGATGATGGCACCACGAATGGTTGTATTAGCTCCAATACCCACAGGCACCTTGTCGCTCGGACAATCTACATTTTGTTCTGTAAAGGGTTGGTAATAGTCAGCTCCCATTAGCAAACTATCTTGAATGACAGAACCCGATTCGACGCGACTGCGAATACCTAAAACCGAGTGATGAATCTGACACTCTTTGAGAATGCACCCTTCGCCAATCATCGATTCAGTGATGGCGCAATTAAGGAGTTTACTGGGTGGCAGGTAGCGGCTTCGGGTGTAGATCGGAGCCTTTTCGTCGTAAAAACTAAAGGGTGGTTGAGGTTGGGTGGTAAGCGCTAAGTTGGCATCGTAGAACGAGCGGATGGTACCGATATCTTCCCAGTAGTCGTTAAACAAATAGGCCTGAACGTTGTACTCTTTGGCAGAATTGGGGATGATTTCTTTGCCAAAGTCGGTTTGCTCAGTGGCGCGCCTTAACAGGTTAAACAGCACCTCTTTTTTGAAAACATAGATGCCCATTGACGCAATGTAGGGTTTGGCGATCGCCTCTTCGGGGGTTAATCCCAGAACAGTGGTATCCACCTGCATTTGCCTGAGCGCGTCGCCTTTGGGCTTTTCAGAAAAATCTACAATTCGTCCCGCATCGTTGATTTTCATCAAACCAAAGTCTGAGGCTCGTGCATCGTCCATTGGCAAAACCGAAATAGTCACATCAGCGTTGGTTTCGCGGTGTCGCTCCACAAAATCGCTGTAGTCCATTCGGTACAAATGGTCGCCCGACAAGATCAAGTACTCATCTACATCAGATTCGTTAAACATCCAGAGATACTGGCGTACTGCATCAGCCGTGCCCTGGAACCAGTTGGGATTTTCGGGGGTTTGCTGCGCCGCCAGGATTTCTACAAACCCTTCATGGAAACCAGAAAAACTATACGTCCGGGAAATGTGGCGATTGAGAGACGCAGAATTAAACTGGGTCAGAATGTAAATCTTATAAATATCTGAATTAATGCAGTTGCTAACCGGGATATCGATCAAGCGATACTTCCCTGCTAGCGGCACAGCAGGCTTGGCCCGAAGCTTTGTTAAAGGATACAGGCGAGTGCCGGCACCACCACCCAAAATAATGGCTAAAACTCGTTTCACAATAACCCCTTAACTGCCTCTTAACTGCCAGTCTTCTCCCAAGTACAGTGTGATGTGACATGTGTTTGTTTGCAAGGGGATCGGCTAAAAGAATGACACCTTTTTTAGAAGATTTTGGGCGCAAGTTTAAGCGATCGAAGCTAAACGGGCTGATAAGACAGCCTCTTCTATCTTTGGGCAGAGAGCTGTGTGAACAAGATTTAAGACTAAAGAAATAAATCTTCCTTGCCGGACTGGTCTGACAGCTAGCGGATAGGAATTGAGTTTTATAGTGAACTGTGCGCCTGCCAACCCCTTACCGTCTCATTAAAATACACTATGCAAATTTGCACGCCAGATTGGGTCAAAAATGCCGTTTTTTATCAAATTTTCCCCGATCGCTTTGCTCGATGTAGCCAGCCCCATCCGGTATTTGGCTCCGCGCCGCTAGAACCCTGGCACGACATCCCCACGCCCCAAGGGTATAAGGGGGGAGATTTATGGGGTGTAATCGAGCAACTGGATTATTTGCAAGAGTTGGGCATCAACGCCATTTATTTCACACCGATTTTTCAATCGGCCTCTAACCATCGCTACCACACTCACGATTACTACCAGGTTGACCCGTTATTAGGCGGCAATGCGGCACTAGAAACCCTGCTAGAAGCTGCCCATCAGCGAGGGATGCGCGTAGTGCTAGATGGGGTATTTAACCATGCCAGTCGCGGATTTTTCTTCTTTAACGATATTTTAGAGAATGGGCCGTATTCTCCTTGGCTGGATTGGTTTCAGATCGAAGGGTGGCCGCTGTCGGCCTATGACGGCAGCAAGCCTGCCAACTATGTCGGTTGGGCAAACAATCGAGCGCTGCCGCAGTTCAACCATGCCAATCCTGCCGTGCGAGAGTACTTGATGCAGGTGGCGGAGTATTGGATCAAGCTCGGCGTTGACGGCTGGCGATTAGATGTGCCCAATGAAATTGCGGTGTCTGGGTTTTGGCAAGAGTTTCGCGATCGCGTCAAAGCCATTAACCCCGACGCTTACATTGTGGGCGAAATTTGGGAAGACGCACGGCACTGGCTAGACGGCACCCAGTTTGATGGGGTGATGAATTACTTGTTTACCGGCCCCACTATTGCGTTTGTAGCGGGCGATCGCGTGGATAAAGCTGAGGTGCAAGACCGCTCCTATACCACCTATCCAGCCCTGAGTGCCGATGCGTACGCCGCCAAAATGGAGGCGCTTTTAACGCTTTACCCGTGGGAAATTCAGCTCACCCAACTCAACCTGCTAGACAGCCACGACACCGCTCGCTTGCTTACCATTGCCCAGGGCGATGCGGCAAGTGTAGAACTGGCAACGCTGCTGCTGTTTACTTTCCCCGGCGCTCCTAGCATTTACTACGGCGACGAGATTGGGCTACTCGGTGCCATCGACCCCGACAGTCGCCGGGGCTTTCCGCCCCAAACCCACTGGAACGAAGCGGTATTGAACTACCACAAGCAGTTAATTGCCCTGCGCCATGCTTACCCGGCGCTGCAAACAGGTCACTATCGTGTGCTCTACGCCAAGGGGACAGTCTACGCCTTTGCTCGTACGCTGGAATCGGAAACCCGAATTGTCGCCGTCAATATTGGCACTGAACCAGTCCAGTTCAGCTTAGATCTGCCGGAAGATCTGGCGGGACTGGGAGATATGAAGGGCGATCGCCTGCTTTACGGCACGGCAGATCTAACTTGGCAAGATCACACCCTTTCTTTGACGCTGCCCGCCCGTCAGGGCGTGATTCTGTAGGTCAAGATCTGCGACTGCTTCAAGAAGCCGCAGATCGCTCAAGGCTTACTGCTCGCAGCACGTCTAGAAATGCGATCGCCGCCCGTGACAGCAGCGCATTGCCCACGACGGCTACACCGATAATACGTTCTAGCGGTTCTGGTAGACTGCGGATCTGAATTTCGGGTGGAATCGGTTCGGCGGCAAGGCGCGCCATAATCGTAGCCCCCAGTCCCCGCCGCACCATGCTAATTACCGTGGAGTCTTCTTTGACCTCGTAGGTAATCGGCAGTACCTGCCCAAACCGTTCTAAATGGGCACGAATCAGGCGCGCGTGTAAATGGGGAGTGGCCGATGGGGTCATAATCAGCGGGTAGCTAGCAAATTGCTCCCAGGTCAGGGGTGTTTTCTGAACGGGAGCATTGGGCGGCAAAAGAGCCACGAACTCATCTCGGCATAGCTCCCATACTTCAAATTCGACAGCAGCAGGCAATAGAATAAAGCCAACTTCAGCTTGACCATTGCGGAGCATTTGTTCTACTTCGGGATAGTGGTCGCATTCGCTCAGGGAAATGCCAACGCCAGGAAACTTTTCGCGAAACTGGGCGATCGCTTCCGGCAACAGATGTGTAGCTACACTTCGCACCGTGGCAATCCGCACCTGCCCCGCTTCTAGCCCTTTGGCTAGATTGGCTTTCTTGCGGATCGAATCGAGCAGTGCCAGAATTTGCTGCGCCTCTGGCAAAATCTGTTCCCCATCATGGGTGAGACTAGCCCCGTGTCGCCCTCGATTCAGTAGCACTACATCCAATTCTGTTTCGAGAGAGGCGATCGCATGGCTCATTGTCGATTGGGATAGTCCTAACTCCAGTGCCGCCGTGCTAAAGCTGCCGTGCTGGGCAACGGTAACAAAGGCTCGCAGTTGAGAAAGTTTCAATCGACTATCGCTAATGTCATCCATTGGGGTCGAAACCGCCTTGCTCTATTCCCTTCTATCAATACCTAAATCTCCTTCTAGTATCTATCGATTTTATCGATAGAAGGTATCTACATCAGGCTTTGATTCTATCTCTGTGGCGCTTCATGCTAGGAGAGGGCGATCGCCACTAAGAGAATGGTTCAAAGGCGATTAGCTGTGATCTTATGCCCTAAGTAATTCCTCCGTCATTCCCGTGAAAACGGGAATCCACAAATCCATTCCACTGTCCATCATTTCCGTGAAAACAGGATAGAACGATTGCTTAGACAGAGCAATAGATTCCCGTTTTCACGGGAATGACGTGACAACAGCAATAGAATTTTAAAGCAACTTCTAATCAGCAAGTCATCTATGAATCCTATTTCTCAGCAAACATACACGATTCGTCCAGCCACAATTGCAGATTTAGACACTATTTTTCAGTTAATTCAACTTAAGGCAAGCTTCGATGGCTGTCCTAATTCTGTTCAGACAACAGTAGCTCAATTACAGCAAGATTTATTTGGCAATCCTAGCCTGGTGTCCATCCTATTAGCTGAGGTGGAAGGAGAAGTGATTGGATTTTCTAGCTATCACAGCATTTACTCTACTTTTTTAGCAAAGCCTGGTATCTGGCTAGATGATTTATATCTTAAACCTGCCTTTCGCGGGCAAGGAATTGGCCGGGAACTGATGCAGCGGCTTGGGCAAATTGCTCAAGAAAAGGGCTGTGCCAGAATAGATTGGACGGTCGCAGAAACCAATCTAGGCGGGATGAAATTCTACGAAGCGATGGGAGCTGAAATCTTATCTAGTGTTCGCATGTGTCGGCTTGATCTAGCAGGAATTGAGGCGATCGCTACAGCTAGTTGCAGAGGTTAGCTTCGGCTCCGCTCAGCTAACTTTTTTAGCAGCACCGTTAGGGTTGGCTTCGGCTCCGCTCAGTCAACTTTTTTAGCAGCGCCCCCTGAGCGTAGTCGAAGGGGGCGTTTACCAAGTATCTACCGCGATCGCAATTTAATTGAGCACAAGAATTCAGCATCGAAATGGATATTTTGCTAGCCTTGTTAATCTCTTTTTGTGTACTTATTTTTAGTGCATTGAAGGGCTACTTCGTGGGCTATCCATTGCTAATGGCGATCGCGATTTTTATCACTATTTTGATGCGTCGAGGGTTTCGCCTAAACCATTTATTAAAAATGGCGGTTAGAGGTAGTCAAAAGTCGTTCCCTGTCTTAAAAGTTTTGCTATTAATTGGAGCCGTTACCTCTGCCTGGATGGCCGCAGGAACGGTGCCTGCTATTGTTTATTACGGCATTCAGCTAATTAACCCAAATTGGTTTGTGTTAGCCGCCTTTGGGTTAACCAGTCTGGTATCGCTGCTAATCGGCACCTCGTTTGGAGCCGTCAGTACCGTGGGCGTAGCGCTGATGATTATGGCAAACGGCAGTGGGGTCAATCCGGCTGTGATTGCTGGAGCCATTATTGCTGGAGCCTATGTTGGCGATCGCAGTTCTCCCATGTCTTCTAGCGCCATTCTGATCGCGTCGATTACCCAGACTCAGCTCTACAGCAACATTCAAGCCATGTGGAAAACCGCTTTGCTGCCGCTCGGCGTGTCGATAGTCGTGTATGGGGCGCTGTCGCTGCTGAATCCGGTGCAGGTCGAGAACTATAGGTTTCTGGACGATACGCAACACGCTTTCCAGATTCACCCCATTACCCTATTGCCTGCCCTGATAATTCTGGTGTTATCACTCGCTCAAGTGAGCGTTACCCAGTCGATGCTGTGGAGTATTGGGGGGGCGATCGCCCTCGCCATTGGAGTACAGCACTATTCAGTGCTAGATGTGATCCGATTTATTACGGTAGGGTTTCGGTTAGAGACTGCCTCGCCGCTCTACGCCATTTTTAGAGATGGCGGCATATTGGCGATGCTGCGGGTGTCGGTCGTAGTGGTGTTGTCTACCGCATTTGTGGGCATCTTTGCTGAAACGCGCCTTTTGGAGATGCTAGACCGCGTGATCGTCGGAGTCAAATCACGCCGCCACTGTTTTTTGACCACCTGCCTAGTGGGCGTTGCCACCGCCACCTTTGGCTGTACCCAAACGATTGCCATCCTACTCACCCAGCAGCTTGTTGCACCCAATTATGGAGAATTGCCCGATGGACGCGATCGCCTCGCGCTAGATCTGGAAAACACCGTAGTCGTGCTGTCACCGCTGATTCCGTGGAATATCGCCGGATTAGTCCCCGCAACGGTGCTGCATGTGGGCTTTGGGTTTGTGCCGTTTGCCTGCTACCTCTACTTGCTGCCCCTGCTGAACTGGGCGCAGTTGAGTGCAACCCGATCGCCCCAAGCCAAAGCCTGTTGAGCATTCCCTGAGAACAACTCAAACCACTGAATTTTCGGCGATCGCCACCTGACGCAGTTGATCAATAATCTGCTTTAGCCCGTCTTGGTTAAGCCGATAGCTAAGCGGGTGGGCAATTAAGCGAGCTGTGGTTTCAAATAGCCGCTCAATTTCAACCAAGTTATTATCTTTAAGCGTTCGTCCACTAGCAACCAAATCCACGATCGCTTCCGACATGCCCGTAATTGGCCCTAGCTCTACCGATCCGTAGAGCGGCACAATTTCTACAGGCAAATCGAGGCTTTGAAAATAGTCGTGGGCACACCGGACAAATTTGGACGCAATGCGGCAGTGGGGCGGCAGTTGCAGCACAGATTGATAGGGGCTAGATGCGGGTACTGCTACCGACATCCGACAGCGTCCAAACCCCAAGTCTGCTAGGTGCGCCACACGGGGCTGCTTTTCTCGCAACACGTCATAGCCAATAATGCCCAACTGCGCCTGACCATATTCCACATAGACAGGTACATCGTAGTTGCGTACCAGTAGCCCCTTGGCGGTGTGGCTAGTATCCCATAGTTCGAGCTGTCGGTTAGAGGGATCTAAAAAGCCGCTAAAGTCTAACCCTACTGTACGCAATAGGCGAATGCTGTCTTCTAACAAACTGCCTTTGGGCAGGGCAACCGTGAGCATTGGTATAAAAGCGTTCTCTCTAAAAATCTGAAGACCGCCTGAAGCAGCCCTTGCTCATTATCACATGCGATATGAGTAGTCCAACCTAAATAAAATTGTTACAACCTTCCTTGTTTTTATATCGCTTATTTCCATACTGTTAGCTGTCTCTGGTAGCGGTGTAATGATTTTTTTGAAGCGCAGGCAAAAAACGTTACAAGTTTGGAACTAAGTAGTTCAACCTAAATAAAAACCAAATCCTAAAACCCTGCGCCGCCCGCTGCATGGGCGGCGCAGGGTTTTAGGATCTTATATTTACTTAAGCCCACCTACTTACTGTCATCTCTTAATCCGTAGGGAGGATAACACACTCATTCCAACAGATGAATCGGACGGGTGAAGCTCAAAGCTAAGGAAAATTTTATGGTGAATCCATCATCTTTTATCTAGTAACTTCAACAAATGAATTGCGAAACAGATGGGTGTCGGCCATTAAGTTTAGGAAATTTTTGGTATGAGAATAAAAAGCTTGAAACACTTAGCTGCGAACCTTCAAGCCGCGAACGGTGTCATACAAAAAGATGCTTAGAAAACTGCTGGCAAGCAAATCGTAGTCATGGCCAGCGCTGTTTAGTAGGATGTTGGCAAAATAATGAAGGTGCTGACTGCAATCATCACCCTAATGGTTAATTTCTAATGGTTAAGGTAGAACAAAAGCCCCCAAAACGTTAAGTTCGCAAAATTTAACTGTCAGTAATGTCAGCTTCTAGTGCGGCTGCAACCAAAGCCAAAGCTGCTAGGGGAGCTGTTATAGCTCGCAATACTCGTTTCCCTAGGGAAACCGGACTGTATCCTGCCGCGATCGCCGCTTTTACTTCTGGTTCAGTCCACCCGCCCTCAGGCCCTGTAGCAATGACAATAGGACGGATGGGGGCAGAACTATCTACCGAATTGCTTTGGTAAGGAGAATGGGGGTAAAGAGAATGGGAATCGGTTCGTGATAATACCTGTAATAAGGGCGGATAGCTGCCTCGCGCTTCACAGAGATAGCAATCTGCGTTAGTTTGGTGCCAGCGCGATAGTGCCTCAGTCCAAGCGAGGGGAGAAAAAAGTTCGGGGATAATCTGGCGTTCAGACTGTTCAGCCGCTTCTTGAACGATCCGTCGCCATCGGTCTAGTTTTTGGGGGCTGGGCTGTAGGAGGGTGCGATCGCTCACAACTGGCACGATACCCGCCACACCAAGTTCGGTGGCCTGTCGCACGATCTCATCCATGCCGTTGCCTTTGGGCATAGCTACCAGCAACAGTACAGGAATCGGCAGCTCATTTTGAGCCGTTAGTTCTTCTAACAGTTGAGCCTGGGTGGTTTCCGTTTCTAGTTCGGCCAGCCACCAGTGCCCCTGCCCATCCATCGCAATAAATCGATCGCCAGCCGCCAGCCGCAAGACTCGACAGAGGTAGTGGTGCTGCTCTTGAGTTAGCTTTAAGCGGGGCGGCAGTAATTGATCCGAGGCGATCGCCAAGCGCTGTAGTTGCACTACTTCAACCCGCCCTAATCTTGCAGCGCCAGATCAGCAAAATATTCATCATGCAGCGAGGTTCGCACAAAGAACATACAGCCTCCTGCCGTTGAGGGCGCATGGGTCGAGGTCGGCTTAGAGCGAATGTAGTCGCCAGCGCCGTACACCTGGCCATCAATAATTAAGTCGCCTTCCAGCATGTAGATTTCTTCATCTACGGCGTGACGGTGGATCGGATACTGAACCCCTGGCTCTGCCCGCAGCAGCGCAGACGCTTCTTGCTTAGCTAGATCTAGATGCAGAATTGCCACCATTACCCCTGGCACCCGGTAGGGCTGCCATGCTAAATCTTGAAACCGTACAGTCAAGCGATCGCCACTCGTCGCCTGACGCAGTAGCACATTCGCTACCTGAAATGCCTTTTTTACCTGGTTGAGAGGAGAGTCTACAGCGGTATACGGGTAGTTCACTAATCTAGAGTTCGAGGTGTCCTGGACGATAGACATCTCCTCTAGCTCTGGCTCGGCGTGGTTTTTGAACCGTTCCTCAACGTTTTCTTCAAAGCGTTCAGCGTTAATGCGGGCAAACAGACGATCCTTGAGGCTGTCTGAGAGAGGAGCAGGCGGAGCACTGTAGGGAATTGTCGCCACCGCGCTGCGAAAGTCTGCTAGTTCAGCCTCCAATTCAGGACATTCTGCTATGTAGCCCTCCAGGACCTGACGTTCAGCATCGGTCAGCAACTCAAAGGCTTCTAGCGTTACTAAATCGCAAGGGCAGGATTCGTAGGTCATAGTCTGTGCGTGTGTCTTGGTTTATCCTAGCTTGAGCGTTAGTACCTGTGTGTAGTGCCTGGTACGGCTGAAACATTTCAGGGTTGCGTTTCTTCAGCAATAGACATCCTGCATGAATGCCTTTTTGAGGGCGCGAATCGTTTCCCAGCACCGCCGGGAAACAATTCACGCATGAGGCCTATTGCCCAAACAGCGTTTTAATCTAGCGGATCTAGCACCTGTCGCAGCTTGCCCAGGCCTAGGCGGATTCGTGTTTTGACAGTACCAAGAGATTTACCCGTGATCTTTGCCACTTCGACATGGGTTAGCCCTTGGTAGTAGGCCAGTTCTAAAACTCGACGCTGTTCTTCTGGGAGTTGTTGCATCGCTTTTAAGACGCGATCGCGGCGCTCATTAATTAATACGTCTTCTCCGGGATCTGAGATCTGTGTAGTTGGCATGACTTTTGCTGCCTCGGTAGACGACTCCACCACTTTGCCGACTCGCTGTAAGGCTCGCAGGCGATCCAGTGCCCGACTGCGAACCAGCATGAATAACCAGGCATCTACTCGGCTACGGCTAGCGTCATAGCGACCCGCAGTTTTCCAGACTTGGCTAAATACGTCTAATACGGCCTCTTCTGCCTCTTCTACTGAACCCAATATTTTGAAAGCAACGGCATACAAAACACGAGCATAGCGATCGTAAAGCAGCGCTAGTGCGGCCTGATCTCGTTCCGCAATCTGCGTTAGGAGTAAAGATTCCTCGGTGGTAGAAACCTGAGATGGCATACAGAAATCAGACTAGGGGAGATGTAAACGAGAGGGTGGTTTTCCCTTCCACAAAAATTTACCGTCCTGTCGTAACCGCAGATTAACCGCTTAGGAGGGCTTCTACAAACTCGTAGCTGGAAAAGGGACGCAGATCTTCAATCCCTTCGCCAGCGCCAATAAACCGAATTGGTAAGCCCAACTGCTGTACCACTGCGAGAGCAATTCCGCCCTTAGCTGTACCGTCAAGCTTGGTGAGTACGACACCGCTGATCTGGGCAGCTTCCGCAAACACCTCGGCTTGCCGTAGCCCATTTTGGCCGAGGGTGGCATCGAGTACCAGCAGCGATTCAATCTGGGCGTTGGGTGCTTTTTTGTCGATAATGCGGCGAATTTTGCTGAGTTCATCCATCAAGTTTTTTTTGTTTTGCAATCGGCCTGCGGTATCTAACAGCAGCAATTCGGTGTGCCGAGCCTGAGCTGCGGTGATAGCGTCGAACACCACGGCAGCAGGATCGGTGTTTTTGCCGGGGTTAGAAATTACCTCTACGTTGCTGCGATCGCCCCATACTGTTACCTGCTGCACCGCCGCCGCTCGGAAGGTATCGGCAGCACCAATGAGGGTTTTGTAACCCGATTTTTGGGCAATGTGAGCAATTTTGCCAATCGTAGTCGTCTTGCCAGCCCCGTTTACCCCAGTCATCAGCCAAATGTTGAGGCTATCTCTTGTGGGGGAAAACGTTGGGTCAATCGGCTGGCCACCGGGATGGTCTAACATGCCCCGCAAAATTTCTTTGAGGTAGGCGATCGCCGCATCGGGGGGTAGGGCTTCTTGGCGAAGCTTACTTTGTAGTGCCTCAATAATGTAATCGGTTGCAGCCACGCCCACGTCGGCCTGTAGCAGCAGCGACTCAATTTCGAGCACGGCATCTTGATTGAGCGGCCCTTGCCCCACAATCGACCGCAGTTGATTAATTAGGCTGCGCCGGGTTTTGTCTAGCCCTTGGCGGAGGCGCTTCAGCCAGGTGATTTCTTCTAGGTCTACCTGGTCGGCTCGTCGCCCTTGAGCGGCTAATACTTGAGCCGACCAGAGGAAATTTTCATCCAGTTCCGCATCGGCCAGCGGAACTGCATCTAACGTAGCCGCTACAGTCGCCTCTTCAGATTCTGCCAGTTCTAGAGCCTCTACTTTTAGCCGCTCTAGCCGCTCTTGTCGTTCGGCTTCTGCCCGCGCCCAAAACGGCAGAACCGCTGCATCTGATCCAACCTGGGGCTGGATTTCATCAGGCTGGGTTTTGGGTAAAGTATCGGGCGGCTCAAGACTGGCACTGTCTGTAGAGATACTGTCCTGAGTAGAGATACTGTCCTGAATAGAGATACTATCCTGACTGGCACTGGTCGTAGAGATCCCGTCTGTAGAGGCGATCGCCACTGCCACATCATCCAAATTCTCCACATCCACATCCACATCAGCCCCTGAAGGGCTAGGAGAAGGAGTAGACGTGTCGTCATCTGTACTGGTTGAGGCGGACTCTAAACCGATTTCCGATTCAGCCACAGCCTCTACCGCAGTCGCTTTTGCCGCAGACTCTGCTGCCGCCGCTGCTGCTTTCCGCTTCTGAATATTTTGCTGGGCGATTTTTGCCCACGCTAAGACATCCTCAGCGATCGCTGGAGCCGCTTCCGGTATTTCTCCAGTCGCTGTTTCAGGTGTATTTGCCGTGTCAGTTTTCGGCTGCTCAGTTTCAGAGCGTTGCTCAGATGGTTGAGCATCATACTGACGATTGAACCAATTAAAAGACGACATAACCCCTACCACTAGCGCCTAAACAGCACCAAATAGTTCTAGCTTACGGCAGTTTCCAGACTTACGGCAGACGGTTTGGTTGTTGTCTGCGGCGATTGAGTTTTTTGGGAACGTGCGTGAGGCGAGTATTTTCAAAAAACCTCTTCAAAAAACTTCTTCAAAAAACTTC
>Ga0105046_10005317_pt1 | contig 20381 bp, 12 predicted proteins | sample MAT03_FD_78385 | JGI IMG/M metagenome (GOLD analysis project Ga0105046, IMG submission 78385) | Freshwater microbial communities from Lake Fryxell liftoff mats and glacier meltwater in Antarctica - MAT-03 (megahit assembly) | ecosystem: Environmental > Aquatic > Freshwater > Ice > Liftoff...
CCGTCGACGACAGCATCACCTACCTTCAGGAGCTCGGAAGCCAGCTTCGCCAGGAAGGTTACGATGTGGTCCTGGCCACGTCCGGCGAAGAAGCGCTGCAACTCCTCGAGGCTCACCCGGTGGACTGCATTCTGCTTGACTTCCTCATGCCTGGATTGTCCGGCCAGGACACATGCAGGCGCATCAAACAGCGAGCCGAATGGCGCGATATCCCCCTCGTCATGCTCACGGCGCGCGACGATCGGGATGCGATGATTCAAGGCATCAACGCCGGCGCCGACGACTACATTTCCAAGTCCGCCGACTTCGAGGTTCTGAAGGCCCGCTTGCGCGCTCAGCTTCGCCGCAAACACTTCGAGGATGAGCACCGCCGTATCCGCGAGAAGCTCGTTCGGAGGGAGACCGAAGTAGCCGCGTACAATCGGGCGGAAGCAGAACAAAAAAAGCTTGATCAGCGCCTGCGCGATCAGCAGTTTTATACGCGCTCGCTCATCGAATCCAACATCGACGCGCTGATGACCACCGACCCAGACGGCATCATCACGGATGTCAACAAGCAGATGGAAGCGCTCACCGGCTGCACGCGCGACGAGCTAATCGGCGCGCCCTTCAAGGGCTTCTTTACCGAGCCGGAGCGGGCGGAAGTGGGTATCAAGCTCGTGCTGAGCCAAAAGAAGGTCACCGACTACGAGCTGACGGCGAGCGCCCGCGACGGGAGGAAAACGGTGGTGTCCTACAACGCCACCACCTTTTACGACCGGGACCGCACACTGCAGGGCGTCTTCGCCGCGGCGCGTGACGTCACGGAGCGCAAGCGGGTGGAGGCGGAACTGAAGCAGGCCAAGGCCGTGGCCGAGAGCGCGAACCGGACAAAGTCGGATTTTCTGGCGAGCATGAGTCATGAAATCCGAACGCCGATGAATGCCATCATGGGCATCGCGGACCTGCTCGCGAAGACCGCTCTCTCCCCGGAGCAAGACAAGTATGTGCAGATCTTTCGCCGCGCCGGCGACAACCTGCTGAATCTCATCAACGACATCCTCGATCTCTCCAAGGTTGAAGCCGCGCAGCTCGAGCTGGAACAGACCGGGTTCTCGTTGAACGACCTGCTGGAGAAAGTGACGGAGATGGTGGAGGGCAAGGCTCAAGGAAAAGGGCTGGCCCTCGTGTGCGAGCTCGCGCCTGACGTGCCCGCTAACTTGATCGGGGACCCGACACGGCTGCGGCAGGTGCTGCTCAATTTGATGGGCAACGCGATTAAGTTCACGGAATCCGGCGCAGTGTCCCTACGAGTCACGCCGGATGTGAACTCCTCCGTCCCGACCGCATTGCGGTTCACGGTCTCGGACACCGGCGTCGGAATCCCGGGTGAGAAATTGGGCCGGGTGTTCGAGCGATTCACGCAAGCCGACTCATCCACCACTCGCAGGTTCGGGGGATCGGGGCTGGGCCTCACCATTTCCAAGCGCCTGGTGGAGCTGATGGGCGGACGCATCTGGTGCGAAAGCACAGTCGGAAAGGGCAGCGTTTTTTCTTTCGTTGTGCCGTTCGAGAGCTGGGTCGGGACTCCCACGCGGCTGGCCGTGCTGGGCGACACAGGTCCCGAGCCGCCGTTGCGGGCGCTGCGTATTCTTCTGGTGGAGGACTCGCCCGACAACTGCACCATCACGGTGGCCTACCTTGAGGACACGCCGTACCAGGTCGAAATCGCCGAAACCGGGGCGAGCGCCTGTAAAATGTTCGAAGTCGGCCACTACGACCTCGTCCTGATGGACAGGCAAATGCCGGTGATGGACGGCCTGACCGCGACGCGGAAGATTCGAGAGTGGGAACGGGCGAACAGTCGGCCGCCAACGCCAGTCATCGCACTGACGGCCTCTGCCTTGAAGGGGGATCGAGAACAGTGTCTGGCGGCGGGGTGCACGGCGTTTTTGACGAAACCAATCAAACAAGAGGTGCTGCTGCAAGCGATCAAGGACCATTCCATGGTCGCGCCGCCATCATCGCAAGTTTCGACAGTGGAGAACATCCAGAACATCCAGAAGGATCCGAGCCTTGTGCTTGCGCATCCTAAATTGGCAGCGCGGGTCCCCTCGTTTCTGAAGAACCGCAGGCAGGATGTCATCACGATGCTGGACGCCTTGGCTCGGGGTGAATTTGAGACCGTGAAGCGCCTGGGGCACTCTATGAGGGGCAGCGGGGCCAGCTTTGGATTCCAGAACATTACTGACATTGGCGCCTCCCTCGAGCAGGCGGCCGGGAGCGCCGACGCCGACGCGTCGCACAGGTGGGTAAGCGAATTGTCCACGTTCCTGGACCGTGTCGAGCTCGCGCAGAGCGAAGGCCTCGGGCACGGCGCCGAGCTCACCGCGCGACTTCCGCCCCCCCCAGATGTGCTGGCCGATGCGCGCAGGATCGTGCTCGTGGATGACAGCGACGACCTGCGCGAGGTCTTTCGCGAAGTGCTCGAGATGTGCGGGCATGACGTGAAGGAAGCGGGGGACGGGATCGAAGGACTGGCGCTCATCATCGCCGAAAAGCCCGACGTCGCGCTCGTCGACATCGGCCTCACCGGAATGGACGGCTACGAAGTCGCGCGGCGGGTGCGCGCGGCGCTCGGACATTCGGTGTACCTCGTGGCGCTGACGGGATACGGGAATGAGAGCGATCGCCTGCAGGCGCTATCCGCCGGCTTCGACACGCACATGACCAAACCCGTCGACATTGAGCTGGTCGACCGGATGCTCCAGACTTGCCGGGTCAGCTCTTCGTCCACGTTGACCGCCGGTTCCTGATGGTCAAGTAGCGGGCCCGATCGCCCCGCCCACGGCCCGCGATCCGATGAGGACTCCGGCGACCACTTTGCGATCACCATCTGCTTCATCGCGCGGGGACCTCGCGGTGAAACGGGACGGCGAGCAACGGCGGTGACGCGAAGGCCGTGCAATCGATCCCACACAGACGACAGCGTGCCGAAGTTTCGGTGCAGGTGCGCTCGGTCACGCGAGTGATGGATCCCGTGAACGCGCGGCAACCCCCAGCGAGACGACCTGGATCGCGCGGAACGGAACCGATAACAGAAGCCAGTGCCAGTGCCACAGGGTGTCGTCGAGATTCACGCCGACCCGACGCAAACCGGGATCGGCAAATGTGCGAAGCGGCCACTTGCGCTCACAAAAATAGAGGGCGACGAACACGATGGCCGCGAGTACAAACCGGAGGATGCTCATCGATCACCTGACATTTTGGTAGATCCTCGCGAGTCGCTTCGGTGAGATCCCGAGCCGATACAGCGACGGAAACAGATTCACGGCGAGCGTGTAGAACACCGGCCTCGCCAGGAACCGTCGTCCCGACACCTGCACGTTGGCTGACACCGTACAGATCCGCCCGATGCGGCGCAGGCGTCGCGATAACTCGAGATCTTCCATCAACGGTTGATCGGGAAAGCCTCCGACGCGGTGAAACGCCGTTGCGCGGACGAACATGGCTTGGTCGCCGTAGGGAAGCGACGTGTACCGCGACCGCAGATCCGCGGCATGCAGAAGCGGCGCGAACCATCGCGTCTCGCCTGGATCGGCGACCGTCCAGGTGCGAAACGCACCCGCGACAACCGCGGGATCGGTGAACGCTTGCTTGACGTGTGCGATCGCATCCCGCGGCAAGCTGGTGTCGGCATGAAGAAACAATAGGATCTCGCCCGCCGCAATCGCGGCGCCGGCATTCATCTGGATGGCGCGACCACGCGAGGCGAGTACAACGTGGACCGGCTTCTGGCGCGCAATTTCCAGTGTGCGGTCGCGACTCCCACCATCGACCACGATGATCTCTTTGCGTCCGGGTAGCGCGAGCACATCGTCGATCGCTTGTCCGATCCGAAGCGCCTCGTCGAGCACCGGCATGATGATCGAGACGCGAGGGACGCCGAGCACAGCGCGCGTCGCAGGCGCAAAGATCCCGCCGGTGTCGAGCAAGGTGTGGAGCCGCGACAGATCATCGGCGCGATCGACATCGAACCACCGTCCGAGCTCGACCACGGAGAGGCCCCATGCGCGCAGGCGTGCGCTGGTCTCGGCGTAGGTTGTCGGCGCGCTCCACGGAAGGTCGGCGAGCAAGCCGGGGGGACAGCGCCGGAGACCGAGCAGGTAGAATCCCCCGTCGTCCGTGGGACCGATCACCGCATCCGCCGTTGTCAGCGCCGCCCGAGCCTCGTCGAATACCCGGGCTCGGAGTCCGGGCGAGTCGGTGCCGACCGCGATCGCGATCGGCGCATCGGTGAGGGCTCGCGCGAGCACGCGTTCCATGCGCGCGCCCAGATCGCCGTCGCCCTGCGGCCAGACCGGCACGCCGACCTCGGCCTCAAGCCCGCGCTCGAGCGCACCGGTCGTTGCCACGATTGTCTCCGCCCACCCGATCGCGCGCATCGCAGTACCCGTGTCGACGAGGAATGCCCGCGCAAGCTCGGTCGCGCGCGTGGCGCCGATCTCCGCGGCCAGGCGCGTTTTGACAAAACCTTGCACCGGTGGCTTGGCGAAGATGCAGATCCGCGCGCCACTCATCGCCGCCACCTCAGCATCATCATGTCGACCTAGGCCGTCGCGCCGCCACAGCTTGATCCCGCGCCTGCGGTGCACCCGAAGCAATGCCGGTCGACCGCGATCGCGCGCCCGGCGAGCGCGTCGAGATCGACGTCGTGGATCGTGCGCCGGTGGGTCGTGATTGGCAGCTCAAGCATTTGATTGAAGTCGCAGTCGTAGAGGGTTCCATCCCAACCAACCGACAACGTGGTTCGACACATGACGCCCTCGACCGCAGCGGGGTTGAACGCGGTCACGAGTCGATCCATGTAAGACGCAAGGTTGCCCTTCGACTCGAGCCATTCGAGGTACCGGCTGATCGGCATATTTGTAATACAGAACAAGGCATCGAACTCGATGCCGTGCAAGCGGCGCAGCTCGCGTTTCCACTCGACTTCGAGTGATCGCTGGCTCGCCGGGAGGAACGCGCCAACCGGGTTCGAGACCAGCACCAGGCGGCGCTTCGGATCGCCCTGCCCGTAGCCCACCTCGTTCAATCGACGGAGCGCGCGCAACGAGCTCGCGAACACGCCATCACCACGCTGCGCATCGGTGCTGGGTCCACGATAGTGCGGAAGCGAGCAGACCACCTCGACGTCATGATCCGCGAAGAACTGCGGCAGGTCGCGATACGGCCGAGTCTCAAGGATCGTGAGATTGCAGCGATCCATCACATGCCGGCCCCGTCGATGGACCTGCTCGACGATCCAGCGAAACTCGGGATGTAGTTCCGGCGCGCCACCCGTGATATCGACCGTCGCGATCGCGCTGCGATCGAGGAGTTCGAGGCAGCGCACCACCACCTCATGCGCCATGACTTCGGTGCGGTCGGGTCCGGCATCGACGTGGCAGTGTCGGCAAGTTTGATTGCAACGCTTTCCCAGGTTGAGCTGCAGCACCTTGACGCCCTCGGCCCGCAGCGGATGATGCCCGGCCTCGGCCAAGCATGCGTCGAGCTCGCGTGGCAAAGCGAGCGCGTGCAAGCGATCAAGCTGCGTGGATGCGGACGCCAGCGGCGATCTCCGCTCCTGCAACGTGGGCAGGTGGCGCGGCACTTACATCCCGATCTTGTCGGTAGTATTTCGCATCTGTACGCCGTGAACGAGCGAGGCGCCTCCGCGGATCGCAGCGGCGACGTGCACCGCTTCGGTCATCTGGTCGAGATCAGAGCCCTTCTCAAGCGCGTCCCTCGTGTAAGAATCGATGCAGTAGGGGCACTGGACCGCGTGAGCGACCGCAAGCGCGATCAGCGACTTTTCACGCGCCGATAGCGCGCCGTCTGTGAACACCGCACCGTACCAGGCAAAAAACTTCTCCGCGAGGGGACCGACGTTGTTGCCGATCTCGCCAAACCGTCCGAGATCGTCGCGGTGATAATAGTGGTCGTGCTTGTCCATCGTCACTTTCTTTCTAGCTCGGTTTTTGCGCTTCGTTTAGGGCGAAACGTCGCGTCGCGGTTGAGTCCTTGGTCGTCTTGGATCTGCGGGGAAGAGCCTTCGGGTGCGTGGCCGAGACTCATCCGCACCTGTCGCCACTTCAGCTTCAGATCGGCGAGGTGATGGCTCGGCGCTCGGTAGCCCGCAGCCCGGTATTCGCCCGCCTCAACCTTGCCTTTGTTGCGGACGTGCTCCGTGATAGCGGACGTCCACCCATCAAAGGCGGCCAGAAACGCGGCATCGCCGGCGAGATCCTCCGCCTGCGCTTCGCTATACGGTTTGCCCTCGCCAAAGTATTCGTGGGTCCAGAGCGCGTCGGGCACCTCGATGCCACCATATCGGCACTGCCAGACGAGAGGCTCGTACGCTCGGCGATCATCTTTGATCTCGGCGGTGGGATCGAAGTACGCCGGGTGGCGCAACAAGCGTGGCCGTCCGTCCGCGTCCAGCTCGTCACCGCCACCGTCTCCGTAACTGAAGAACGCAGCCGTGCGACCCTCGAGATGATTCTTGCTGATGGCGCGCCACTCGGCAGTTTTGTCGAGCGCCATCGCGAGCTCGGGGTTCTTGTGAGCAATGAGATCTTCGCGGGGATTGCCACCGTTCGCGCAGATCAAGCGATCGAACATTAGTTTGAGATTGCTCGTCGGTCCGTACCAGTTTACCGGGCCGATAATCGCCCATGCGTCCGCGCGTTCGAGGCGCGCATACATGTCGAGGTCCCACATGAGGTCGGGCTCGTCGCTATTTCCGCTTTCGTAGCAGTTGCAGGGCCACACGCACAGCGCCATCGAGGTAGATACGCACCCGTTGCAACTCTGAATACGTGAACGGCCGTAGACGTTTCCAATGTCCTCGATGTCTACCTCCCAGTCGCCAGGCAATTGATCCGCCATGCGCAACATCAGCATGCGCGCCTTGGAGTCAACGCCCGGGCAGTTGTATTGACGCCGGTTCGACCCGGCGATCACGAAGACACGCAGCGGTTTGGAGGGATTCGTCTTCGGCATCATCTAGTGTCACAGTTCGCGAGCTGGTCGAACGTGTCAGCGGGAACCGTCTTGTCGACAAACCGTAGGCGCACATACTTGCGCGGCATTGCGAACTCATGCGGCACATCGTGACGGTGCAGAAGGATGCGCTTCCAAGCACCGCACTTTCCCCAGACGATCAACCCGGTACCGACCGCTTCAGGAGGTCCGTGTGCTGCGATTGTCACCGCCGCCGCCTCCTTGGTTTCCTCAGGCCAGCCCTGCATATTCTTGTCGATCCAGTCCTTGTTGATTTGCATGGCCTCCGACTCCCGCTGATTAATATCGTTCGCTGACGCCAGTGGTACCAGCGTAAACGCGCCACATGCTGCCAAGAAAGCTTTCATGACCGCGCCTCCTCCAATGTTCCTCTGACCTCGATGAGCTTTCCCATGGGACTGCTGCTTTCAACTGTGAGTTAATGGCGGTGTCCGCCGACTGGCACTAACCGACATTGCCCAGTGCAAGAGCCATACCTGGGTTGTCGAGGAGGCAGAAGAGCTGATTTCCAGGCCTTAGGTGGGAAAACCCAATCTCGACGTCACGCGTGCGCCACGTCGTGCCGGGACGTCGATTCGAATATGCAACCTCTTTCCTTGTTTCGTGCGTTCCGCGAAAGCGTTAGCCCGGCTCTGTGCGCAGCAGGCGCCTAGCACGCTTCTTGCTTTAACTGCAGTCGTACGCATGGCGGTTAGACCACCAAAGGAGAAACGATGATCTCACTCACGAAAGAATCGCTCACCGAGCTTCTGTCCCCTCGGCCACCCTGTCTCTCGCTCTACCAACCAACGCACCGACGGCACCCAGAGAACCGGCAGGACCCGATCCGGTTCCGAAACCTCGTGAAGCAGCTCGAAGCATCTCTCCTGCAGGCCTATCCCACGAGCGAGGCTCGATTGCTTCTGAAGCCTTTCGAGGCACTTGAGCACGACCACGACTTCTGGAATCAAACGCTCGACGGGCTGGCGGTGCTGGGCGCACCCAACCTCTTTCGAGTGTTCCGCCTGGCGCGTCCTGTCACCGAATTGGTTGTTGTGGCGGACGGCTTTCACATCAAGCCGTTGTGGCAGTTCCTCCAGTCGGTCGACCGCTATCAGGTGCTTGGGTTGAGCCTCGACAAGATCCGTCTTTTCGAAGGAGATCGCGACGCCCTTGAGGAGGTCGAGTTGGCCGATGGCGTGCCGCGCACGATCACCGACGCGCTCGGCGAGGAGCTAACGGAGCCGCACCAGACGGTCGCATCCTACGGGGGATTGGGTGGGGCGAACCCTGCGATGCACCACGGCCACGGAGGAAAGGCCGACGAAGCGGACATCGACGCGGATAGATTCTTCCGCTCGATTGACCGCGCAGTGCTGGAGCACCATTCGCGCCCCACGGGCCTGCCTCTCATCTTGGCCGCGCTACCGGAGCATCACCATCGTTTTCACGAAGTCAGTCAGAATCCCCATCTGCTGACCAAGGGAATTACGGTCAATCCTGACGCGGTGACAAACGACGCCCTGCGAAGCCTCGCCTGGCAGGTTGTTGAACCGCAATACGAAGCGCGACTCGCAAAGCTCGAGAATGATTTCGTGCGGGCCAGAGCGACCGGGCACGGCACCGACAACCTGCCGCAGATCGCCGGAGCCGCAGCCTCGGGGCGCGTCGCCACGCTACTCATCGAGGCTGATCGTGAGATCGTAGGACACCTCGACGGCGTGACCGGGAAGGTCATTGGCGGCGCGCTGAACAACCCACGAGTCGATGACCTGCTCGATGACTTGGGCGAGCTGGTTGGCAAGATGGGTGGCGAGGTCTTGGTCATCCCGGCGGCGAGAATGCCCACACGTGCCGGCGCGGCCGCAATTTATCGATACTAAGCCAACCAAGAACAAGAGGAGATTCACGCATGCAAATCCAAGTCAACACCGACAAGAACATCGAAGGGCGCGAGGAGATCGTGGCTCAGGTTGAAGCGACCGTCGCGAGCTCTCTTGGTCGTTTCAGTAAACGTATCACTCGCGTGGAGATTCACCTCAGCGACGAGAACGGCGACAAGAATGGCCAGACCGACAAACGCTGCATGATGGAAGCCCGCCTAGAGGGGCGGCAGCCCACGGCGGTAACCTGCGAGGCGGCAACCATTGCCCAGGCAGTCGCCGGTGCGGCAGACAAGATGAAACACTGCCTGACGAGCACAGTGGAGCGGCTCGAGGCGCATCGATAACCGCTATGGCGCTGCTCTGAAGAAACCCTTTCCGGCGTCGTCCAGTACGGGATAGCAGCCCGCATAAAGGGCGGGGTTCATGCAGCGGGTAGGTTCGCGTGGCGATTGGGGCTACGCGAACCCGAGAAATACGCTACGCTCGACCTCGGTGGCGCGTCTGGTCGTCCCGACAGTACGAAAGATGACGAACACGATCGAGCATTCAGAGCGCGACTCCCCAGATCCGCTCACGTCGTTGAACGTGGGTGGACCGATCGTGGTGGAACCCCACCTGTTCTCGCCCAGTCTTCTCTCCGCGCTGCTCCGGTTCAAGGACGGCGACTTCAGCCTGCGCATGCCCTCGGATCTGACCGGGCTCGAGGGCAAGATCGCCGATGTCTTCAACGAGATCCTCTCCGTCAGCGCCCGCCGCGCGACCGAGATCACGCGCATCTGCCGGGTCGTCGGCAAGGAGGGCAAACTCAAGCAGCGGATGAACGTGCCCGGCGCGCTCGGCGGTTGGGCCGACGAGACCCAGGCGCTCAACACCCTCATCGACGACCTCGTCTGGCCCACCACCGAGGTCACGCGTGCGATCGGTGCCGTCGCCAAGGGCGATCTCGGCCAGGAGATCGCGCTCGACATCGACGGTCGACCACTGGAGGGCGAGTTCCGCCACTCGGCCCAGCTCGTCAACAAGATGATCGATCAGCTCTCGATCTTCACCTCCGAGGTGACCCGCGTCGCCCGCGAGGTCGGAACCGAAGGGAAGCTCGGCGGTCAGGCACAGGTCAAGGGTGTCTCCGGGGTGTGGAAGGATCTGACCGAGTCGGTCAACCAGATGGCCGGCAACTTGACCGCCCAGGTGCGCAACATTGTCGGCGTGACGATCGCGGTCGCCAGCGGCGATCTCTCGAAGAAGATCACCGTCGACGTCCGCGGCGAGATCCTCCAGCTCAAGGAGGCGGTCAACACGATGGTCGAGCAGCTCAACGGCTTCGCCTCGGAGGTGAGCCGTGTCGCCCGCGAGGTGGGCACCGATGGAAAGCTCGGTGGTCAGGCGATCGTTCCCGGCGTCGCCGGTACCTGGAAGGATCTGACCGACAACGTCAACTCGATGGCCTCGAACTTGACCGGACAGGTCCGCAACATCGTCGAGGTCACGACCGCGGTCGCCCGCGGCGATCTCTCGCGCAAGATCACGGTCGACGTCAAGGGCGAGATCCTCGAGCTGAAGAACACCATCAACACGATGGTCGATCAGCTCAACGGCTTTGCGTCCGAGGTGAGCCGCGTCGCCCGCGAGGTCGGAACCGAAGGCAAGCTCGGTGGCCAGGCACTGGTTCCGGGCGTCGCCGGCACGTGGAAGGACCTCACCGACAACGTGAACTCGATGGCCTCGAACCTGACCGGCCAGGTGCGCAACATCGCCGAGGTGACCACGGCGGTCGCCCGTGGCGACCTGTCGCGAACCATCACGGTTGACGTCAAGGGCGAGATCCTCGAGCTCAAGAACACCATCAACACGATGGTCGATCAGCTCAATGGCTTCGCCTCGGAGGTGAGCCGCGTCGCGCGCGAGGTCGGGACGGAAGGAACCCTCGGCGGCCAGGCCCAGGTCCCCGGCGTCGCCGGCACTTGGAAGGACCTCACCGACAACGTTAACGCGATGGCCTCGAACCTCACCGGGCAGGTCCGCAACATCGCCGACGTGGCGACGGCGATCGCAAACGGTGACCTGTCGCGAAAGATCACGGTCGACGTCAAGGGCGAGATCCTCGAGCTCAAGAACACCGTCAACACGATGGTCGATCAGCTCAACGGCTTCGCCTCGGAGGTGACGCGCGTCGCGCGCGAGGTCGGCACCGACGGCAAGCTCGGTGGCCAGGCCGAGGTGGACGGCGTCGCCGGGGTCTGGAAGAACCTCACCGACAACGTCAACTCGATGGCGTCGAACCTCACCGGCCAGGTCCGCAACATCGCCGAGGTGGCGACAGCGGTCGCCCGCGGGGACCTGTCGTTCAAGGTCACCGTCGACGTCAAGGGCGAGATCCTCGCGCTCAAGAACACCATTAACACAATGGTCGATCAGCTCAATGGCTTTGCGTCCGAGGTGAGCCGCGTCGCCCGCGAGGTCGGCACCGAGGGCAAACTCGGTGGCCAGGCCGAGGTCCCGGGTGTCGCCGGCACCTGGAAGGACCTGACCGACAACGTCAACTCGATGGCCTCGAACCTGACAGGCCAGGTGCGAAACATCGCCGAGGTCACGACCGCGGTCGCCCGCGGTGACCTCTCGCGCAAGATCACCGTCGACGTGAAGGGTGAGATCCTCGCGCTCAAGAACACGATCAACACGATGGTCGATCAGCTCAACGGGTTTGCGTCCGAGGTGAGTCGCGTCGCCCGCGAGGTCGGCACCGAGGGCAAACTCGGCGGCCAGGCCCAGGTGCCCGGTGTCGCCGGCACCTGGAAGGACCTGACCGACAACGTCAACTCGATGGCCTCGAACCTCACCAATCAGGTGCGCAACATCGCCGACGTGACGATCGCGGTTGCCAAGGGCGATCTCTCGAAGAAGATCACGGTCGACGTCCGCGGCGAGATCCTGCAGCTCAAGGACACGATCAACACGATGGTCGACCAGCTCAACGGCTTCGCCTCCGAGGTGAGCCGCGTGGCCCGCGAGGTCGGGACGGAAGGTAAGCTCGGCGGCCAGGCCCAGGTTCCCGGCGTCGCCGGCACCTGGAAGGACCTGACCGACAACGTCAACTCGATGGCCTCGAACCTCACCGGGCAGGTCCGCAACATCGCCGACGTCGCCACCGCCATCGCGCGCGGGGACCTGTCGCGCAAGATCACCGTCGACGTCAAGGGCGAGATCCTCGAGCTCAAGAACACGCTGAACACGATGGTCGATCAGCTCAACGCGTTCGCCTCCGAGGTGAGCCGCGTCGCCCGCGAGGTCGGCACCGAGGGCAAGCTCGGCGGTCAGGCGCTGGTTCCGGGTGTGGCAGGCACATGGAAGGATGTCACCGACAACGTCAACTCGATGGCGTCGAACCTGACCGGTCAGGTTCGCAACATCGCCGAAGTCACCATCGCGGTGGCCAATGGCGATCTGTCGCGGAAGATCATCGTCGATGTCCGCGGCGAGATTCTCCAGCTCAAGGAAGCCATCAACACGATGGTCGAGCAGCTTCGGTCGTTCGCGAGCGAGGTGACCCGCGTGGCAAAGGAGGTCGGCACCGAGGGCCGGCTGGGCGTCCAGGCGGTCGTTCCCGGTGTCGCCGGCACGTGGAAGGATCTCACCGACTCGGTCAACGCGATGGGCGCCAACCTCACCGCGCAGGTGCGCAACATCGCCGAGGTGACCACCGCGGTCGCCCGCGGAGACCTGTCCCGCAAGATCACCGTCGACGTCAAGGGTGAGATCCTCGAGTTGAAGAACACGATCAACACCATGGTCGACCAGCTTCGCTCGTTCGCCTCGGAGGTCACGCGCATGGCTCGCGAGGTCGGCACCGAGGGCAAGCTCGGCGGTCAAGCCGACGTCCCGGATGTTGCCGGCACGTGGAAAGATCTCACCGACTCGGTGAACCTCATGGCCGCGAACCTCACCAATCAGGTCCGCGGCATCGTCAAGGTCGTCACCGCGGTGGCCGACGGCAACCTGCGCCAGAAGCTGACGGTCGAGGCCAAGGGCGAGGTCGCCGCGCTCGCCGACACCATCAACAACATGACTGATACCCTCGCGACGTTCGCCGAGCAGGTCACCAACGTCGCCCGCGAGGTCGGCGTCGAGGGTCGGCTCGGCGGCCAGGCCAACGTGCCCGGCGCGGCAGGGACGTGGAAGGACCTGACCGGCAACGTCAACCTGCTCGCAGCCAACCTGACCAACCAGGTGCGCGCGATTGCCGATGTCGCGACGGCCGTCACCAAGGGTGACCTGACCCGATCGATCCAGGTCGAGACCCGCGGGGAGGTGGCCGACCTCAAGGACAACCTGAACGCGATGATCGACAACCTGCGCGCGACCACCGACCGCAACCAGGAGCAAGACTGGCTCAAGACCAACCTCGCGAAGTTCACGCGCATGCTCCAGGGGCAGCGCGACCTGCTCACCGTCGGCAAGACGCTGCTCTCCGAGCTGGCCCCCCTGGTCGAAGCGCAGCAGGGAACCATCTACCAGATGGAGAGGACCGATCCCGGCGAGGCCCGCGAGGCGCCGGAGCAGAAGACGCTTCGCCTCCTCGCCAGCTACGCAGCGGGCCCAGATCAGCCGGAGCGGATTCCGCTGGGGATAGGCCTGGTCGGGCAGGCGGCGGCGGAGAAACAGCGCATCTTGCTCAACGACATCCCACATGACTACACGCCGATCCACTCGAGCCTCGGCGAGGCGCCACCGAAGGCCGTACTCGTCCTCCCGGTCCTGTTCGAAGGCGAGACCATGGCGGTAATCGAGCTCGCTGCACTGTCCCCGTTCACCGATACCCACCTCGCGTTCCTCGAGCAACTCCCCCAGTCGATCGGCGTCGTCCTCAACACGATCGAGGCGACGATGCGCACCGAGAACCTCCTCGTGCAATCTCAGCAGCTGACCTCCGAGCTCCAGACGAGGCAGAGCGAGCTGCAGCAGACCAACCAGGAGCTGGCATCGAAAGCCAAGCAGCTTGCCGAGCAGAACGTCGAGGTCGAGCGGAAGAATAAAGAGGTCGAGCAAGCGCGGCGCGCACTCGAAGAGAAGGCCACGGAGCTCGCCCTCACCAGCAAGTACAAGTCTGAGTTCCTCGCGAACATGTCGCACGAGCTGCGGACGCCGCTCAACTCGATCTTGATCCTCGGCCAGCAGCTCGCCGAGAACGTCGGCGGAAACCTCACGCTCAAGCAGACCGACTTCGCCAAGAACATCCACTCGGCAGGTACGGACCTCCTGACCCTGATCAACGACATCCTCGATCTCTCGAAGATCGAGTCCGGCACGGTGACGGTCGAGCCGGAAGAGATCTCGTTCAGCTCGCTCCGCGACACGGTTCACCGGACGTTTCACCACATGGCGGAGGCCAAGGGCCTCGGCTTCAACGTCTCGATCGACCCCGAGCTGCCGCGTGCCTTCACCTGTGATCCGAAGCGCCTCCAGCAGATCCTGAAGAATCTCCTGTCGAATGCGTTCAAGTTCACCGCACTCGGGCACGTCTCGATGAGCCTGCGCCCGGTAACGGCCGGCTGGAATCCCGACCACCCGGTGCTCAGCGCTGCCGATGCGGTCGTCGCGTTCATCGTGACGGACACCGGGATCGGCATCGCGCCTGAAAAGCAACGTCTCATCTTCGAGGCGTTCCAGCAGGCCGACGCCGGCACGAGCCGCAAGTACGGCGGCACCGGGCTCGGTCTCGCTATCAGCCGTGAGCTGGCGAACTTGCTCGGTGGCGAGATCCGACTCATCAGCATGCCGGCCAGTGGAAGCACCTTCACGCTGTACCTGCCGATCACGTACAGGCACCCTGTGCAGACCACCTCGCCGCTGGGCCACGGGGTCGGACAGGAGATCTCGCGCGTCACGATGCTGGCGTTCACCAAGCCCGAGGAGACCGTCCCCGATGATCGCGAGCAGATCCAGGAGGGCGATTCCATCCTCCTCATCGTCGACGACGATCCGCACTACGCGCGCATCCTGCTCGCGATTGGCCGCACCAAGGGGTTCAAGGGCATCGTGGCCAGCCGCGGCCAGCAAGCTATCCTGCTGGCGCGCGAGTATCTGCCCACCGCAATCACGCTGGACGTGTTCCTGCCGGACATGCTGGGATGGACCGTCCTGAACAGCCTCAAGCTCGATCCCCTCACGCGTCACATTCCGGTGCAGATCTTGTCGGTGGAGGAACAGCGCCAGCACGGCCTGTCGCACGGGGCGTTTGCATACCTGGTGAAGCCGGCAGCGAGCCGGGAGCTGGAGCACGCGTTCGACCGAATCAAGGCCTTCTCGACGCGACGCTCTAAACGGCTGCTCGTCATCGAGGATGATGAGGTCTCCCGGGCCAGCATCGTCGAGTTGCTGGACCACGATGACGTCGAGATTGTCGCGGTCGGAACCGGCGCAGCGGCGCTCGCCGCGCTGGCCGATCGTGACTTCGACTGCTGTGTCGTCGACCTGCGGCTACCCGACATGACCGGGTTCGAGCTCCTCGAACAGCTGCAAGCAGACCCATCCCTGCAGGAGATTCCCGTCGTCGTGTACACCGGCAAGGAACTGACCCCCGACGAACAGGCGAGGCTGCTCGTGGTCGCCAAGAGCATCGTGCTCAAGGATGTGCGGTCGCCTGAGCGTCTTCTCGACGAGACCTCCTTGTTCCTGCATCGTGTCATCACCGACCTGCCCGACGCCAAGCGGAAGATGATCGAGACTCTCCACGGCTCGCTCGAGACGTTGCGCAACCGCAAGGTCCTCGTCGTCGACGACGACGCTCGCAATATCTTCGCCTTGACGACGGTGCTCGAGAATCAGGAGATGGAGGTACTGAGCGCGACCAACGGGCGCCAGGCGATCGAGATCATTCAGCGCACGCCAGATCTGAGCGTGATCTTGATGGACATCATGATGCCAGAGATGGATGGCTACGAGACCATGCGCGAGATTCGCAGGGACTCCCGTTTCCGCACGTTGCCGATGCTCGCCCTGACCGCCAAGGCGATGAAGGGGGACCGCGAGAAGTGCCTCGAGGCCGGCGCCTCGGACTACATCGCCAAGCCGGTCAACACCAACGAGCTCCTCTCACTCCTCCGGGTTTGGCTGTATCGATGATGCAAGAAACCGTCAACATCCTGCTCGTCGACGATCAGACCCGGAACCTCGATGCGCTTGAAGCCATCCTCTCGGAGCCATCGTACCGACTCCTGCGCGCGAACGGCGCGGATCAGGCCCTGCACGTCCTCCTGGAGGAGGATGTCGCCGCGATCGTCCTCGACATCAAGATGCCCGGGGTGGGCGGCCTCGAGCTCGCTCACATGATCAAGGGCACCAAGAAGTTTCGACAGATTCCAATCGTGTTCCTCACCGCGCACATGATGGGAGACCAGGACGTGATCTCGGGGTACGGTGCAGGCGCCGTCGATTATCTGACCAAGCCGGTGAACCCCCTGATCTTGCGTCACAAGATCGCGGTGTTCGCGGAGCTCTGCCGCAAGACCCGAACGCTCGCCGAGCTGAATGAAACCCTCGAAGCTCGCGTGCAAGCGCGAACCGCCGACCTGGAACGCTCCGAGGTGGCGCTTCGGGCCGCTGCCCGCCAGAAGGACGAGTTTATTGCCACCCTTGCGCATGAGCTTCGCAACCCACTTGCGCCCCTTCGTCTCGGACTCGATCGGCTCGTCCAGAGTCATGCTCCCTCGCCCGAGGCTAGCCGGACGCTGACGATCATGAATCGCCAGCTCGACCACATGGTCCGGCTCATCGATGATCTTCTCGATGTCGCCAGGATCAATGGCGGCATGCTCGAGCTCCACAAGGAACGGCTCGACGTTGCGGGCGTCATCCAGACCGCGATCGAGGCGAACCTGCCGTTCTTCGAGAAGCGACGGCAGACGATCTCCGTTGAGGGCGCAGACTCACTGTTCGTGTTCGCGGACGCCACCCGCCTGCTGCAGGTCGTCGGGAATCTTCTTCACAACGCATCGAAGTTCGGGCCCGAAGGGGGCCAATTGAGAGTGGAGATCTCGAATGACGACGGCGATGCGATCGTCCGGGTCATCGATTCCGGCGTCGGCATCCCGGTCGATCAGATTGATCGCGTGTTCGACATGTTCGCGCGCGTCGAACGAGTGGTGCCTCATTCGAGCGGCGGCCTGGGAATCGGGCTGGCCGTCTCGAGACGGCTCGCGGAGCTGCACGGCGGCGCTCTGACCGTGTCGAGTAGCGGCGAAGGTCATGGCAGCACGTTCACGTTGTCGATACCGGCGGGCGGCGAGACGATGTCGACGGGAAAGGACGATGTGGCGAGGATGCCGCGCAACTCAACCCAGATCACGCAGCAGCGCAGGATACTCGTCATCGAGGACAACGAGGACACCGCCGAAGCGCTGGCCGAGTGGCTTCGGGACAGTGGCTACGTTGTAGAGGTCGCGCACACCGGACCTGCTGGACTCACGCTGCTGCAGACGATGCGACCGGACGTGGTTCTCTGCGATATCGGGCTTCCCGGTATGGACGGGATCGAAGTCTGCCGACGCGTCAGGAGTCTCCTGCTGGACTTCAGACCCGTCATGATTGCGTTGACAGGCTGGGGCATGGCGGAAGACCGTCGTCGAACGCAGGAAGCTGGGTTCGATCAGCACCTCGTGAAGCCGGTCGAGCCCGCAAGCTTGAAGACGATCCTTGAGAGTCTGGAGCACGGAGCCGGTCAACGAGTTTGAGGCACCTGGGGGCATTCGTTTAGTGCCGCGCTCGCGGAGGTGACGGCGTGGACGTGCACGTGGACGAGGGGGACGAGCCGCGCTTCCTGACGGCATCTGCCCTGGGCATCTTCGTCATGGTGCGAGCTCGCGCGGCGCCTATCATCGTGTAGCACGGGTTCACCCACGAATGAAGCTGGCCGATAAAGTAAAGTCGGAAGGCTTTACGACTATTCGTTCGCGGCCTGCTCGTGGCTCAGTGCGGAGCCCCACACGACCAACGCCACCGATGAAGCCGCGGCAATGCTTGCGCCCACGGTGAGCGCGACTCGCGGGCTCCACGTCTGCCAGAGCCAACCGGTGAGCAGGCCCGCCGGCACAGCACTCACACCGATAATGAAGTTGTAGAAGCCGTACGCGCGCCCTCGCAACGCGGTCGGCGTGAGATCCTTCACGAGCGCCTTCTCGGCCGGCTCCGTGAGCCCGTAGTAGGTGCCGTAAACGATGAAGAGCGCCCATGCGTGCCATGATTGGCTCGCCACACCGAACGCCAGGTACGTCACGGCGTAGACGATCCAGCCAGACACAATGAGCTTCGGGCGCGCGATGCGATCGGACCAACTGCCGCCGAGGTAGGAACTCACCAGCTTCGCGACGTGGAAGACGGTCCACAAAAGCGGGATCGACACCACCGGAACACCCAACTCCCGCGCTCGAAGCAGCAGGAATGCATCGGACGAGTTGCCGAGAGAGAACAACACAAGGATGCCGAGGTAGCTTCGCAGCGAGCCTGGAAGCGCCCGCGGAGCGCCATTCACAGGCTGCTCGCCTAGCGCGTCTTCCGGATGCGCGGGTGGCTCTCGCACAGTGAGGACCGCCACCACCGAGAGCAGCCCAGGTACGAGCGCAACCCAGAACACCGACCGCAGCTCCCACCCGAGGCTGAGCAGGATAGTCGCGATGACCGGGCCCACGACGGCCCCGGCGTGGTCCATGGCGCGGTGAAAACCGAACGCGCGTCCGGACTCTTCCTTCGAGACCGAGTTGGCTATCAAGACATCCCGCGGCGCCGCGCGAATGCCCTTGCCAACCCGGTCCGTCACACGAATGGCGAGCACGTGCCATGGCGCGGTCGCGAGCGCGACCAGTGGTCTTACGAGGGCCGTCATGCCGTACCCGAAAAGCACCAACGGCTTCTTCGCGCGCGACCGATCTGCGACGTAACCCGAGGCCAGCTTGATAAGACTCGACGTCGCGTCGGCGATCCCTTCGACGAGGCCGAGGAACATAGGCGCTGCTCCGAGTGACGCAACGAAGACGGGCAGGAGCGGAAAGATCATCTCCGAGCCCACGTCCGTGAAGAAGCTCGTGATCCCGAGCGCAATCACCGCCGAAGGTAGCTTGCGGCGGATCGAAGTGGCATGAGCACGATGAGCATCATCGCCGCGAGCTTGCTGACCCGACGGGCCACCAGTGCGTGCCATCACGCTGCCTCCGGTTTCGGCTCGATCGCAGGTTTTTCGGGTTCCACGCATGAGATCCTGCAACACCCTTCGCGTTCGCACCAGAGGCGGGCCTCATTTCGACCGGCAACTGACGCGCGGTGGGCGTATGGTCACGGTGGCGGCCGATGCGTGAACACCCCCCTGCCTGAATACGACCAGCAACTCTCCGGGTTTCATCGGGTCTACGAGCGCGAGCTGCTCGCAATTGTCGATGGGCTGCCGCTCAAGGCCGATATGCGTGTGCTCGACGTCGCGTGCGGCGACGGATTCTACACGCGCCGTATTGCGAATCGATTGGGAGCGGACGGGTTCATCACCGGCGTGGACATCAACTCAGCTTACCTCTCCGAGGCCATGCGGGCGGCCCGACACGCTGTACCCGCCAAGATCGATTTCGTTGCGGCCTCGTTCGATCGACTGCCATTTGCAGACGGTACCTTCGATTTCGTGTGGTGCGCCCAGAGTCTCTACACGCTGCCTGATCCCGTCGTCGCCCTCAACCACATGGCACGGATACTCCGACCGGGGGGCCTCATTGCCGTACTTGAGAACGACACCCTGCACCAGGTGTTCTTGCCGTGGCCCGTCCGTTTGGAACTGCCCTTGCGGGCGGCCGAGCTTCGCTCGTTTCAGGAGGGAAGCCAGAACTCGAGCAAGTACTACGTCGGCCGGCGGCTTCCCGCCGTCCTCGCCGCAGCCGGACTGGAACCGTTGCGTATGACGACTCACGCATTCGACCGGCAGGCACCCCTGCTTGATGCCGAGCAGAAGCTCTTGCAGCGTTACCTGGACGAGATATCGGAGCGCGTCGCACCCTATCTTGAGGCCACCTTGCGGGAGGAGCTGCATCGGCTCGTTTTCCCTGGATCGCCACAGCACCTACTCGGACAGCCGTATCTCACGATGACGTGGTTGAACGTGCTGGCATTCGGGCGCAAGCCGCTTGGGGATGGGCGCAAAGCAAACGCGTCGGATCGAGGGTTCAAGAGTGGAACGCCGGACGACGACAAGTCGCACAGCTCAACATGACGTAGGAAACGATGCAGACGCAGGCCTGGGGTCGAGCGAGCGAAGGTTGACGCAGGAGAGCCGATGAGATTCGCGTTCATCCTGGCGGAGAAGGCCTTGTACCCGGTGGTGTTGCTCTGCCGAGTATTGCAAGTTTCGACCGCTGGTTTCTACGCATGGTGTCGCCGTAAACCGAGTCGGCGCTCGCGCGAGGACGCGGCGCTCAAAGTGCACGTCCGTGCTTCATTCGAGGC
>Ga0105046_10005319_pt1 | contig 20377 bp, 9 predicted proteins | sample MAT03_FD_78385 | JGI IMG/M metagenome (GOLD analysis project Ga0105046, IMG submission 78385) | Freshwater microbial communities from Lake Fryxell liftoff mats and glacier meltwater in Antarctica - MAT-03 (megahit assembly) | ecosystem: Environmental > Aquatic > Freshwater > Ice > Liftoff...
CGGCGGTGCGGCCGGGAACGACGGCCGGCTGCCGTTGCCCCGCATCGATGCAGGCGCTGGCGGGTTGCTACCCGGCACCGGATACCCCGAGGAAGAGAGCTTCCGAGGGGGCGGGGCGATGGGCGGAAGGCTTCGACCCGGCGCCGAGCCTGTGTGGCTCGTTCCGTTCGTGGGCGAGCCACCAACAGGAGGCTGGCTCGTTTTGAGCCCGGGAGGCTTCGGCAGCGGAGGAAGGGTGAACCCGCTGCGTGACCCTGAGCGATCCGAGGGCTGCGTCATGATGCTGGTGGCGCGAAAAGGAGGGACCCTGAGCGTACGTCAGAAAGCGCGAGACGTCTCCGTTTTGGAGCTGCGGAGCCTGCGGAGCCGCGCGACGGTGGCTCCCATCCCGGCGGCTCCAACTCCCGGGCCGAAGCTTTCGACGAGACGGTGTCGCGCGAGCACCTTGGCGACCACCGACCGCTGCACACCCTTTCCGCGTCCGTGGATGATGCGCACTTCCGAAAAGCCATGCTCGTGCGCGCTCTGCAGGTAGGCGTCGACAACGCTGGGGATGTCACGCGGTCGGAAGTGGTGAAGGTCGATCGAGTCCTCGGTCGGCAGGACCGCGACCGATTCCGGACCCCACGGCGCCAAGTCCTCGTCCTCCGTCGGTGCCTGACGTGCGCGAGATGCCTTCGTCCCGGCTTCCAGCCAGGCCGAAGCGCGAGCCCAGAGGCGCGAGAGCCAGCCCGACATCAGCTCGACCCGGGCCCGACTATTTGCCGGTAAACGTGGCTGCGCGTTTGTCGAGGAAGGCGGCCATGCCTTCGCGCTGGTCGTCGCTGCCGAACAGCCCGGCGAAGGCCTGCGCCTCCAGCTCGCACGCGCTCGCCAGGTCGGTGTCCTCGCCGCGCAGGGTGACCCGCTTGGCCGCGGCGATCGCCAGTGGGCCCTTGCTCGCGATGGTCGCGGCGATCTCCTTGGCGATCTTGAGCAGATCGTCGGCGGGAACGACGCGGTTCACCAGGCCCATGGCCTGCGCCTCGGCCGCGCTGATGATCGCGCCGGTGTAGACGAGCTCGCGCGCCCGCCCGACGCCGATGCGCCGCGCAAGGCGCTGCGTTCCGCCGAAACCGGGGATCACGCCGAGGTTGACCTCGGGCTGGCCGAGCTTGGCCTTCTCGGAGGCGATGATGAAGTCGCACGCGAGGGCGAGCTCGCAGCCTCCTCCGAGGGCGAAGCCGTTCACCGCTGCGATGACGGGGAAGGGCAACGCCTCGAGCTTGGCGCCCAAAGCGTGCCCGGCGCTCGCGAAGCGGAGCGCCTCCACGGGCGTGAGCTTCGCCATGGCGGCGATGTCGGCGCCGGCCACGAACGCCTTGCCGGCTCCGGTGAGGATCGCGCAGCGGACGTCGCCGGCTGCGACGAGCTCGTCGATGCGCGCATCCAGCGCGCCGAGGATCGCAGGGTCGAGGGCGTTGAGCTTCTCGGGGCGCGACAGGGTGAGGAGCGCGACCGCGCCTTCGCGCTCGAGCGTGACCAGGGACGTTTCCACCATGGCGCCGCGTCCTACTCGTTCCGCGTCGGGAGCGGAAACGTTCAGAACGCGCGAAGAATCGAAGCGAACGTCCGGGCCGCGGATGCGCGGCCCGAGCTCACTCTCCAGCCTGATTTGCAAGAGGTCGGCCTGAACGTGCCAGTCAGGGCGCGGCGACCTTCTGGCCCTTGGCGTCGTACGCGTAGAAGCCTCGACCCGTCTTCTTGCCGAGCCATCCCGCTGCCACCAGGTTTCGCAGCACGGTTGCGGCGCGGTACTTGGGGTCCCCGAGGTCCCGGTAGAGGACGTCGGCGATGGCCAGGACCGTATCGAGCCCGATGAGATCGGCGAGCTCCAGGGGACCCATCGGGTGGTTGAGCCCGAGCTTGGCGCCAGTGTCGATGTCCTCGGCCGACCCGACGCCTTCCTGGAGGGTGAAGGAGGCCTCGTTCAACAGAGGGATGAGGATTCGGTTCACCAGGAAGCCTGGCGCATCGTTGGAGACGATCACCGTCTTGCCGAGCTTCTCGGCGAGCGCTCGGGTCGCAGCCAACGTCTCGGTCGAGGTCTGCGTGCCCCGCACGACCTCGCAGAGCTTCATCAGCGGCACCGGATTCATGAAATGCATGCCGACCACCAGCGATGGGCGTTTGGTCGCCGCCGCCAGCTTGGTGATCGAGATGGACGACGTGTTCGACGCCAGGATCGCACCCTCGGGCAGCGCGCCGTCTGCCGCCCGGAGAATGTCGAGCTTGGTCTCGTAGTGCTCCGTCACCGCCTCGATCGCGATCTGGCAGGACTCGAGCCCGGTCGGGCCCGTCCCCGCCTGGATTCGCCCGAGGAGGGCCACGCGGTCGATCTCGGCCATCTTTCCCTTGTCGACCAGGCGGGTCAGGCTCGACCCGATCGCGGCCTTGCCGGCCTCCGCCCGCTCGACGGAGGCGTCCGTCATCACGACGTCAAGACCTGCAGCTGCGGCGACCTGCGCGATCCCGCGACCCATCTGACCCGCACCCACCACTCCGACACGCACGATCCGCCCGACATCCATGGGCCCTCCGTAACCGAGTTGGCCACAAATGGGGAGGTCTGCCGCATGGGTGTCACATCGTCCCCACTCGGGTTCGTCGCACCTCGTCGCACGCGAGGTCCGAGCGTGCATTTCGGCTTCGGTCCGGACTTCGTCCCTTCGCTCGGTCCGGTATCTCGCCCGCGCTCCTTGGTCCCCCGGGCATCAGCGATTGATTGGTCGGCCCCGAGGCGCGTACATTCCCGCCCTCTCCGCAGTTCCTAGCGTTGTTGCACGTGCGTATTCGGTCCACGGGCCGGGGTGACGATGAGCGTTGATACCATTCGCGAGATCCTCGGCCGACTCCAGGACGATCCCCACGGGGAAAGTGATTGGGACGCCCTCGCGGACGTCATGACGAGCCCCGCTGCAGCGGGGTCGGCAGAGCTGGATCGCCAGCTCGAGGTGGCGCGTGCGCGCCACGAAGCCCGGCGAGATTGGAGCGCGGTCGCGCGCCTTCTCGAGCTCGGCATCTCCTTTGCTGCTGGCACGGACCTCGAGCCAGCGATGCAGGCCGAGCTCGCCCGCGTCTTCCAGGAGGAGCTGTTCGACTCGCGGCGCGCGGTCGGCGCGTACCGCCGCCTGCTGGAGCTTCGTCCCGACGACGCCGCCGCGCGCGAGCACGTCGAGACCGAAGCCGGCCGCCGCGAGAAGTGGAAAGATCTCCACGATCGCTACCTAGTCGAGGCCTCCGGCTCCAATGAGCCTCCGTTTCGCAGCGTCCTGCTGACGAGCGCAGCCGACGTCGCCTACCGATACGGCGGCAAGGCGATCGAGCGCAGTGAGGTCGTCGCCCTGGTGCAAGAGGCGCTGGAGCTCGACGGGAAGAACCGGCGGGCGGCCGCGCTCTCCGAGACGCTCGCGCTGGAGGCCGCCGACTTCGAGCGCGCCGCGCACGCAAGCACGCTGATCCTCCGTTCGAGCGGCTCCAAGGACGAGCGTGTCGCCGGCGGCCTGCGCGCCGGACGCCTCTACGCCAAGAGGCTCGACGACGCGAAGCGCGCGACCAGCGTCTACCAGGAGGTCGTCGACCTCGTTCCCGGCCAGCCCGACGCGCTCGCCTATCTCGCGGAGGCATTTTCCTCGAGCGGCGAGTGGGACTTCCTCGTCGCGCTCTACGAAGATCAGCTCAAGAGCGGGTTGAAAGGCGATGCCGAGCTCGGCATCGTCGTCCAGCTGGCGATGATCCACTGGCGGATGCGCGGCAAGCCCGAAGCCGCCGAGCCCTGGTTCGATCGCGTTCGCAAGTCGGACGCGACACACGCCGGAATGCTCTCGTTCTTCCGCGAGCGCCTCACCAGCAAGGAGGACGCGGGGCGTTTGCTCACCGTTCTGACGGACGCGCAGCGTTCGCTCCCGGCTGGCCCTGCCAAGAACGAGCTCGGCGCCGAGATCGCCAAGCTTGCCGAGCAGTCGAGCGATGCGACCAAGGCGGTGGAGCAGTACCGATCGATTCTCCGCCAGGATCCCACCAACGATGAGGCGCGCGACGCGCTTCGCCGCATCTACCAGCAGACCCAGAACCAGCAGGGGCTGCTCGACCTTTCCCGCCAGAAGCTCGACGCGCTCTCCGCCGAGCACCCCGGGCGCGCCGGCGTTCTGCGCGAGATGGCCGAGCTGCACTCCGAGCTCGCCAAGAAGGATCCGGCGGGCCGAGAAGGGCAGAAGCACGAGCAGGCCCGCGTCGCGATCCTCTTGCAGCTCGCGACGATCGACGAAGGCGACCTCGATTCCCTGCGCGAGATCGTCAAGACCTACGAGGGTCTCGGTCGCTGGCGCGATCTGCTCGCATTCCAGCAGAAGCTCGCCGAGCGCACCGACGATCTGGCCGAAAAGGCGTCGACGTACCGCAGCGCCGCGCGCCGTTGGCTCGATCAGTTCTCCAACGTGCAGAACGCGATCGCGTCCTACGAGGGTCTCCTCGAAGTCCGACCTTCCGACGAGGAGGCGATCGAGAAGCTTCGCGACCTCTACCAGAAGCGCCGCGCGTGGCCCCAGCTCTTCTCCCTCTACGAGAAGATCCTCGCCAACCTCGAGGAGCGCGGCGATGGCGCCAAGCGGGCCGAGCTGCTCCTCGAGATGGCGAAGCTTGCGGCCGAGCGACTCGATCGCGGCGCGGAAGCCGTGGGTCTCTATCGCCGCGCGCTCGAGATCGATCCTGATGCGTCGGGCGCATTCGAGGCGCTGGAGCGGCAGGCGGAGCGCGAAAAAGACTTCGCGACCCTCGCCGACGCCCTCGAGCAGCGCGTCACGCGGACGGAAGATTCGTCCGCTCGCCTCGCACTCCTACAGAAGCTCGGCACCGTCTACGCCGAGCGACTCAAGGAGCCGCAAAAGACCATCACTGCGTGGAATCGCGTCCTCGAGCTTTCGCCTGGGCACCAGCGCGCGCTGCGCGTCCTGCGTGACGCCCACGTCGCGGCGGGCGACTTCGAGGCACTCGAAGTCCTCTACGCTTCGCAGGACGACTTCGAAGGTCTCGCCGACTTCCTTTCCGGATCGGCCGACAAGGCGACGGAGCCCGCGCAGAAGATCGAGATCAGCTTCCGCGCCGCCCGCGTCTACGAAGACCGCCTGAGCACGCCCGAACGCGCGCAGCGCTCGTACGAGCGCATCCTCTCTACCGAGGAGGGCCACATCGAGGCCTCGCGCAAGCTCATCCCGATCTACGAAAAGGAAGAGAAGTGGGGGCGTCTCCCCGCGCTCTACGAGACGCTCCTCGGCGCCGCCACTGAAGACACGGAGCGCCTCGCGCTGCTCGGCAAGCTGACCCAGGTCACCGGGGGCCCGCTCTCGAACAAGGCGGTTGCCCTCGAATGGGCGCGCAAAGCCTACGAGCTCGAGCCCGATGACGCGACGCTCGAGCAGCTCGAGGGCGCCGCGCGCGGCGCGTCCAACTGGACTCCGTTCGTCGACGCGCTGGAGTCGCGTCTCAAGAAGAAGAAGGGCCTCACCAACGCGCTCAAGCGCGCCCTCCGCTTCCGCCTGGCCGACGTCTATGCGCGCGAGCTCGATCGCGTCGACCAGGCCGTTGCGAGCTACCGCGATCTCGTCGAGACCGATCCGACCGACGCCGAGACGGTTCGCGCGCTCGACGGCCTGCTGCGCTCCACCGGGCGTCGCGACGATCTGCGCTGGCTCTTCCAGCTGCGCTCCGACCAGGTGGAGGGCGAGGCTCGCGCCGACGTCCTCGCCGAGTGGGCGGCGCTCGAAGAAGACGTCTTCGGCGACTCCGACCGGGCTTCCGATCTCTATCGCCGCGTCCTGGAGTTGAGCCCGGCGCGCGGCTCCGCGTTGCGGGCCCGCGCACGCCTTCTTCTCTCCAAGGGGGAGCACGCCGAAGCGGCGGCGATCATCGAACGGCATCGCGACGTCGCTGAGGGCGACGATCGTGCCGACCGCGAGCTCGAGCTCGCGGCGCTGTATGCCGATCACCTCGGCAAATCGACCGAAGCGCTGGCCTCGGCGAAGCGCGTCCTCGACTTCCGACCGCATGCCCCCGCGGCGGTCCAGCTCCTCGAGCGCCTGGTCGATCGTCCCGAGACGCGCGCCGCCGCGGCCGCCGTGCTCGAGACCGAGTACGCCGCGGTCGGCGATGGCCGGCGCCAGGCCGGCGCCATCCGAGCCCTCATCGAGACCGAGACCGGCCCGGCTCGCCGGCGCGAGCTGCACGTCTCGCTCACCGACGTCGAGGAGGAGAAGCTCGGCGCCCCCGGGACGGCTTTCGACGTCATCCTTCGCGCCCTCAACGAGTTTCCCGCCGACATCGATCTCTGGACCCGCGCCTCTTCTCTCGCCGAGAAATCTGGCCGGCCCACCGATCTGGCAGAGGCCTACCGCACGCACCTGGTCTCGGAGGCTGCCAAGGAGCGCCGTCTCCCCGCCGACGTGGAGCTCACGCTCTGCGAGCGTGCTGCGACGCTGCACGACGAGAGCCTGGGCGACCCTGAAGGGGCGATGCCCTATCTCGAGCGCGTCCTGTCGGTCGATCCGACCAACCAGCGCGCCTTTGCTCGGCTGAAGCAGATTCTCACCGGCTCCGAGCGGTGGGCCGAGCTCGAGGAGCTCTACGAGCGCGCGGCCGCCAGCGCCGAGGGCGATGCCGCCAAGGTCGAGCTCCTGCACGAGGTCGCCGTCATCGCCGAGGACGTCATCGGCGATACGAAGCGCGCCATCGGCTACTACGAGACGATCATCGGGATCGACGCGACGCACATTCCGGCACTCGATGCGCTCGAGAAGCTCTACGAAGCCGAGGAGCGCTGGAACGATCTGGCCGATCTGCTCGAGCAGCGCCTCACCACCGCGACCGACGAGGACGCTCTAGACATCCGCCTGTACCTCGGCCGCATCTACCTCGACCGGCTCCACAAGCCGGAGCAGGCGATTGGCCACGTCGAGGAGATCCTCGGCCAGAAGGTAGAGGACGACGACGCTCGCGAGCTTGCCGAACGCCTGCTCGAGATCGACGGGCAGCGCGCTCGCGCCGCCAAGATTCTCGAGGAGGTGTACGTCGCGCGAGATCAGGTCCGCAACCTGGTGCGCATCCTCGACGTGCGTCGCGAGGTCGCTGCCGACGACGGCGAACGACGCGAGCTGCTCCGGCGCATCGCCGAGCTGCGCGACGAGCGTCTCCACGACGACGGTGGCTCGCTCGATGCGCTCGCCGCCCTCGTCCCCCTCGATCCCGAAGACACCGCGGCGCGCACGCGCCTGCTCGACATCGGTCGCCGCCTCGGCGAGCACGAGCGAGTCGCCAGCGTCCTGGGCGAAGCCGCGCAGAAGGCATCCGCTCCGGCGACACGCGCCGAGATCCTGATGTCCCTCGCAGCGCTTCGCGAAGGTCCCCTCAACGACGTCGAAGGCGCTGAGAAGGTCTATCGCCGCGTCACCGAGATCGATCCGGGCGAGCCCACGATCGTCATCCCGGCGGCTGAAGCCCTGGCGCGCATCCTCGCCTCGGCGGGCCGCACCAAGGACCTGGTCGGGGTGCTCGAGCAGCATGCCAAGCTCGAGGACGACATCCAGAAGCGTCGCGCGCTCTACGAGCGCGCCGGTGAGCTGTACGAGACCTCCCTCGACGACTCGTCACGCGCCGCCACCGCGTGGAAGGCGCGCCTCGCCGACGATCCGGCCGATGTGCGCGCGCTCGCCGCGCTCGAGCGTCTCTACGAAAAGCAGGAAGCCTGGCGCGATCTGGTCGAGACGCTCCGTGCCCGCGAGCAGGTCGAGACGGGCGAGAGCGAACGCCGCCGCGCGATGGTGAAGGCGGCGACGGTCCTCGCCTCCAAGATCGGCGACGTCGCCGAGGCGGTCAACGGATGGCGCGCCGTCCTCGATGCGTTTGGGCCGGAGCGTTCGACGCTCGGCGCGCTCGCCGAGCTCTACGCCCGTGCCGAACGGTGGACCGATCTCGCCGAGACGCTCGAGGTCGAGCTGTCCCTGGTGGAGGACGCGCCCGGGCGTGCCGCACTGCTGGCGCGGCTCGGCGACGCGCGGCGTCTGCACCTCGGTGATCAAGCCGGGGCGCTCGAGGCTTACCGCGACGCGCTGTCTCTCGAGCCGTCGCTGGTCGCTGCGCGCGAGGCGCTCGGCGCGATGCTGGAGAACCCGGAGGTCCGCAAGGAGGCGGCGCAGGTCCTGCAGCCACTCCATGAGGCCGAGGCCGACTCCAACGCGCTGCTGCGCGTCCTCGAGATCCAGATCGAGGATGCCGACAGCCCCGAAGCGCGCCTCGATCTGCTCGATCGCGCCCGCGCCACCGCCGAGGGCCCGCTCGGCGACTCCGACCGCGCGTACGGCATCGCTGCGCGCGGCGCCAAGGAAGCCGTCGGCGAGTCCTCGATCGGCGCCTGGGTCGACACCGTCGAGCGTCTCGCCGCAGCGACCGGCTCGTGGAAGCCCACGGTCGAGCTCTATCAGGCGATCGCACCCGAGGTGCTCGACGGAGACGTGCAGCTCCGTCTGCTGCTTCGCATCGGCGAGCTGGCACGCGGACCCCTCGCCGACGACGAGTTGGCCATCGAAAGCTACGTCAAGGCGCTCGAGGCTCGCGCCGACGAGCCGCGCGGTCTCGTCGCGCTCGACGAGCTGTACGGTCGCGCCGGAAAGGATGCCGAGCTTCTCGACATCCTCCGCCGCCGCGCCGATGCCGCCGAAGGCAACGACGACGAGCGCGTCGCGCTCCTCTTCCGCCAGGCGGATCTCTCGAAGGACAAGCTGGGAGACGCCGCCGGCGCCACGGCGACCTACGAGCAGATCCTCGAGGTCGGCCTCCAGGATCGTGCGATCAGTGCGCTCGAGACGCTCTACAAGGCGGCCGGTCGCCACGCCGATCGCATCGGTCTCGCCGAGCGTCAGCTCGAGGCGGGGCGCGGCGACGGCGCCGAGCTGCACACCCGCATCGCGCGGATCGCCCACGCCGATCTGTCGGACCACGATCGCGCCTTTGACGAGCTGGACGAGGCGCTTCGCATCGACGCGACGTACGCACCCGCCATCGAGGAGATCGAGCGCTACCTGGCCGAGGAGGGCGAGGGCGCCGACGTCAAGGAACGCCGGGCTCGGGCCGCCAAGATGCTCGAGTCGGTCTACCTGCGCCGCGCCGACTGGAAGGACATGCAGCGCGCGCTCGAGGCACGCCTCGACGCGAGCGAAGATCCGACGGAGCGCCGCGAGCTACTCGGTCGTCTCGCCACGCTCCACGAGGAGCAGCAAGAGGACTATCAGGCGGCGCTCGGCACCAACGCCCGCCTCCTCCATGAAGACGTATCGGATGAGGGCACCTGGGCCGAGCTCGAACGGCTCGCCCGCGTCGCCAGCGCCGAGAAGCGTCTGGCCGCCATCTATGCCGAGGAGCTCGGAAAGATCGACGCCGACGATCCCTCGACCGCCAAGCTCTCCCGGCGGACCGGCGAGCTCTACGCAGAGCTCGGTCAGGTCGACGATTCGCTCAAGTTCTACCGGCGCGCTCACGCGTTCGAGCCGGATTCGCGCGAGCTGTTCGATCGGATCGATACGCTCCTCATCAAGGAGAAGCGCCACGAAGAACGCGTCGCGCTCTACCGCGCCGCGCTCGATGATCGTCAGGGCAGCGAGCGCCTCGAGGGGCTGCTGGTCGTCGCCGGACTCGAGCAAAAGGAGCTCGGTCGCAAGGAGGACGCGGTCGAGACGTTGCGCAGCGCGCTCGAAGTCGACGAGACCGACAAGCGTACGCTCGACGGCCTCTCGGCCCTCTATGGCGAGCTCGGTCTGCACCGTGATCTCGCCGAGCTGCTGGAGCGTCGCGCCTCGCTCGAGACCTCGCCGGATGCTGCGGCGACATACCGCCTGGCGCTGGCGCGGCTCTTCCGCGACAAGCTGGACGACAAGAACCAGGCAGTCGATCAGCTCGAGATGATCGTCGGAGATCTGCCGCACCACGCGGAGGCGATCGCCGACCTCGAGAAGCTGTCGCACGATGCCGAGCTCAAGGCGCGCGTCGTCGACGTGCTTCGTCCGCTCTACGAGCGCGCCGACGACTGGCGCCTCATGGTCAAGCTCAACGAGGATCGCCTGGGTCTCGCGGAACATCCGCAGGACAAGGTGGCGGTCCTCCGTGAGACGGCGGCCTTGTGGGAGACGCGTGGCGCGGACGCCGAGAAGGCCTTCGAAGCGCTGCGTTCCGCCTTCGATCTCGACGTCGAGGACTTTGAGCTGCGAAGCGAGCTCGAGCGCCTGGCTGATCGGGTCTCCACTGCGGAGAACAAGAGCGGCTGGTTGCGGCTCACCGAGAGCTTCGAGCGAGCCGCCCTGGGCGGGGCCGACGAGGTCGTCCGCCGCGACGTGCTCACCGCCCTGTCCCGCATCTACGATCAGAAGCTCGACGATCCGCGACGCGCCCTCGGCGCGATGCAGCGACTCGCGGAGCTCGACGCCACCGACGCCGCCCCGCTGGTCGCCCTCGACCCGCTCGCGGTGCTCCTCGGCGACTGGCTGGTGGTGGTCGACGCGCTCCTCAAGCGCGCCGATCTGTCGTCGGACAACGACGCGGCCGAGCTGCACCGGCGCGTGGCCCGGACCCGCATCGAGACTCTCGAGGACGAGGCGGGAGCCGTCGCCTCGTACGAGCGCGCGCTCGAGCTCGATCCGAGCGACGCGCCGACGCTCGACGCACTGCTCGAGCTCTACGAGGGCCGCGCCGACGGCGCCGATGAGCGCCTGGTCGAGCTCTACACGCGGCGCATCGATCTCGCCGGCGAGGGTGGCAAGAGCGAAGCCGAGCTTCGCTACGCTCTGCCCATCAAGTCGGCCGATCGTCTCGAGAAGCTCGGGCGCCCCCGCGACGCCATCACCTCGCTGGAGAGTGCGCTCGACGCGCGTCCCTCCGATCCGTCTGTGCTGGCGCGCCTCGAACGACTCTTCCGCTCCGAGTCGATGTGGGATGCCCTCCTGGAGAACCTCAAACTCCAGGCCTCGGTCGCCGACACCACCGAGCGCCGCGTCGATCTGCGGGTTGCGCTCGGCGAGCTGCATCGCAAGCAGCTCGACGACGCGGCCAGCGCCGTCGAGGACTACCGCCAGGTGCTCGAAGAGGCGCCGACCGAGTTGCGGGCGATCGCGGCCTTGCGCGAGATCGCCCAAGCGCGCGAGGAGCTGCGCCTCGAGGCGACCGACATCCTCCTGCCAGTCGTCACGGCCGCTGGCAAACACGAGGATCGCGTCGCGCTGCTCGAGCTGCGCCTGCTCTCGCTCAGCGACCCGGCCGAGCGCGCGCAGACCCTCGGCACCGTGGCCGAGGTCCTCGACACTCACCTCTCGCGCCCGGTCGACGCCGAAGGCGCGTTGTTGCGCGCCATCGAGGAGACTCCCGACGACGCCTCGCTCCATGAGCGCGCCGGCGCGGTGGCCACCAAGACCGGGTCCTTCAGCCGCTACGCCGACGTCCTCGAGGCGCGTGCTGCGGCGGCGCTCGACCCGACGCTGGGCCGCGATCTCCACGTCCGTCTCGGCGTCGTGGTTGAAGAGCGACTCGAAGACCACGCTCGCGCCGCGCGGGCATATGCCAAGGCGGTCGAGCAGTCCGGTGACGATGCGGGTCTCCTCGCCTCGCTCGACCGTCTCTACCTGCGCCTGGGCGATGACAAGGCCCTGGCCGACGTGCTCGAGCGGAGGGTCACCGTCGCCCCCGATGGCGACGGCAGCGCGACCGAGAAGGCCGATCTGCTGCACCGCCTCGCGCTCCTGCAGCTCGACAAGTTCAGCGATGCGAACGCCGCGCTGGGCACGCTCCGCCAGGCGCTGGAGCTCGATCCGGCGCATGCCGCGTCGCGCGCCTCGCTGGAGGGTCTGCTCTCCCGCGCGCCGCTCTTCGACGAGGTCGTCGAGGCGCTGGAGACGGTGTATCGCCAGCAGGGCGACCACGCCGCGCTCGGCCGAATCTACAAGCGCAAGGTCGACCACGCACCGCTGGGCGTCGAGCGTCTGCGGGCTCGACTCGAGCTGGCGCGCGTCCTCGAAGAGCAAGCGAAAGACGCACCCGCCGCCCTCGAGGCCCTGCTCGAAGCGGTCGCCGAAGACCCGACCGATACCGAGGTCCTCGCCGAGGTGGAGCGCCTCGCCTCGTCCACCAGCGGCTTTGCAAAGGCCGCCGACGCCTTCGAGAAGGCCATCCGCGAGAAATCGGCCGACATCGCGCCGGAAGCGGCGCGTGAGCTGTGGATTCGCGCCGCCGAGTGGCGCCGCGACAAGGTGTCCGACCCCGTCGCGGCCGAGAGCTCCTTCCGCGAAGCCCTCGCCCTCGACGCCAGCAACGACGTCGTGCTTCGCGCGATCTCCGAGCTTCAGCGAGCGGCGGGGCGCGAGCGCGACCTCGCGGCGACGCTGCGCGCGCTCGCCAAGCTGGAGGGGCCGCAGGCGGCCGCCGACCTCCGTCGCGAAGCCAAGGCGCTCGCCGAAGGCCCGCTGGCAGACCCGGCGCTCACCGAGGAAGTCCTGCGCGAGATGCTGGCCGCCGACGACAGCGACGCGTGGGCTCTTGCCGAGCTCACGGTCGTGCGGGAGCGGGCCGACGATCACGCGGAGGTCTTCAAGCTCCTCGTTCGTCGCGCCGACATCGAAGCCGACGGCGCGACGGTTCGCGAGCTGCGACACCGCGCGGCGTCGGTCGCGCGCGACAAGCTGAGCGACGCACCGGGGGCGATCGGTCTCTTCGAGCAGATCTTCGAGGACCAGCCGAGCGACGAGGTCGCAGCCGGCGCGCTCCGCCAGCTCTACGAAAAGGAGGGCCGTTCCAAGGATCTCCTCAAGCTGCTCGAACGCCTCGTCGATCAGGCGGACGGCGCCCCGGCACGGGCTGCCCTGCGCGTCGACGCGGCACGTATCTCCGACACCATCGGATCCGACTCGGAGGCGATCGACATCCTCCGCGCGGTCCTCGAGGAGGATCCGGCTCACGAAGCTGCAAGCCTCCACCTGTCGCGCATGTTCGAGAAGACCTCGCGCGACGACGAGCTCGCCGAGCTGCTCACCAAGCAGATCGAGCTCGCCGTTGGTCGCGGGGACGCGGGCGCCGAGCTGCGCTTCCGGGTTCGCCTCGGCGAGGTTCAGGAGACGCGGCTGGGAAGCGCCGAAAAGGCGATCGAGACGTACCGCGCCATCCTCGACAAGGACGCGAACCACGACGGAGCGCTTCTGGCGCTGGCGCGGCTGCACGAGTCCCGCGGCGAGCGTGCCGACGCGGCAAAGGCGCTCGAGCGCGTGCTCGAGCGCGCCTCGGGCGACGAGGCGGTGGCGCTCGCGCTCCGTCTCGCCGACGTGTTCGCGGCGATCGGCGACAGCGACGCGGACTCGTTGCAGGGGCAGCGCCGTGCGCTCGAGCGAGGTCTCGAGGCCCGACGAAGCGCTGGCGATCTTCGCGATCGATTGCGCGACGTGTACGAAAAGCAGCAGACCTGGCCGGAGCTGGCGGATCTCATCGCCGAGGACGCGCGGGCAGCAGAAGACGTCGCGGCGAAGGTGCGGCTCCTCCGCGCCGCCGCCGACATCCACCAGACCAAGCGGGAGGATGCGGGCTCGGCGGCGAAGCTCCTCGCCGAGGCCAGCGATCTCGCTCCGCAAGATCGCGATCTGCTCCTCGCGCTGTGCGACGCCTACAGCGCCTCGGGCCGCGGCAAGGACGCCATCGAGGTTCTCCAGAAGATCGTCGAGTCTTACGGCGGTCGTCGCTCAAAGGATCTCGCGGTCATCCACCATCGCATCGCCAAGGCGCACCTCGGAGGCGGCGAGCGCGAAAAGGCGCTGGCCGAGCTCGACGTCGCGTTCAAGATCGATCCGGGTTCGGTGGCCGTACTTCGCGACCTCGGCGTCCTCGCGCTCGATCTGGCCGACGTGTCCACCGAGAGCAAGACGCGCGAGCAGTACGTCGACCGGGCTTCGAAGACGTTCCTCGCGCTGCTCCTCCAGAAGCTCGACGTGAGCTCTCCGATCTCGAAGGCCGAGGTCTTCTACTACCTCGGTGACGTGAGCCACCGGCAGGGCGACAACAAGAAGGCCATCCAGATGCTGGAGCGCGCCCTAGACAACGACAAGAACATGGAGCGCGCGCGCACCTTGCTCGCCAAGGTCAAGGGCTGAGGCGCAAGCGAGGCTGGGGCGGAAAAGCCAGGGAGGTGTTGCGTGCCGTCGGTGATTTTCATCGACGGCGTGCTGACGCCGCGCGAGCGCGCAACGGTCTCCGTCTTCGACCGGGGCTTTCTTTACGGCGACACCGTGTTCGAGACGCTCCGGGTCTACGGCGGCAAGCCGTTCCTCGAAACGTTGCATCTCGAGCGCTTGCGGCGCTCTGCCGACCTCGTCGGGATCGACCTCCCGACCTCTGACGAAGGGCTGGCCGAGGAGCTCCAGCGCGCCATCCACGCGTCCGGCGAGACCGAAGCCGTGGTTCGCGTGACGGTCTCTCGTGGCGAGGCGCCGCTCGGGATCGATCCCTGCCGCGCCACGCACCCGCGCCGCCTCGTGTTCGTGGAGCCCCTCGGCGTCCGAGCCTCGGGCTCGGCGCCCATCGCAGTTCGCCTCGTGACGTCCCGACGGGGCGCCGACCTCGCTCCCGCCGCGAAGATTGGCGCGTACGTGGATGCGATCCTCGCGCTTCGCGTCGCGCAGGCCGCGGGCGACGACGAGGCCGTCCTCGTGGATTCATCGGGCTTCGTTCTCGAGGCGACCACCGCCAACGTGTTCGCGATCGATGCCGGAGGGCGCCTGGTTACACCCCGCGAGGGTGCGATCTTGGCTGGGATCACGCGTGGCGAAGTCCTGCGCATCGCACGCGCCGAGGGGCTCGCACCTCTCGAGCAGCCCATTTCAGCCGAGGCGCTTCGCTGCTCCCGCGAGATATTCGTCACCTCCTCGGTTCGCGAGATCGTGGCGGTGGGCCGGGTGGACCGCGCCGTCGTCGGTACGGGAGCGATGGGCCCCGTCACCGCGCGGCTTCTCGAGGTGTATCGCGCTGCCGTGCCGCGAGGGCCATGACCCCGGCGCGCCCGACCGGGAAGCTGCGCGGCAACCTACTCGTAGACCGATCGTACGTCGCCCGGCGACCCGTGTGCGGCACCCCAAGGAATCCCATGAACCGCTCTTTTGCTTCGCTCGCTCTCCTCGCGCTCACGGGCACGCTTCATTTCGCGGGGACGGGTTGCATCGTCGGAGAGTGCGACAACGGGGATGACAACTGCACGCAAGCCACGTCCACCATCGAGTACACGGGCAACGACGCCTCCACGTCAGTCCCCTACGCGGACGGGCAAGGCATCCAGATCGAGACGGTGCTCGGCGACATCACGGTCAAGACCGGCGGCAGCGACGTCAAGGCGACGTTCAGCCCCTTCACGCGCAACAAGGATGAGGCCGGGGGACAGGAGAACGCCAAGAGCGAGCTCGCGGACAAGCTCCTCCTCGAGGTGACCGCCGGCGACCCAGTGAAGATCCGCGTCGCACGCGAGGATGGGTCGACCAACTTCCTCGGCGCCCACGTCACCGTCACGCTCCCCACGTCATTCAGTGGCTCGTTCGACGTTCGTCAGGGCAACGGCGTGACCAATGTCGACCTCGGCAGCGTCTCGCCGACCTCCACGACCATCCTCAGCGACCTTGGCGACATCGAGTGTCTGGGTGCGACGGGTCCGCTCAATATCCAGACCGACAACGGCGACATCGTCGTCAGCGTCTCCACCTGGGCCGCCGACGGCACCGGGACCATCCTCTCTGGTCTCGGTGACATCAGCGTCTCCGTTCCGGCGGACGCCAACGGCTCGGTCTCCCTGTTCGCGCCCGACGAGACGGTGACTGCGACCTTCCCCAGCGACTGGCCGAGCGAAGCGGCGGCAGCCAACTCGGTGACCTACACGATGGGCGACGGCGAAGGCGCGCACCTCGACGTCACGGCGGAGTCGCTCAGCAGCATCACCGCCACCGCAAACTAGGAGGGCATGAGCCCCGCCGACTCGATCGCGCGAGCGGTCGCCACGACTTCCTGCCGAGCTGGCCGCCAACGCGCCGAGGCTCGACGTCGCCTGGCTTCGTCCACTCGACCGGCGAGAGCGTGACGCGCTCGAACGCGGAGCGCTCACACCGGCGATCGATGGGTCGCTGATCATCGCTGGCTGGGAGATCGAGGGCTCGGACGCGCCGACGCGTGCCATGCAGGCCGATCTGGCGAACATCCGTGTTTCGGGTGCGGCGTGTGGGTTTCTCGCGCTGCGAAGCGATTCGAAAGACAACCTGTATGCCCGCGCACGGAGGATGTCGCGGACGCAGCGTCACTACTTTGGAGCGCACGACATACTGGTGTTGGACACGGCGTGATCGAGCCATTGAGCCGGTGTCTTGGGTCTCGGCGCCGCTGCCCACTCCCGCGAATCGGAAGCTCGGAACGAGAGCGAGGGGCGGCGAAACGAAGTGGGCGGGTGAGGTGCGAAGCGAGCTGCGGGAGCTGGGCGAGTCGGCCGGTTTCGACGTCTGGTTCGACTATGCGTCGCGCATTCCGCTGGCGATGTCGCGGACCGTGAGCGCGGTCGATGTCGTGTGGACGCTGCCGATGCCGCAGGGGCTGAGGAAGCTGGCACAGGAGATCGTCAAGCGGGCGGACGACCGTCGTCTACACCGGCATCCAGGGCAGGTCGCCGTGCTCGGTGTCGGCTCGCTCACGGACCGCCGAGGAAGGTCGCGACGAGGTCCTTCTTGCGGTGCGCCTCGAAGCGGGGTCCCGATGTGACGACCTCGCTCGTGCGCAGGTCGTCGCCCAGCCGAATGCCGAGCCCGCCGCGCGGATCGCCTTCGAACCCGCCGGCGGAATCCGCCGCATAGATCGCGCATCGACCGTCATCGGTTTCGAAGGCTCGGACGTCGAGCTTGGCCCTGTCGCGGAGGCGCTCGAGACGGATGGCGTCGGGCGCGTGGTAACCCACGACGGCGCCACCCTTCATGAAGAACGGGCCCTCGCCGCCCATGTCGGCTTGCAGGCTCGTGGACACCCTCCCCCGTGCCGAGCTCGCGGAGATCGATCCGGGATGCGCGGGCGCCATCGGGCGACAGCGCGCCAGCGAGAACGGCGAAGCGGATCACGATCACGCCATACCCTCGCCCGCGCACGGCGACGACCGATCAGAGCAGGTGTCGGTGTGGACAACCTACGGAGGGAGGGTGGTCGCGAGCACGCGGAGGATCTCGCGCATCGAAGTGTTCGCAGCGTCGACCCTGCGCTCGGCGACCCGGACCGCGAAGTCGCGAAGAAGGTGCAGTGGGCGATTCGCGGCGGTCCGTGGGAGAGCATGACTCCCGTCGCGGACGCACTGCGGCAAGCGAGGTCGGTGGCGAGTCGCGCGGAGCTCACTCCGCACTCCCTTGCGGAGCAAGTAGCAGAGTCTGCACGCGAGCACGCTCGCCGCCGAGAGAGCCCGGCCACGGCGGCCGGACTTTCGGGTCTGTGTCGATCTGCTCAGCCCGCGGCGGGAGCCTGCGCCACCGGAATGCGGAGCGACCCGCGCCCTTGCTGGAGCAACGTCGCCACCGCCTTCTGGAAGAACGCGGAGAGGAAGGCCACGTCACGGGGCGGGGAGGTGATGAGCCCCGCCGACTCGATCGCGCGAGCGGTCGCTACGACCTCCTTGGCGCGGTCCTCGCCGGCGCGAGCGCGGATGCTGAGCGCGGCGTCGCGCAAGCGCCCGGCGACCACGCTGCGAACCTCTGGCGAGAAGTAGCGATCGGTCGCGTTCTTCACCTCTTCGTCGAGACCCTTCGACACCTTTTCAGGGTCCTTGGCGCCGCCTTCGCCGAGCGCCTCGCCCAGCGCGCGAAGCATCTCGCTCACCGCGCGCTCGTCGGGGAGCCAGCCGCGGAACTCCGGTTCGTTGTGGAGCGAGGCCGCCGCTGCCGGCGCATCCGCTGCGAGCGTCGCTTCCAGCGAAGCGATGGGATGGTCCACGCTCTCGGGAGCAGGCTCGATGAGCTCGCGACAGCGATCCAGGCCGAGCGGCAGGAGCGTCCCTGAAGCGCGGTTCAGCTTGAGAGCCTGGGCGATTCGGAGGCGGGCCCACGCGACCGGGACCGCGACCGGTGCGATGCCGGCGCGTGCGCTGGCGCGCTGATGTCCTTCGCGCAGCTGCGTGCGGCTGAGCCACGCCGACGCGGCTTGCACGACGCCTTGCGGCTCGCGCGCGATGACCTCGGCCACTTGCAGCCGACCATCGGACAGTTTCTTGGAAATGGTGAACGCCATCGATCCGCGCCCGTCGGGCGGGAGGAATGTGGCTTCCCATGCATCTTCGGTGGCCTTGGGCGCCAGCGCCACGCGGCGCTCGGGAATGGCGACGCCCTTGGCGCGAAGCGCGAAGACGCCGCGCTTGGCGGCCTTGCGGATGGCGCCCGAGACGTCGTCACGGGCTTCGATCTCGGCGAGTGCGCCGGCGTTCTGCGCCTTGACCCAGGCTTCGACGAGCTTGTCGCCCCCCGCGCCCGCCGCCTTGATCGCGTCGACTGCGCCGTCGGCGCCAGCTGCGATCCACGACGATTGCAGATCGACTGCGACCGGCGGTTCGCTGGGCGCTGCGGGCTTTGCCTTGGCGGCACCCGCGCTCGAGCCGAGCGTCTTGGCACGCAGGGCCTCCTTGGCCGTCTTCGGCTTCTGCGCGTCCTTGGCGTTCTGCGCGTCGAGCTTCGCCTTGGGCAGCCCGAGCAGGATCGTCTCGGCGACCGTCGGGACCTTTTTCGCCGGGGGCGGCGGCGGGATCTCGCGATGCGGCAGACGCTCGCCGCGCGCGGCGGGACGCTCGCCGCGCGCTTCGCGCGGAGCCCCATCGCCGCGGGGCGGACGGTGGTCGTCACGGCGGGGGCGATCGCCGCGGGGAGGTCCGTCGCCGCGCGGCGCGTCGCCGCGGGGAGGTCCGTCGCCGCGCGGCGCGTCGGTACGCGGCGGGCGTGGCCCGTCGAAACGACGTTCGGGGCGGGGGCCACGCGGGGGTCGCGGGCCGCGATCGGGTCGATCGCCGGCGGGTCGATCACCGGCGGGCCGGTCACCGGCGGGCCGGTCGCCGGCGGGTCGATCGCCACCCGTGCCATCGCCGACGGGATCGGTGCGGTAGCGCGGGCGGTCCTCCACCGGTCGGCCTTCGGCGTCGCGCTGCGGGATGAACGGCATCGCGCGACCACCCGAGGCACCGGGACGGCGCATGCCACCGCCCTCACCACCCGGCGCGCCGTGGAAGCCACCGGGGCGGCCGCCGGCGCGCGGGGGAGCACGCATGTCCCAGCGACCATCCGCCGAGCGACCGGTGCCGCGCGAGTCGGGACGCGGGCCCGAAGCCGGCGCACCGTCGCCACCGCTGGCCGCCGAGGGCGCGCCTTCAGGCGTGCTCACGGCCCTGGGCAACGCGAAATCAATCGCGCTGCCGGCCTCGCTCGTCCCGCTCGCCTCCGCGGCCCCCTGGGGGGCCTCCTGGGGAGCCTCCTGGAAGGCGGGGCGCTCCGCGGTGGCCGCGGATTTGGCGACCCGTCGCCGGACGATCGGCTTTACCGCTCCCGTCTCTCCATCCGCTGCGGGTGAGGCTGCGGGTGCCGTGTCGCCGCTCGGTGCGGGCTTCGAACCCTTGTCGTCGCTCGTGCTCATCGATGTTCTCCAACGTAGGCGATGGCGTCGATCTCGACCCGCGCACCGCGCGGAAGCGCCGAGACCTGGACGGTCGCGCGCGCAGGGTAGACCCCATCGAGGTCGGCGAGGCGCTCGCCGTAAATCCGGTTGACCGCAGCGAAGTCGTTCATGTCGAGGAGATAGATGGTGGTCTTGACCACGTCGGCGAGCTTGGCGCCCCCCGCGTCGAGGACGGCGACCAGGTTGTCGAGGACGCGGACCGTCTCGGCCTCGACGCTGCTCGTGACCATGTCGGAGGTTTCGGGATCGAGCGCAATCTGTCCGCTTGCGAAGAGGAAGCCGCCAGCGCGGGTTGCCTGGACGTAGGGACCGATGGCGCGCGGCGCTTGCTCGGTGTGGACGGTCGTCTTGCTCATCGTTTCTTTCGGTTCCTTCAAGCGGATGGCTGCGGTCAGCCCAGCGAACGTCGGCCCAGCGAACGTCAGCCCAGCGAACGCCGGCCTTCGATGGCCCGGCCCAGCGTGACTTGATCGGCGAACTCGAGGTCTCCGCCGTGCGGCACGCCGCTCGCGATGCGGGTCACCCGCGTCCCCAGTGGCTCGAGATCGCGGGCGAGGAGCAGTGCGGTCGCTTCGCCGTCGACCGAAGGGGGCGTCGCGCAGAGCACTTC
>Ga0105046_10005320_pt1 | contig 20375 bp, 32 predicted proteins | sample MAT03_FD_78385 | JGI IMG/M metagenome (GOLD analysis project Ga0105046, IMG submission 78385) | Freshwater microbial communities from Lake Fryxell liftoff mats and glacier meltwater in Antarctica - MAT-03 (megahit assembly) | ecosystem: Environmental > Aquatic > Freshwater > Ice > Liftoff...
ATACAAGCGGTTCCTTGCTTAAAAGATCAATTAGGTTTGGAGATACCTTAACTTTAAGTGGTAGTGCTGATTACTCTGCTATTGCAATTGAAAATATAATCAATAGTTCTGCCAGTGCTCCTCCTAAAGGGCTGGTTATTAATCCCACATTAACTGTTGCGGGTGGTTATCGTGGCATAGATATTGTTTATTCTAATGCTGCTGCTTGGGGAGTTTATCAACAAGGGGTAAATACACCTAATTACTTTAACGGTCAAGTATCTATAGGAACCAATACTGTAGTTTCTGGAACTAAGTTAAATATTACAGGTCACGCACAAGTTACTGGGCAATATCATTCACTTCTTTTTACTAATACGTACTCAGTAGGGATTGCAGTAAATTTTAATAATAGTAATACTCAAGAAATAACTTTATCTGGACCTACTACTGTTATAACTTTTTCTAATGGTAGAACAGGAGGTAGGTATCTTTTGAAAGTAAAGCAAGACGGTACTGGTAGTAGAGTAGTTTCTTCTTGGGCTGGAGGAGTTCTTTGGTCAGGAGGTACTGCACCAACGTTAACTCTTACTTCTAATAAAACTGACATCATTAGTTTATTTTTTGATGGAACTACATATATTGCAACTGCTGCGTTAAACTTCTAATATGGCAACAATTTCATTAAGACCTATTGCTAACTCTGGGACTACACAATATACAGCCAATGGTGCAGCATCACAATGGGACTGTGTAAATGAAGTAGTATCAGATGCAGATGCTACATATATTTCAACAACAACATTTCCATTACCTTTTCCTGAATATTATACCGCAACTAACAGTAACGACGCATTAACAAATACAGATACTATTAATTCAGTTAGAGTGTTTTTTAGAGGGAGATTTTCAACTGGAACTTTTGCTGGAGTAAGACCTTGTATTAAAGTAGGTGCGGGAGAAACAATAGATACTGATTTAAGTATTTCAGGTAGTTATGTAAATTATGGGTCTAGCATATTTACTGTAGTTCCTGGTACTTCTACTCCTTGGAGTAGATCTGCGCTTAATTCAACACTGATAGGAACACAAGCAGAAGCAGGAAATGGAACACTTAGAATAACACAAGTATGGATTGAAGTAGATTATACACCATCTGCACAAAATTCTATTTGGCTTGGTGGTGATTAGATTTTTAATTATCTTTAATCTTAACAATTAAACAAGCCGAGAAACAAAGCATGGTGAAATTATGGGAATTTTTACAATGGATTTTTGATGGATTACATGGAATTAAAGATGCACTTATGGGAAGTTTAATATATAGTTTATACTCACATTTTCATTTAAAGAAAACTCTTTGGAAGAATGTTATGGCCTTTTTTACAGGCACAGTATTTTCTATTTATTTAACACCACAGGTTGTTTATTTTTTTCCTACTTTTAATGAAAGTTTAGCAGCCTTTTTGTGTGGGTTGTTGGGAATGAAAGGTGTTGAACTTACAATAGAATTTAATTACGAAGAATTGTTAGAAAGAATTATATCAATTAAATGGGGGAAAAAAGATAAAGATACCAAAAGTGATAAAGGATAATATTAAAAATGTAAAAGAAGAAACTTTAATTAAACACTATGACTTTGTAAAAACAAAATACAAAGGGTTAGAAGTTTATTTTAAAGTTGGAGGAATACATTTTTACAAATCTTTGTCTAAGAAAAGAAAAATAGTTTTACACTACACGGCTGGTTCTATTGTAGGAGATTTACCTACTTTAACGAGAACTAAAATTAGTGTAAACTTTGTGGTTTCTCCCAAAGGGACAATTTTCATGTTGTTCAATCCTGATTATTGGTCTTACCACTTAGGCTCAGGTGCATTAGGCGGAAATACTGAAATGAGTAAAGAAAGCATTGGAATTGAAATAAGTAATTACGGATGGTTAAGTCTTAAAAAAGACACACTTTACACTTACTTGGAACAGCCTTATTGTAAATTAGAAGATACTGCTTTATACACTAAAACTAAACCTTTCAAAGGCTATGAGTATTGGTGTAACTTTACAGAGGAACAATATACGTCAGTAAAAAATTTAATCCAAGTGCTTACATTAACTTATGATATTCCTTTAAAATTTCTTTATGACACTAAAGGATTAGACTATACAAGTGATGTAATTAAATTTAAAGGAATTACTACTCACACAAATTTTAGATTAAGGGGGAAGTGGGATGTAGGGCCTGCATTTATATGGAATAAAATCAGAAATGTAATAACAACTGACACGATCAAAAACTTAAATAAAACAATACCATAACAATGGAAGATTCAAAAGTATATTGGAAAATAGGAGAACTGGAAAGACAAATAAGATGTCTTTGCAACACTGTAAACGAAGGTGGATCAGGACTTACTTTACCTAATCAGGCTGGTCAAGCAGGTGAATTTCTCACCACAGATGGAACTATATTATCTTGGGAACCTGTTTCTGGGAGTAGTTCACTTGGTACTGGCTTTACGGCTGGAGGTGGAACGGGTAGTATTCCTAACAGTACTACTATAAATTATGGTACTGATGTAACATCATTTATGTCAAATGCAAATTTACGTACTAACGTTAATTTAGATACTTGGAATTCTGGTATTGCTTTTGATACTACTATGAATGCAGGTAATACTTTTTTTAATGTGCCAGGATATTCCACATGGTATGCGTACATGACTGGTGATAGTAAAAATGCTAGAATAACACTTAGTCCAGAAGAAACATCAGTATCAATACTATCTGGTTCAACTACTGATTATACAAAGGTTATTATAAGTCAAAATGGTTTTAGTTTGGCTGTTGCTCTTGGAGGAGATGCTATTGGTTTTAACATAGATGCTCTCACCGCAGTTTTTACTGATTTAGGTTTAGGTAGAGGGATTCAATATGCCGCTGATTATAGTGGAGGATATACTACTCGTACTTTAGTAGATAAAGGTTATGTAGATACTAACTTTTTAATATCTACTGGTAATGGCTCTAATTTAACGAATATTGCTTTTACCCAAATTTCTGGAATTGTTCCTGTTTCTCAAGGAGGTACAGGTCAGGCTACTGCTAATGCAGGGCTTAATGCGCTACTTCCTACTCAGACTACTCACAGTGGTAAGTATCTTCAAACAAATGGCAATGATACATTTTGGGATGCCATCTCACTTGCTACTGCTGATGTTGCAGGAACACTGCCTGTTGCTAATGGTGGAACAGGTGGAATTTCTTATGCTTTAGGTGCTATTATTATAGGTGGTGTCACAGGCCCATTCACTCAAGTACCAAGTGCTGCAACGGGTAATGTACTTCTTTCTGGTGGCCTTGGCACTTCTCCTGCTTATGGTAAAGTAGGATTGACTACTCATATTTCTGGTAATTTACCTATTGCTAATTTAAACTCTGGTACTTCTGCATCTGGTACTACTTTTTGGAGAGGTGATGGTACTTGGGCTACTCCCGCAGGTTCAGGAGATATGGTTCTTGCAAATGCTCAAACCAACTCTGGTATTAAGACATTTTTAGATACTACTTTCTTATTAAGAAACGTAGCCAATACTTTTAACGGCTCATTTGTAAACACAAACACCGCAAATCGTATCTATACATTAAAAGATGCAGCAGGAACTATCGCTTTCACTTCTGACATTACTGGCACTAATTCTGGTACTAACACAGGAGACCAAACCATAACTTTAACAGGTGGAGTCACAGGGAGTGGTACTGGATCATTTGCTACTACTATTGCAACTCCTGGTACATTAACAGTTAGTTCAACTAACTCTACCATTACTGCTCATACTCACGCTATTACTTCATCTTCTACTCCTGGTGCTGCTGCTTCTTTACTTTCTACTGATGCTTCTGGTATCCTTGGGGCTACTGGCAATCGTATTGTTAGAATATGGGCTACTGATCTTACTGTGACTAATAGTATTACAGGATCTATAACTGGTTCTGCTGCAACACTTACTACTCCTCGTACTATAAACGGTACAAATTTTGATGGTTCTGCTAACATAACTGTTACTGCTGCGGCTGGTACTTTAACTGGTGCAACTTTAAACGCAACTGTTACTGCATCATCACTTACTTCTGTGGGAACTATTTCATCCGGTGTGTGGACTGGAACTACAATTGCCGTTGCTAATGGTGGGACTGGGGCAGGTGCTTTTACTGCAAATTCGGTAGTATATGCAGGTGCCAGTGGAATTTATAATCAAAATAATGCAAACTTTAGTTGGGATAATGCTAATACAAGATTGAGTGCTGGTAAATTATCGTTATTAAACAATGGTGCAGCAAGCACTCCAATCTTTACTGCTGTAGGTACTTGGCCTACTGGCACAGCAACTACTGCTAAAGCAATGATGTTATTAGAACCAACAGGTACAACCTCCACTGCTTGGAATACATCTGGTACAGGATTAGGGATAAATGCAGTGAGTGGGTTTAGTGGAAATTTAGCAGATTTTCAAATTAACGGTGCATCTATGGTAACTATTCCTAATACAGGAGATATAGTCATTTCAAGAGGTGTTTACTTTTCAGCAGCAGGGTTACATTTAAGAAATCCTGCCAACGGAGTCATGACTTTATTTGATTCATCACTTACAGACTTTAATAGGCTGCAATTTGGGGGAACTACTTCTTCTTTTCCTGCTATAAAAAGATCTACTACTACACTTCAAGTAAGATTAGCAGACGATTCTGCTTTTGCTGGTTTGAGTAGTGGTGCTTTATCTGTTACTGGAAATGGAACTTTTGTTGGTCAATATGCTTCTACAAGATTTGGCTTAACAGATGGTGCTACTATCGCTCTTAATTGGAATAGCGCCAACGTACAATCAGTTACTTTGGCTGGCAATAGAACTTTTACATTTGCTAACCCTTTAAGTGGTGGTAGATACATGATATATCTCACACAAGATGCTACAGGCTCACGTACAATTACCTGGCCCACTATTAAATGGGCTAATGGTACTACTCCCGTACTTACAACAACTGCTTCTAAAACTGATATTATTACTATAACTTACGATGGCACATCCTATTATGGTTCTGCATCACTAAACCATTAATAAAATATGAAATACACAGCAAGAATAATTAGCAAAAATATATTTAATGGTTTACTTACCATTGAAATAGAATATCGTTCCGCAGATGGACAAGATATTTTTAATGATCAAGTTTCAACTCGATCTGTTCAAGATGAAAATTGGTTAGTAAATACAGTTAATAGAAAATTAACTGAGTTAGAAACTATTCAATCTTTTGCAGATAAGATAGAAATAGGAACTCCTATTGAAGCAATTGTTATGGAACCTAATCTTGTTGAGTTAGGCTCAAAAGATGAATATAAATCTAAACTTGAAGAGTTTAGTAAATTACAAGCATCTATGGCTAAAGGGTTTATTACTCCTACAAATGAAGACTTTACTGTTTCACTTCAGTGGCTTAAAGATAATTGGTCTTCTGAATACTTAGACTTAATGTAATATGGAACCACTATATCTGGTATCAAGTGTACATAGATCTGGGTCTTCCATGTTAATGAGATTGCTTAAAGAAGGAGGATTAGATGCTATCTATAATCCATCTGCTGATAATATGAATAATATTATTGGAGATTATACACCTAATCCTAATGGATTTTTTCAATTTACTGGTGTAATAGATAATACATTTTATTCTCAGTATAAAGGTAAACTCATTAAATGTCCTATTAGGAATTTACTTAATCTTCCAATTGGTAATTATAAAATAGTTATCAATCAGAGGAATCCAGAAGAGATTAGAATGTCTATGAGAAAGTGGACACCTTATCAAGATTGGAACAAAGATGAAATTATAACTTACCTTTATGATGAATTTATGAATGCTCTTATTAGTAAACTTCAGGAAAGAGAAGATGTTAACTTAACTGTACTTAGTTATAATCAGATTGTTGAGAATCCAGAAGAACAATTTCAAAAATTAGTAAATAATGGATGGCCTTTAGATGTTAATCTAATGACTAAAGATTTATATCCAGAACTTTATAGAAATAAAACACTTTAATTATGCCAAGTTCAGGACCTAATTCATGCGGAACGGGTACAAATGTTACAGGTGTGGGGACAATTGGTTGGTCCAACCCTACCAATATATACACTTCTAATGATGCGCGGGCTACTATTAATCTTCCAACCTCGGCGACCAGTAATTATTTGCAAGCCACAAACTTTGGTTTTTCAATACCCAATGGGTCCACAATAGATGGAATAGAGGTGTTGATAGAAAGAAGAAAGAGCGGCACCAGTTCTGCAAACCCTATAGACAATATTATAAAACTTGTAAAGGGAAACGTTATTGGGGGTACAAATAAATCAGCAGGGGTAAACTGGGTAAATACTATAGACCAAACATTTACTTTTGGGAGTTCTTCAGATTTGTGGGGCAACACATTAACAGTTTCGGATGTAAATGCCTCAGATTTCGGTGTCGCTTTATCAGTCAGTTGGGTAGGAGATAAATTTAGCCCTGGTAGGCCTGAAGTAGACCATATTCAAATAACAGTCCACTACACAACAGGTGGAGGAGGAGGAGGACCCACTAACACAAGTGCTTTATTAATGGTAGGAGACTAATGATTATACAACTAACAGGACTATCAAAATCAGGTAAGAGCACTATATCTAATGAAGTTAAAACTAAATTAGATTTATTAGGAATTAAATGTGAGATAATAGATGGAGATGAGTATCGTAAATCCATTTGTAATAACTTAGGATTTAGCAAAGAAGATCGTATTGAAAATATTAGACGATTACATTTTATTGCTAAAAAGTTTAGCGATCAAAAGATCATTACACTCATTGCTGCTATTAATCCTTATGAAGATATACGTAATGAGATTGAAAGTAAAATTGTTTACTTAAAGGCAGTAGGAAGGGAATTAAAAATGTATAAAGATTCTGAATATGAAGTGCCCAGTAATCCTATTCTTATTATTAATACGATAGAAGATGTAAGCATTTCAGTTAATAGAGTTGTTAATTTAATTTTAGACAACCAAACTAAAACTATTCCCAAAGCATTGTTTATAGGTAGATGGCAGCCTTGGCACTCAGGTCACAGTGAATTGATTTCTAATAAATTGGGTAAAGGAATACCTGTACTTATTGCAGTAAGAGATATTCTTCCAGATGAAAAAAATCCTTTCACTACATTTCAAACAATAGACATGATTAAAACTGTCTATCAGAATGAATCTCTTGTGACAGTTGTATCTATTCCTGATATTGAAAGTGTAAATTATGGCAGAGGAGTAGGATACGAAATAAATGAATTTGTCTTAGACAGTAAAGAACATATTTCTGCTTCTAAAATACGAGAAGAAGTAAGAACTAATCAAAATAATTGGAAAAATTATGTAGATACTTCTATACATTCTAAAGTGTTAAAGTATCTTCGTCCCATTGTTTAAACAAAAAAAATATAATATGGCAGCCATTGACAAAACAATTCAACTTAATGCTTCTACTGTACAACTTTTTAATGACACATTTTCGGTATTGAAAGGTTTGGATGATTCTCTTAAGGATATTCAAAGCCAATTTGCTGCAAAGCAAGAACAACTCAAATCCACCAATTCTAAAATGGAAGGCATTCTTGTAGGAGTCTTAACCAATGAGGGAATTGACATTACCGAATATGATATTCGTTTAAAAGAAGATTTTACCGAGATTTATGCAACTCCTAAACTTAAGATTGCGTCAATGCAAAGTCTTAATGGAGAAGTTACGATGGAACACACGACTGATCTGGATTAAATTGTATATTGACTAAAACAAATTTATAATATGGAACAATTAGGAATTAAAGAAACCAAAGAACTTGTACTCTTCGTACTTCGCCTTTTGAGTGCTGGTGATCATGCTCTTGCCGATGGTAAAATTGATTTTACTGATTTAGGTGATTTATTCGGTCCTCTTCAAAGTGCTAAGGCAGCCTTTGCTGATACCAATATGATTCCTAAAGAATTGGGAGATCTTTCTGCTGATGAGACTGCTGAGATTATGAAAATGATTGATGTTGAACTTGAACTTCGTAATGTAAATGCAAAAGATATTGTTAGAGATGTTGTGTCTTTGGCTGGTCAAGTGGCAGTTATACTATCGAAGTATAAAAAGATGAAAGTAGTTAGTGAAGGGTAAGCAACAACGTCTATAAATTTTTTAATTCAAGTTATTCAAGTTAGTTAAAAGATAGATAGGGTAGAAAATAGAGGAGCAGATTTACATCTGACTCCTCTATTTTATTAAGTACAAAATTTGAAATCAAAAAAAACATCAACTATTCCTTCAAGAAGTAGGTACTGCATCTTTTGTTTCAACTATAGCATCTTCAAATTCTACATCAGTTATATTATTCATAACAGGTTCTACATCTTCGGTCACACCAAGTAAATTAAGGATGTTGGTGATGTCTTCTTGGTCTTCAATAACTATTCCGTATGGAACTTTTAGAATTTTAGTTTGGGTTTTTTTAACTTCCCCTCCTTTGTGGTATTCAAGTGGAATTGTTTTTGTTTTGTCAATAGCAAAAGGAAAATTCATTACTAATGCTTTGAATTGTTTACCTTCGTTATCATAGATAACTGTTCTGCTAATGTCACAAAGAGTATCTAAGTTAACTACACCAAATGTTTGGGTGCCATCACTCTGTTTGTATTTGTATTTGTACCAGGTCATATTTGATTGTTTTTAATTACGTTGTAATAATCAGTAATTAGTTGTTTAAGATTTTGATGTTGTAAAGCATCTTCATAAACTTTCCACAAAAAATCTCTTTCAAGTTGTCCTATTTTTATATCTTTAGATTTACTCAAAGATATAAGAAGTTCAGAAGTTCCATCTCCGTGAAAAGAGTTTATAAACTTTCCAAATTCATATTGAGCACCTTGAAGATAAAGATTGCACGTAGGACATTGACTTGCTGTATTTTGTGGATTAAAGCGGACAGATCTAAATCGTCTGGAAATAAAATGTCCGTTGTGAAGTTTGGAAAATTCAAAGTTTAAACCACAAGTACAACAAGCATTTCCGTAAATAGTTCTTATTGCTTTAGATTGCAAAGAATCTAATTTGCTTTCAGTAATTCTTGATTTCCTTGCTCTTTTTTTAACCTTAATCTTTTCTAATCTTAGTTTATCCTTAGCCCGCTTAACCTTAGTCCAGCATACCAAGCAAAGTTCATCTTTCTTACCTGCGTTATATCTTGTTTTAAATATGTTGTTAGATTTCAAACAACCAGTACAAGTTTTTATTTTAGTCTCCATAGTATTATCTTTTCTCTTTTCTTTTGATGTCCAGTTCCCCGATTATACCAAAAAATAAGATACTTTTCTCTTGTGACATCTATTGATGGAGCATACCACCACAACAAAAGTAATGCTATTATCCCAATAACTAAAAGTATTGTCATAATTTATCAAAACGTTTTTATTAGAATTTTTTAAACTTCCATCTTTCTGCTTCTAACTCAGCATGACTAAATGACGTTAAAATGGCAACAAGATTTGCTTGTTTGTTTTTTTTAATCTCAAGTTCTGCTAACTCTTTTTCAATTTGTTCTCTTGTTCTAACAGAATTTTTGGTTTCTTCTTTCATGTCTTGATATTTTATGGTTTATAACCTATTTTATAAACCTGTGATGAAGAAATGTGGAATCTTGTTGATAAATCTTTTACTGATTCACCATTGAGAAATCTCATTTGTACTTCAAGTTTTTGGTCAGATGTAAGATTTTTGCATCTATTATATCTGCGATAACCTAATGCAATTGCTCGCTCACACATAGAGGTACAGTGTATGTTTAATAGTTTTGCTTGGTTCATACGAGAAATTGGCATTTTAACTACTTGCAGTAGTTTTTGATCTATGTTCATATTCCAGATTTAATTAAATTTGAAAGCATTGTATTATATTCAGGGCTTACCTGAAGTATAAGTTTAAAATAATTGTCCATTGCTAAGTACTCATTAGCAAATTCAAATGTAGAACATGCCTCATCGTGAATTAAAGTTGATGAGTTTTTAATTCTCAACCAACTTTCAGGGGGGCAGTTCTTTACAAATTTACTTTGGTGTTGTTTAAAAAAAGATTCAAGTTGCCCCATATACTTAGCAAGCAAACTTGATTCTACTCTAAGATTGGCAAGCCATTGCTGAGTTAATTGTATATCCGAAATACCAGGCTCATTCCCCAATAGGTCTTCTACTTTTCTTAACTGAATAGCATAAGTTTTACCCCAAGCAGAAGAATCATAATCTTGTAGTTTCATCGAATTTTTAGTTATTAATTAATATTTAAAAAAGCAAGTTGCTCTTGAAAGAATACTTGTAGTCTTTGGTGTTTATTAAAATAAGTAGATGGATGTTCACTTTTTAAAGATAAAGTACAAAGATTATAAATATTGTAAAGATTGTTAATCTCTACGTTATAATTAAAAGAATGTTCTCCGTGATACTCTTCTTTGACTTTACTTAGTTGAGTAGAAGAAAGAACTTCATCCATGTAGAGATTGCCAAGCATCCCATAAATATATTCAGGAGATTCAATAACTTGTTTAAGATTGTGTGCAAAGTCTGCTGATTGGTACATATTGGTTTGCACAAGTTTGATTTGTGCAAGTAAAATAGGAAGAATCATTTCATCTACATTACTCGTATGCTTTCTTACAAATTGTTCATCACTAAACACAAATCCGTTTTCACAAATATGAACTTTTGATCCTGAGCACATTACAGCAGTACGACTCTTGTCATAAGAGTTTCTCCAGCCAATCATCATATTTAAATCAGGGTACTTGCTTTCAAATCTATAAGTGCCAATCATTATCTCACCGTTAGTACTTGCTTTAAATTGGTAATCTATTAAGGCAAGTCCTTCTTTAGTGGACTCTTCAATTACGATTCCGTGCAAGTAAGTGTTGGAAATTGGAGTATATGTTTCACTGCGCTGGGGTACTTCAGCAAGTGTAAGTATATTAAGATTATCTGTTGTTATTAATTTTTTCATAACTTTTTGATTACTAATCTGTTAAGGTTAAAATAAATCTTAGGATATTTTTTAAAAATTATTTCTTTAATAAGTTTCATTCTGTACTTTGCAATGTTTTCGTTTTTTACTTTACAAATCCTAATTTCTTGTTCTCTACGAGGAATAAACGTTTTAAAAGTTAGACAAAAGCATTTATCTTCTTCATCATATCCATCAAATTGTGGAATATTTTTAATTTGATTTATTACATCTATCATTTCTTGAGTTGTATATCCTTCTAATGTAATCCAGCGAGTTGCTACATAGTGTCTTGATTCAATTCTTTCCATCTTGTTTAATTCTTTTATGAGTTACCCAAAGTATTGCTTGAAGTTGGTTGGGAACTATAGATAACTCTGCTGCATGATTTGTTATAGATTTGGTCATTTCTAAATACCTGTCATAAGTTATGTGTTTTCCAGGCATTAAGATGTCAATCATGTGCTTGTCAATTGTTATGTATTCGGGGTTAAAAGGCTGAACAATATTCATAAAAAAGTTGGAAGTCTTTTGTCCATTAATAAACAACCTAATCTCGTCTATTGTTTGATATAAATAAGGATTGCTTAATAATAATTTAGCCTTTGCTTTTTGTTTACTAAAATAGTTGCAGTCACCACAACTCAACATTTTAATTGTGTTAATCTTATTTCTTTCCCAGTTTTGCAGTGGAGAAAGTAAAGATAATACTCCGCCAACTTTAATGTAAGGCACTCTAAACTCAAGTTCCCTATCAACACACCAGTTATGTGCATTCCAATACCACGTTTTTCCTTTTTTAAGTTCTGCTTCTGTAGCAAAATTGTATAAATTTTGAATTTTATCTTCCATAATAAAGAAGGAGGGTGAAATTAACCACCCCCCTTAAATTGTTAACTGGCGAGAATTGAAATAATGGTTTGGAAAGAAGGAAGAGTTGGTATATCATAATCTAAGTACTTGAAAAGTTCTTGCTGTTTTGTATCAACACATACTTCTTTCAGTTCGTTCAGTTCTTTTTCAAGATTTCTAATTTGGTCTTTTGTAACTTGATCAATGATGTCTTCAACTCCTATTACATCAGCCCACTCGGCATCTTTTTCAAGTATTGCTATTAGAGTAAGTGCACAAACTCTGGCCTTACCCCAGTCGTTTACAAAGATACACACCACATCTTTAGGGTTAACCAAACAGGCTACAGGAGTATCTCCAAAACCAGTATAAGAAAACCCCCTACCCCCCACATGGAGTCCTGTGCTTGCCTCGTGCTCTATATCAGAGTTGACATTCACACGTTCCATTCTTACTTCTTTTCCAATTACAAATTTGACCATGCCGGTGTAATTGTCAGTGTAATAAACTTTTGCTTCATCATTTTTTGAATAAAGTGTTTTTAAGTTTCCTACAAAATAAGAGTTGTCAAGATTCTTGTTGTCAATGTTTATAAAGTATACGCAATCGTTGCAACTATACCACACATTGACGTTTGTACTTTTTTTGCTAAGTTTAATCTTATTATATTGTTTGTCTACAAATTCAAAAAGAGTATAGTCTATATTATCACTAAGTTTAACCACTCTACGATAACAAAGCATCAAACCATTAGGAGTGATTTGAACTTGTTGTTTTTCCATCCATTGATATATTTGTTCTCTACTATCAGCAGACGGGTTGCAAGATAACCAACACCAAAATTTAATCCATTTAGGTAAATGGTGTGATTTAGTTTCAAGCAATTCTTTAAATTTCTCGGCTAAGATTAAAGGAATACTAAGGGCTATTGGGCGGTAGTACAAAAGATTATCGTCTAAGTAAAAGTCAGGATGATTGATTACACTACTTACAATATCTTCCACTCTTTTCTTTTCTTCCATATACTCAGTGATGTTAGGAAATAAAACCACTCTAAGTTTTTCTTCAAACTTTTCTTTTATAATATTATCAGAAATGAAGATGCTTTGTAAATCTTTTATTTGCTGAGTTTGTTCTGGTGTAATGTCTCCAAAAAAAGAAGTACCATCTGTAAACAAAGCATAACATGTTTTATTTAAAATTAATTGCATAATTCTTGTTCAATTAGTGATTTTGATTCTGGTTGTTCAATTTCTTGTTCGAGTTCATCAAGCACTGGTTCATTGTGATAAAAACCTTTGTGTAAAAGTTTTAAATAATAAAATTCTTTTATAAGTTTTACTTGTTCGTCTGTGTAATACAAATATCTGGATTCTGTGATGTGAAACAAAACATCAAAACATCCTTTATATTTTTCTATAAACTGCACTTGATCCCACACTTTTCTATTAATGCACCCAAGGGTTTCCGCAGCAAAGATTATAGCATCTTGAACTTCTTGAGAAGGAAGATTAAATCCACGTACTATGTTTTGTAGTTCTTCAACAGCGTTGTGAAGATTTGGATTAATTTTATGCAAAATGTCCCAAGCCCTTACCGAATTAGGTACAATGAGATAGCATTTTTTTGCTATTATTTTTGTATAAAGAGATTTAAGTAAAGCATTTTTTTGCTGTACATCGTCTATGCTAATTAGTTTGTGTTTTATATTCTCCATTAAATATGATAGTGTTTGGGTGTTAAGTTTACAAATAAGTATTTCCTTTCCATTTCTATTTATTGAATTGATACTTGGGAAATAATTTTCAGGAAAGTCATTTAAAGTATAAACAATAAACCTATATTTTGTAATAAGATATTTTAAATTAAAAGATCTTTGTTCTAACACATAGTTTTTATGTGAGGAAGAACTAAGAGGTTCTCTAAGATACTGTAAAGTAATTTCTCCTAATTCACTAACCTTTTTTTTGTGAATCTTTTTGTTCTGTAGTTTCCAATCTTCAAAGGCTTCTTGTAAACAAGTTCCCCATTTTAAAATTTTATTGTCACTAAAGTATTCTAAAAAAATATCTTTAATTTCTATAAGTTTTTCTACATCACAGTCAAAATAAGATGAAAGAAAGTTGTCTGATTCAAACTTCCATACAGCATAACCTCTTTGATTTTTAATAATGGTATCAGCACTTTCTTTTAGAAAATCTTTGTATTTTTTTGGTAATACTTGATCTTGTTCTAAAAATATGTTAAACTGATCGTAATTTAAATATGAATGTGTTGGATTACTTGCGTGCTTTACTATAACATGATTAGGTGAGAACTTACTTATAGGAAATAAATGAGTACCTTTAAACTGATTTATTATTTCGTTGTAAATTTCTAAATTTTTAATAAGAGTACGATCAACACTAATGTTTAAACCATCTATTTCAACAACAACAAAGTTGTTGGTTTCAAATAGATGTAATTCGCGAGTAGAATACTGTCTGACACATTTTATTTTTAAATACGCAATAACCTCATCTAATTTTTGTTCAATTATGTGCTTGCCTTCTTTATCATACGTAATGTTTTCTCGACTTGGTGTAGGAATTAAACCAGAATCCAAGTTAAATTTTAAACCAAAAAGTATTGTTTTAAGAAAAAAATATTTATTATCTATTTGAGACCAGTCAATATCGTATTTAACTTTACCAAAACAAATATGTAAAAAGTCATTACTATCACAATCTTCTTTCTTAATAAATAAAGCATTTTCAATAAAGGAGGTTTCTTCTAATTTTCCATTAAAATGAATTTTCAAGTTGGGAAAATAATACTGTTCTTTAACAGCAGATTCCCAATAATCAAGATCATTTTTCATTTGAATTTCTACTCTTGTCCCACTTAATTCTTTTGTTTCTTCTTCTTTAGTTAAGTTGATTTTAATAATCCCATCATCAATATAGACTACATATTCGCACTTAATTCCTTGGTGTGTGGAGATTATTCTGTACATATTAGTGTATGCCAAACTTGATAATCTACCAACACCAAAGGCTCCTATTAAATCATCACTATCTCTTTTTGTAGACTCTCCTATAATTGGATAAGTATTAAGCATAAATTCTTTACTCATTCCAGGACCATTAATATCTTGGAAGTAAACATAATCTCCATGATTACCAACAATACATGTAACTTCTTTACCACCAGAATCATACATATTAGAAATCAATTCTCTACACACACTTTCGCGAACATTTGAGTATTGATTAATAAGAAGATGGGTAATGTGTTTTAAATTACTAAGGTTGATTTTAAATTCTTTTTGAGTAGTCTCACCTATTATTAAAGTGGTATTTTCTGCTTGTCTTAATTTCATTGTTTTATTGAATTAATTTTAAGGCTGTTTCTTCAAAATTATAAATCTCTTCTTTCCACACTGGCCTGATGTCATACTCATCTGGATTTTCTGGGAAATGGTTGGTTCCAAATCTTGCTTGTATAACTTGTTTTAATTGGTCTATTGCAGTCGGATGTTTTGTTAAAACAAGATACCTTTTGCTAATTTCTCCTTGGTGTATTTGAAAGATTTTTATCTCTTTTAAATCAGAAGGAGAATACATTTTAGAATATTCTCCTTTTAACCAGTGATCATAAGCAGGGATGAATCTTTCTGGAATTTTAATTATTACCCAATGTAGATTATTTAAGTTTTGTGTATAATCATCTACATATCCTGAATAAGATCTTACATACTTAAGAAATAAAAGAAAATCTTTTTCTTTTTGTTTTTCGTTTGTATATCCTTTGGCTCCTTGTGATCCTTTTTTATCAATTAAAACAAATATTAAAGGTTGAACTTTTTCAAATCCTTTTACCTGATAATATTTATAATCAAAAATTCTATATTCTAACACCCCACTGCTGACTGTATTGTATTGTGCTTTAAATGTACTCCCCATTGTGTTAATTGTGTGGGCAAGATACATTGCAAATCTATTCCTCATTCGCCTTAATTGCTATTTAATAAATGTTTCTCAAAAACAACTCTTCTACTTGGTAGTCAGTAAGAGTTGTTAAATTTAGTTTTTCTTCTTGTAGTTCTTTGTAAAGTATAAGACCTTTTTTATAACCATAAATTGTTTTTGCAACATCTCTTTCCTCAAACTTTCCTGTATAAACACCTCTCTTTACCGTTCCTCCATACTTTCCATGATGCAACAGCAAAAGTGTTACTGGAACTAACTTAGTCCAGTAGGGGCTAACTACAAGCCAATAAGAGCAAACAACTCTTTTGCCTTTACTTTGAAGACCTGATTTATAAAATGCCTTTTGAATAGGATAGTTTAAGTCCATCATTATTCTAAACCAAGTCTCTATGTTAGGGCAAGTTGTATACTTAATATCTACTTCAATTATATCAGTGCTTTCTCTTGTAAAATCAGCAAGTCCTTTACAAGAAACTTCATCTTCGGTCCAGTAGAATTCTCTTTGATAGTAAATGTCACAATCATCATCTTTGAACAACCAATTTACTTCAGGATTAGTTATTAATTGAATGTAAGCCTTTTCCATTAAAGCCTTTTCACTACTTGTTATAATTTCTTTTTCTCCTAACTCTACTTTGGTTCTCCACCAATCTGCTCCTGTCTTTAAAAATTCAGAAACTCTTGACTCTGGTTTACGATTTAAAAAGTATTCTGAGTGAGATATATATTCTGTGAGTTCAGCCTTATGAAAATTAATATCTGGATTTAACTCAACTACATCAAACAAAAGATTAGTCATAAACCCATCTACTAAATCAGTAATAGTTTCGCTTGGTCTTTTAACATCACTTTCCACATAGACATTATCAAGTGCATCAGGCATTGTTATCATCATGTCTAAATAACTTCCCATTAAAACAGGTAGTGATTGCTTTCCGCTAAATTTTTTTCCAGTTAGTAATTCCTTAAGATAAGAACTGCTTGCTGCGAGATAATCTCTATATGCGCTTACTCCTTCAATTGTGTTATAGTTTATCATTTTGGAAAATTGTAATTTTTATATAGAATGTGTTACTGAAAAAAGTAAATACAGTCCTGCTAAAAAAACAAGAACTGCTTTTACATACTCTTTGTAATACACAAACCTGATTACCAATAATATTATTCCAATTGATATACTAATTGTGCAAAGTATTCCTTTAATAAAAAAGGAAAGAAGTGTTAATACAAGACCAACACCTCCAGAATGATCTGCTAACTTTTTGTTCATGTGAATGGTTAAGTTTTAATAATTGATGTTTTGTTATTTATGTTTTGTTATTTATGTTTATTTTAAGTTGTCTTTGTTTACTATCAGAAACTAAGATTAATTCTTTTGTAAAATTATAGTTATTGTGTTTAGGTAAAATTTCCATCTCGGTTTCATATAAAGTTTCAGTTTCTATGAATCCTTCTTCTTCATTATATTCAGGAGATTCAAACTCACCTTTCAATTTTTTTAAAATTTCTTCCTCAGAATCAGCGTCTACGTTATACTTATCTCTAATCCAAATTTCTACTAATCTGTCGATATAAATTGTGTGTATCATATATTATAAATAAACAATTGTGACTTTCATATCAGGTAAACATTTTTCTACTATAGGAGCAATATACTTTCCAAAGTATTCAAGATCACTCATATCTTTTTTTAGTTTTTTATCTGCTGCTATACCACTTGCTATTAAAGGAAGCCCGATTGATCTATTTGGGTACTCCTTGTTAATAAACGTAAGACACTCTTTTAGTTTGGCACATCTTTGTTCAAAAGAATCTTTGTGATTTGAACATGCTCCTGGTTGATATTGAGAATATAAGTTAAAAATATCACCAAAAGTTGTGTCTGTTAATGCAGTTTTTCCATATAGATCTTTACGCCCAAACACATTTATAAATAAATTATGCACTTCTAAAACACGTGGAAAGTTTTCAATTAGCACACCAGAAATTCCACCACCTATAGTATGACAATTACACTGATGTGCTATAAAATCAAAGTCTTTTGCTTTAAAATTTTTTATTAAATCTCCCGGAACATAATTCATTTTGTAACATATTTATAGGTGGGTACTAAATAAGGATTACCATTATTATCTACGTTAACTTTAACTAATCTCATTTTAGTATAATCCTTTATGATACTTTGTACTGGTTTCTTTCTGTAACCTTTAGTTAGTTTTTGACCTTCGAGGGTTTTAGTTATTATTAGTAAATCTTTCATAGATTTCTTTTTGTTGTTTCTTAAATAGTTCCCATTCAGAACGTGTGTTATAAAAGTAGTTTGAGAATGGATCACACAAACTTATAATATGATTACATCCTATAAACCAAATAATTCTGTTTGTATTATTGTTTAGTTTGTTTATTAGGGTTTTTATTTTAGGGTTATCATCTTCTATTAATAAGATGTTTTTCTCTTCAAACTCTTGCTTTAACTTGTCCCAATCTTTAGCAAACCAATGAAGTCCTAACTCCACCAACCATTCACTAAACTTATCTTTATTGTTTCTTCCAACTATAAAGACCATCTGTACATCTTCAAATTTCATTCAATTTACTTTTTATCTCTTTACTTTTTTGACTCAACTGTTAAAATAGATTTCAAATTTTGGGTATAAATGATCTTCCAATACATGGGGTAAACAATTAGGGCTATGTTCACACATTTTTTTTGCCACGCACTTCCATTGTTCACCCCACCCACGTAGGGCATCCACTGCGCGTCTTAGTTTTTCAAGTTCATTTTGCAAGGCTGCAATATTATATTCAATATCGCGGGCGGTTGAATGACATTCGGAAATGTCCTCATTTTTTTGGATTGATTGCGCGTCACAATCGACTGATTTCATATCCCTTATCATACTGTCAATAGCATTGCACTGATAATCAGGTGGCTGGGCAATTCCAAATAAGGACTCAGAAGTTTCTACACCACAAACCGATTTTAGGGTGTCAATGTTTATTTTTTCAATGCGTATATTTACCATTGTTTTTATTTTATGTGTTTGCAATCTTCATAAAACCACAAGTCAAGTGCAATAAAATAAAATTGCTTACACAATTCGCTCAACTTCAATATTTGTGCTTTCAAATCCTAATTTATTATTCTTGTCTTTGTATTCTTTTAAAAACTTTTCAAACATTTCCTTAATGTATTTTTCATCATAAGCACAAAATGGGCTTACTGTTTTAATCTTGATTTTATATACTGTTGCCATCGTTAAATTTTTTTGTTCTAATTTTTCCATCATTTTGAAGTCTTTTAAAAGTGTTGTGTAATACACTAACAATTTGATTAGAAAGATCAAATCTTTGTGTATTTATTTCTAAACTTTTAAAAATATCTCCATCATCATGTCTTTCAACCGCTGCACACCAGTCCATAGCCATTTCTATAAGGTCAAATAAATCAAACCCATTTACTCCGTTTTCGTAATGTTCAGGATGATGAGTATTGTTTTGGTAATGATTATCAAGTGCGACCTTCAACTCTTTCAAATATTCTCTGTACTCGTCACTTCCGTAAGTACAGTGTTTTAATTTAGGTGTAAACTCGTCAAACAATTCCTTTTCAGGGCTTTCAAGTTTTGAATTATCGTGAACATTTGCACGTTTAATCAATTCGCTTGATGCTTGTGTCATTAATTCTGCTACTCTTTTGATGTGCAGCAGAGTATCTGCTTTGCTATCGTATTCCATATTTTCAAGTTTTGTATTTCAATTAAATTTTAGTGGTTTAATACCCCACCTTCGGCAATCTGCAAAACGTTATAGGGCATTTAAAGAATACCCCATACAGACAAGTTCATCTTTCATTTCTTGACTTAAATCTGTTACCACCTCTAATTTGTATTGAGTTTCATTTATGGATAAATTCTTATTAAGGCAATAGGCTATTAAATGCCCTCCGCTTAGTGTTTTAAAACAAACAGGCTTAGTTATCCAATCCCACTGATTAATCACTCCTAATGAATACCACTCTTTGTTTTGGGCGGGGTCAACCCATTGTGAACTACCGTGTATTATCATTTTTTTTATAATTTAGGAAAGAAAAACAGCATATAACAGCACCTACCCAAAAGGCGGGGTTTCGTGTTCCAAAGACAGTTTTCTGGTTAATGAAAGTTCAGTTTTTCAAATCAAGTTTTGTGGTATAAGTCCCGACCTTCTGGTAGATGCAAAACGTTATGTGCTATTTTAAGAAAAAGATAACCTAACAAGCCTTTCCTCTTGACTATTAAACTGCTCTGAATTTTCTAATTTAGAAATTATTTCAGAGGTGTATTTACCGTCTGAATAATTATGACTTCCTTCTTCAAAGTTTACAGTTGTAGAGCCCGAATAATTATAATCACCGCCTTTGTAACCGTAAAAAGTTTCGGTATATGCTTTCCCAATTCTGATTAACACTTCTTCTCTTGTCATTTCATCTGAA
>Ga0105046_10005322_pt1 | contig 20370 bp, 11 predicted proteins | sample MAT03_FD_78385 | JGI IMG/M metagenome (GOLD analysis project Ga0105046, IMG submission 78385) | Freshwater microbial communities from Lake Fryxell liftoff mats and glacier meltwater in Antarctica - MAT-03 (megahit assembly) | ecosystem: Environmental > Aquatic > Freshwater > Ice > Liftoff...
AAGATAGACGACGAAACCCAAAAGGGCATGAACGTCGATCCGAATGCCGGCAAATCCGTCAATGCCATCCGGTATTTCACCGGCCGAGGCACACTCGTATGGGGAGCGCGTACGCTTGACGGCAACAGCAACGAATGGCGCTATATCAACGTGCGGCGTTTTTTCAATTTTGTAGAAGAGTCCGTCAAAAAAGCGACTTATCGCTTTGTATTCGAGCCGAACGATGCCAACACCTGGGTAAGTGTAAGGGCCATGATCGAAAACTTTTTGATTCTGCAATGGCGCGCCGGTGCCCTACAAGGGGTTAAGCCCGAACAGGCATTTTTCGTTCGCGTCGGTTTTCCAGCTACGATGACCGAAGATGATATTTTCAATGGTCGCCTGATTATCGAAATAGGGATGGCTGTGGTACGCCCGGCGGAGTTTATCGTCCTGCGCTTTATGCACAAAGTACCGGAATCATAGACCGGATCCGCAATCAACAAGTAATCATCTTTATGATGATTTTATTCATCTAACAATTCTTAAGCAATCCATATCATGGCAGAATATCCTCTTTCCAAGTTTCATTTTATAGTCGAGTGGGGTGGCAACCGAATCGGTTTTACAGAAGCGACCGGTTTCGACGTGCAGATCGACCCGATTGAGTACCGCGAAGGCGCAAGTCCGGAATACCATAAGATCAAAATGCCGGGCATGCAAAAATTCAGCAATATCACCCTCAAGCGTGGGTCGTTTAAAGGCGACAACCAGTTTTACGATTGGTGGAACACGGTGAAATTGAATACCATCGAACGCCGTGACCTGATTATCAAACTGCTGAACGAGAATCACGAGCCGGTGATCACCTGGAAGGTCAAAAACGCCTGGCCGATCAAAGTGCAAAGCACCGATCTCAAGGCCGACGGAAACGAAGTAGCCATCGAAACCCTCGAACTCGCGCACGAGGGCCTGACGATAACCTATGAATAAAGGTGGTAGAGCTGGTTGAATAAGCGCCGGTACGCAACATGCCGTGGCTGTTCAACCAATTCAATCACTTACTCCTAATTCGATCAAACACATGGCAAGTACTGGTACATATTACCCACCGGTCAGTTTTCACTTTCGCGTAGAGTTCCAGGGAATTCCCGGGCTTCGGCAGCAGGATGCTTTCTTCCAGGAAGTGAGCGGGCTTTCGCGTGAATTGGAAACCGAACCCGTGAAATCGGGCGGGGAGAACCGGTTTACGTTTAAGCTACCTTCGCGCGGCTCATATCCGAATCTGGTGTTAAAAAAGGGCTTATTTCTGGATTCGGGGATTCTGAGTTGGGTGGACGATGCCATTCTCCACCTGGATATCAAACCAGTTACTGTACTGGTAACCCTTCTAAATGAAAAACACGAGCCCCTTCAGTCCTATAAATGTATCAATGCATGGCCTCAAAAATGGTCTGTCGGCGATTTTAACGCCCAGGAAAGCCGGATTTTAGTGGAAACAATGGAGCTTGTATATCAATACTTTACTATCATCAAATGACAAACCATGCCGATTGAAATTCTGGAGCTTGTGATTAAGGCTACGGTGTCGGAGCCTGAACCGACCGCTGCAAATAATAGGAACGCCGGCACTGATACTGCTAACGCAGCCGCCCTCGAACCGGTAGAAAAAGCCGTGAAAGAAATCATGGACATTCTCAAACGAAAAAATGAACGCTAAGCCATGATCTCACAAATAGCGAACACTGTTGGAGGCGGTTTGGGCGATCTGATGAATTTAGTGCCTACGCCGGGCAAGCTGACCATACTCCCGGTATCCGAACTTGATCCGATACCCATACCGGCGGGTCCTCCGTATGTAGCGATGTTTAACCCGGAGAACTGGCAAACACAATCGAACCTGGAATATTATCAAAAGAGGAAACCCGGAAATGACGGCGTCGAACAAGGTTTTCACTTAGTTTCAGCGCCTACGCTTTCCTTCGATCTATTGATAGATGGGACCGGCGCCAGCGGAGAAAGCCGGGAAGTATTGGCCGATGTTCTGCTCCTTAGAGAGGTTGTCTTATTTAACGGCCTGAAGCATCGGCCCAATCTGCTGCTAATTATCTGGGGCACACAGATATTTAAAGGAGTACTCACGTCTATGAACGTCAAGTACACCTTGTTTCGGGCAAATGGCATCCCGCTGCGCGCAACGATTACCTTAAGCTTTGTGGAACAAAAGTCGGCACTACAAATACTCCGGCTGATGAATTTGGGTTCGGCGGATCTTACCCACACCCGGGTGACCAAAAAAAACGACCGGCTCGATCTTATTTGCCAGTACATCTATCAGGATTCAAGGCATTATATCGAGGTAGCCCGCGCCAATAACCTGACCACTTTTCGCAAATTACCCGAAGGCATCGAGTTAGTTTATCCGCCTGTCGAAAAATAACCGGAATATGTTTGATCTGAATCTCAGTCAATTATTGCCACCGCTTCCACAGCAAACGGACCTGACCACTTTCTTAGTCAAGATCAACGGCCAGTCGGTCCCGGAAACGATCCTGATCAGGAATATTGCGGTAACGCATGGCGCCAACCGGATACCTTTCGCGGTGATGACCATTTATGACGGGGATGTGTCCGATCAGGACTTTCGTTCCAGTGACCTCGATCTTTTTTCCCCGGGTAATAAAGTCGAGATCCAGGCTGGTTACCACGGCGACAATAAAACAATTTTCAAAGGAATAATCTTGCGGCACGCGGTCAAAATTCCCGGGAACGGCGCCTCCCACGTCGAAGTGGAATGTAAAGACGTTGCGGTGAAACTGACGATGGGCAGGAAAAACAAATACTTTTTTGACAAAAAAGACAGCGATATTATAGAAGGCATTCTTCGCGCAACGGTGCAGACCGATGTAGAATCCACTTCGGTCAAGCACAAAGAAATGGTCCAGTATTATTCCACCGATTGGGATTTTGTGGTAACCCGGGCGGAGGCAAATGGTATGGTGGTCTTGACGGATAATGGTAAAGTGTCGGTGAAAAAACCGAATTTCGATCAGAAGGCCAAATTTCCGATTACGTATGGAACCAGCTTGTATGAATTCGAAGCGGAAATGGATGCACGCGATCAATATCCCACGGCCGAAGCCACCACCTGGGACCCCGCCGACCAAAAAATCGCAAAAGCAACGCCGGGCGGCGGCGGGCTAGGCGGATTTAGCGCTCCTTCTATTCCGGGAGGCTCCGCCATTTCGTCTGGCGCTACAGCCCTCGGCTTCAATTTGCCGGGCGTTGCGCCCAATACCGATTACACTAAAGTGCTTGGCCTGAAAGAGTTAGCGCTCCAGCATGGCGGCGCCTTTACCAGCGAAGAAGCTGAAGCCTGGGCAAAGGCGCAAATGACCAAAAGTGAGCTGGCTAAAAAAAGAGGCCGGGTGAAATTTGACGGGGTGGCAGACATCAAACCGGGCGACTGCATCAATATACAGGGCGTAGGTCAACGGCACAGCGGCAAAGTATTCGTCACCTCCGTCCTGCACGAAATCGGAGCGGGCGCATGGTTTACGCACGTTCAATTCGGCCTTTCCCAACGCTGGTTCGCCCAGGAATTCGACGACGTCACTGACGCGCCGGCCAGCAGCCTGTTGCCGGGGGTGCATGGGTTGCAAATCGGGATCGTGACCAATCTGAAGGATAGCCCGGCCGATGCGGAATTTCGCATTCAGGTGCGCCTGCCCCTGGTTAACCCCGAAGGCGAGGGCGTTTGGTCCCGTTTGGCTTTGCAGGACGCCGGCAACAACCGAGGGGCCGTTTGGCGTCCGGAGATCAACGATGAAGTCGTGGTCGGCTTCCTGAACGACGACCCCAGGCAGGTCATCGTTTTGGGCGCCTTGCACAGCAGCAAAAACCAGGCGCCCATTCCAGCCGACAATAAAAACCATGAAAAAGGATGGACGACCCGCAGCGGGATGAAATTGATTTTCAACGACGATCATAAAAGTATCGTCATCGAAACGCCCAAAGGCAAAAAAGTGACCATCGATGAAAAAACAGACAAAATTCAACTGGAAGACGAACATCAGAATAAGATCGTCATGGATAAAAACGGCATCTCTGTGGAATCCGGTAAAGACTTGACCCTCAAAGCCACCAAGGATATTAAACTGGAAGGAATAAACATCGAACAAAAGGCCCAGGCCACTTTCAAAGTCGAATCGCAAGGCCAGGCCGAAATAAAGGCCACCGCCGATATGGTGCTGAAAGCGACGTTTGTCCGGATCAATTAAGCCAAATTTTACCTCAATTCATCATTCATCATTCATCATTAAATTATGCCTTCAGCAGCCAGAGTCGGCGATATGCACACCTGCCCGATGCAGAATCCCGGGCCGAGCCCGCACGTAGGCGGCCCGATCATGCCGCCCGGCGACGTGACCGTGTTGATCGGCGGCATGCCCGCAGCCGTCCTCGGCGGCATGTGTACCTGTGCCGGACCGCCCGATTCGATCATCTTGGGCTCCCAAACGGTATTCATCGGCGGTAAACCGGCCGCAAGAATGGGGGATACCACGGCGCACGGAGGTCAAATAACAGTCGGCTGCCCCACCGTCATGATCGGTTAAATACAGCATAACATCCGGCAATGAAGCATCTTCTACCATCTTAAATTAAATGGAACAGCGCAAATCATTTCTTGGTACCGGTTGGGCTTTCCCGGTCACGTTCGACAAAGCACAAGGCACGGTGAATATGGCCTCGGAAGTTCGGGATATCGAACAAAGCCTGACAATCCTGCTCAATACCCGCCCGGGCGAACGGGTCATGCGTCCCGACTACGGCTGCGCGCTCGACGACCTGATGTTCGAGCCCGTAGACGCAGGTATTATCACCTATATCAAAGACCTCATAACCAACGCAATCCTGTACTATGAACCCCGGGTAAACCTTCGTCACATTGAAATCGTGACCGAACCGGCTATGTTATTTGAAGGACGGGTGTTGATTGAACTGGATCTCGTTGTACGCAGCACCAATGGCCGGTTTAATTATGTGTACGATTATTACAAACGCGAAGCGACCATTCAACCACAAATATGAGCGACTCAAGACATTGTCATCCGCTACAACGCACGGGAACTTCGCAGATCGCCCGACTTGTTCAGGCGCTGCGGCCCGACGCCTTTCGCCTCGACGAGCGTACGACACAGGATATGCTTGTAGCGGCGTACCGCTATGCGCAAACCTTGAAATATTTCGACGAAACCAACAAGCATAAGAAAGACGCCTACTGGGATAGTTTCTGGGAGGTAGAAACGCTTACCTACTTAGCCGTAGTGGCCGCTACCGATACCGCTGAAATTCGACGCCGATACGAGGACGCCAACGAGATGTTTATTCAGGCACTGCATGCCCAGCCCAGCCCGGGCGGCAAAAAGCCGAAAATTTCTTCCCTGGCCTCCTACCGGCCCTTGTTGGAACAATTACGCCTGCTCGCCTTGTCGCTTGAAGAGGCGTATCAAAAACTCGTCCGGATCAATCACCCCCTGCAAACCCTGCTGCTCAACCGCATCCGCCGCGACAATTGCTGCGACGAGGAAGAACTGGAGGGCGCATTGGTGCGCTTAGTCGGACTGCATAAATGTGCCGACGCGGGTCTGAAGATAGATAAATATGCCGGTTTCTTTGCCTCCGATAAGCGGTGGGGCATGGAAGGCCGGGTGGATTACGACGCGATTTCGGCCAACCCGCATTTTTCCCAGAACGACCTGGGCGAATTGTTCACCACCTTTTTCAATACCTGGACGATCCTGAAAAATGCCGCCCAGGCCGGTTTCGACGCCGAACTGGCCCGCATGGAACTGCCCCAGGACGTGGAGCCGCGGATCGTGCAACCGCATATCGCGCTGTTTCTGGTTTTCCTGCGCTTATTCCGCTATGCCCAGGAAAGCATGAACGAACTGGGCGCCCGCCACCTGAATTTTTATTACGAAGAAGTACTCGGCTTGCGCCGTCGCGGCGAGGTGCCCGACGAGGTCTACCTCCTCTTTGAACTGGCGAAGGACGTGAATCAGCACCTGCTGGAAAAAGGGACCGAATTCCTGGCCGGGAAGGACAAAAACGGCCAGCCGCTCCTGTTCGAAACCATAGAAGACTGGGTGTTGCACCCAGCCAAGGTGGGGGATATCAAAAACACCTGGATCGATCTTGTTTGCGGCGATATTCTCGCCAACCCCGATGTCAAAAAGGCCTACCTCGGGGGCAAGGAAAAACCCAACGAAAGCGCCGAATCCTGGCGCTCGATGGGTGACGATATGCAGTTGCCCGACGGGGAAGTGGGGTTTGCGATTGCTAGCCCACAGCTTATTTTGCGGGAGGGGAAACGGGTCGTCGATGTTACCCTGAATCTGATCAATGAGATAGCCAATCCCATCAACCTGAAACCCGAATATTTCCGGGTTTTCCTGAGTTCGGAAGAACAGTGGATCGATCTTGGCCCCAATACCCTTGTGGTTCCTGATTCGACCCAGATTCCTGATTTGAGCAAAGGCTCCTTCGGAATAACGTTTGAAGAAAAAGCCATCCATATCCGGATGGTCCTGGAACGGGACGATCTGCCGGTTGTGCATTTCGGTGAGGCTTTTGCCCTCAAAGCCGGTTTCGAAACCCGCTGGCCGATGATGAAGCTGATTATTAACCCGGAGCTTGAAAAACCTTGCCCGGTAGACGAAGATCAAAACTTAACGATTTCCGCCGTTTACGAAATGCTGCGTCCTTTGCAGATCGGAGAAATCATGATCAAAGTGGATGTGCGCGGCATCCGCGAAAACCTGATCATCCAAAGTGACCAGGGCGTTTTTGACGGAACCCAGAAAGTGTTTCCGTTCGGTCCTGTGCCGGAAATGGGAAACAGATTTTATGTGGGTAGTACAGAGGTGTTTCAAAAGGCGTTGGATGACTTATTTATAAGCTTCGACTGGATAGCACCACCCGAAAGTTTTGAAAAGCATTACGTGGATTATACCAGGGTTTTAGGCTCCCAACCCGAACCTTTTGTTCAGATCGATTTTATTGACCGGGCTCAAACGCCCACCCCGAAACAAGTGGTCCGTTTTGGCGACAGAAACCAGGGAACAACAATTACCGGCACAGTAACCAATATCGTGAACACGCCACTTCAGGGCGTAACCGTTGAAATTAAAAAACCGACGGGTGTATCCATAGTTACGATATCGGATGTGGCTGGCAATTATACGTTGTCTTCGCCTGGCGGATTCAACCCGGCATCAACCATTAGATTCATTCCGCCCACTCAGAATGCAAGCGACCCCGACGACATTGCCTTATATGAACCATTGTCAGATTTTGCCGAAAAGGCCGGTGATCCAAAACAGGAGATCCAAATTAAAAGCTTTTCCACTATTAATGTGGTATTGTTCCCTAAAAGCGTCCGGTTTGAGAACTATGAAGAAATTACCGGGTTGATTACGGATATATATGAAAAACCGGTGAGCGGGGTAAAGGTCAAAACAACCCTGCCCACGAGTAGCACGACTTCGGGCGACGGCATTTTCAAACTTGTCCAATCTCAGAAACCTTCTTCTGTAGAAATAGAGCTGCCTACAGCGAGCCCGTACAAAGAGATACAAAACCCGATTGCCTTGAATGATTTTACAGAATTGGCAATTGTACTGGAACCCGAGCAAAAATTAAATGAGATTGGCGGAGCAATTAACTCAGGCAATCCTGAAATCAGTGGAAAAATTAAGGATACGAAAGATGATCATGACCTAAAAGGGGCTTTTGTAGAAGCCAAAAATTCCCAGCCTTTGACGATTACCGTATTCACTGACAATTCCGGGGATTATACGTTGCCACTTCCTGATACAAGCAGTGTTGTAAATTTTTATCCCGACACTTATGCCAACAGTATTGTAAATCGGCCGGAAATCAAACCGGGCGGGGCAAGCGGAGTGCCGGCTACAAACAATATAAACGGCAAATTGCTGGTCCCGAAACAGGTTGAAAAAGTATTTATTAAACCTAGCGCGAACGTTCAAATTAAGGTCAAAAATTATCTCGGGAATCCTCTTTCCGGAATTAATATAACGACAGCCAGTAGCGATACGATTACTTTTGGTGAATCTGCCACCCTAGGTATCTATAATGTTACGGGTGTAAAAGAAGGATCAAGGCTCATTTTTAGCAAGGCAGGATTTGATTCTTTGGAGATCAGCATTGGGAATAATACTGATTTGGCAATCATGCTTTTTCCGGTAAACGGCGTCGATCATACCGGGACACCCAGGGCTAACCCGGGTCAGATCAGTGGAAGGGTGCTGGACCGAGATGGAGTTGGCATAGCCGGCATAACGGTGCAACAGGATGCTGTTCCTGCCAACACGGCTATTACGGGTGCTTCAGGTGAATATACTCTGCCACAAACAGTTGCACATGATGAAGAACTGAATTTTACGAGTGCAAGCGCTGTCTTTCAAAATAAGTCGGGAGTTGGCTCGATTTCATCCAGTATTGTAAACATCATACTGGATCCTGCCATATCCCCTTCCAGCACCGGTTCGGTCAGCAATTTTATTAACGGAACGATCGTAGATGCGAAAGGTCAGCCTTTAGGCGGGGTGGCAGTTATTGCCGAAGGTCATTTACAAACCCAAGGCAATTATATTAAATTTGAAACCAAAACAAATAGCAGCGGTTCTTATGCATTAACCCGCCTGGGGAGCGTTGGAAACGATCTCTTTCTTACCTTCATAAAAGATGGGTTCGTCGTAGAAGACGTTGATCCGCATCCAACAAACAATACCGTATTTTCTCATCAATACTACAGGAATAACGTCGTTCAACCCGTCCTGATCGGCAATATTCGGGATGTTAATGACAAACCGGTAAAAGGAGCAAAAGTATTCTTCGGATCAAACCTTCTCTCAACCTCTACGGATACCGGTTCTATCACTCTTACGCCTCCTGCCGGAGCAAATCCGTTTACCCTGGTCATTGTACACGAAGCCTTCCAGGAACTTCAGGTTAAGGTAGAACAGAATTGTTCAGAACTGGTGTTCCGATTATTGCCCCTCGATGTATTTAGCGTATTGAAAGGAAATATAACGGACATCTTTCACGCGCCGCTCGCAGAAGTCACCGCCAAGGTAGTGGGGACGGCTATTGAACGTAAATCCCAGAATGACGGTTCTTACAAATTGCTTATACCGCAGGGCTCTTTTAACAAGATCGACTTTTCTTATCCTGCTGGTTTTGAGAACCTTATCGTTGACCTGAATACCAGTTTCCCCACGCAAGGAGCAGCCTTTTCCAAGTCCTTGTCGGAAATTGTATTATTTTACTTTTCCATCAATTTTACCAGCCTCCTTGATCAGGATAAAGCGATAAAATCCATATTCCCGATCAATATCAATGCCCTGAATCTCGTGCGGGATGTGCGCACGCAGGAATTTGAAAAATATAGCCCGACCCTGAAAAGAGGTTTTATCCGGCTTACCCTTGAGAACGGCGATTTCATGCACGATGAATATCCCAAAGTCTTGACATGGTATGCGATCGATGCAGCAGGGCCGAAAGATATTATTGCAGGCTCTCCACCGGACGGCGTACTCCTTCCCCCGATTCCCAACGCACCATACGCGCCCGCCACCAACGGCATCAGCCTGGACTATATCTCCACCCAAATCATCACCGGCGACGAAAACGACCGCATCGACCAATATTACCATCTCCTGCCTTTCAACGGCCACAAATGGCTTTCCTTAGAAGCAGTGCCGCCTGCAACGGCTCCGGCGATCCGTGTGATTTATCCCTACATGCCGGATGATACAGACCCGTTTGATATCACCATACCTGGCCCAAAGGTCGTAATGGCGCCCTACGCTCCCGGCAACCTGTTCATCGGTCTGTCCGATCTCCAGCCCGGCGGCACACTGTCGCTGCTTTTCCAAATCGCCGAAGGCACGGAAAAAGAACCCGAAGCCCTGGCGCCGGCCATTGATTGGTCGTACTTAGCAGCCGGTAATACCTGGTTGCCTTTCGGGACAGGCCTGATCATCAGAGACGATACCACGGGCCTGACCCGGAGCGGCATGATCCAGTTCTCCGTTCCAACCACTGCCGTGAAGGAAAACACCATGCTCAACCCGGAATACTTCTGGTTGCGCGCGGCGGCCAAACAGGCCGACATCGGAAAACCTGCAACGAAGGTGCAAGCCCTGCCTTCAATTATCAACATCCGGGCGCAGGTCATTCAGGCGCGTTTCAAAAATCAGGGGAACGAGTTGAGCCACCTGGCCGAACCCCTACCGGCAGACACCATTGCCAAACTGCTCGAAAGCCGCACGGCGGTCAAAAAAGTGGAGCAGCCGCTGGAGTCTTTCGGCGGCAGGTTGCCCGAAAGCGCCGGACTGGAATTCTACTTCCGGGTAAGCGAGCGCCTGCGGCATAAAGACCGCGCCATCACGGTGTGGGACTATGAACACCTGCTGCTCGAACGCTACCGGGCGGCGGCGGCAGTTAAATGTATCCCCCACACCCGCTACAAACCCGCTTCTGCTGCCTCCGAGCTGGCGCCCGGCTATGTCACCGTAGCCGTCATTCCCGACTTGAACAAACGCAAGGGCGAACCCTGGCCCGAACCGCGTTTCACCAAGGGCGACCTCGAAGATATGCGCCTATTTCTCGCGCAACACGCCAATTTGTGCGTGGCCTACGGCGAAAATGAAGAAACCCACCTGCAGGTGGTCAACCCATTGTATGAAAAAGTAGACGTGCTGGTCAATGTAGCCTTTATGTCCGGGATAGATGAAGCCTTTTTCAAAAAGCAACTACAAACGGAATTAATCAATTACATCAGCCCCTGGCTGGCCGACCCTTCGAAACCGCCCGCTTTCGGCCGCATGTTGGAGCGCAGCGCCATTCTGCAATTCGTCGAAAGCCGCTCCTATGTGGATTACGTCGATGTGGATATTGACGGAGTAACAAATATTCCGAGGTTCCGGATCCGCATGCAGGCGGTTGATATCGCCGACCGACCCGTGGTTTTTGAAGGCGTTCCGAAGCCTGCTCCCGGAGGCCCGGCTCTGCTCGATGTTATAGTTACCACTATCAAAGGCGTCGATATCACCGAAAAAATCTGTTTAAGTACAGCGCGCTCCATTCTGGTGGCGGGGACGGTGGTCGTTGGGACCACGAAAGAACCGGAAAGGCTGCCACCCATGCCGGCGCAGATCAGTACTGGTGCCATCCCCTTGACACAGCCTGGTACTGGTACCGGCGGCGGGTTTCCGTTGAACCCATCGAACCCACAGCATGCCGTATATGCGGCTACCGCAAAAGCAGACACGCCGGTTACAGCAGGAAAGACGCCTGCGTCAAAAACCGGATCAGTCCTGCCCAAGACGGCAAAACCGCCCGCGCCGCAAGTCAGGGTAAGCCCGGATAAGGTGGAAAAATTACCGAAAATCAACCCGAAATCACCTAAAGGCGCCAGTAAAAAGAAACTGTAAACGAACCAAAAGAAACATACATGTCCATCTCTCCCGTCATACCTAAAGGACGTCCGGACCACCCCAGCTTAGATTACGAAGTGCTGCGCGCCGAAGGAATCAGCCATTTGGAAAATCTGGCTACCGAAATCTGGACCGATTTCAATGCGCACGATCCCGGTATCACCCTGCTGGAACTGCTCAGTTATGCCATTACCGACCTTGGCTACCGAACCCGGAAATTGCCGATTGCCGACCTCTTGGCAGGCGGGAGTGAAAAAGCGTTTTTCGAAGCGGTCGAAATCCTGCCCTGCGCTCCGGTAACCGCCCGGGACTATCGTAAATTGCTGATTGACTTGGACGGCATTAAAAATGCCTGGGTGGAAAAATACACCGACCCGACTCTTTTTACAGATAAGGGGGACGCTTACGCGCTATACGCCGAAAAAAAATTCCGATTCCGGGAAATCGGCATATTTGACACAGTTTGGAAAGCGGATGAAAAAAATATCCTGGAATTCCTGGGATCGTATTATGGCGCAAATGTAGATGCATCTACGATTTATGATGCGATGGGTTGCGTGAGTAAATGGGTGGTTGAAGGGGTCGACAAAACAGAATGTGCGCCCTTCGTACTCGAAACGGGTCAATTGGATGAATGCCTGTCGCCGGAAAGATGCCCTGTACCCGTAATAGCGCCCCCAGAAGAAAAGGATGACAAATGCGCCTTGCTCTGTGCCCTGTTTTGCCGCTATGGTTATACTCCGCTGAAAGTGTCTTTCCCGGATGACCCGGCGCTGGTTGAACATTACGATATGCTCCGGCTGAACGGATTGATCAAGTTAACGCTCGACCTTGACGATAAGATCGACCCGGAAAACGAAAGCGAAACCCGGCCGATCGTGGAGCGTGCCATGAAACGGCTCCATGCAAACCGCTTCCTGGGCCACGACTATGTGGAACCTCCGGTGATCGTGGGTAAATTACCGGTTGCCGTTTGCCTGCATATTGAGGTGGCTGGTGGTAAAGACCCATTAGACGTTGCAGCGGGAGTAATCTGGCAAATGGAACAACACCTGACGCCTACTTTGCGCTTTCATACCTTCAGGGAAATGAAGGCCAAAGGTTATGCGGTGGAAGACATATACAACGGTCCCTTGCTCGATCACGGTTTTCTGGACAACCCGGAAGTGGACCGCGCCCAGTTGCGCCAGGTCTTCCGGCATTCCGATCTGACGAATGCCGCGACCGTGCATCCGGACGTCCTGACCGTTCATGAGTTGAAGGTCAAAGTTTTTCCGGACACGGACTTTCAGGTAAAAACGATCTACCGGATTTATGACCCTGAGTCGGACGACCTTCCTACCGAAAAGAATCCCACCAAGCGCTCCCGGCCTTTAAAGCCGATAATCAATCTATGCACTTCCTGCGTGTACGTTACGCAAAACGGCAGGCGTTGTGAAATTAAGGAATCTGCACTGGAGGAGATATTGTGTATGAAACGTTTGTTGGCCGAATGCCACGATACGCCGGGCGGCCTGGCGAAGCCGATGGGCACGCTCCGCCCCGACTTGTCCGAATACCGCGCCCTGCAATACGATTTGCCCGGCGTATATGGCGTGGGCGATTCCGACGTAACGCAGGATACTCCGGCGGCAAAAAAAGGCGCCCGTAAACAGTTGCTCGCCTATTTGGCCTTTTTCGATCAGATCCTGGCGGCCTACCTGCTTCAACTGGGGCAGGTTCGGCGGCTGTTTTCCGTTGATCAGGATCCTGCATTACCCACGTATTTGAGCGCAAACCTTAGCGCTGTTTCAGGTCTTTCGGATATCATCGACTCGAATAAACCCTTCTCGGCGGAAAGCCCGGCCACGCAACAGGACCGCCGGAACCGCCTCCTCGATCACCTGCTAGCCCGCTTTGGAGAAGCGTTCAGCGATTATACGGCCATGCTGGCAACAGCTTGGAAGGGCGGGATAGCCCAACAGGATTTCACGGAATTTCTCCAGGCTAAAGCGGATTTTTTGCGGGAATTGCCCGATCTGGGTTATGGGCGCGGGAAAGCTTATAACTATCGCGGCGGTACGCATAAAAAAGTATGGAACACGTCCAATGTAACCGGTATTAAAAAGCGCGTACACCTGATGCTGGGGCTCAAGGGCTCCTGGCAAACCCAGTCGCTCCTGATTAAACCGGCCTACCGTTTGGATATAACTCAGGTACGCGGCAAGCAAGGCGCCCTGCAACATCAGATCATCTTAAAAGTGCTGCCGGATAACCTGCCTGCCGACGTAAGCATCCCTTTCGGCGGCGTCGTGCTTCGCAGTCCGCGCTACGCCTCACCCAAAGTCGCCCAGGATAAACGCGACAAATTGTATTCCGACATCTGGAATAAGACCCTTTTTTCCACCGGGCCGCATCCCCGGGAAACCGACCGTTGGGCCGTTCTTTTTACCATAGTAGGCAAAATAGAACTTTACAGCGATCCGCTGGACGAAGCGGAAGCCAAAGACCTGCTGGAATACGCGCAAGACCTGGTTTCCTTCGAACCTGCCGGCGACAAAGAAGGATTTCACGCGCTGGAGCATATCCTCCTGCGACCGACCGACTTCGATGACCTGTTCCTTCAAATTTCCTTAGGCTGTGAGCCGCCGTACACGCCCTCCGATCCCTATTCGAGCTGGCTCAGCGTGATCCTGCCGGACTGGCCGGAGCGGTTTCAGGATAAAACTTTCCGCGAACACGTCGAACATACCTTCCGGCGGGAAATGCCGGCCGAATTGGCCGCCCGTTTTTGTTGGCTTGATAAAGAACAAATGCGGCGGTTTGAAGAATTATACATGGCTTGGATGGAAGCGAAAGCCGCTTGTACGCCCGATGAATGCCATGTAACGGCAGCGGCGAATGAATTGATCAAGTGGCTAAATGAAACACCCTGCTCCTGTTCCTGCTCGGATTGTTGCAGCAACGAACAGGCTTGCGAGGAGTGCAGAGAATGCGAAAGCGAATAAATAAGACAGCAACTTTAAAGGATCAACGATCCGACCTACTCTTATGCCGAATAATACTACTTCCGAATTAATGGTTCGCCTTCGCGAACAGTTGGACCTTATCGAGCAGCCGGGCGGTGTTCCCTTAGACCCAAACGTCGGGCAAGCGCTCGTGGTGATCGCTGACTTTTTGGGCGAGGTGGACAATACCAATACTAAACAGGACCAGGACATGGTCCTGAAAGCCGACAAAACCGAGCTTAACCTGAAAGCGGATAAAACCGAGATGGGTTCGAAGGCGGATAAAACTGAGCTGGCCGGGAAAGCGGATATGAGCGCCTTAGACTTGAAAGCAGACAAGACAGCCTTGGCGCTAAAAGCGGATGCGGGCGCTTTGGATTTAAAGGCAGACAAAACAGCCTTGGCAGGGAAAGCGGATACGAGCGCGCTGGACCTAAAGGCGGATAAAACGGAATTAGCCGGGAAAGCGGATATGAGCGCGCTGGACCTGAAGGCGGATAAAACGGAATTGGCGCTGAAAGCGGATATGAGCGTGCTGGACCTGAAGGCGGATAAAACGGAATTAGCCCTGAAAGCAGATACGAGTGCGCTGGACCTGAAGGCGGATAAAACGGAATTAGCCCTGAAAGCGGATACAAGCGCCTTAGACGTAAAAGCGGATAAAACGGAATTGGCCCTGAAGGCGGATACGAGTGCCGTAGACTTAAAGGCGGATAAAACAGAGTTAGCGCTAAAAGCGGATACGAGTGCCCTGGACCTGAAGGCGGACAAGACAACCCTGGCCTTGAAAGCGGATACGAGCGCCTTAGACTTGAAAGCTGACAAGACTGCCTTAGCGCTGAAAGCGGATAAGAGCGCCTTAGACTTGAAGGCGGACAAAACAGAGTTGGCCCTGAAAGCGGATACGAGCGCCTTAGACCTGAAGGCGGACAAGACGGCCTTAGCGCTGAAAGCGGATACGAGCGCCTTAGACTTGAAGGCCGACAAGACGGCTTTAGCGCTAAAAGCGGATACGAGCGCCTTAGACTTGAAAGCGGATAAAACGGAGTTGGCGCTGAAAGCGGATACGGCCGCCTTGGCCCTGAAGGCTAACAAGACGGATTTGGACTTGAAAGCCGACAAAGCCGATGTAGACTTGAAGGCAGATAAAACAGAATTGGATTTGAAGGCCGACAAGACAGACCTGCATTTGAAAGCTGACCAAACCGCTGTGGACCTGAAAGCGGATAAAACCGCCGTGGCGCTGAAGGCCGATAAAACAGACGTAGCTTTAAAAGCAGACAAAACCGCCGTAGACCTGAAAGCTGATAAAATAGAATTGGCCTTAAAAGCGGACCAAACCGCCGTTGATCTGAAAGCGGACAAGACGGAAGTGGCCTTGAAAGCGGACAAAACCGCAGTGGACCTGAAGGCAGACAAGACGGAAGTAGCCTTGAAGGCGGACAAAACGGCAGTGGACCTGAAGGCAGACAAGACGGAAGTAGCCTTGAAGGCGGACAAAACCGCCGTGGACCTTAAAGCCGACAAGAGAGAGGTGGCGCTCAAAGCGGATAAAACCGCCGTAGACCTTAAAGCCGACAAAACAGAATTGGCGTTGAAGGCCGACAAAAGCGCGCTGGATTTAAAGGCAAACATATCTGCCCTGAACTTAAAGGCCGATAAAACTGAAATTGAGCGCATAGACCAAGAAATCGAAGGCCTCCGCGAAGACTGGTTGCAGGAGGACCAGAACAGCCCGGGTGATCGTTTAGCGCGGATTTGCTTGACCGGTTGGGGCATTGTCGGCGGGCTTGAAATACACTCCGATGAGAAGGATTATATCACGATCACGCCCGGAATTGGCGTCACGCCTACAGGCGAATTAGTGGTTGAACCCGGTCTGGAAAAAGACGATGCCTCCGGGGTAAAGCACGGCCAAAAGTCGCATCACATCTCCCAAAAAGACAATGCATCCCAACCTAAGCACGGCAAAGGGTCGCCTTGCGAACCACCGAAACCGGAAAATCTCGAATTTTCGCACTGTCAGATCTATGCAAAAGCCGCCCAGTACGATTTTTTCAAAAAATGGGATGGCACAGGCATATATGAAATATGGGAACTGCTCCCGCCCTCCAACGATTTGCCCGCTGACGCCCGCCCACTAACGCCCCAGGACGATGCGGAACAAGAACATCCTTTTATTACGGACCGGATCGTGTTGTTGTTGCCCGATAAAGGCGAACGGCATTACCTGCTCATGGAACGTAAAGACCTGCTGGAAAAACTGTGCGTGCCCGAGCGATGCAAATCGAAGGAGGAAGAGGTCGACAATGCCGATTATATTCACGAGGAAGATTATAGCCCTGAAGATGACTTCATGAGCGACGATGAACTCCAGGCTTGTTTGCGTCCGGCCATTCGTTTACCTGAAATCCCCCTGTTTCGGTTTGGATTTTTCACGGACGAAGAGTGTGGCCCAGACGAGCTTGATATCACCGAATTTCCGAATTTAGAAAAGGTAAACGATTTTTATGCCACTTGGCGTCCCATCATCGAGGATGGGATCGGGCGCTTGGAAAAAGCGATTCAAATGCTGATCCGGCGGTACCATCCCAGCTTGTTTCCACTGCTGCACAAAAAAATGTTTGAGGAAAAACTCAAGGATTTGTCCAAAAAATGGACCAAGTTCACCATCTCGAACGACCTGCCGAAGACCCTGGAATCTGAAACAGGCACGAAATATTACGCGCAGTATTTTTACGATTGGGTCCGCGACCTGATCGCCGCTTACCACGAGCTGCGTTGGGAAATTATCGAATTGATGAACGATCTCCGGCCTTACACGGTCGAAATGCTTGCCAAACAACACAAGCATCTTTTATTAGGCCCGGCGCAGCAACCTGACACCAACGGTTTGGATGCGCCCCTGCGCGATTTCTTCCACCAGCCGCCGATCTACAACGGTAACGCCGCCCGGCTGGAAACCTGCCGGCTGTATTACCGCCGGCTTTTCCAGATCATTGAGGGCTTCTATTTAGAGCATTATGCAGGAGGCAAGGTACCGGGCTGGTGTTGCCATGAGGACGAATACGGGAAAGTAGTGGAGCAAAAGCCCGATTTTGACCGCTTGAGGATCACACCGGGCAGAAGTTATTTTTATCCCCTAAGCGAGCAGTCCATTCCCTTCTACTATCCCCTGAATGACAATATACAATCGCTGCAACATTACTGGGATTACCGCCGGGCCAAGACCTTGAGCACCGACCGGCTGCTGTCTTATCACGCCACAGATGCGCCGCCGGATTTTCCCAGCTATACCCGCAGGCGGGAAGTGATCCGGCCTTTATACTATTCGCTCGACCCGCACGATTTTTACCGGATAGAAGGGCATATCGGGAAGTCCAAAGTCAGGCTTTACCCGAAAGCCGACGATGCGGATACGCGTGAGTACGACGTTTATGCCGCATTGACATACCTGGTGCAAAAACATAATCTCGATTTTAAAGTCATAAAACTTACCATTGCAGATCTGCAAAAACCGGCTTTGTTCGATGGAGCGATGGTGCCGCCGTACACCCTCGCGACAGGCTCCATCAAGGAAACTTCCCAATCCTTCGCACTCGACCTACTCGGGGCCGAGCACCTGGCCGGCGTGCCCAAGGGAGGCACTTTCATTCTTGTTACTGAAAATGACCTTGTCGTAGCGGACTTCAGTTTACCGTACAGGTGTTGCGTCACAGCAGGAGTTCCCGGCCCTCCCGGACCTAAAGGCGATAAGGGAGACAAGGGGGAAAAAGGGAATACCGGCAATAAAGGGGATAAAGGAGATACCGGCCCCAGGGGTGAAAAAGGCGACCGGGGAGAAAGAGGCGAACCAGGGCCGCAAGGACCTCCCGGAGATGGATTTCAGCCTAATTAAAGTCACCCAATTGGTCAAAATAAGGTCGACCATCGGAAAAAAATATTCTGCATCATGAACCACCGTATCCGCCGCCAGGTCCTCGATTTGAAATTGCCCCGGGAGGCAGGCGCCGTTGAATTGCAACGGCAGGTGGGTCGCGTATTTCAGGAAAAAGTATTGCCCAAATTAGATGCCTTGTTCGATCAACTTGCCCCGGCCGACCGATTCGTACGCATCGAACGACTGGAAATCGATCTGGGTAAAATCGGGGAGGCCAACTGGGAGCGGCATTTTGTGGAACGTTGCCTCGAGCAGATTGCCCGCCAGGTAACCAACGCAACTTTCGAAGTAAGCAAATCGGGAGAAACCGGAACCGAAACGCTTAACCCGGCGGATCATGCTTTGGCCGTTTTCCAACATTTTTTAGAAACGGGGTCATTGCCCTGGTATGCGAAGGACTTGCGTTTGAGCGAACTGGAAGCCATGATTCTCGAGGCGATCGGAAAGCGCGAATCTCCTTTTCTAAAAGTGATATTGCCATTGCTCCGGCAAAAAGAGGCGGTACTGCAGCGTCTGGTTTGGCAATTCAGCCCGGCATTTTCGTACGCCATAGTGGAATCCGCTCTGGGCCTGGCGCCCGGTTGGGTCACGCAGGCGGCCCATATCCGACAAAGCCAAACCGGTCAGAACCTGAATACTGCCTGCCGCCGCGACTTTTTGCGGGTGCTGCTCACGTCCGATGCGCCGGCCTGGCGCGGACTGCCGCCGGAAGCGCCCCTGCTCGCGCAATTGTTTTCCGGGATACAACCCGACACCGAACCGGTCAGGGGCGAAAACCGGCGCAGCAAACCCGAAACGGAAACGCCCGCCGCAGCCAAGCCCAAATCGCCTGAGCCTTTGTGGTCAGTAACGCCACCCAAAAAACGTCCCCAAGCGGCGACCGACGGGATTTTTGTCGACAATGCCGGCGCGGTGCTCCTCGCGGTTTACCTGCCCGCATTTTTCAGTGAACTCAAACTGACCGACGGTCAAAATTTCGCTACGCCCGAGGCACAATACCGCGCCGTTCACCTGCTTCATTATTTGGTTACCGGCCGGGAATATCCCGAAGAACCGGTTCTGGTTTTGCCCAAAATATTGTGCGGATTAGATATCGAAGCGCCGGTGCCCCTGAAACTATACCTAAGGGAAGCCGAAAAAACGGAATGTACCCAGTTGCTGGAAGCCGTCGTGCGCAATTGGCCAGCGCTGAAGAACACCGGGCCCGATGGATTGCGGAGCGGCTTTTTGCAACGAATGGGGCAATTGTCCTGGTCGGAAGGCCAGTCGGCCTGGCTGTTGCGCGTGGAGCGGGTAGGGCAGGATTTGTTGCTGGACCGGATTCCTTGGAGTTATTCGGTGGTCAGGTTGCCGTGGATGGAGGGGATGGTGATGGTAGAGTGGTGATCGCGAACCTTGCAAAATTTTGTAAAACATGAGGAAACGTATACGGAATTCCTATTGGCAAACCGCTGGGCGCAAATCGCCTGAGCAGGAGCAATCTGTTCCCTTTTTCCAGGCCAAACTGACTGTAAATGCTCCTGGCGACACCCATGAGCAGGAAGCCGACCGGGTCGCAGATCAGGTCATGCGGATGAAAGAAGAGGATGCTCCTGCGGTACGACAGGTGTCGCACTCCCCGGCATCTGAGGTTCAGCGCGAAAGTATGCAGAGCGGTCGCGAGGAAGAGGAACAAATACAACGAAAAGAATCGGGTAGCGGCGGCGGCAACAATTCCGCACCTTCGATCGTCGGCGACGTGCTTTCTTCCGGCAGCGGTCGACCGATGGATGACTGCGCCCGGCAGCTGATGGAAAGCCGTTTCGGACAGGATTTTTCGCAGGTGCGGATACAAACGGATGTCCGGGCGGCGGAAAGTGCGGCGGCGATCCAGGCAAGGGCTTTTACGAGCGGGCGGGATATCGTGTTCGGGGCACGGGAGTACCAGCCTTCGACTTCA
>Ga0105046_10005323_pt1 | contig 20368 bp, 20 predicted proteins | sample MAT03_FD_78385 | JGI IMG/M metagenome (GOLD analysis project Ga0105046, IMG submission 78385) | Freshwater microbial communities from Lake Fryxell liftoff mats and glacier meltwater in Antarctica - MAT-03 (megahit assembly) | ecosystem: Environmental > Aquatic > Freshwater > Ice > Liftoff...
CCCGATCAATATTCTGCCGATCATTATGGCCGGCACGTCATTCTGGCAAATGGCGCTCATGCCGAAAGCCGGCGATCCGACCCAGCAGAAAATCATGACATTCATGCCATTGATTTTTATCGTGTTTTGCTACAACTTCGCCTCCGCGCTCTCGCTTTACTACACGGTGCAGAACCTGTTCAGTATCGTGCAACTTTACGCGACGCTAAATCAGCCGATGCCTGTGCTGGAGAAACTCCAGCCTGCGACGGCGGATACTGCGAAAAAGAAAAAGCGCACGACTTACCGCTAAAATCACCATGACTGAAACGCCGAAAGAAATGCTCGACACCATGCTGGGCTATCTCGGCTTTGTGTGTGATATCAAGGAACTCGACGGGGAAACCGGCCCGACGCTGATGATCTACAGCGGCGAGCGGGAAAAGCTCATCGGACGCAACGGGCAGACGCTCGACCACATACAATACCTGCTGAACATCCTGATTCATCAGCGGGACAAAGCGGTCCCGCGCGTGACCGTCGATGTCGAGCATTGGCGGCAGATGCGCGAGGATCAACTCGTGCAGCGAGCAAAACAACTCGCCGATCTCGTCCGCAAAACGGGCAGACCTTTTTACCTCGACCCGATGAACTCCTACGACCGGCGCATCATTCACAATGCGTTCAAGGACGATCCGGAGATCCAGACCTACAGCCCGCCCGACGAGGCGAAGGTCAAGCGCATCACGCTGCGCCGCCGCGAGGCGTAGCAAAATGTTGTACCGGCGGTCTGTGACCGTCGCAAATATGCCCATTTCCAGCGACGGTCACAGACCGCCGGTACAGGCTTCGCATTTCCAGCGACGGTCACAGATCGCCGGTACAGGCTTCGCATTTCCAGCGACGGTCACGGACCGCCGGTACAGGCTTCATCATCCGCCCAACTTTTCACTTTGCGTGCATCGGCGAGTTCCGGTTTGCTGTCGGTTCAGATGAACACCGATTTTGATGTGCAGTACGTCGCGCAACTGGCGCGACTGGATTTAACCCCCGACGAGGCCGCGAAGTTTCAGTCGCAGCTCGGCGGCATCCTTGATTTTGTGGAAAAACTCCGGGCCGTCGATGTGACGGGCATCGAACCCACTGCCCACACGTTTGCGCAAACGAACGTCTTTCGTGCGGACGAAGCCAGGGAGGGCCTCGGAGCAAGCAACGCGCTCGCCAACGCACCGCGCGCGGTCAACGACCTGTTCATCGTCCCGAAAGTCATCGAATAATTTTCCGCGCCATGGATCTCACTTCTCTTACGGTCGCCGATTTGCAGGCGAAAATGCGCAGCGGCGAAATAACGCCCCTCGACGCGCTCGAAGCTCTGGAAACACGGATCGCCGCCGTGGACGGCAAGGTGCGCGGATATTTGTCCCGCGACCTGGAACGCGCCCGCGAATCCGCCGGCACCGCAGACGTCTCACTCCCGCTCGGCGGCGTGCCGATTGCCCTGAAAGACAACATGAACGCGCTCGGCGAGCCATGTACCTGCGCGTCGAAAATCCTCGCCGGATACCGCGCGCCCTACGACGCCACGGTCGTGCAGCGTTTGCGCAAAGCGGGCGCGGTGATTTTTGGACGGACGAATCTCGACGAATTCGCGATGGGTTCCTCGACCGAAAACAGCAGCTGCGGGGCGACCTGCAATCCGTGGGATCTCTCGCGCGTGCCCGGCGGCTCAAGCGGCGGTTCGGCTGCGGTGGTTGCTGCGGACGAAGCGTTCGCAGCACTCGGTTCGGACACGGGCGGATCGATCCGTCAGCCCGCGGCATTTTGCGGCATCGTGGGATTGAAACCCACCTATGGCCGTGTGTCGCGCTACGGTCTCGTGGCATTCGCTTCGTCGCTCGACCAGATCGGGCCTTTTGGAAAAACGGTCCGCGACGCCGCGCTCCTGCTCAATGTGATTTGCGGACACGATCCGCTGGATTCCACGAGTGTGAAGATGGAAGTGCCCGATTTCGCTGCACAACTCGGGCAGGACGTACGCGGGATGAGACTCGGCATTCCGCGCCAATATTTCGCCGACGGCATGGACCCGCAGGTCGAAGCAGTGGTAAAAAAGGCAATCGCCCACTACGCATCACTCGGCGCGGAGATCATCGAAGTGGACCTGCCGCACACGGACTACGCGGTGGCCACCTACTACATCATTGCCACGGCGGAGGCATCGGCGAATCTGGCGCGTTTCGATGCGGTGCGTTATGGACATCGCACCACGGGCGCCACCGATTTACTCACCCAGTACGCAAAATCGCGTGCGGAAGGTTTTGGACCCGAGGTCAAACGCCGGATCATCCTCGGCACCTACGTGCTGAGCAGCGGCTACCACGACGCGTACTATTTGCAGGCACAAAAAGTGCGCACGCTGATCCGGCGCGATTTCACGACGGCTTTCGAAAAAGTGGACGCCATCCTGTGCCCCACCACTCCGGAGCCCGCATTTAAAGCCGGGGATCGCAGCGACGATCCGTTGCGCATGTATCTCGCGGACATTTTCACCATCGCGACGAACCTCGCGGGCATCCCGGGAATCAGCCTGCCATGCGGCTTTGCCGACGTGGACGGAACCCGCCTGCCCATCGGCATGCAGTTGCTCGGTCCGTCGTTCGAAGAAGCCAAACTCCTCCGCATCGCCCACGCCTACGAACAATCGACCGACTGGCACCGCGAAAAGCCAGAGGCGGTCGCCACGTAGAGCTGCGCTATTTGAGCCATCGGCGGCTTGGTTCGAACTTGCCAACCTCCAAGCCGGAGAACAACCTTCGCGCTCTCTTTTCTCCTAATTTATGTCACCTACTCTTCTTGTTCTTGCTGCCGGTATGGGCAGCCGTTATGGCGGACTTAAACAGATGGACCCCATGGGGCCAAACGGCGAGAGCCTGCTGGATTATTCGGTTTTCGACGCAAAACGCGCAGGGTTCGAGAGCGTGACGTTTGTCATCCGCCGTGATTTTGAGGAGCTGTTCAAACAGCAGGTCGGACGCCGCTACGAGGGCCACATGGAAGTGCGCTACGTTTTCCAGCAGCTCGACGAACTGCCCGGCGGCCATAAGGTGCCCGTGGGACGGGAGAAACCGTGGGGCACCACCCACGCGATCTGGTGCGCGCGCGACGTGGTGAAGGAACCGTTCGCAGCGATCAACGCCGATGATTTTTACGGAGCCGACGCCTACCGCAAACTCTGCGATTTTTTAAGCAAGGTCTCGATGGACGCCACGCCTGCGCCTTTTGCGATGGTCGGCTTTCAGCTTGGCCGCACGTTGTCGGATCACGGCACCGTTTCGCGTGGGGTTTGCCAGGTCGATGACAAGGGAATGCTCACGCACATTCTCGAGTACACGAAGATCGAAAAGAGCACGTCTGGAGCTGAACAAAACGAAGCGCCCGCAGCGAAGTTCTCGGGGCTGGAACCTGTGTCTATGAACTTCTGGGGCTTCACACCCGCCGTTTTTCCGATGCTCGAATCCGAGCTTTTGGAGTTCCTCGGCGCACAAGGTGCGGAAATGAAATCCGAGGTCTACATCCCGAACACTGTCGGCCAGCTCACGCACAAAGCCCTCGCCACCTGCCGCGTTCTCGAAACCGACAGCGAATGGTTCGGCGTGACTTACCGCGAGGATAAACCCGTCGTGCAGGAATCGATCCGGCGCCTTATTGCGGCTGGTCAGTATCCACAGACGCTCACCGCTTAGCCTTCGAGCGCGTGACCGGTCCGGACGTTCAGTTTCATCCGCCCAACGTGGTGGATCGCCTCGTGTGGGCGCAGTTTTTTTCGCGTGAAGCCCTGATTGAAATCGATGCGGGCAGCGGCGACGGTTCCTTCGTTCTCGCGCGGGCCGCGCAGTTTCCTGATCGGAACTTTCTCGCCATTGAACGGCTGCTCGGGCGCGTTCGGAAAACGTGCCGACTCGCTGCGGAAGCCGGATTGAAAAACGTGCGCGTGCTGCGGCTAGAAACGCTCTACACTTTCACCCATCTGCTTCCGAACAATTCGGTGAGCGTGATCCACGTTGGGTTTCCTGATCCGTGGCCAAAACGCAAACACCAGCGCAAACGCCTGCTCCGAAAACCGTTTTTCGAGATTGCACAAGGACTGCTGGTCGCTGGCGGTGAACTCCGTATTAAAACAGACGACGAACCGTATTATCTTGAGATCGCTAAGACGGCCGCGGAATTTCCGGGATTCGTTACCGAGGAGTGGATCGAGCCGCTGGACTATCCCAAGACCGGATTTGAGCGCAGTTTTTTAGCCGAAGGCAAAACGATCAGCCGCCTGCTCCTGCGCAAACGGGAATAACGGACCTGCAATAACCATGAACGTTCAATCGCTCATTAAAACGCTTTTCTACAATGCGGGTTATTCTATCAAAAAAATCCGGCCCGTCCGTGCAGCCACGGGAAAAGGGCGAGCCCGAGCTTTCTCCAACGAACCCGTCGATTTGATGGCGCTGCTTCACCCGCGGAATCCCTATGAGGGTTTCGATTACCAATCGCTTCCATTCGACGAACAAGGTTGGGGCGGAAACTCGCCGGTGTTTGAATTACTGATCAAGCGGGTCCGCCCACGGTTCATTGTGGAAGTCGGAACCTGGAAAGGCGCGTCCGCATTAACGATGGCCGAAGCCTGCAAAGCTCTGGAATTGGACGCTCAGATTCTGTGCATCGACACGTGGCTCGGTGCTCTGGAATTTTGGACCAACACCAAGGATTCGGAGCGCTATCTAAGCTTGGATCTCAAGCACGGGTTCCCTGCGGTCTATTATCAATTCCTTGCGAACGTCTGCCACCGCGGGCTGCAATCCTGGATCGTGCCTTTTCCCCAGACGGCATCCACAGCGGCGCTTTGGCTGCGGCAATACGGCTTGGAGCCCGACATGATTTACGTCGACGCCAGCCACGAGGAGGAGGACGTGTATGAGGACATCGCCAACTACTTCGATATTCTGAAAAAGGGCGGGGTGCTGTTCGGCGACGACTACGGCTGGGACGGGGTCCGTCTCGCCGTGGACCGCTTCAGCAGCGAGAACAAGCTGCAGCCGGAGTTTTATTCCGACAAATGGGTGCTGACTAAAGCTTAACGGCGCAGCGCGGGCTTGGTAACCGGCTTATTCAGACCAGGTTTCCGGGTCGGATTTTCCGAGCGGACGCAAGCGGCGCTGCGAAAGTTTCTGCACCGCGAGTTTGGTGCGTTCGGTGGAAAGCGTTTTGAGCGAGCCATCGATCTTGATGATCCGTGCGTTTAAAAATTTGTAATACTCTTTCATCGCATCACGCTTTTCCTCCGGCGTCGTGGCAGCATCCGCACGCGCGATAGCGTCCTGCACCTTGTCATCCTTGAGCGCCTTGGTTTTCGCCTCGCGCAGCTTGATTCGAAGGCGAAGCTCATCATTGGCAATCGCTGTTTTCGAGCGTTTAAACGTGCGCTCCTGCACTGCGTTATCCTGAAGAAACGCTCCATCATCGAGCAAGGGCATGTCACCCGGAATCGAATCAATGGGCTCCGCGAAAAGCGGGTTCCCGTCGCTTGCCGTGGGATTGCCCGCGTCCGGAACGGCGACTCCTTCGGCAGCAGCGGACGGGGTCGTTTCAGCCTTGGTCTCGGCGGAACCCGCCATGTCTGCGGGAACTTGTTCAGCCGGTTTTTCGTCGGAGGCCGAAAAAATGGCCTCTGGTGTAGGTTCTAGAGTAGCCGGGGCAGCATCCTGCGCAAAGGCAACAACTCCAAAAAGTGGAACAAAAAGAAATGACAGCACTGTTTTCATAGGCATCTTGCGCTGTAACCTATCAAAGAACTCGTGTTTGCAAAGCATTCAGAATCATCCGTCCGAAAACCGCCTTTTGAGCCGCTGCCGCTTCACGAGACGCCATCGGAACTTGCCGCACAGCTACGCCACCTCCCGGACTTTGTTTTTTTCGACACCTCAATGCAGCAACAGGATCGAGCGATTAGTATCTTGGGGGCCTGGCCGGAACGCCTGCTCACGGGAAGCATCGCCCAGGATTGGCATGTGGTGGAAAAGGAAATCGCGGCCAGAAAATCGGAAACGCCCGACGACGGAATGCCCCGCGGCTTTTTAGGTGGTTGGATCGATTACGAAAGCCAGTTCTGCCTCGGAATCTACGAGCACACGTTGGTGTTCGATCATGCGGACGAAAGCTGGCACGGCTCGCCGCGTTTGGCCGCAGCCCGTCGCGAGAATTTCAGTCCGCAGTGGAAACCCGTGGAGTTTCAACCTCACACGCCGCGCAATGATTTTCTTCACATGGTGCGAACCGCGAGGGAATACATCGCGGCGGGCGACATCTATCAGGTTAATCTTTCCCAGCAGTTTTCAGCAGAGTTTTCCGGGGATGCATGGGCCTACTACGAACGGCTTCGCTCCATCTCCCCTGCGCCGTATTCGGCATGGCTGGATCTCGGCGAAAGACAGGTGCTCTCCACATCGCCCGAGTGTTTTCTCCAAATGAGCGGGAGGCACATCCGCACGCGTCCTATCAAGGGCACACGTCCGAGGTTCGCCGCTTCGGATGCGGACGAAAAATCCGCCTACGATCTGCTCACCTCGCCCAAGGAAATTGCGGAACTTGTGATGATCACCGACCTCGAGCGCAACGATCTCGGACAGGTCTGCGACTTTGGCAGTGTGCGGGTATCGGAACTCCTGAAAATGGAGCGCTATGAACAGGTGTTTCATCTCGTATCCACGGTCGAGGGACATTTGCGCGACGGCATAACCCAGGCCGCAGCGCTGGCAGCATGCTTTCCGGGAGGCTCCATCACCGGCGCACCGAAAAAACGCGCACGGGAGATCATCGCCGAACTGGAACCCGACGCACGCGGGTTGTACACCGGGGCCCTGGGATTTTTCGGATTTAACGGCGAGAGCCGGTTCAACATTGCGATCCGCACGGTGATTCACGAGCAAGGACGGCTTCATTTCCGTGTAGGTGCCGGTATCGTTGCGGATTCCGATCCGGAGCGTGAGTACGAGGAAACTCTGCACAAAGCACAGGGATTACTGCTCGCGGCAGGTCGAGGACTGCACGCGGGTGCAGGACAAATTTCTTTGAAACGTTGAGATGCACTCATTTTTTTGTGCTAAATCGCACCAAACTGCGGCAGGTTCGCCGACGGGAAGGTCGCTACCTGCTGCGAACCAACATGCCAGAGGCCACGCCCTCGGGCCTCTGGAGCTTTTACATCCAGCTCACCGAAGTCCAAGCCGCCTTCAGAACCCTCAAGGACGACCTGAACCTGCGCCCACCCACCACCAACTCGACTCCCGCATTGAAGCTCACATCTTTATCTCGTTCCTGGCGTATTGCCTTCACGCCCGGCAAACCCTTCCAGTTGAGAAAGTCGGGCTAGCGACGGTGTGCAACAACAACGGCACCGCTATCCCCGCCGCGAGCAACAGCGACATCTGGGCCGTGGATACCGCTGGGGTGCTCATGGGGTGCTCCAGCTCATCGTGCGCAAAGGCGACCTGCATCCGGTGACGGGGACCGTCATCACCGCGCTGAGCTTCCTGCCCGCCCCGGCAAACGTGCGCGGCCAGACGCGCAACGCGAGCCAAACCACCGGCGACCTGCTCTACCGCGCCAGCTTCGCAGGAGGCGGCGCGGGGATCTACAAAGTGGTCTTCCCGTAAAGCCGGGGACAGCCAACAAATCACAACCGCCAACGGGGAGACTCGTTGGCGGTTGTTTTTTTGGGGAAACAAGACCTGTCAGCTTCACGTGGTCTTGCGTGCAGTTTCTTGCTCTTTTTCTAACACAAAGAAACAGGGGTTCAAACTTGGCGCTGGCAGGCGGGCGCGGGACTGTGGGCGGACGAGCGGGCCGCTCTTCCCTGCCAATCGTCGCTGGCAGATCATCACATTCCAGCAGGATGTATTTTATGCAACGGTCATAGACCGACGGTACAGTGCAACAATCTGGAAAGAAATCCACGCTTCGGATTTAATCAGCGTTTCCTTTGTGGCAGGATGCCCCAAAGAGTGCGCTGCCGTGATCTTCCCGACACCGGGCTTTTTGGGTTTCGCGCTTTTTGGGTGGACTCCTGCCTGTGCCCAATGGAAGGGTAGCGCGCATTTTTTCCCATCCCGATGAATGTTTTGCCTCCCAAATCCTTGACGCCGCTGCGTGTGGCGGGTTGGTTGCTTGTGGCGCTGATTGGTGCGGGCTGCATCGGTATACTGGCGTTGTCCAGGGGCGAACACGTCAACAGCTTGTGGATGGTAGTCGCGTCGCTTTGCGTTTTTACCATTGCGTACCGGTTTCATTCGGCGTGGCTCATGGCGAAGGTGCTGACCTTGAACGACGAGCGTTCGACGCCGGCGCTGCTTCGGGATGACGGAAAAGATTACGTGCCCACGAATCGTTGGGTGGTGTTTGGTCATCACTTTGCGGCGATTGCCGGGCCGGGGCCGCTCGTGGGACCGGTGTTGGCTGCGCAGTTTGGTTATCTGCCGGGGATGCTGTGGATTCTTGTCGGCGCGACGCTGGGTGGTGCGGTGCATGACTCGATCATTTTGTTTTGTTCTGTGCGACGCGGCGGCAAATCGCTGGGGCAAATGGTTCGCGACGAGGTGGGACCGTTTGCCGGATTCGTCGCGCTGATCAGCATTTTGGCGATCATGATCATTCTGCTCGCGGTGCTCGCGCTGGTTGTTGTGAAGGCGCTGGCGGAAAGTTCGTGGGGACTTTTCACCATCGTGGCGACGATCCCGGTCGCGATGATCATGGGGCTGGGGATGAAAAATCAGTGGGCGGGAATGAAGGCGATAAGCGTCTTTGGCGTGGTGGGGCTTTTGCTTTCGGTGATGGGTGGAAAATGGATCCAAGGCGCACCGATCGAGGCGTGGTTTCATCTCGATGGCGTGCATCTGGCATGGGGCATCATGGGCTACGGACTGCTCGCCTCGATCCTGCCGGTCTGGCTGCTGCTTGCACCGCGGGATTATCTCAGTTCGTTTTTGAAAATCGGTGCGGTCGGGTTTCTCGCGGTGGCGATTCTTTTCATCGCGCCGGAACTGAAGATGCCGGCCATTACGAAGTTCATCGACGGCAGCGGGCCGGTGTTTGCCGGACCGGTCTTTCCGTTTTGCTTCATCACGATTGCGTGCGCTGCGATTTCCGGTTTTCACGCGATCATTTCCTCGGGCACCACGCCGAAGTTGTTGGCGCGGGAAAAGGACATCCGGTTCGTGGCTTACGGCGGGATGATCACCGAGATGTTGGTGGGGATCTTGGCGCTCATCGCGGCGTGCGTCATGCAGCCGGGCGAATATTTTGCGATCAATATGAAAGGCGAGGCCGCCGAGGTGGTGGCGAAAGTGAGTGCGCTGGGTTTTCCCGTGACAACGGACGAGATGAGCAAGCTGGCATCGGATGTCGGGGAGAAAAGCATGATCGGACGGACGGGCGGTGCGCCGACGTTTGCGGTGGGGATGGCGAAGATGTTCTCGCAGTTGGTGGATAATCCGACGGCCGTGGCAGTGTGGTATCATTTTGCGATCATGTTTGAGGCGTTGTTCATCCTGACAACGATTGACGCCGGGACGCGGGTGGGGCGCTTTCTTTTGCAGGATCTGCTGGGGGCTTTTTGGAAACCGCTCGGGGATACCACGTCCACGGCGGGCAACCTGCTCGCGAGCGTGGGGTTCGTCGGGGCGTGGGGCTATTTCTTGTATCAAGGCGTTATCGATCCTCTCGGCGGAATTAATTCGCTCTGGCCGATTTTTGGTGTGGCGAATCAGTTGTTGGCCGTCATCGCACTTTCGCTTGGAACCACGGTCCTGCTCAAGATGGAGCGCCTCCGGTATATCTGGGTTTCGCTGCTGCCGCTGTGCTGGTTGCTTGTGGTGACGATCAGCGCGGGGTGGATCAAGATTTTCGCAGCCGATCCGCGCCTTGGATTTCTCAGTGCGGTCCGCGATTTCTCAGAAAAGATCGCAGCGGGTGGGAGTGAGGCACAACTGGCCGCATGGCAGCATCAGTTGACGAACAACCAGATCAACGCGGCGGTGACCGGTGCATTTCTCGTCTTGGTCATCCTCGTGGTGCTCGCGAACATGCGCGTCTGGTGGCGCATCGTCGTGTGCAAACAGCACGAAGCTCCGAAGGAAGATCCTTTTGTTCAGGTTCTGGCAAGTGTCGGCGTGGGGCACTGACGCGGGGAGTGTGATTAAAAGCGGGTGAGGTAGAGGGATTAGTTCCAGAGGATTTGCCATTGGTGGTTGGAGCGCAAAACTTTTGCCTTTCTCTGCGCCATATCCTCTCTTGCACCTCCACCTTCCAAAAAACGCACCACCAATCTACCTCACCCACTTTTAATCACACCCCCCGATGGTTTTCTGGTCAGCAAGCAGCTCTTTACAAGCCACGCGTTTCGGAGGATAAGCACACCCCATTTTTCATGAATCACCGGCTCGATCGCGTCAATGAAGTCATCAAGCGTGAACTCGCGGAAATTTTTACCCGCCAGTTCACATTTGATGGTGCCCTGCTCACGGTGCAGCAGGTGGATATCACCCCTGATCTCCGCAACGCTCACGTCTGGGTGAGCCTCATCGGCTCAAAAAACATCCGGGGCACCGTGCTCGAAAAACTCGAACAGCACCGCCTCGAACTTCAGCGCGAACTTACCAAGCGTGTGGTCCTGAAATACACCCCGCATCTCCATTTCAAAATCGATGATTCCATCGCACGCGGCGTGCGTGTGAACCAGATCCTCAACGAACTCGATATTCCGCCCACGCCCGAAGATTTGGAATACCCGGACGAAACTGATGACGAACGCAAGTAACCCCGTTTATTCCCAGATCGCCGCGGCCCTGCGGCAGCACGAGACGTTTGTGGTGTTCAGTCACATCCGCCCCGATGGTGACGCCCTCGGTTGCACGCTCGCGATGGCGCTTTGTCTTCAGCAGATGGGGAAAAAAGTGACCGCATGGAACGAAGACGGTCCGCTCGAGAAATTCGGCTACCTGCCCGGTATCGAACTGGTCACCAAACCGCCGGCCACGCCCGGGAGTTTCGATGTGGCCATCGTGCTCGACAACGCGGTGCGCGAACGCGCCGGATCCTGCGTGCCCGCCGTGGCGAGCGCAACGGTGTGGATCAATATCGATCACCATATCACCAACGCCGGATACGGTGACATCGTGCTCATCGACGCCACCTCACCTGCCACGGGCCAGATCCTCTACGATTTTTTCCGTGCGGAAAACCTGCCCATCACGTCGGCGATGGCGGACAACCTGTTCGTCGCGATCTCCACGGACACCGGCTCTTTTCAATACCCCGCCACGACCGCGCGAACGTACGAGATTGCCGCCGATCTCATTCGCGCGGGCGTCGATGTGGGTGAACTTTCGCGCAAGACCTACGACAGCCATCCGCGTCGGCGCATCGAGTTGCTGCGCGAAACGCTGAACCGCCTGGAGTTCCATGGCGACGGCCAGATCGCGCTCACAGCGCTGACTCAGGAGGCGATCATCAAAGCCGGCGCGTTACCCGACGACACGGAGGGACTCATTGATCACATCCGCGCCGTCGAAGGCGTGCGCGTCGCGGCTCTCATGGAGGAAATGCCCGACGACAAGGTGCGCATCAGCCTTCGCTCCAAGGATAAACGCATCGACGTTTCCGCCATCTGCAAACTGTTCGGCGGAGGCGGTCACGCCTTGGCAGCCGGTGCCCGCACCAGCGGTCCGCTCGACGCCGTGAAAATCAAACTCGTTTCCGCTCTTTCCGATGCCATCTCCCATTGATCTCGACGGCGTTCTGCTCGTGGACAAAGCGCCCGGCATGACGTCCCACGACGTTGTTGCACTCACCCGCCGTTGCCTCGGCACAAAAAAAGTCGGCCACTGCGGCACGCTCGATCCGCTGGCCACCGGCCTGCTCATCGTCGTCATCGGACGCGGCACAAAAATCCAGGATCTCATCATGAGCGAGGACAAGGAATACGTCGGCACGCTCAAGCTCGGTGAATCGACCAGCAGCCAGGACGCCGAGGGAGAAATCACCGCGTCACGTCCGGTGCCCGAACTTTCCAAGGAACAAATCGACGCGGCGTTCGCGAAGTTTCACGGAGATTTCTATCAGATGCCACCGATGGTTTCCGCGATCAAAAAAGATGGCGTGCCGCTCTACAAGCTCGCCAGAAAGGGGCAGGTCGTCGAACGCGAACCCCGTTTCGTCCACGTGTTCGCGCATGAGATCCAGGCGGTGCGCCTGCCGGAGATCGACTTTCGCGTGGCGTGCAGCAAAGGATTTTACGTCCGCACTTACGCACACGATATTGGCGAGGAACTCGGCTGCGGTGCGCATTTGTGCGCGTTGCGCCGGACGAAAAGCGGCAAGTTCACCCTCGAACGCACCGTCACCGTGGACATGTTGCGCGACGGTCAGCGCGAGGCGGTGATCGAAAAAATGCTGACCCTGCCCGAAGTCTCGCGGCTGCGCGGCGCATAAAAAGAAACGTCCACGCGAGATGACCACCATCCGCCGACTCGAAGCAATCACCAGCCTGGCCGAAGTGCCCGGTCCCGTGGTCCTCGCCATCGGCGTCTTCGACGGTGTGCACCTCGGCCACCAGGCCGTTATATCACGCGCGCTTGCTGATGCCGAAGACCTTGGTGGGAACGTCGTGGTCGTCACCTTTCATCCACACCCCGCCCGTGTCTTGCGGCCGGAGCGCGCCCCGCACCTGCTCGCCTCCACGCAGCACAAGGAGCAACTGCTCGCGTCCCTTGGCGTGAGGTATCTGCTCATCATCCCCTTCGACGCCGATTTCGCGGTGATGCCGCCCGAAGACTTCATCCGCGCCCTGCACGCGGCGTGTCGGCCCTTGCGGGAAATTTGCGTGGGCCACGAGTGGTGTTTTGGAAAAAACCGCGCAGGCAACCTCGCGTTGCTTGGTGTGCTCGGCGATGAACTCGGCTTCGATGAAGTCGGGGTGAAAGCCGTGCGGGTGGGGGAACAAGTCGTCAGCAGCACGCTCATCCGCGAAGCTGTGCAAGGCGGTGATTTTCAAAAAGCGCGCACCCTGCTCGGCCGTAACTACACCATCCTCGGCACGGTCGTTGAAGGCGCGCATCTCGGTTCGAAGCTTGGATTTCCAACGGCCAATCTTGCGGCGCACAACGAACAATTTCCGCCCAACGGAGTCTACGCTGTGACCGCCCGACTCGGCGACATCTGGCACCCCGCAGTCGCCAACCTCGGTGTGCGGCCCACCGTCGAAAACGCCGGTAATCGCCTGCTGGAAATCCATCTCCTCGACTTCACCGCCGACATTTACGGGAACGATATGGAAGTCCGCTTCACCCGCCTCCTCCGGCCCGAACAGAAGTTTGAAAACCTTACCGTTTTGCGCGAGCAGATTGCGAAAGACGTTGCCGCCGCGCGGGGATCGTAGAACGGAAGGTGATGGTTGAGAGATGATTGTTGATTGATGGAATTCAGCGGCTTACGCCGGACGGGTTCCTCACCCGCAGAGCGAAACCTTGGTTCAACGCAAGTTGCTCATATTCAACCTATCAACCATCAACTTTCATCTCAGAATCTAGGTTGATGGGTGAAAGTGATCCAAACACGGATCAGGGTTTCCACGTGTGCAGACAGGAATTGCACCGCATACGACGGCGCATAAGCAAAAGCGGAATTCCGAACAAAAGCACAGATAGAGCGGCGAAGCGTTTAGAAAACCGCTCGGTCTCGATGGATGTGGATCCGCACTTCGGGCATTGCGGCGCATCCGCTTCGACTGGAATGCCAGTGTCTTCCTTGAGCAGTTCGCGAACGGATTGCACATCCTGATCCGCGACTTGCACCCGCACCCCGCCCACCGCGTTGGAGAGCAGAAGATCGATTTGAATCAGGTTCTCGTCCTGGATGAATGCCTCGATGCCCACCGCTTCCAAACGCATCCGCAAAAGATGCGCTTCTTCCGGCTTGGTAAATGTTGCAATAGTCGTCATTAGATCTTTCCTACTATGAACCAGCCCTTTCGCCTTTACACGCCTTTGCTCGGTCGAGTTGCAAAAAGGCCCAACCAGCACATATTTCTTCGTGATCTTCCCGCCCGAATTGGTTCCATTCACAGCCGCTTATGAAAATCGTCGTCGCTTACTCCGGTGGTCTTGACACCTCCGTGCTCCTCACTTGGCTCAAGGAAACCTACTCCGCTGAAATTGTCGCGTTTTGTGCCAACGTAGGTCAGGAGGAGGAACTCGACGGGCTCGATGCCAAAGCGTTGAGCACAGGCGCGGGCAAATGCTACATCGACGATCTCCAAGAGGAGTTCGCGCGCGATTTCATTTTCCCGATCATTCAGGCCGGAGCGATTTACGAAAATCAATACCACCTCGGCACAAGCATCGCCCGTCCGCTCATCGCCAAGCGGATGGTCGAAATTGCGAAAATCGAAGGCGCCCACGCCGTAGCACATGGTGCCACGGGCAAAGGTAACGATCAGGTCCGGTTTGAACTGACTGCGGCCGCCCTCGCCCCGGAACTCGAAGTCATCGCTCCGTGGCGGCAGGACCGCTTCCGCGACAAATTCCCGGGCCGCGCCGAGATGATCGCTTACGCCGGGGAAAACAACATCCCCGTGCAGGCCTCCGCCAAGAAATCGTACTCGATGGATCGCAACCTCCTCCACATTTCGTTCGAGAGCGGCATTCTGGAAGATCCTTGGTTCGACGCCAGCGCACCGGAATCACGCGACATGTACGTCCTCAGCGTGTCGCCGGAAGACGCACCCGACCAGGCGGAGCACATCGAGTTGGTGTTTGAAAAAGGGAACTGCACCGGCGTGAAAGCCGACGGCATCGAAGCCCTTCTCGCCAGCGTGGGCGGCCCGACCGACGTTAAGTTTTCCGCCGAAGGCCACGCCCTGCTCTCGCCGCTCTGGGTGATGAAAGTGCTCAACAAACTCGGCGGACGCCACGGCATCGGTCGCGTCGATCTTGTGGAAAACCGGTTCGTCGGAATGAAAAGCCGCGGCGTGTATGAAACGCCAGGCGGTGCGATCCTGCTCTTCGCGCATCGTCAGGTCGAAAGCCTCACGATGGATCGTGAAGTCATGCACCTGCGCGACAGCCTCATCCCGAAATACGCGGAACTCGTGTACTACGGATTCTGGTTCTCGCCGGAGCGCGATGCGTTGCAGGCACTCGTCACGGAGACCCAGAAAAACGTGACCGGCACCGTGCGGCTCAAGCTGTACAAAGGCAACATCATCACCGCCGGACGCAAGAGCCCGCTGAGCCTCTACAATCCGGACATCGCGACGATGGAAGCCGACCCGACCAAGGCCTACAACCAGAACGACGCCACCGGTTTCATCGCGCTCAACGCCCTGCGCCTGAAAGTCGCCGCACGCGTCCACGGCGCTGCCGGTCATTAGACATTCGTCATTAGAAATCAGTCATTTGCCGACGCTCTCCACCTGCGCGAGGACGTCCTCAAACGGCACGTCTTCGAGCAGCGCGAAGGCGTCATGTTTGGAAAGTCGTTCGCGCGTCGTGGCCGGACTGCTGAGGCCGCAGAGAAAACGTGCGAGTTGACGCGGAGCCCGAAGCGCGGCGTGGCGTTCCCGGCGCAGCGCGTCGATTTGCTCCAGTTCGTCCGTGGAAATGGAGCGTCGTATTGATCGCGGCAGACTTTGCGTTTCCGCGGGTTGACGTGTGCAGTGATCGCAATGCCCGCATCCGGAATCCATTGTTTCGCCGAAGTAGGAAAGCAGATGGCGCGTGGTGCAGCCCGGATCCTCGGCCAGCGCGACCACGCTGTTGAGCCGCCGGATGTCCGCCTGTTCGCGGCTGGTGAAGAGTTTTCCCAGCCATTGCGCGACCTCGACAGGCTTTCGGTTTTTCGCCTCGGACAACAGTCGGAACGTGTGCCGCAGACCGCCGGGTTTTTGCACGATGTCGCCGCTTTCCTCCAGATAACCCAGCGCCTTGACGATGCGTTCCCGCGGTTCGCCGATCTCCGCCGCGCTGGCGTCGATGTCGAGCGTGAGCCATTTCCGCCCCTGTTTGCCGCTATCGAAAAGGCTGTTCAGAAATTTCTGTCGCTCCGGGGTGTGGCCCGAAATGATCTGTGCGCGGGTCTGCTGAAAACCAATCTGCACGCCGGCATAACGCGAGCCTGTGGGTTCGAGGAGGCCTTCGCGTTCGAGGTGCGTGATCACTGTCTCCAACACGTTGGGCCGGATGTCGAAGTTCACCGAAAGTTCGTAGCGACTGATCTCAAACGTTTCGCCCTGCCGCAGCAGATGATCCACCACCTGTTGCAGCGCGTTCTGCGTCGGCGTGTCGCCGTGCGTGAATTTTTGCAACACGATGAGATCGTCGCCGCACGCCAGCATCTCGCAGTGCGAAGCCTTGCCGTCGCGTCCTGCGCGTCCGATTTCCTGCTGATAATTTTCCAGGCTTTTTGGCAGGTTAAAATGCCACACCGCGCGGATGTTCGCTTTGTCGATGCCCATCCCAAACGCGATGGTCGCCACGATGATCTGCATGCCGCCGGTCATGAAATCCTCCTGCACCTTCGAGCGCACATCATCGGCCAGACCCGCGTGGTAAGCCGCTGCGCTCATCCCGGCCCGTTGCAAATGAGCCGCAACATGCTCTGCGGTTTTTTGCAGCGTGACGTAGACAATGGCGGGTAGATGTTTTGCGATTTTCAACTGGCTCGCCAGCACGCCGAGCCGTTTCTCGTCCGACACAGGCGTGATCGTGAGGTGCAGATTTTTTCGGTGAAACGGCGTCTGCACACGGTCCGCCGTCTCCACACGGAATTCCCTGCAAATGTCATCCGCCACCTGCGGCGTTGCTGTCGCAGTGAGTGCGAGCACGCGGGGAAGTTTTAATTGCCGCGCCACCTTCGCGAGACGCAGATACTCCGGGCGGAAATTGTGGCCCCATTCGGAAATGCAGTGCGCCTCGTCAATCGCCATCATGGCGAGGCGCGCCTTTTTCAACCGCTCCAGAAACGTCTCGTTGATCAACCGCTCCGGCGCGACGTAGAGCAGATTCAGTTTCCCGTCCTTCATCTGCTGATAAATCGCACCCGCTTCACTCGCCGAAAGCGTCGAGTCGAGCCGGGCCGCCGCGATTCCGCGCTTTTGCAACATGTCCACCTGATCCTTCATCAGAGCGATGAGCGGCGAAACGACGAGCGTCAACCCGTCGAGCAGCACGCCGGGCAACTGGTAACAAATCGACTTTCCACCGCCCGTCGGAAAGATCGCAAGGGCGGAACGTCCATCCATCAGCGCGGTGATTACTTTTTCCTGACCCTCGCGAAACTGCGAGTGGCCGAAGTGTTGTTCCAAGGATGCAGAGAGATTTTTCATCAGCCCCGAACGCTACACAAATTTTATAAAACGCCAAGACCGCCGCTCGACCTTTCCGTGCGGCACCGTGTAGTCTCGCGCCCTTTCCATGCCGACCGTTGCCAGCTACTGCACCACCTTTCTCAAGCCGGAAATGCTGCACATTTACCGTCAGGTGACCGGGTTGCAACGCTACAAGACGTTCATCCTCACACGCGAACGGCAATGCGAGGAACGCTATCCCTTCGACGACATCGAGATGGCGCAAAAACGAAAGTATCGAAAAAATTTCATCCGCCGTTTCTGGCTCAAACACGTTCGGAAACTCCCGCCGATCTACTACCGCGGCGAATTGATGTGGCTCATTAAACTCCTGAACCGTCGCGAGGCGGATCTGATGCACATTTATTTCGGTCACACCGGCGTGCATCTGCTGCCGTTCATCAAGGGGTGGGATAAACCGTGTGTTGTGTCGTTTCATGGTATGGACGTCCAAACGCGTGCGGATCAGCCGGAGTATGAGGAAAAATTGCGCGAACTGCTACAGGTCGCTCCGCTCGTGCTCGCGCGGTCACATTCGCTAATCGCCCGGCTCAAGGAACTGGGATGTCCGGAGGAAAGAATCCGGCTCAATCGCACAGGCATTCCGCTGGAGCTTTATCCGATGGTCAAACGCACCGCCCCTGCGGATGGCGCATGGCGGTTGGTGCAGGCGTGCCGGTTGATCCCGAAAAAAGGGCTGCGCACAGCGTTCAAGATGTTTGCCGCATTTTACAATGACCATCCGAAGGCGCGTTTTTCGCTGGCGGGCGAGGGGCCAATGGAAAAGGAACTGCGTACTCTGGCCGTGGAATTGGGTATCGCGGACGCCGTGGATTTCCGCGGTTTCCTTGGCCAGACCGAATTGCGCGAACTGTACACGGAGTCGCACCTGTTTGTTCATCCCAGCGAGATGACGTCGGACCAAAACCAGGAGGGTGTTCCCAACGCCATGCTTGAAGCGATGTCCACCGGATTGCCAGTGCTTGCGACGTTGCACGGCGGGATTCCCGAAGCCGTCGAAAACGGGCGCACCGGTCTGCTCGTGCCGGAGCGCGATCACGAAGCGTTGCTCGCTGCGCTGGTGAAACTCACAAACGCTCCGGCGCAGATGCTGGCCATGGGTGAAGCCGCGTCCCAAGCCGTGGCCGAACAGTTCGAGCAAAAGCGTCAGATCGAAAAACTGGAGAGTTACTACGACGAAGCGTTAGCGCTGCGCCCGCTGATCACCCCGCGGTGAGGTGATGATTGGCCAGCTTACATCATTATTTTACCTGGTGCGCTCCCTTGACCCCAAGCCTTTGTGCTGTTTGCGTGGAGCCATGAAGTTTCTCCCTGCGCTTTTGGTTTTTGGAATGATGATCGTCGGTTCGTATGCCGAAGCACCCGCGATTCCTGCTCCACTGTTTGCTGAGGGAACCGCCCGAATCGGAACGTTTAATATCGAGCACCTTGGTGGCACGCGTTTTAAGAAAGAGCGTTCCGCCGAACAACTCCTCAGAATCGCGGACCTGATTGATAAAGAACTCCGCTACGACGTGGTGGCTCTTGAGGAGGTTAACGTCGATAGCCCAGCCTACAAAACCATCACCGATAAGCTGGCCGAAACGGGTTGGAAATTTTTTCACACCGCCACAGGTAACGAACAGCGCGTTGCGGTGGGCTATCGAACGCCGCGCGCGACTTTGATCGGCGAACCTCGTGAACTCGGCGAACCCCTTGTGGACCCCTGCTACAAGGACAAGCCCGGTGCCCCCCCCGAGCCCAAAATCCTCCGCAGCCCGCTGTTGGCCAACTTCCGCATCGATAAATTCGATTTCTACTTCGTGGCGGTGCATTTGAAATCCAACCGCTCGGAAATGGGTGAACTCTGCGATGACGAACTGCGCATCAAACACTGCCAGGTCATCGTGGATGAGGTGAAAAAACTTACGTCCGATGGACCGGAACGGGACTTTGTTCTGGCGGGTGATTTTAATTCAGACGTCGGCAACTCGAGCCTTAAACCGCTCTACGACTACGGGTTTGTGTCGCTCTCCGACCCGAAGAACCTGATCGACGGATCGGGCGGGGCTTCTTATTTGAAAGGGAAATATCGCGGCACGATTGACCATGTGAAAATCCTGCCGGGGCCAACCAGAGAGTCGCGCAAGGGGACGATGTATTTCTATCTTCCAGGCGGTGAAAAGGCCTTCATCAAAGAAGTTTCCGATCACGCTCCGATCGTTACGACGTTTCAAGTGGATCAACCCGACGACGATTAGTCGCTACGCAGGGAAGTTTTTTCGTGGGCTACTCGGTGAACTCGCCGAATTTCCGGAAGCGCGCGTAGCGCTGGGTGAGCAATTTGTCGGTACTCAAGGCGCACACTTTTTTCAAATGGGTTTGCAGGGCCGCCTTGAGGTTGACCGCAGCGAGATCGGTATTCTGATGCGCGCCGCCGAGCGGTTCCTCAATCACATCGTCAATGAGTTTGAGCTTAAGCAGATTCTGCGCGGTGAGTTTTAACGCCTCGGCCGCTTCAGGCGCGTGGCTTCGGTGTTTCCATAAAATCGCGGCGCAACCCTCCGGGCTGATCACGGAGTAGTAGGAGTTTTCCAGCATCAGCACGCGATCTGCGACGCCGATTCCGAGCGCTCCGCCTGAGCCGCCTTCGCCGATGATCACCGCGATGACCGGGGTGCGCAGGAGCATCATTTCGCGCATGTTGACGGCGATGGCCTCGGAGATATGGCGTTCCTCGGCACCGATTCCTGGATACGCACCGGGGGTGTCGATGAAGCTGATCACCGGAAGGCTGAACTTTTCCGCGAGCCGCATGATGCGCATAGCCTTGCGGTAGCCTTCGGGATGGGCGCTGCCGAAGTTGCGCTTGATGTTCTCCTTCAGTTCCCGGCCTTTTTGATGGCCGATCACCACGCATTTGGTGTCACCCAGAGTTGCAAA